>VFQT010000565.1_pt1 | contig 53075 bp, 54 predicted proteins | sample 3512381 | NCBI WGS metagenome assembly VFQT01 (sample SAMN10412376, study PRJNA504923) | tailings metagenome | isolation source: Relicate 2 Philex TSF3 active mining site | place: Philippines: Tuba, Benguet | collected 2017-08-29
CCAGGTGGTCGACTTTTGCGCCGCCGCGTGGCCTAATTTTACTCCGGCGTTGACAACAAGTTGAGCAACTCAACTTGTTGAGCCTGTAGCAGGAAGATTTCTCATGATGTAGGCGCTGCCAGCCTATGCCATTCATCCCCTTGGCTCAGAAGAGACACCTCATCCACGATTTTGTTATCCACCGCGGGCGCCATTTCGATGAGGCGCAACATATTGCGTAGGTGAGCGAGCCCGAAACACTATATGTAGTACCTGCGGGATAAAGGGCTTTGGAGGCGTCTACAGCGGGGTTCTGCCATGCCCGCTATAGCAGTAGCGGACACCCCGAACGAAAGCACTGTAGGGCGCTGCTATTGCGCGGAACCTGCCAGATGGGACTGCTGGGCGCTGAGATGGTTGAGCCGTGCCCTCGCCTTTTGGACCTGCTGAGCTTTTTTCTGGACCTTCACCCGCTGCTGCTGGCGATCAATGGCCCGCTCGCGGGATGCTTCCGGCGATAGAGGTGGCTGGGATTTGTGCGTTCCAACTGGCTTGATGATTTCGTGTATCCGCATCCAGTATTTAGCGCCTATCCGCTTGTCATTCCTCCTCGCTTCCGTCCCCCTCTTCTTCGCCATCGAATTCATCAGCCAGGGCTTCATCGCTTGCGTTTGCAATGGACGATGATGCTGCCGTCACTTGTGTGTCGATGAGGTTGGCAACTGGTGTAATGTCCACCAGCCCGAGCGGAGCCGGATTGGCAATACTGATGCTCGTTCCCCAGATATCCGGTTTGATGGAGCTTGCTAATGCAATGTCCGCACTTGATGGCGTGGCGGTGATCGTGACAGGGATTGCGGCAGGAGCAGGCTTGGCGGGCATCTTACGTTGCGCCGTTTCGTGCTCAATGCCGACAAGCACCTGTGTCTGGCCATAGTGCTTTTCGATCATGGCGACTGACGTTCCCATGTTCTGCTTTAACCAGTAGACGTTTGCGCCGTTTTCCAGCCTCTGCGTCGCATAGGTATGGCGAAGGCAGTAGATGGTTCGCTTTCGCTGCTGAGCGTCCAATGCCATCTTGGCTGACGACAGCAGATGCGTAAAACCACGCAGATGTTTGATGGCTTTCCCATCCTCGTGGCAGAAAATGAAATCATCTGGCTGGTCGTGGTATCCACGATTGCGCTGGCTTTCGAGATAGACTTCGACGCCCGGTTGGCAAACAACATCACGCTCGCCCGTCTTGCCCTTCACATGGAGGATAGGCCACCTGCCATGTTCCGTTATGTGAATGCGGTAATCTCGCCATTTGAGATGACGGGCCTCACCTTTCCGCATTCCGCTGTTCGCCATGATCATCACGTAGTCACGGATTAACTGGCGCTGACGCATTCCGTGGACTGTCTTTGCGCTCGCAACCCACCCCGGCATGAAGGCTTGTAGCGCCTTCCACTCATCAGTCGTAAATGCTGAGCGTTTGGTGGTCTTGGTAGGCTCTGGCTTGATCATGGCGAGGACAGAAGGGTTCACTTGCCTCATCTCCACGCCGTGCTTGAAGACGCCGCGCAGGATTGTCCACTCCATCCGCAGTGTCGCCTGCGATGGCTTCACCTTAAGAACGGTCTTTTTCTTCTTGCCGGGGCCTGTAATGTAATAGTTCAGCCGCCATTGCCGATACGCCAGCATGTCCTTCGGCTGGATATAGTTGATGTCCATCTTGCCGAAGTACGGCAGGAGATAGCGGTTGAGGGTACCGACAACGATTTCGTAGCGCCCTGCACTGCTGCGCCCCTCTTCCATTCTGGACTTTGCTTCGCGGGCGAACGAATCAGCAATCTCAGCGAAGTTCTTCTTCTGTAGCGGGATGGATTGGGCTTTGCGCTCGTTGAGTTCGCCGTAAATCTGGATTGCCTTGTCCATTGCGTTCGCAAGGATCGTTTCACCAGTGGCACGGCGTATGTAGCCCTTGTGACCTTCAATCCTCACTCGCATGTGCCACGCGGGATTATTGAGATCATCACGCTGGTAGAGTGTGATCAGACCTCCGAGGATTTTCGTCTGGTTCTTTGCGTGTACCATCCAGCGGTTCGACAAGTTGCGTGCTCCTAACGTGTAAAGCAGCGCCAAAAACTTGCCAATGCGCTGCGTCAATTGCGCCGGCCATTATAGTTCCTGTTTTGTTCCGTGTACACCACGTGTACCACAAAATAAGGGGTTACATTTCTGCAACCCCTTGAAAAAGCACAATAAATTGTGCTGCGTACTTAACGCTTCGAGAACTGGAAGCTGCGGCGGGCCTTCGGGTGGCCGTACTTCTTACGCTCGACCATGCGCGGGTCGCGGGTAAGGAAGCCGGCCTTCTTGAGGGCCGCGCGCAGTTCGGGCTCGAAATAGGTGAGCGCACGGGAAAGGCCGTGGCGGACGGCACCGGCCTGGCCGGAGAGACCGCCGCCAGCCACCGTGCATTCCACATCGAGTTCGGTGGCGCGGTTGGCGGTGACGAGCGGCTGCTGCACGAGCATGCGCAGAACCGAACGGGCGAAGTAGGTCTCGATCGGCTTGCCGTTGACCGTGATCTTGCCCTTGCCACGCTTGACCCACACGCGGGCCGTGGCGTCCTTGCGGCGGCCGGTGGCATAGGCCCGGCCCTGGGCGTCGATCTTGGGCTTCACGGGAACGGCCGCGGCTGCTGCACCACCGGTAGCGGTGGCGATGCCCATGGCCTGGCCGAGATCTGCGAGGGATTTGCGTTCAGCCATGATCAGCCTCTCACCGCATTCTTGGGGTTCATTGCCTTGATGTCGAGCTTCGTCGGGTTCTGCGCATCGTGCGGATGGGCAGAGCCACCATAGATGCGCAGGTGCGTCATCTGCTGGCGCTTCAGCGGGCCGCCCGGCAGCATACGCTTGACCGCGAGTTCAAGAACGCGCTCGGGGAACTTGCCGTCAAGGATCTTGCCGGCGTTGCGCTCCTTGATGCCACCCGGGAAGCCCGTGTGGTGGAAGTAGCTCTTCTGCTGGCGCTTCTTGCCGGTGAAGTGGATCTTCTCGGCGTTGATGACGACGACGTGGTCGCCGCAATCCATGTGGGGGGTGAAGGTCGGCTTGTGCTTGCCGCGCAGACGGTTGGCGATGATGGCGGCCACGCGGCCGACGACCAGGCCTTCGGCGTCGATCAGCACCCAGTTCTTCACGATGTCCTTGGCTTTCGCCGAATAGGTTGTCATCCGCTTGTCTCTGGTGTTACGGGTTCAAAGATAAGGGGCGCAGTGGCAAAGCACGGCACCCCGCTCAATGAGCCGCTCATTATGCACCGGCCGCCGTGCTGTCAAGGAAAACCGCGTCTCGGAGGGCACTTTCGGTTTGTGGTAACATGCTACCTCAACCCTGTCGCCGCCGCGAAATCCTCCTTCCCCCGCCCCGGCCCATGGCATAGAGTCAGCGGGCAAGGGAACCAAGAATGACAATTCGCATTTCCGTAACGGCATCGGCCATCGCAGCCCTCCTGTGGGTCTTCGGGTTGCAGCCTGCATTTGCCCAGGCGGCATCACCACTCGAGATTCCCGCCGCACCGCCTGCGGGCGGAACGGCCACGCCGCCGGCTGCACCGGCTCCCGCCACGCCCCCCGCGGCCGCCGTACCCGCCCCCACCCCCGGGACGCCGGGCGTGACGCCCGCACCCGAGGCACCCGCCGAGACGGGCCAGGAAGACACCGGCGATGTTCCGGGCGACGAGGAATTGAGCCTTGGCGAAATTCCCGTCATCGAAACCATCGAACTGACCCCGGACCTCGCCTCGCGCGCCCTCGACAGCTACATCGCCGCGCGTGAGAAATACGCCGACTCCGATCTCGAGCAGTTCGAGAACCTCCAGGACTTCGTGGACCAGACCGAGGACGGCAAGGCCTTCGAAACGGACATCAAGGCCGCGGGCTTCGCCAACGTCACCGACTGGAACCTCGCCATCACCACCCTCGGCCTCACCTATGGCAGCATCATCGATGACCAGACCCCGGACCTGCTGCTCCAGATCAAGGAGGTGGAGGAGGACACCGAAATGGCGCAGGACATCAAGGACCGCATGGTGAAGGCGCTGAAGGCCCTGATCCCATCCGACAACAACAAGAAGGTCGTCGAGGACCTCATGGAAGACCCGGTCTACGGCGAAAAACTGAAGCTTCTCGACATCGAGGAAGAATGAACGATCTCGTGCTTTCCGCGCGTGAGGGAGGTGTGCTGCGCCTCACGCTGAATGATGCCGCGACGCGCAACAGCCTGTCGGAAGCCATGATGGCGGAACTGCAGGCGGCACTCGACGCCGGCGCGGAGGATCGCTCGGTGCGGGTGATCGTGCTTGCCGCGCTGGGGCCTGCCTTCTCCTCCGGGCACAATCTGAAGGAGATCACCGCACGACGCAGCGACCCTGACAAGGGCGCGGCCTATTTCGCACAGCTGTTTGAGACCTGCGCCAGGCTGATGACGTCTGTGGTGAAGAACCCCAAACCCGTCATCGCGGAAGTGGCAGGCCTTGCCAGCGCCGCCGGGTGCCAGCTCGTCGCCTCCTGCGACATGGCGATTGCCGCGGACACCGCGCGCTTCTGCACCCCGGGCGTCAACATCGGGCTCTTCTGCTCGACGCCGATGGTGGCGCTGTCGCGCAATGTGGTCCCGAAACATGCGATGGAGATGCTTCTCACGGGCGATGTCTTCGACGCGCAGGATGCCTTCCGCATGGGCCTCGTCAACCGGGTGGTGCCCGCCAACGCGCTGTCCGAAACTGTCTCGGCGCTTGCCGCGAAGGTCGCCGCCAAGTCGATGGTCACCATCAAGACCGGCAAGGAAGCCTTCTACCGGCAGCTCGATCTGCCGCTCGAGGAGGCCTATGCCTACACGGCCCGTGTGATGACCGAGAACCTCCTGAAGCGCGATGCGGAGGAAGGGATTGCCGCCTTCATCGGCAAGCGGCCGCCGCAATGGACGGACGAGCCGTGAAACCCCGCATCAATCTCGTGACGCTGGGGGTGGCGGACGTCGCCGCCTCCCGCGCCTTCTACCAGAGGCTCGGCTTCGTGGCCTCTCCCGCGGGAAACGAGGACGTCGCCTTCTTCGATGCGAACGGGGTGGTGCTGGCCATCTTCGGGCATGAGGCGCTGGCGGCGGACGCTCACCTCGAACCGCACCGCCAGGCCGGTTTTCGCGGCGTGAGCCTGGCCTGGAACGCCGCCGACGAGGCGGAGGTGGACGCCATCTTCGCCCACGCGATAGCCTGTGGCGCTACGCTGGTGAAGCCGCCGCAGAAAGTGTTCTGGGGCGGCTATTCCGGCTATTTCAGCGATCCCGACGGCCACCTGTGGGAGGTGGCGCACAACCCGTTCTTTCCAATCGGCGAAGAAGGCCGCATCAGACTGCCATGAATCATGATTCCTATTCACCCGACTACATCCGCGGCATCCTGCAATCGGTGAAGACGGTGGCGCTGGTCGGCGCTTCCAGCAACGCCGTCAGGCCTTCCTATTTCGTCCTGAAATACCTGATCGACAAGGGCTATGAGGTGATCCCGGTCAACCCCGGCCTGGCGGGCCAGGAGCTTCTGGGCCAGACGGTCTACGGCTCATTGAAGGACATCCCCAAGCCCATCGACATGGTGGACATCTTCCGCAATTCGGAAGCGGCGGGCCCCATCACGGATGAGGCGCTCTCGCTCGAGCCGAAGCCGAAGGTGATCTGGATGCAGCTGTCCGTCCGGAACGACGAGGCGGCGGCCAAGGCCGAGGCGGCGGGGCTGCAGGTGGTGATGAACCGCTGCCCCAAGATGGAATATGGCAAGCTCTCCGGCGAATGGGCCTGGGTGGGCGGCAATTCCGGCATCGTCTCCTCCCGCAAGCAGGCGCTGCATGAAAGCGGCAAGATGCAGAGCCTAGGGCTCGGACCACGCAAGGGGTATTGATCCACCGCAAGGCAGCGCGTGCTGCCCGGCGGGAAAGTCCTTCCAGTTCAATGACAGGACAGGAGGGCCAGATGATCCAGATGCAGCGAACACGCTATGACGGCGTGGCCATGATCATTCATTGGGTCACCGCGCTGCTGATGATCTTCATGGTGTTTTTCGGCGAAGAACTCATGGAAGCGGGCGAAAACGAGGAGGCCGGGGAGGTTTTGGCAGGAAGCTTCGGCCCCTCACTGCATGTCAATCTTGGCGCCGCCATTCTCGCTCTCACAGTCATCCGTGTCCTGTGGCGCCTCGGCCACCGGGCGCCTCCCTATCCGCCCAGCATGAAGCGCTGGGAAATCGGCCTGTCCCATGGCGTGCATGCCGTGTTCTACGTGCTCATGATCGCCCTGCCGCTCACCGGCTGGCTCGCCTTCGGGGAATTCCTCCGCGAGGAGCCGGCCATGGCAGCTATGAAGGTGTTCGGAGCATTCCCCCTGCCGGTGTCGCCGGACTGGGGCGAGCTTGCGGAAGGGCCTCACAAGCTGGGCAGCAAGATCGCCATGGCGCTCATCGGCCTGCACGTGCTCGCCGCCCTGAAGCACCAGTTCGTGGACCGCGACGGCATCATGGCGCGCATGCGGCCGATTTGAGAATCACTCAATTGTCGTTTTCCGTGGGCCGGGCTAGTCTCCGGCCCACACAACAATTGGGAGACGACGATGGCCGAGAGAACACCGGGTTTCGACACGCTGGCGCTGCACGCAGGGCAGGCCCCTGACCCCGCGACGGGCGCGCGCATCACGCCGATCTACCAGACCACGGCCTATGTCTTCAACGACGTGCAGCACGCGGCAGACCTCTTCGCGCTCCGGGCCTTCGGCAACATTTACACCCGCATCATGAACCCCACCCAGGGGGCGCTCGAAGGCAAGGTGACGGCGCTCGAAGGCGGCACCGCCTCCCTCGCCGTGGCCTCAGGCCATGCAGCCCAGCTCCTCACCTTCCACACCATCATGCAGCCGGGTGACGAGTTCGTCGCGGTGCGCCAGCTCTATGGCGGCTCGATCAACCAGTTCAGCCACTCCTTCAAATCCTTTGGCTGGCACGTGGTGTGGGCCGATGCCGAGGACATCTCCTCCATCGAGCGCGCGCTCTCGCCCAAGACCAAGGCGATCTTCATCGAATCGATCGCCAACCCCGGCGGCCGCATCACCGACATCGCCGCCGTGGCGAAGATCGCGAAGGCTGCCGGCGTGCCGCTGATCGTCGACAACACGCTGGCGACCCCCTATCTCTGCAAGCCGATCGAGCACGGCGCCAACATCGTGCTGCATTCGCTCACCAAGTTCATGGGCGGCCACGGCAACTCCATGGGCGGCGTGATCGTGGACGCCGGCAATTTCGACTGGTCCAAGTCCGGCCGCTACCCGCTGCTGTCAGAGCCCAACGCATCCTACCACGGGCTGCGCCTGCACGAGACCTTCGGCAACATCGCCTTCGCCATCGCGGCACGCGTGCTGGGCCTGCGCGACCTTGGCCCGTCGATCGCGCCGATGAACGCCTTCCTCATCCTCACCGGCATGGAAACGCTGAGCCTGCGCATGCAGCGCCACTGCGACAATGCGCTGAAGGTGGCCCAGTGGCTCAAGAAGCACCCGAACGTCGCATGGGTGAACTACGCCGGCCTCGCCGATGACAAGCATCACGCCCTGGCGCAGAAATATTGCCCGAAGGGGGCCGGCGCGGTGTTCACCTTCGGCCTCAAGGGTGGCTATGACGCGGGCGTGAAGGCCGTGTCGTCAGTCAAGATGTTCTCGCACCTCGCCAACATCGGCGACACGCGCTCGCTCATCATCCACCCCGCCTCGACAACGCACAGCCAGCTCAATGCCGACCAGCTGAAGCTGGCGGGCGCGACGCCTGACGTGGTGCGCCTGTCGATCGGCCTCGAGGACGTGGAAGACATCATCGCCGATCTCGACCAGGCGATCTCGTAACTGGTTTGCAGAATACGAAAATGGCCGGGGCGATCCCGGCCATTTTCATTTGGAAAGACCGCTCAGGCCTGCGCCACCTTTAGCGGGGCGGAACTGCCCTTCCCCGCAAGCACAGTGTGCAGGTTCCAGATCGCGGCGGCGAGCACCAGCAAAGCGCCGCCCTGGTGCGCGAGACCCAGCCACAGCGGCACGGCCCAAAGCAGCGTCCAGATGCCGAGCACGACCTGGAGTGAGACGGCGCCAAGCAGGATGAAGCCCGCGCGGCTCTGCGCGACATAGGCATAGCCTGCCACGACGACCGTGATCACATAGGCGAAGACCCGGTGGTTGAACTGCACGGTCATCGCGTTCTCAAACATGTTGCGCCACCACGGCTCGGTCACGAAGAGCCCCTTCGGCACCAGGGCGCCTTCCATCAGGGGCCATGTGTTGTAACCGAAGCCCGCATCGATGCCCGCCACGAAACCACCCGCCGCCACCTGCAGGATAACGAGCCCGATGATGAGCAGCGCCGTCCACTCCCGGGCGCCGGACGGCGCACGGCGGCTCCGGCCCAGACCGAAGGCCACCCAGAGAATGGCGCCGAAGATGACCGTGGCGAGCGTCAGATGCGCGGCAAGGCGGTACTGGCTGACGTCCACCCGGTCGACGAGGCCCGACGCCACCATGTACCAGCCGAGCGCCCCCTGCAGGCCGCCAAGAACGAACAGCACGCCGCAGCGCAGCGCCGTCTTGAAGGTCAGCGAGCCGGTCACCGCGAAATAGGCGAAGGGCAGGAAGAAGGCGAGGCCGATGATTCGACCGAGGAAGCGGTGCCCCCACTCCCACCAGTAGATGAACTTGAACTCGTCGAGACTCATGCCCTTGTTGACGAGCTGGTACTCGGGGATCTGGCGGTACTTTTCGAAGGCCTCCAGCCAGTGCGCCTCGGTGAAGGGCGGGATGGCGCCGAGGAGCGGCTTCCACTCCGTGATCGAGAGGCCGCTGTCGGTGAGCCGTGTCGCCCCGCCGACGATGACCATCAGGAACACGAGGGCGGCGACGCCCAGGAGCCACGCCCGGACATAGGGCAGCGAGGCGGTTTGCTGGTGATTGAAGGTTTCAGCTGTCATGACTGGCGAAATACGGTTCCCAGACCCGCCGGTTCAAGTGATGAAGCGCCGCAGTGCGGGGGTCTTGCGGCAGGCCCGTCCCCGCCCTATTGCAACCGCCATGAGACAGCGCACCCGCAAGGCCATCGGCACCGTCTCCGTGGTCGCCTTCATCATCGCCTATGCCCTCGTCATGATGACGGTGGGGGGTGAACTCGCCGTCGGCCACGGGCTCGCGGTGGAACTCGTGTTCTACGCCGTCGCAGGCCTGCTGTGGCTTCCCGTGGTGATGGCCATCATCCGCTGGATGGTGCGCCCCGATCCGGCGTGAGCCCTGCAAGGATCTCGCCCAGCACCTGAACACAGCGCGCGGAGGCCAGGGGCTTTCCCAGGTTCTCGACGCCCGCGAAGGTGTCTTCATTCTCGGTCCGCAGGTGGTTGTAGGCCGTGGACAGCACGAAGGGCACGCCCATCTCCCGCAACCTGCGGGCCACCGGCGTCACCAGTTCGCCACGGAGATTGAGGTCGAGGATCGCGGCGTCGGGCTTTTCCGACTTGAGCAGTCTTAGGGCAGCATTCACCGAGGAGGCCGGTCCGAGCACGCGAACCCCCGCGGCCGTCAGCATCTGCTCCATGTCCCAGGCGACAAGCAGTTCGTCTTCGACCAGCAACACGGTACGGCCCAGCAAATGCGTGGGCACCTTCAGGATGGGTGTCGGCACGTTGCCCTCGGTGTCATCTCGTGACCTGTCTGCCAGCAGAAAGTGACGGTGGTGAGGAACACCCCTGCAGTGCTGGGAATTTCGTGGGAGCGGCGAGATTGAGGAGTAAACCGATGAAACATCTGCGTACCCTGGCATTCGCTGCAACGGCGATGCTCGCGAGCACGACCTGGGCGTCAGCCCAGGAGGCGTTTACCACCGGTGATGTGAACATGCGGGCGGGGCCCGGTTCACGCTATCCCGTGGTGACGACCATCCCGGAAGGGCGGGAGGTCTTCATCCATGGCTGCCTGTCCAACTGGGACTGGTGCGATGTCAGCTGGCGGCGGACCCGCGGCTGGGTGTTCAGCGATTATCTCGAAGCGATGTGGCGCGGCCGCCGCGTGGTCTTTGACGAATACCGCACCTTCGTCGATATCCCCTTCGTGACCTTCGGCTTTGGCTATTGGGACCGGTGGTACCGTGACCGCCCGTGGTTCGACGACTGGGACCACTGGCATTCACGCCGGGACCGGCGCGGCCACGGGGACTGGGATCATCGCGATGACGACGGAGACCGCGTTCGCAACCGCGACCGTGGCGATGACGACCAGACGGGCGACACCCGCTATGACGACGATGACCGCGTCGTGAGGCAGGAGCGCCGCTTCGAGGATGAAGGTCCGCCGATGCGGTGCGGAACCGCCGACGCCGACCCGAACTGCCCTAACAATGGCAACTGGACCGACCGAAAAGAACGCCGGATGGAACGGCGGCCTGAACGGCAGACTGACCAGCCCTAGGGGAACCACAAGGGCACCGCCGGGGGTCAGCCCCGGCGGTGCCCCTCACCTCAATGCAGGGGTTTCTTCCTCGAAGCCATAGAAGCGGAGCACCCTGAGGCCGTTGTCGTTTGCCGCTGCGCTGACCCATGCCGGCTTGGCGGAGAACATGCGCGACGCATCGGGGCGCTGCGGGGCGGCATCCGCCCGTGGCCATTCGAAGGTCATGTTGGCAATCTTCAAGCTGTTCACGCCCGGCTTTACGGGCCGGCCGCGCTGAGACCAGGACTCGGCCTCCGGATCAGAGGCGCCCGTTGCCAGCCTGAGCAGCAGCAAACCATCTTCCCGCCCGAGACTGACGGTCAACGCGCCTTTGGTACCCACATCGCGCAGGCAATCCGATAGACCCAGGACACCCTGAAGCAGGTTCATCAACCGGGGATCAACTTCACCAGGCATCGGTACACCCTTCCTCTCCCTGTTTACAGAAGTTTTACCTAGGTATTTTTACAAAATCACGCGGAATCTTGCTCCAGCCCTGTGGATTCTGTCTTTCATGGTAAGCACAAGTCGTTAATCCACAAGGGATTTCCGTTACGGCAACCGTCGCGAGAGCTCGCCTTCGGCCGCACAACCAGAGCTATTTTTCCTCGGTGCCTGCAAAATACACAAACGTTTTCAACAACCTGAGCGATGATGCCCCGCATCAGTGGCTTCGTTCCCCGGTCGAGTTGCCCGCCAATCCTGCCTGGGTGAACAAACCCTTTCCCGATCCACTCGGATTGGCGGAAGGCGGTTTCCGGGGCTGAAAGGAATCACCTCTAGAACATCGACTCACCATGATGACCTCCCGTTGGAGTACCGAGGTGAAGTTCCTTTCGCGTTTCGTGAAGATCGAGGACAGAGCACCGCTCGTCGAGTATGGCCTGATCGCAGGGGCAATGGGCCTGGCGCTTCTGGCCATCGCCCCTATCCTGGCGCAATCACTCGCCGTCGCATTCACGCCCTGAGGAGACGGGGCAAACTGGCTTCAGCCTCCGCGCGCTGCGAAGGGCTGCGCACAGCCCATGTAGGAATGATGCGGTCAATGATGAATGCTAAATGAAGCGGCACGTCGGGTCATCGCCTCGACAAGCGAAGCACCCGGGGCTCACCCAGAACCGCCACTACAAACGAGAACCAACCATAAACCCGGTTGGGCTCTCTGAAGGCGGTTCCGATGCGGGAGAAGAGTGGTCGGAGCGACTGGATTCGAACCAGCGACCCCTATCCCCCCAGATAAGTCGAAATTGCTAAGCTATTGATTTTTCGTACGCTTCTGGTCCTTTTGTACGCTGTTTGTACGCATCTTGTTCGGATCAAGCTGTCGCAAACTGTCGCCAACCGCCTGTCTGCTAAAACATGCCATCGCATCTCCGGCGACCGATCCAGTCGACGCTTGTTACGGCCAGTGAGCAATACCCGCTGAAAATCCGAAGATCCTTCGAGCAGAATGGTAATCATTACTCGCCGGAGTCCCAGCTCGAAAAACACCTCCCCGGCGGTGGGTGGCGTCATCTGGGAACGTTTCGGATTTTTTCAGCCCTTTGATCGACGCCGTTCTGACCCGCGAACGCCCGGCACACTCCGATCAGCGCGAAACCCACTAAGCGCCCTATCTTTTGACGCTAGGGCATCTTAGTCACCCTCCAACTATCAAACTCCAATCGTCGCTGCAGGAAACTCTACCTTAGATTGCTTATTCGAAGCACCACAGACCGGGTGCGACAAAAATCACCACACCAACCTCTGACCGTCTCCCGAAAGGATTATCCTCACCCGGCCACCGCTCTCGGCGTAGCAGAGCCGTAAAAGCCAGTCCGTTTTAAGTACACTTCAGCCCAACAGTCGCTCAGACCGGTCTGCTATCGTCACTTGACAATTCAAAACAGACAGATCAGAAACAGACCATCCATAACAGATCACCGGTGCCGACATGTTCATCCGAGCTTACCTTCGTGCCTCAACTGAAGACCAAGACGCGACCCGAGCCAAGAAGCAGCTTCAAGGCTTCGCAAAGGAGCGGGGCCTCAGGATCGCGGGGTATTACGTGGAGAACGTCTCAGGGGCTTCCCTACAGCGTCCGGAGCTATTCCGTCTGCTGTCAGACAGCGAGCCGGGAGACGTACTCCTCTTGGAACAGGTAGACCGTCTTTCACGTCTGACTTCCGGCGACTGGGAAAAGCTTAAAGCCGAGATCAAGGCCAAAGGCGTCCGGGTGGTGGCACTCGACCTGCCCACTTCGTGGAGCATGCTGTCGGCGACACCCGATGATTTCACAGCCCGAATGTTCGCTGCTATCAACGACATGCTCTTGGACATGCTCGCCGCCATCGCGCGTAAGGACTACGAGGACAGACGGAGACGACAGTCTCAAGGTATCGAGAATGCCAAAACCAAAGGCTTGTACAAGGGCCGTCCAGAGAACACTGAAAAGAACGCCGCTATCAAAGAACTGTTGCGTGACGGAAAGTCATGGCGGCAGATTCAAGCGATGGTGCCGGTATCCAAAGCCACGCTAGCGAAGCTGTCGAAGAGCCTACGTGAGCCATAACGGCGCAACGAAACAGAACCTGCGCTCCGGTGGAACTCAAATCCGTGCCACTTAGCTGCTGCCACAACCACGATGGTGATTGCCCTAACTTTCGAGGTCACTATACATAGTGCGAAGCACTACCTGAGAGGTTTCTATTTCCCCATCAAACAGAAAGACCTGTAACCAGTGCGCTGAAATCTCCGAGGCTTAAGCAGATTGACTTCAACCCCAACTGCCGATTTCGCAAACTTTCACTTATGGCTCGGGACGGAACTGGTTTACGTTAACCGTTAAAGACGACGGAAAGGTGCTCAGTATGTTCTCAACAGCTGGTCGATTGAACCGAAAAGGTTGGTGGCTAATCCAGCTAGCTGCAAACACGACTACCGTGATCGCATACCCTCTATCTCTTGCCTTCAAGATAATAGGTAATGGAAGCCCGCTCTGGTGGCTGCTCTGGTCACTCGCTACGGGCACAATCGGACTCGCTCTTCTCGTTACAAATGTTGCCTCAATAAGACGACTTCATGATCGCAATAAATCAGGCTGGTGGCTACTTCTGTTTGTTGCTCTAATATGGCTGCCCTTGATAACCGCTGCCATTTCGTATCGAGCCGACAAGGAAATTGCTATAGTTTTATTCGGATTCTCATTCTTGTCCCTGATTTGGTACATATCGGAGCTAGGGATTATGGCTGGCACCGTAGGAGCGAACAATTACGGAGAAGAGACCTCCACCCTGTTCGCAAAATCTGCTCCCGCCTACGCAACAGAAGACATAAAAATTACAGGAGATAAGTCCTTTGCAGAGATGCAATATAAGCGGAATCGGGAGCGCTTTGAGAAAAGCCAGTCGACTGCGCAATCTGATTCTGACCGATCTGCCGACAGGAATGACCAGAAAGCCAATACGGCCTCCGTCTCCGAGCACCCTCAGGAAACGAGTGCGGCAGCATCACACCAAGACTCGTCAGCATGGATCACGGCAGCAAGCTATTTCCCAGATCTCAAAAACCTATATGAACAACTTCATGAGATCGATCCCAAACTCGCGGAGCAATTCAAGTCACGCAGACTCAAACTGAAAGACTTCGCCAACGCGCAACGAGAGTATTGGCGACTTTTGAATGAACTCGCTCAAGAAACCTGTGGGAGTGGCACATCGGATGCCCGAAACTTCTTATTGGCCGCCATAAACAACAGAGAATTTGAGACCGCGCGGCGCCTCATTGCTCTAGGCAAGGTCATTGGTGCCGAAAACATGAACAACGATGTTCTTGCGAAGTTCAAATCATCGGGCGGTGACATCTCAAAGCTTATAGGCACTGATCAACAAAAAGAGTGGGACAACGCTGCGGAATACTATCCTGATATCAAACCCTATTATGAAAAACTTCGCAGAGTTTCACCAAAGCGGGCTGACGCCTATAAGGCAAGCCTCCTTTCTACGCGGAACTTCCAATCAGCCTCAGAAGCTTTCGAAGCTACAGTCCACGAGATTGTAAACGACCATTGCCGAGGGCCGAACTGGCAACCAAGGGAGTATCTGCAGAAGGCAATTATTCGGGGTAAATCTGATGTTGCCCAACAGTTTATGAAATTTGCCCGAAAAATAGGCCCCGAAAACGTAGACAACGCTGCTTTGAGCAGATTCAAGCGCTCTATAAATCCAGATTTGAATCACAATGATGGTTGAGCATAGAGCTCGCAGTCAACATTCGGCCCAGCGAAGAAGGCGCAGCCTGAGTTGAGCCTCGACATCTGCTGATGAGAGCAACTCCCCTGCCTCCCTGACACGGAACATTCCCGAGAGTCGTGCCGCGAGATCTAATGCCTTCACCTTCACCGACGGCGGCACACCCTCAGCTTCGATTAAGCCCCAAATCTCATTCCAGATCCGTTGCTCTTGTTCGACCGCTGAAATGCGATTCCGAGCCTCAATTTCCGCCCGATAGGCCTCTATCGCCGCTCTGACGCCGCTGTGTTGCGCGAGCCTGCTTGCGTCATCACGAACAGTCTTCGGCTTCATATTTGCGGTATTGAAGGCTGCGCGATAAGCGTCTGCCAGCGACGTCCCTTCCGCAACATGGCGGGCGAACGCATCCATTTTTTCGGTAATACCTTTGGAGAGAGTGCCGGAACGCACACGTGTTTTCGGGGTTTCAATTTTCGAACCGTGTTCGATCGGACGCAGTACTGCAAGATTTGTCATGTGGCACCTCTCCAGTAATTGTAGCATCGGCACCAGACCGTCCAAAGACTGCGCCGAAAGGCCAAATCGGGGCTTTGATTTCGGACCCCGGCACCTCCTCACTTGTGACGCTCCACTTCCAGCAATCCTCGGACAGCGGACAGGACAAGGGGTCTTAGACCCCTTGTCCCTGTCCTGTTGTCCGGATGGCGATTGCCAATCAACCAGTCTGCCGGAATATGAACCCGGACATGTCCGGACCCACCTTGGAACTGTCCGACTCAAAATTGCTGAAGGTAATCAGTTCGATTGTTTGTCCTGCCCGTCGTATGAGCCCGTCTTCCTCCAGCACAACCAAGGCTCTCTCCAAAGCCTTGCGGGCAGCATCGTTCTTGTATGTGCCGAGACATGATAGGATTGCAGGATGCTGGCGGAGTTCGGCTTTCTCGACCTGCGCTTCGCGCGCGCTGGAATAACGTTCCTGAAGAACCCCAAGGATTGCGGACCGGAGTTGCTGCCCCTTCCCTTCCTTGGGATTCTTTTTTTCGGATTCGATGTCCGTCCCGCCTCTCCAGTCTTCGGTGAACACCACCCGGCAGGTTTGCGTACCCGGAATTGCTTCGAGGACAAACTCAGCGGACAGTCCGCTGATGCCGTTTCGCTGCTTAACCACCTGCAAACCCCGTTTCCCATCGCCCCGCTGTTCGATAGACAAAACGGTGTCAGCGCGGTTCTTGAAGGTGGACGATCCTCTGTAGGTCTCACCCGCCTTTCCGGTGTGATGTGCTAGCAGCACGAAGCATCCAAACTTTCTAGAAATTGTTCCTAGATTTGACCACACCTGACCGACTGGCCCGGACATGTTCTCATCGATTCCCTCGGCAATTTTTTCAAAGGTCTCAATGATGATGAGCCGAACCTCGTCATCACCCCGGGCAGAGTCGATATCCTCGATTAACTGCCTGAGATCTTGTCCGTCGGACACGAGGCTTAACCCTTGCTCATCGGCACGGACGATGATGAAAGGGTCAGCATAATCCCCGACATCAAACTGCGCTACGGCCCGGTAACAGACGCCGGTTGAGTCCTCTGCCGCGACAAAAACAGCCTTTCCCTGCTTTACCGCCCTTCCGGCCCACGTCTGTCCATTCTGAATGGCGTAGCAGAGATCAATTCCGATGAACGTCTTGCCCGCCGACGAGGGAGCATACAGCATTCCGGCTCCCTCCTTCGGCAGCAAGCCGTCAACCAGCCATTCAGGTTCGACCCCGGCTGTCTTGTCATTGCTCAGCACTACACGGCTGGGGAGGTGCCTAGGCGGCTCGAGTTTGCTAGTGGCTACGTCCCCGATTTCTCCGCTTGCCGCAGCGTCGAAAAGGATTACCTCGGCAGAGCGCGTAGGAGGCTGCTGGGTGGCCTCCGGCTTTTCGTGCTCAGTCAGGCCAACAGGCTTAACGTTGCCGTCTGGGACGCTCCCAAGCCCGCCTAACGACCGTTCAAGGGGGCGCCGCTCTCCGCTTGCCCAAGCCAGCAACCACATTTTCTGATCAAGTGCCGCCGTATCGTTCAGCCAATCTTCAAACCGATATCCTTCGGGGGTAGTCGCAAGCGGATGCTCAACAATTTGAGTGCGCACAGTTGCCCAGTCGCCATATGCATCCCGGACCGCTTGAACAAACCTCTCACCCTCGGCGTCTGCTCTTCCTATTGCTAGAATCTGCCGCCTCTTTAGAAGGTCCTGCTGATAGAGCGGTGGTGATCCGGCGCTGCCGTAGCTGGTGGCGACAACACCGAGGGAGGTCAACCTGTCGGCCTCCTGCTCCGTCTCCACGAAAAAAATGGGCTCGCTGCTGCGTTCAAGAATGCCGTCGTGATTGTAGAGCACGGGAAGGAATGTCGCGGGCTTCTTGTCCGTCCAACGGACCTCGAGGTTGTTCTGGAAGAAGTAAAACCGCTCCTCTGTGCCACCCGCCAACATGTTGACGATCATGACGGGCCGTCCGTTCTTAAAGTATAGATGGCGGCTAATTTCATCATCGCGCGGATACGGCGGCTCCTGCCTCCATCCATCGGGCAAGGTCGCAGATGACAGTGCCGTGGCGATGTTGGTACGATCAAGCATTGGCACCTCCATCTAGCCACGCCTCGATGTCAGCCTCCGCCCATACGACCCGCGACCGCGACAAACGGCGGGGCTCTGGGAAGCGGTTCTCGGCAAGCAGGCGATAGATTGTTGATTTCGATAGGCGCAAGCGCTGCGCTACCTCAACGAGGTTCAGGAGTTTCGTCATCTGACTTCCAGTTATTGAAACACTCTGGCGAGGAGTTTTACGGGAGCGCCTCCGGGAGCCGAATCCGGTTAGTCAGCGGCAAACGGCCTGCAGAAGACGCAGGTCTAATTCTAAGGATATCATGCAGTCTCATAGGGCCGAAATCGGGCTCACTCGGGATCAAGAAGCCCTACAGGGATGGCGCGTACAGCGCATTCAGCCAGATACGACAGTTATTATTTTAATTTGCAGATTTAGGGGATTCTGGCGGATTCATCGTGGAGACATACAGATGCAGAGGCTTCCAACCGTTGACCTACTCCTGCCACCTCTCTTTCGCTTTGCCCACATTCACCAGAACCACAATCCGTGGTCTAAAAACCATTTTTCGCAACATCGTTACTTCATGACGGAGTGAAATCGGTCTATAACTCAGTCGAAAGTGAAAGGGCTGACTCTGATGCTCCCACGGCCGATGCGTGCAAAATCCCAGCATTACGGTGTGTCTCATGGGGCCGCTCAGACGATTGTCAGCGCCCCGGAACGGTTCGATTGCAATTCCACGCGAATCCACGCCAAGGGCATCAGGCGTGTTCCTTGTGGCTCTGAGAGGCAGTCCCGTGGGTGAGCGCTGGTATCGGGATCAAGCGAAACCCCAAAAGGCGCGCTCAGCCGTCGTCATCGAAAACTTTGGTGCCGTAGCGAAGACATTGCGGGATGCTGGCTTTATCCCCGTTCCGCTCGACGGTAAGAAGCCGATCCCACTGCGGTGGTCAGGGTTCTGGCTTCAGCCACCCAGCAATACGTCATATGCCAAGTGGCAGAGGGAGCATGGCAGCGCAAATATCGGCATCTGCACCGGCGAAATTATTGCCATAGACATCGACATCGATGAACAGGCCAATGCAGAGAGCGCCCAAGAACAGATATTCTCGGTCCTCGGGCCAACGCCCTTCATACGAGTCGGACGAGTGCCGCGAAGAACATGCCTATATCGATTGAGCTATGAGGACGCCCGCCAAACGTCAAGCTGGAAGGCGGGGCACATCGAGCTACTGGCAGACGGCAAGCAATGCGCGGTCTTCGGCGTCCATCCTGACACTGGAAAGCCGTTTGCATGGCCAAACCGCAGCATACTCGGGGCATCGGCGAACGATTTACCGCTTGTCACTGCGGACGCCTTGATCACACTGCGTCAAGTTCTCGAGAACCCTAAAGACGAACTATCCGAACAGCCCCTGCCCTTTACAATGGACTACAGCCCCGCTGTAGGGGAACGGGACAAATATCTTTTCTGGTTCGCAAAAGAAAATGCAGCAACCACAGACAGCATCGATGACCTCTATGGGGTCGTTTTAGAAAAGAATGCCTCTTTTCTGGAGCCTCTCCCCCTCCGCGAAGCCGAGGCTAAGGCTAAATCAGCATGGCGATACAAGGAGCAGGGCAAACTCATTCTATCCGGTAGCAATGCCCCAACTATCATTCCAGCGCCGCGCGAGACCATCGCAGGAATGATCCGGAAGCTTGATGCTCAGTCTGCGAAACTGCTGATCGGCCTTGCGGCCACCCGGCATACGGAGAAGGAATTCACAATCCCTCAAAAGGCCACGGCTGAAGCATTCAAGATGAGCGAGGGATCATTGAAAAAGGCGCTGAAGCAGCTGCTGAAACTCAGGCTCCTCATATACACTGGCAAGAACAGGAAATCCCTGCAGTATCCCCGCCCTGCAAAAGTCTACAAGTTTGGATTCGGCGGTGACGATCAAGGCGGTAAGAGGATGTCAGATATGTTATAGGGCATTCTGTGCCCCTTTGAGCTAAATGCCCCTCCGGGCGCATGGAGCAACAGCATCATTGATCAAGTATCGCCAGCGTCGTGATCTGAACGCGTCGATTTGCACCATCATTCGGCACCGAAGGGTTCAGCAATCTCGCTTCGCCGAAACCCTTCTCGATCAACCGCTTCTCAGAAATGCCGTGGACCTGAACCAAGTAGTTTTTCACCGCCAGCGCTCGCATGTCAGACAGCCTAAGATTATACGCATCGCTGCCGACCGCATCGGTGTGCCCACCGATCAGGAAATCCCACTCTACCAGACGATCATCTCGTAAAGCGGCAGCAAGCCTGTCCAGAACTATTCGCGCGTCCTGATCAAGCTCAGCCGACTTGTAGGCGAAATTCACGTATAGATTTACAGTCGGACTGGTCTTCTCGTTAACCTCGCCGCTTTCGATGGCAATCCCGCGCGTCTTACCCAAACTCCGCGAGTTGGCTGGCGGCCTCAGAATCTGGATTATCTCCTCGGCAGACAATTGCTGCTGCTGCGCAGCGAGGGTGTTAGGCATCGCCATCAAGATGAGGCCAAAGGCGGCGGCATACAGATTTTTCACTTTTTCTTCTCCGTGGTGATGCCAAGAAATGCCGCCGATATGCGCCGGTCTCCCTTGGTCTTGTCTGATTTATAAAGGATGGCCCGCCTCAACGAGGACAGGAACTCGCGCTCGGTCTGAGCTTTTGGGAGCGGGTGCTCAAATAGGGGACTGGCAGAAGCCACGGCAAGTATCATCTCGTTGCCAAAGGGCTTGGAAGCAGTAAAGGACGGACCGCCGCCTCCTCCATCTCCGAACACGACCTTGTTAGAACTACGTAGCGGTGATAGGTCCGAATCTGGCTGCATCAACGTCAGCACAGAGCCGTCTGCCTGTACATAGACCGCGTAGACGTAAGACGGCTTCGGAGGAGAAAGCAGTTCGAGGACCACTGGATCGCCTTCGACGAACCGCTGTTTGCCATCCTTGGCTTTGAGCGACGGACCATCTTTGACACTTACAGCCGATGCAAGGGTCAACAACACCTCGCATTGCGGCCAAGGGCGAAGCTCAACGGCGAACTCTTCGGCATATCCGCCCCACTGAGTTTTCAAGGCAATAAGATCTTGCTCGCTTCCTACAAAACCTTTCAGAAGCTTTCGTCCGCCTACCACGTCGGAATAAACGTAGGCGCAATCGCTCATCTCTACGGGGCGGTCGATGACCGGCTGGACTTCCGCTTCTTGCTCAGGTGCTCTGGGCGGGCGAGGCGAAGGCTTTATGGGCTGAGGCTTCTCAACTTCAGCAACCGTCTCGTCCGCAACTGGCCCTGACATCAACATATCAAGCACATAGGCTTCGCGAGCCATACGCTTGAAGGCACCATAATCGATCCAACCGAAGCCTCCATCGGCCCAGAGCGTCCCCCATGAGTTGATCAGTCGGAAGGCCTGCTTGGCGTCATCGTATCCAACGAGGGTGAAGGCGTGCTGACCAACGACCGAGCTATCGCCCTTATAAATCGACTTCCCTGCTAAATTCGTGAAAGAGTCTCCCACGTCCGCGCCGATAATAACAGGGTGTCCGTAAGCGAGTTGTCCTTTTATATCATCAATGTTCGCGGGATTGATCGTTGACCAGCCCTTTATCTTGAAGTCTGATGCACTCTCGCGTTCAACCTGTGTCGGCAGGCGGCATCCACTATGAAGGGGGAAGTCCTCTGCGGATAAGCTACCACTCTTCAACAGGTTTGCGGCATCTGCAAGGAATGCCCCGCCTTCGCATTTCCTCGGGTCGCGGATTGCATTGTAGATGTATGATGGACTTGGAATATTATTAGGATCTCGGATGTTGCGCTTCTCGACCGTTGCCGCATAGTACGAACGTGCGGCGTAGCCGACAGCCCACCCCGTGCATGCCTGCCCATCTTGCATACCGGGCTTAGGTAAATGCTTGGAAAGATCCACTTTCAACGGGAGAAATGCCCTAAATCTAGCAACTTTTGGAAATCGCTCAAAAACAGCACGCTCGACGGGAATATATCCGAATTTCCACTCTGCACTTACTGCGGATGAGGCCCCGGCGACTAGACACCAGATTACAATCAGTCCACGCGCGACAAACACTGGCGGCCACATCAAAAAACGTTTTAAGTGCAATACCCATCTCCGTCGCAAGGGATTTTGTGACAACCGTCTGAGTTCAAACAGGGCTCGACTGCGCTACCTCGCAAAACGTTTAAACACATGTTGCTCACCATTAGTGTAGCCAAAGATGTTCCTATTCGATCAATTCGAATTCTCAACATTTTTTCTGAGGGCCCGCGAAGGACGCAGATCACCTTTTCCCAACCGGATCAGTATTAGCATATCCCCATTACCTTCAAGCGGAGGCTCCTGTACTGGATTTACACCGGGCAACAAGTCGGTAAGCGCCGTCGTACCATAATCTTGGGCCTGACCATCAAGAGCCGCGGCCTCCTCCCTGTTGACGATCAATTTCCGCTGGGCCAAATTATTGTCGTCGAAAGCGGTGTTGTTAACGATGCGAGACTGATCTTTTCTTTCTGACCCACGCAGTTCGATCGACAGGGGCGCATTCTCAACATTATCGGAACTAGACTCGTGTATGATTCTCGCGAGTTCTTGGACCATTCGACCGTCGCTAGGTGGTAATTTGACTGAAGGCACGGTCGATGCTTCGGTCTTGTCATTCGCTGTCATTGTTGCCATAGCATCAAAAGGTTTTTGCCGAGGCTTAGGGATAATTACTGGAACGGCTTCGTGAGAATCCCCTTGAGAACTCACTTGGATACCGGAGGTCGGATTTGCATGCTCTATCATTCCCGAGGGCTCTTGAACGTCCACCTCGGTGGTCACGGGCACCTCGGGCCGCACCTTGGGCCTCTTCGGAGCGACGGGGGCTTCCTCGACCATGCCAGCTAGCTCCTCATCATCCTCAGTATAGGCAGTTTCGAGGGGTATTTTCTTCTTGAATTTTGGGGACTCTCCAGCCTGCTCGGAAGCAACTTTCGTTCCATCAACAGGCTCAATAGGCAAGGGCAATGGAGGCTTGGGCTCATTAGGCGCAACAATCTGCCCTGACTGCCCCCCACCCGCTTGAGGAGCAAACGAAAAGGCTGATATCAGCGAACTGCTTTCCCAAGGCACTTGTTTGCCCTCGGTTATACGCATGACCTCGGACCGGACAGATCGGAATGTATCTTCAATCGTTAGCGCAGGGTTCCTCAAAGCATTCACAAGTGCGTAGGTATAAGGACTATTTCCAGCACCCGGCTCTCCATCTACCGCCACAGCCCCGGGCGCAGTCGAGTAAGCGATCAAGGTGCCACTTTCCGCTCTTACTTCTGCGAGGCCTCCGCGCGCCTCGTTATCAAGAGGATTGTTGCGGCAGGCATCCAAAATAACAATTTTAGTGGAAATTCTTGCCGAACTCATCGTCCCAAGCAGCGACGAGAGCGCCAATGAAGATCGCGCGATCTTTGCCTGATCTGCTTTCGCCCCAATGTTGATTGGAAGAAGATAATTACCGGATCTAATATCAACCGCATGCCCGCTATAGTATACGAGAGCCACGTCTGTATCTTCGCTCAATTCTCTGGAAAACTTTTCGAGAGCGAACACCATTTGACTTAGCGTTGCATTGGTTACCTTGATAACTTTAAATCCTAAGCGACTTAATGCATATGCCATAGAATTTGCGTCTTCATCTGAATTCTCAAGCCAAGGGATTTTTCTGTATGAGGAATTCCCAATCACCAGCGCCACTCTGTTGCGCGTGCTTCGGGATACAGAATCCTCGCCCACACCCGAGTCAAACAATACTTCGGAGGTTACACCCTGATTGATCGGGGGTGTAAATAAATTGTCGAGCCCCGGCTCCGGCATAATGCGCTCAGTGATGATTGGCTTGGCACTTCCGCCGATTTCAGCCGTAATAGTCACTGTTGACCGATTACCCCGCCTGAACGACAACTCGAGATTCGTAAATGTGTCTCGACCACCGGGATCGCCATCCTTACGGATCGTTAGCTTGAACTCATTGGGCACCTCACGAGAGTTAAAAGAACTCCATTCACTCAATGTCGAGGTTATCAAATCTGAATCTTGAACAGGGATACCCCGGGCAATTAGAGCATCCCGAAGTCTTTCGGTCGGCCCTAGACTAATTCTATCTGCGACACCATCATAGAGCTTTTGCGTTGGGAGAGGCACTTCCGTTGAGTCCTTAGTGCCGAGACTTTTTATATCGGATAATGAATTTTTCGCAGAATCATAAGGCAGCTCCTCCTGAATTATCTTTGGGTATTGGATTGAGTTATCAACCTGCCGCACCGGCAGGATTTCTCGGCTACCCAAATCAGGGCTTTTCATATCAGAACGCCGTGAGGCTGAAGCTGGTCCCAGTATGTCTGGCTGAATTCGATCTGTTATTATTTTTCTCGTAAGCTGCTCCTCCTCCACAGGCAATCTGCTATTGGGTACACTCGACAAAAACACCCAACCACTTAACAGAACACCAAAAGCAAGTAGCGACACCATTACCACTGCGCGTCGCTTGGATGCGTCCTTTTTGACACCCGCCCCAAAACCTATGTCAGCTTTATTAGCTTCCGCAGGTTCGGCCGGATTCACTTTATAGCGATTGCATTTTGCGGCATCGGGGAAATTGACCAACTTTTGAAAGACCGCAATAAGCCGCTTTGCGCTTATCGGGTCTTTTAACTTTCCACTTTGAACTGCCTTGTTCAGGGCTTTAGTGGCTTTCCGATTTCCAGAAGCCAAGAGCTGTCGCGCTATTGTCTGCACTTCCGGATTTTCGCCGAAGTATTTGCGGAAGAAGGCGCGATCTAGGTCGGCGGCGAACGCGGCTGGATTATCTCCACATTCCCGGTTCACCACTGCCAGTCTGAAACGATTGCCGAGTGCCGTTGAGTAGGCATTCAGAGTTTGGTGGATGCGGTCGATCTCAGGATGAACAGCCGCCTCTTCTGCCCAGATCGCATCGGGATCGATGCTTGCCTCGCCCTCCTCATCGGGCAAACCCTCGTCTGCGGCATGAGAGAGTTCGCGGTCGTACGCTGCGCGGCGGACCTCATCAGAGAGGACTTCATAGGCTTCTTGCAGTTCGATGAACTTTGCAGCAGCCTCGGAATCCCCAGCACCTGCTCCATCTGGATGATATTGCTTTGCAAGCGCGCGGTACGCTGCCTTGATGACAGCCTGCGGTGCGTCAGGCGCAAGTCCGAGCACAGAGTAAAGCGATTTTTTGCCGTCCATCATTCTGCCGTTCAAAATGCCGAGGCCAACACGCCAAGATTGCAATCAGTGCATTAGTAAACAGAATATAGGCTTTCCCTTCACACTGCACACGTTAAATCTGTTTCTACAGTCATGGGCTCAGATCGTGGCATGCACTGCCAAACACCGTGTTTCAGTTGTTTCGGCTCCGAGTTCGCTGTCACGGGGTACCCCACGAGAACAGAACTCGCCTTGACACTATAAGTAACAAGCGTTACTTGTTTCTACATGAACACCACAGAGCCATCCCAAGTTCAATTAAAGATTGTCCCCAATCCAGTTTTGGACAACGCGACTTATCTCGTAGCCGATTTGGCCAAGGCCTCAGGCCTGCCAGTCGGCACTATCAAGATGTGGATCGAACGGCGAATTCTCCAAATGGACACCTTTGACAAGGCGGCACACGGGAAGGGTTCAACCCGACAATTCACGCTGCGCACCGTGTTTGTGGCGGCTACCATCGCGGAGGCGACCCGCATGGGTGTCTCGCCGTCCAAAGCCGCGATGTGGGCACACCTTGTCTGGAGGACGCCAATTCTTGAGGAAGGAACGGTGCCGAGAGGCAAGGCTGTATTTATCGGGAATCCGACTTCGGATGATTGGCGTATTTGTCGCAGAGATTTGCTTTCTGCGGATGTAATTTTCGGCGAAGCCAACTCGCTTAAAGAGGCATCCGCAGTCCTTATAGATGTCGCAGCGATTGCCCGACGCTGTGTGGGTATTCTGGGTATTCGAGACGCAAGCGGTGAGGGGCATGATGGCACTGCATAGGCTCAAGAGAGGGACTACAGTGCGTGGGTTTTCCGTGTCGGCCTTGCGCTCAGAGGCCAAAAAAGGGCGACTGGAAATCGCCCGGATCGCCAACAAGGACTATGTGAGCGACGAAGCGATTGACGAGATGGTGAAGCGATGCAGCGAAAAAAAGGTCCAAGGCTCTGGCTTGAAAAACGCCACGGACGAGCATCAATCTGGCACATCCGCGATGGTGAGACGAAACGCAGCCTTGGCTTACCTGAATGCTCAATCGAAGAAGCCGAGCAGCGGCTCGCTGAGTACATAGCAGAGAAGCATGGACCCGAGGCCTACAAGGCGAAACCCGCGCAGATATCAATCCCAGAGGTTCTCGCTTATTACGTTAAGACGCTAATTAAGAGCGAGCAACGAAAGACTACAACGGGTATCAAGAACAGTATCGCCACCCGGCAGATACACATCGCCAACCTGCTGACTTTCTGGGCCGACAAAACGCTAGCGGATGTACGCACAAGCATCTGCGAGAAGTACGAGGAACACCGCCGAGCCATGCCCCCGCGCCGAGGTATGAGGAAGGAGGCAACCTCTGTCAGTCACGCTACAATCCGGCAGGAGCTAAAGACGCTACGCCGCGCTATTACTACATGGCACGGCGAAAGTCCCCTGCCAGCTGTCCCAGTTGTCTGGACGCCGCCTGCTGCCCCACCAAGAACACGCTACCTTGAGAGGCTTGAGGTCGCCAGAATGCTACGGGCTGCACGACGCCTAAAGCTCTGCCATCTTGTGCGTTTTATCTTGATCGGCATTTACACTGGCACTCGCGATCAAGCAATTCGGCGACTTCGGTGGATACGCTCCAGCCATGATGGCTGGGTTGATACCGATAAAGGGGTCCTCTACCGAGCCGGTTTTGCCGAGGGGCAGACCAGCAAGAAGCGACCGCCAATGATCCTGCCAGACCGCTTACTGAGCCACATGCGGCGCTGGAAGAAGGCAGACGAGCGCGACCAACTCACCCACGTAATCACCTACGCCAAGCCTGCGGCAAGCCACCCCAACGCAATCCGGCGGGCCGAGAGGCTGGGACGCACCCATCGAGTGCCGCAACCGGTAGGTGACATCCACAAAGCTTGGGCTTCGATGGTCAAGGAAGCCGGGCTTGGCAAAGACGTAACGCCCCACACGCTGAAACACACGGCGATCACTTGGATGTTGTGGTCTGGCAAATCGATCTGGGAGGTGTCCGAGGATACCGGCACCAGCGCCAAGACGATTGAGGAGGTTTATGGACACCACCGGACGATCGAATCACGTCTGGCACGTGGCAGACGAAAGGCCGGTAAATGACCTCAAACTGTCGCCAAACTGTCGCGCGGGCATTAAAAAAGGACCGGGGATTTCTCCCAAGTCCTTGTTTTAAATGGTCGGAGCGACTGGATTCGAACCAGCGACCCCTATCCCCCCAGAATAGTGCGCTACCGGGCTGCGCTACGCTCCGACTGCGCGGCGTGTAGCATTGTTATCCGGAAAGCGAAAGAGATTTCGACGCTGTTTTCAACGGGGCAGGCTGGGATCGAGGATCTTGCGCGCGTCACCAAGGTCGCGCAGCGCGGCCCGCAGCATGTCTGCATGCGTTTCGGACAGGCGGTTCACAACCTTCACTTCGCCCGGGGGCAGGCTGGCCGGGTCTGGCGCATCGGCGGCGGGAGCAGGCTCTGCCGCCGCCTTTGGCTTGCCCACACGCGGAGCCGCCTTCGCGGTGCCGGGCGGTGGTGCGGAGGCCATTTCGCCCTCGCGCTTCCGGGGCTCGACCTCACCGCGGCCGACGCCAACCACATAGGCCGGTCCATCCTCTTTGAGAATATTCTGCACGCCGCGGATGGTATAGCCCTCCTTGTAGAGAAGGCTGCGGATTCCCTTAAGCAGCTCGACATCGACAGGGCGGTAATAGCGGCGGCCGCCTGCCCGCTTCATCGGCTTGATCTGCGTGAAGCGGGTTTCCCAGAAGCGCAGCACGTGCTGTGGAACATCCAGCTCTTCTGCCGCCTCGCTGATTGTTCGGAAGGCGTCGGGAGACTTTTCCACCATGGCGCACCCCTCCTCTGGATGCAGGCCCCCTCGTGAAGACCTCAGTCTTCGTCGGTGCCCCGGTCGAGACCGTTGATCACGTTCTTCATCACCTGGCTGGGGCGGAACACGAGCACACGGCGCGGTGTGATCGGCACTTCCTCGCCCGTCTTTGGGTTGCGTCCCACGCGGCCGTTCTTGGAGCGCACCATGAAGGTGCCGAATGACGAAAGCTTGACGGTTTCACCCTGCACGAGGTGATCGGCCATCATGTCGAGCATGCTTTTCACGAGATCGGCCGATTCGCTGCGCGACAGACCGATCTGCCGGTGGACAGCCTCACTGAGATCGGCGCGGGTAAGCGTCTTGCCAGCCATTCTGAGCCCCCTGCAATCGCCCGAAAACTAAGGCGCATCGGCCATGTGGTCAACCAAAATAATGGCCAACTCAAAGGGTTACGCGAGAAGCCTCAATACCGCGCGAGCACCGCGCCCCAGGTGAAGCCGCCGCCCATTGCCTCGAACAGGACGAGGTCACCCTTCTTGATCCGGCCGTCCCGGATGGCCGCGTCGAAGGCCAGCGGGATCGAGGCGGCGGAGGTGTTGCCGTGCTGGTCCAGCGTCATGACGATGCGGTCCTCGGGGATGCCGAGCTTGCGGGCGGTACCCTCCAGGATGCGGCGGTTGGCCTGGTGCGGCACGAACCAGTCGACCTCCTGCGGCGTCACGCCCGCCTCCTTCATCGCCTCATCCATGACGGAGGCGATGTTGACGACGGCATGCTTGAACACCTCTCGGCCCTCCATGCGCAGGTGGCCCACGGTCTTGGTGGTGGACGGGCCACCATCGACATAGAGCTTGTCGCTGTAGCGGCCGTCGGACCGGATGCGGCTGATGATGATGCCGGGGCTTGCGGTGGTGTCGGGGTGGGTTTCGGCCTGCAGCACCACGGCACCCGCCCCGTCGCCGAACAAGACGCAGGTGGTGCGGTCCGACCAGTCGAGGATGCGGGAGAAGGTTTCGGAGCCGATGACCAGCGCGCAGCGCGACTGGCCGGCCTTGATCATCGCATCGGCCACGGTCAGGCCGTAGACGAAGCCGGAGCACACGGCCTGCACGTCGAAGGCCGCACCCCTTGTGATGCCCAGATCGGCCTGGATCAGGGCCGCGGTGGCGGGGAAGGTCTGGTCGGGTGTCGCGGTGGCAAGCACGATGAGATCGACCGCGGACGCGTCGAGGCCGGCATGGGCGAGCGCCCGGCGCGCGGCTTCCGCGCCCAGCGAGCGGGTTGTCTCACCCTCGCCGGCGATGTGGCGGGCCTTGATGCCGGTTCGTTCGACGATCCACTCGTCGTTGGTGTCGACGACCTTGCTCATGTCGGCGTTGGTCATCACGCGCCGGGGCAAGGCCGAACCGCATCCGGCGATGACGGACCGCACGACGGTCCTGGGCTGATCATTCATAGGCTGGGTTCCGGTTGCTTTGCCTCGGCGATGGCCGGCTGCTTCAAGAGCCCAGTCATGATCTCGACGTCCGTCTTGATCTTGCTCACGAGGTCGTTCCTGACGGTTTCGAGCGCCACGTCGATGGCGGTGGCGAAGCCCAGCGCATCGGTTCCGCCGTGGCTCTTCACCACCACGCCGTTGAGGCCCAGGAAAACGCCGCCATTGTGCTTGCGCGGGTCCATGCGGTCCTTCAGGGCCGCGAAGGCCCCCGAAGCGAGGAGCGCGCCGATCTTCGACATCAGCGTGCGCTGCAGACAGCGCTTGAGGTAGGTCGACAGCTGCTTCGCGGTGCCTTCGGCGGCCTTCAGGGCGATGTTGCCGGTGAAGCCCTCGGTGACCACCACGTCCACCGTGCCCTTGCCGATGTCGTCCCCCTCCACGAAACCCGCATACTCGATGGGCAGCTTCGATTCGCGCAGGATGCGGCCGGCTTCCTTCACCTGCTCGGCACCCTTGATCTCCTCGACGCCCACGTTGAGCAGACCGACGGTAGGCTTCTCCAGCCCCAGCACGCAGCGCGCCATCGCCTCGCCCATCACCGCGAATTCGACCAGCTGGCTGGCATCGGCGCCGATGGTGGCGCCCACGTCCAGAACGATGCTCTCGCTCCTGAGGGTCGGCCACATGGCGGCAATGGCGGGGCGGGAAATGCCCGGCAGCGTCTTCAGCACGAAGCGCGCCATGGCCATCAGCGCCCCGGTATTGCCGGCGGAGACAGCGGCGTCCGCCTCGCCCGTGCGCACCGCGTCGATCGCCATCCACATGCTGCTCTTGCCGCGGCCCTGGCGAAGCGCCTGGCTCGGCTTGGCGTCCATGGTGACGAACACCTCGGTGTGCAGGATCTCGGCCCGGTCCTTCAGCTTCGGATGGCGCTCGAGAAGGGGGGCGATGCGGCTGCGGTCGCCGACCAGCAGGAAGCGCAGTTCCGGGTGGCGCACAGCCGAAAGCGCAGCCCCCGGTATCACCACCTCGGGCCCGGCATCGCCACCCATCGCGTCCAGCGCGATGGTCAAATGTCTCTTCGTGTTCAAGGTCTTGCCGCTACCGCTCCAGCTGCACGCCGCGCCTGCCCGAAGACGGGCGAAACGTAACACGTTGCCTTAGGAGATTGGCTCGCAAATGTCATTTCAAAAAGGTTGGCGCCGCTACTCCGCCTTCCGCCGGCCGAGCACCGCGAAGGGCGATTCACTGGCCGCGGGCTGAGAATCATCCTCGATGTGTTCGGCGAAGGCCTCCCCGGGCTTCCGGGGATAGGGATCGAGGTCGAGCGCCAATGTCTCCGCCGCCACCTCTCCGAGATCGATCCAGCCGTTGTCGATCGGGTCGGCGTCGTCCTCGCCCTCATTCTCGACGATGGCGCCGGGCGGCAGGAAATAGCGTGCGACGGGAACCGACACGGTCTCCCGGAACGGCTCCAGGCTGATGACCGAGACCTGCTCGATGTCGGCCGTCAGGTGGCCCTCGAGCTTGAGGCCGCCACCCCGCCAGGGCGTCGCCTTGATCTCGGCGGTCAGGGCGTGGATGGCGGGGACCTTCATGCGCCGGGCCAGCGCCTTCAACTCCTCCGGATCCGCCTTGAGCTTTTCCACGGAGCCGGCCTTGGGCACGCGATCGGTCTGGAGGGGCCGCGAGAATTCGGGAGCGGGAGGATGGTGCTTCATGGTGTCGGCTCCTTGAAATGGACGCTGCCCCTGGCGATGGCGGCGGTGTCCTGTGACGCGAGATGGGCGCGCTGGCCGGCCACATGGGCGGCAAGGCGCCCGGGGCTTGCCCCCTCTGTCCCGTCCGGGAATATGTTGCGGATGATCGCCGCGTCAAGCGCGCCCCCGGGCGCGGCCAGCGCCTGGTCATAGGCGGCGACGCGGCCGTAGAAGACCTCCGCCATCTTGCGCACCTTCTTGCCCACCGAGAGATCGCCCACGCCCATCTCCCGGAGCGAGCGGTCCATGTCGGCGAAGAGCTCGTCCACCAGGCGCTGGCGGAACTCCGGCTCGACGCCCTTCAGCCGGTCCAGCACCAGGAAGGCGTGGAGCGAAATCATGTCGAAGCGCCCGTCCAGCGTGTCCGGCACGCCCCAGTCTGCGTAGAACACGGGGTGCCGCGCGGCAGCCACAATTGCTTCGTAACAGCTTCGCTCGGAAGCGGAGGACCGCCGGAAAAGACGCTTGAGGATCATCGTATTGCCGCTAACGGAATATGAGGGTGAACAGTTTCTTTAACGGTTACGCCGAGAATGGGATAAAGATTGCCGCCGATGCAGAAAACCAACAGAACATTCACCTCCACATGGCTCGCCGCAGCCGGCGTTGCGCTGATTCTGGCGGGCTGCGCACCCGAGGTTGAGCACCGCGGCTATGTCGCGAAGCCCGGCGCCTTCAACCAGATCACCACCGGCATGTCAAAGATGGAGGTCGAAGGCATTCTCGGCACGCCCTCGACCACGGCCTCGGTCCAGTACAAGGGCGACAGCTACTATTACATCACGTCGATCACGACGAGCAAAGCATTCCTCACGGAAGAGACCCAGCGCGAGGTGATCGCCGTCCGCTTCGACGAGGGCGGCCAGGTCAAGAGCTTCGCGCAATACGGCCTGCAGGACGGCCGGGTGATCGACGTGAACACCCGTCAAAGCCCCGTCTACGGCGAGGACACCTCGATCCTCACTTCGCTGCTGCGCGGCGCCAAGGGCACCTCGGCCGGACCGATGCTTGGAAGGAAGATGTAAACCTGCGCATGATCCCCAAATGGACCTGATTCTCAGGGGCGGACGCGTCATCGATCCCTCGCAGGGGCTTGACGGCGTCATGGATGTGGGCTTCGCCAAGGGCAAGGTGGCGGCGCTTGGAAAGGGACTGACCGCGGAGGGCGCGGTTGTCCGCGACGTTTCCGGCCTCATCGTCTCGCCGGGCCTCATCGACCTTCACACGCATGTCTACTGGGGTGGCACATCCCTCGGCATCGATGCGGAGGAATTCTGCCGCACCTCCGGCGTCACCACCGCCGTCGACACGGGCTCCGCGGGGCCCGGTAATTTCATGGGCTTCCGCAAGCACGTGATCGAACGCTCGCAAGTGCGCATCCTCGCCTACCTCCATGTGAGCCACGCGGGGATCTATGGTTTCTCCAACACCGTCATGGTGGGCGAGAGCGAGGACATCCGCCTCATGGATCCGGTGACCGCTGCCGAGGTGGCGGACGCCAACCGGGACGTGATCGTCGGCATCAAGGTGCGCGTCGGGCGTCATGCCTCGGGTGACCAGGGTGTCGCCCCGCTCGACATCGCGCTGCAGGTGGCGGAGGAAACCGGCCTGCCGCTGATGGCCCATATCGACGAGCCGCCCCCCTCCTATGAGGAGGTGATCGCCCGGCTCCGCCCGGGCGACGTGCTGACCCACGCCTTCCGCCCCTTCCCCAATTCACCCGCCACCGCGCAAGGCTCGGTGAAGCCCGCCGTTGTGGCGGCGAGGAAGCGCGGCGTGCTGTTCGACATCGGCCACGGCATGGGCTCCTTCGCGTTCAAGACGGCACGCGCCATGCTGGCCAATGGCTTCCCGCCCGACACCATCTCGTCCGACGTCCACGCCCTCTGCATCAATGGCCCCGCCTTCGACCAGGTCACCACCATGTCGAAGTTCCTGTGCCTTGGCATGAGCCTCCCCGAGGTGATCAGGGCCTCGACGGAGAACGCCGCCTTCGCGCTGAAGCGGCCGGAACTCGGCACCCTCAAGCCCGGGAGCGTGGGCGATGCCACCCTCCTCTCCGTCGAAAGCGGTGAGTTCGACTATGCGGACGTTGTGGGCGAACACCTCGCCGGAACGCAGCGCATCGTCTCCCGCGGCGTGGTCATCGGCGGCAAGTGGTGGCACCCGGCCTGACGCTTGCTTGACCGAGGTCAAGACATCTCCAGTGAACTAAGGCATGATGCGACCATCAACGGAGGCTCATCATGCGACGGGTGTTTCTCTTCGTGCTTTCAACCATGGTCTTGGCCGGGACGGCCTGGGCTCAGGCCGATGGCGACGCGGTGAAGGGCCAGGCCATCGCCCAGGCGCAATGCGCGCGCTGCCATGACATTGCGAAGGGCGCGGACTTCAAGAAGATGCCGCCCTCCTTCCAGTCGATCGCCATCTACCGCACGAAGCCGGACATCTGGTCCCGCATCATCTCCCCTTCCCCGCATGCCGCCATGCCGGAGATGACCTGGACGCTGACGGCGGACCAGGTGCAGGACGTGCTGGCCTACATCCTCTCGCTGGACCAGCCCGTGATGCTGCAGAAGTGAGGGGGGCGGAGGGAACGCACCGGACTCTGTTCCAGGCGTTCATCACGCGCGGGCTCGACCCGCGCATCCTTTTCTTCGGCCGGCGGACTAACTTCTCACGATCTCCTCGATCTCGTCATAGGCGCCCGGCGCGGCGGCGATCAGGTTGTTGCCCCTGAACAGCCCGTCATTGGCAAGGAAGTCGCTCACCTTGGCGCCCGCCCCTTCGCACACGGCGATGGCGCCCAGCGCATCCCATGACTTGATCACGGGCTCGAAGAACCCCACCAGCCGCCCCGCCGCGACATAGCAGAGGCTCAGCGCGCCCGAACCTTCCCGGTAGAACATGCCGCCAGCGCGCAGGAATCGCTGGAAGCCGGGCAGGAAAAGGTCCGGCCCGCTCTTGGGCGAATAGCCCGTCGCCGTGAGACCATCGCGAATCGAAGCCGCGGAACTCACACGGATGGGCTTGCCGTTGAGGGTCGAGGGAATGCCGCGTCCCCCGGCGAACAATTCGTTCCGCGCGGGCGCATGGACCATCCCGAACTGGATGACGCCTGCCTGCATGAAGCCGATCGACACGCACCAGCTGGACATGCCGAGGATGAAGGGCTGCGTGCCGTCGATGGGGTCCACCACCCAGATGCCCTGGCCTTCCGTATAGTCCGTGGGCGGAGTTTCCTCGCCGAGGAAAGCATCCTCGGGATAAGCCTTCGCCAATCGCTCGCGGATCAGCAGCTCGGTGTTGAGGTCCGCCTCGCTCGCGAGGTCCTGCGGGCCCTTGTTCTGGATCGTCAGTGCCTCGCGTGCGTTGAAATAGCCCAGCGCCTTTTCGCCCGCCTCGCGGACGAGGGCCAATCCGAATTCGAACCTGTCCTTCATTTCCTCAATCCTTCCAGAGCCAGGCCGCACCGCGCACACCACTCGCATCGCCGTGCCTGTTGCGGCGGATGGGCGTGTGGAACACGGTGGAGAATGTGCGCGCCGCCAGCGCGGGCGGCAGGTCTTCGTAAAGCTCGTCGACGTTCGACATCCCGCCGCCCATGACGAGCACATCGGGGTCGAGGGTATTGACGACGGTGGCGAGGCCCCGCGCCACGCGGTCGATATAGCGCCGCCACAGGAGATTGGCGAGGTGGTCGCCCTTGCGCTTCAACTCCATGATCTCGGCGGCCTTCAGTTCGATGCCCTTGTGCTCCAGATACTGCGCCTCGAAGGCGCGGCCTGAGCACCATGTCTCGATGCAGCCCACGCGGCCGCAATAGCAGGGCTTGCCGGGAATTTCAGTGGTGTCCGGGAAGGGCAGCGGATTGTGCCCCCACTCGCCACCGGAATTATTGGGCCCATGGTGCGCGCGGCCGTTCACTGCAATGCCTGCGCCCACACCCGAACCGAGGATCACCGCGAAGACGACATTGCAGCCCTTGCCCGCACCGTCCACCGCTTCGGATGCCGCGAAGCAGTCGGCATCGTTCTCGACCCTGATCTCGCGCTCCAAGGCGTTCTGCAGGTCGGCTTCGACGGGCTTGCCGAGAATCCACGTCGAACTGGCACCCTTGCCGAGCCGGCTCTTCGGCTCGAGCGAGCCCGGAATGCCGATGCCGACGGTACCCCTGCGCCCGGTCTTCTGCTCCAGCGCATCGACCACGGCGCGGATGGCCTTCAGGCAACCTGCATAATCATGGCGCGGCGTGGCCTCCCTGAGCCTGAGCAGCTCGCGCCCGTCGCGCTCCATCGCGACGCCCTCGATCTTGGTGCCGCCCCAGTCGATTCCGATCAGCATGAAGACTTCCCTCCGGCGGCAATCTGGCAGCGCGAGAATGGAAAGCAAGCAAAAGAAAACCCCGCGCGGATTGCTCCGCGCGGGGCTCGTCCGAGTGATCGTGAGGCTCAGTGGCCGGCGAGAACCGCCAGCAGGAGGAGCGCCACGATGTTGGTGATCTTGATCATCGGGTTCACGGCGGGGCCCGCCGTGTCCTTGTAGGGGTCGCCGACAGTGTCACCGGTCACCGAGGCCTTGTGCGCGTCGGAGCCCTTGAAGTGCTTCACACCCTTGGAGTCCACGAAGCCGTCCTCGAAGGACTTCTTCGCGTTGTCCCAGGCGCCGCCGCCCGCCGTCATCGAGATGGCGACGAAGAGTCCGGTCACGATCACGCCCATCAGCATGGCGCCCACGGCCGAGAAGGCCGCGGCCTGGCCGGCGATGGCGTTGATCACCACATAGACCACGATGGGCGAGAGAACCGGGAGCAGCGAGGGGATGATCATCTCCTTGATCGCCGCCTTGGTCAGCATGTCCACGGCACGGCCGTAGTCAGGCTTCTCCGTGCCCTTCATGATGCCGGGCTTTTCCTTGAACTGGCGGCGCACCTCGACGACGACCGACTGGGCCGCGCGGCCCACCGCGGTCATCGACATGCCGCCGAACAGGTAGGGCAGCAGGCCGCCGAACAGCAGGCCCACGACCACCCACGGGCTCGAGAGATCGAAGCTCACGGGCACGTCGGCGAAGTAGGTCTTGAGGTCCTGCGTGTAGGCGGCGAACAGCACCAGCGCGCCGAGGCCCGCGGAACCGATGGCATAGCCCTTGGTCACAGCCTTGGTGGTGTTGCCGACCGCGTCCAGCGCGTCGGTGTTGTGGCGCACTTCCTTCGGCAGGCCCGCCATTTCGGCGATGCCGCCAGCGTTGTCCGTCACCGGGCCGAAGGCGTCGAGCGCCACGATCATGCCGGCGAGCGCCAGCATGGTGGTGACGGCCACCGCGGTGCCGAAGAGGCCGGCCATGGTGTAGGTCACGATGATGCCGGCGATGATGATGATCGCGGGGACGGCGGTCGCCTCCATGGAGACGGCGAGACCCTGGATCACGTTGGTGCCATGGCCGGTAATCGAGGCTTCGGCGATCGAGTTGACCGGGCGCTTTCCGGTAGCGGTGTAATACTCGGTGATCCAGATGATGGCCGCGGTGATGAGGAGGCCGACGACGCCGCACCAGAACAGCGCCATGGGGGTGAAGGTTGCGTCCGAGGTGGTGATCAGGACGGACATGCCGCCGAACACCAGGTAGATGACCGGGAAGAGCGCGATGAGCGAGAGAACGCCCGTGGCGATCACGCCCTTATAGAGGGCGCCCATGATGTTGTTGTTGGCGCCCAGCTTCACGAAATAGGTGCCGATGATCGAGGTCACCACGCAGGCGCCGCCGATCGCCAGCGGGAGCACCATGCCGGCGAGCTTGAGGTCCGCGGGGAGCGCGATGGCGGCGAGAACCATGGTGGCCACCGTCGTCACCACATAGGTCTCGAACAGGTCGGCCGCCATGCCGGCGCAGTCGCCGACGTTGTCGCCCACGTTGTCGGCGATGGTGGCGGGGTTCCTCGGGTCATCCTCTGGGATGCCCGCCTCCACCTTGCCCACCATGTCGCCGCCGACGTCCGCACCCTTGGTGAAGATGCCGCCGCCGAGACGGGCGAAGATCGAGATCAGCGAGGCGCCGAAGGAGAGGGCCACCAGCGCGTCGATGACGGTGCGGCTGGTCGGGTCGAAGCCGAGCGAGTCCTTGAGGAAGCCGAAATAGAGGGTCACGCCGAGGAGGCCGAGGCCCGCCACGAGAAGGCCCGTGACCGCGCCGGCCTTGAAGGCGAGGTCGAGGCCGCCGGCCAGCGACTTGGTCGCGGCCTGGGCCACGCGGACGTTGGCGCGCACCGACACGTTCATGCCGATGAAGCCTGCGACACCCGACAGGATGGCGCCGATGGCGAAGCCGATGGCCGACCAGACACCCAGCAGGATCCAGGCGAGGACGAAGATCACCACGCCGACGATGCCGATGGTGGTGTACTGACGGTTCAGATAGGCCTTGGCGCCCTCGCGGACGGCGGCCGAAATCTCCTGCATACGCGCCGTGCCGGCGTCGGCGGCCATGAGGCCCCGCGTCGTCACGATCCCGTACACGATGGAGAGCGCGCCTGCGAGCACGATCAGCCAGAGTGCAGTGGTCATTGATAAACCCTTGTGTTTGTTACGTTTCCCCAGAGCCCCGTTCACGGAATCAACCGTTTATCCCTGCTCCGATGAAGGGAAATGCTATGCCGCATGGGGAGGGAGCGCAACAGGCAGAACAACAGGCCCGTGGTGCATCAAGGCATGGATTTTGCGAGACTTTCCGGCACCCGGCAACAAAGTTCGGTTGCCGCCACGAAAGGGACGGCTTTGTGTGGTGAAACACACTCCGCTTCGGGACGGAGGAACGGTTGAGGGTTTTGGCTTTCCTGCTTCTGGTGACGGCACTTCTGGTGACGGCGCCGCTCACCCTGCCCCGCGGCGCTGCCGCCGTGGAACTGCTGCTGAGCCCCCGGGACGAGACGGCCGTGGCGGCCTATGCCATCTCGCAGAAGAGCGCGGCGGACTATGCCACCGCCGCCGGGCAGGCGCTGGCCAACAAGGACGAGGACCTTGCCGCCAGCATCGAGGCGCTTGCCGCTGAGCGCGGCGTGGCGCTGCCCACGGAGCTTACCCGCCGGATCGCCTCGGCTCAGGAAGAGGCCTCCGCCCGGGTGGCCCAGGATGCCTGGGACGGGTTCCTGTCCGGGGAGGCCCCCAACGAGGCGGCCCTCGCGGGCGCCGTGGCCTCCGACCTCTCCGGCGTCGGTGACATCCGCGACCTTTACCGGCAGGTGGAGAACTATTTCACCGGCGAAGAGGTGGACCCCTACATGACGGGGCTTGCCGCCGTCGGCCTCGGCATCACCGCCGCGACGGTTGCCTCCAGCGGCATGGCGCTGCCCGCGCGCACGGGGCTCAGCGCTCTCAAGGCCGCGAAGCGCGCCGGGCGCCTCTCCCCCGCCCTCGCCCGCGAGGTGGGAACGATTGCCGCGAACGGAATGAAGGGACGCGGCCTGAAGGCGACGGCTGTGGCGTTTGAACGGCTCGGCACCGACATCGCCACCATTGGCCGGAATTCCGGCTACCGCGGCGCCATGCAGGCGCTGGGAACGGCGAAATCCGCCGATGAGGTGGGCATGATCGCCAAGCTCTCCACCCGCTATGGCAAGGCGACGCGCGCCGTGCTGGCCCTGGGCGGCACGGCCGTGACCTTCGCCAGCCTCACGGCCACGGCGGCGTTGTGGACGCTCTCCGCCCTGCTGTGGCTGCTGGCCGCCCTGCTCGGCGTGACGCGCTTCGCCTTCGCCCTCGGCCGCAGGCTTTGGCCGCGCCGTCAGCCCTCGCGGGCGGGCTTTTCCTTCGGGTGGGTGGCAAGCCAGCCGATCATGACAAGCGCCACCACGACCATGGGGAAGACGGCGTAGTTGACGCCGTTCCAGCCGAACCAGGCGAGCAGCTTGCCCGCGCTGAGCGAGGTGATGGCGGTCATGGCGAAGACGAGGAAGTCGTTGAGGCCCTGCGCCTTGTTCTTCTCCTCCGGCTCATAGGTGTCGGTCAGCATGGTGGTGCCGCCGATGAAGCCGAAGTTCCAGCCGAGGCCCAGGAGGACGAGTCCGACCGCGAAATTCTCGAACTGTATGCCCCAGAGGCCTGAGACGGCCGCACCCACCAGCAGCAGCATGCCCAGCGCCGAGACCTTTTCCGCACCGAAGCGGGCGATGAGGCTGCCGGTGAAGAAGCTCGGCACGAACATGGCGAGCGCGTGCCACTGGATGACCCAGCTCGAATCCTTCACCGAGAAGCCGCAGCCGAGCATGGCGACCGGCGTTGCCGTCATCACCAGCATCATGATGCCATAGGCCAGCATGGCGGTGAGGGCGGCCACGATGTAGCGCGGCTGGCGGGCGATGACGCCCAGCGGCCTGCCCGAGGGCGCGTCATGCTTCTCGGTCAGCGGAATGTCCACGGCCAGCAGGATGCCCGCGCCCACCAACGCCAGCACGGCCATGACGACCCAGGTTCCGGCAAAGGTGACGGGGGCGAGAAGGTCCACCGTGGCCATGACCAGCACGGTGCCGATGAGTGCGGCGATGATGCCGCCCGTCATGACCCAGGAGATGGCCTTTGGCTTGAAGACGGGGCTTGCGGTGTCAGCCGCCGCGAAACGGTAATAGGAGGCCGAGGCCTGGTAGACGCCGATCAGGAAGCAGCCGGCGAGGAAGAGCTCGAAACTGCGCTGGAAGATCGCGACCGTGCCGAGAAGCGCGCCCGCCGCACCGGCCAGCGCGCAGACGACGAACCCCATGCGGCGGCCGGTACGGCGCATCATGAGCGAGATGGGAAAGGTGGTCACGGCCGTGCCGACGATGGTCATGGACATGGGCAGCGTCGCCCAGGAGGCGCTGGGGGCGAGTTGCGCACCCACCAGACCGGCCGTGACCACGACCGCGGTGACCGCCGCGCCATAGAGCGCCTGTGCGATGGCGAGGATGACCGCGTTGCGGCGGGCCTTCGTATCGTCGAACTCGACGGCCGGGGCCGTCACGCGGCGAATTCCTTTGGGCGCTTCTGGCGGGCCAGCTTGTCCAGCACGCCGTTGACGAAGCGCGGCTCCTCCGCGCCGAAGAAGGCGTCCGCCACGTCGACATATTCGCTGATCGCCACACGGGCCGGGACGCGCTCCATGAACATCAGCTCATAGGCGGCGGCGCGCAGGATGGCGCGGACGGTGGAATCGAGCCGGTGCAGCGGCCAGGCCTTGTCGAGGATCTGGTCGACGGCGGGGTCGATCGCCTTCTGCTCTCGGACCACGCCGTCCACAACTTCCTTGAGGTGGCGGTAATCGGCCTCGCCGCACTGGCCGTCCTCGAAATTCTCACCCGAGGCGCGCGACGAGAACTGGGCCAGCGTCTCACCCACGTCAGAACCCGACAGGTCCATCTGGTAGAGGGCCTGCACCGCGCCGAGGCGGGCCGCCGAGCGGCGCTCGCGCGGGTATTTGGTCTTGTCGCCGTTGCTCACGAAGCCGCCTTCACGTCGAGGCCGGCGGCCTTGCGGCTCATCAGGCGGGCGAAGCGGATCATGGTGAGGGCCGCCTCGGCGGCACCGCCGCCCTTGTCCATGTCATCGACCTTGGCGCGGGCCCAGGCCTGGGCCTCGTTCTCGCAGGTGAGGATGCCGTTGCCGATGCACAGGCCCTCGACGGTGAGGTCCATGATGCCGCGCGAGCTTTCATTCGCCACGATGTCATAGTGCGTGGTCTCGCCGCGCAGCACGCAGCCGAGGGCGACGTAGCCGTGGTATAGGCCCGTCTCATGGGCCACCGCGATGGCGCCGGGGATTTCCAGAGCGCCCGGAACGGCCATGCGCTCCCAGGTGGCGCCGGCCTTCTCGATGTGGGCGATGGCGCCACGGCACAGCTCGTCGCAGATGTCGCCGTAGAAGCGCGCTTCCAGGATCAGGATGTGGGCGCGGGTCTGCTCGACGGGGGCGGAATTCTTTTCGATTTTCATGTCGGTCTGTACTCGGTGAGGCGGGCGACATAGCGCGCCAGCATGTCGATTTCAATGTTGACCCGCTGACCAACCACCATCGTGCCCCATGTGGTCACGTTCTGGGTGTGCGGGATGATGTTGACGCCGAAGACGTTGCCCTCGACCTCATTGACGGTGAGCGAGGTTCCGTCGATGGCGACCGAGCCCTTGGGCGCGATGAAGCGGGCCAGCTCATGGGGAACGCGGAAGCGGAAGCGCTGCGAGCCCCCCTCCGGCGTGATCGAGACGATCTCGCCCAGCCCGTCCACATGGCCCGAGACGATGTGGCCGCCGAGCTCGTCGCCGATCTTCAGGGCGCGCTCCAGGTTGATCCGGGTGCCCTGTTTCCAGTCGGCCAGCGTCGTCTTGGAGAGGGTCTCGGCGGAGGCCTGGATGGCGAACCAGTCCGGCCCCTTCTCGATCACGGTCAGGCAGCAGCCGTTGCAGGCGATGGAGGCGCCCATCTCCACCGTGGCGAGGTCATAGGCGGTGGTGATCTCGAAGCGCGTGTCGCCTGCCTTGTGAATGGCCCGCACGGTGCCGATGTCGGTGATGATGCCGGTGAACATGAAGCCCCTCTTACTGGCGGGCTTCATAAACCGTCAGCAGGTCACTCCCAAGCTTTTCCTGCTCCAGAATGGCGAATGGCTGCAATGCCTGATCCAGCGGAAGGCCGGCGAGCGCGTCCACCCCCTGGGGGCCGAGGGTGGCACTGGCGCGGATCAGGTGGAACTGGTCGACGAGGCCGGCGTCGAGGAAGCTCCGCGCCACCCGGGCTCCGCCCTCCACCATCAGGCGGTTGATGCCGCGCCCGCCCAGATCGGCCAGCACCTCGCCCACGCCGCCGCGCAGCACCTCCGCACCCTTGCGTGCGAGGTGAGAGTCCGGCGGCAAGTGCCCGTTACGGCTCAGAACGAAGGGAGTGGGCGAGCGGTGTTCGAGGCCGGGAAGGCGGCAGGTGAGTTCCGGGTCATCCGCCAGCACGGTGCCCATGCCGACGAGGATCGCATCGCACTGCGCGCGCAGCAGATGGACGCGGGCCCGGGCCTCCGCGCCTGAGATGGCGGTGCGCTGGCCGACACCGCCCGCGATCTTGTGATCGGCGGAAAGCGCCATTTTCAGAATGACTTGCGGGCGTTTCTTGGTGATCCGCGCAAGGAAGCCCGCCATGTCGCGCCGGGCCTCATCAGCCTTGAGGCCGGACTCGAAGGCGATGCCGGCGCGCTGCAGGATGGCGTGGCCGCCGCCCGAGACGCGCGGATCCGGGTCCTCGATGGCGGTGACGACGCGGGCGATTCCGGCGGCGACCAGCGCCTCGGCGCAGGGGCCGGTCTTGCCGTGATGGGCGCAGGGTTCGAGGGTGACGTAGGCGGTGGCGCCGCGAGCCCCCTCGCCCGCCATCTTCAGGGCTTGGGTTTCGGCATGGGGCCTTCCGCCGGGCTGGGTCCAGCCCACGCCCCGGACGCGCCCGCCCCTGACGATGACGCAGCCGACGTTCGGGTTTTCGGCAGTCGTGCCCAGCGCGCGGCGGCCAAGGCGCAGCGCGTAGTCCATCCAGCGGGCGTCGTCAGTTGTCACCGGTCTCGCCGTTGTCCTCGTCGCCCGAGAGTTCTCCCAGAAGCTCTTCGAAATCCTTGGCTTCGCGGAAGTTCTTGTAGACCGAGGCGAAGCGGACATAGGCGACGTCGTCCAGCATCTTGAGCGCCTCCATGACGAGCTTGCCGACGGTTTCGGACTTGATCTCGCTTTCGCCCAGACTCTCGAGGCGGCGCACGATGCCCGAGACCATGCGCTCCACACGCTCAGGGTCCACCGGGCGCTTTCTGAGCGCCACCTGGATCGAGCGCATCAGCTTGTCACGGTCGAAGGGCACGCGGCGGCCGGTTTTCTTGACGACCATCAGCTCGCGCAGCTGCACGCGCTCGAAGGTGGTGAAGCGGCCCGAGCAATCCGGGCAATAGCGGCGGCGGCGGATGGCGGTTCCATCCTCGGTGGGACGGCTGTCCTTCACCTGGGTTTCTTCGTTGGAACAGAAGGGGCAGCGCAAGGGATGGTGACTCGGGAGTTGCAGTTGCACCATCTCTGGGGGAGTGGCGGGGAAGGGTCAAGGGGGCCATGAACCGGACCGCCCCCAAGAGACCGATCGGAAAGTCTCATCATCGCCCGACTTGATCGGGCGATCCTTTCCCATCCGCTCAAAAAGGACGCCCGGGTCAAGCCCGGGCGTGATGAGCATTCACGTACAGCCTCGTCCCCGATCAGTAGATCGGGAACTGCGCCGTCAGCTTCTTGACCTTGGCGGCCACTGCCTTCTCGACCTTGGCGTTGCCGTCCTCGCCGTTCTTGGCGAGGCCATCCAGCACCTCGTTGATGAGGGCGCCGACTTCACGGAACTCCGCCGCGCCGAAGCCGCGGGTGGTGCCCGCCGGGGTGCCGAGGCGGATGCCGGAGGTGATGGTGAAGGGGGCGGGGTCGAAGGGGATGCCGTTCTTGTTGCAGGTGATGAAGGCGCGGCCGAGCGACTGCTCGGCGGCCTTGCCGGTGACGCCCTTCTTGCGCAGGTCGACCAGCATCAGATGCGTGTCGGTGCCGCCGGAGACGAGGTCGGAGCCGCCGTCGATCATCGATTGGGCCAGCACGCGGGCGTTGTCGACCACGGACTTCGCATATTTCTTGAAGGCCGGCTTCAGCGCCTCGCCGAAGGCCACGGCCTTGGCGGCGATGACATGCTCCAGCGGGCCGCCCTGCAGGCCGGGGAAGACGGCCGAGTTGAACTTCTTGCCCAGGTCCTCGTTCCGGCTGAGGATCAGGCCGCCGCGCGGGCCGCGCAGCGTCTTGTGGGTGGTGGTCGTCACCACGTCGGCGTAGTCGAGCGGGTTCGGGTGCACGCCACCGGCCACGAGGCCTGCGAAGTGGGCCATGTCGACCATCAGCCGCGCGCCGACCGAGTCCGCGATCTCGCGGAAGCGCTTGAAGTCGATGATGCGCGGATAGGCCGAGCCGCCGGCGATGATGAGCTTGGGCTTCACCGCCAGAGCCTGGGCCGCGAGCTTGTCATAATCGATGAGGTGGTCGTCCTCGCGCACCTTGTAGGGGGCGACGGTGAACCACTTGCCCGACTGGTTGACGGGCGAACCGTGGGTGAGGTGGCCGCCGCAGGCGAGGTCGAGGCCCATGTAGGTGTCGCCCGGCTGCAGGAGCGCGAAGAACACCGCCTGGTTCGCCGTGGCGCCCGAATGGGGCTGCACATTGGCATAGGCGCAGTTGAAGAGCTCCTTGGCGCGGTCGATCGCCAGCTGCTCGGAGACGTCGACATACTGGCAGCCGCCATAGTAGCGGCGGCCCGGATAGCCCTCCGCGTACTTGTTGGTCATGATCGAGCCCTGCGCCTCGAGCACGGCGCGCGAGACGATGTTCTCCGACGCGATGAGCTCGATCTCATGCTGCTGGCGGCCCAGCTCATTGGCGATCGCCTTGGCGATCTTCGGGTCCGTCTTGGACAGCACCTCGCTGAAGAAGCCCGGGAACAGCGGCTTCCTCGCCGGGGCCGCGGCGGCCTTCGCCTTCACCGGGGCCTTGCGGCCAGCGGCAGGCTTCGCCGCCTTCTTCACAGGCTTCGCGGCCTTTTTCGCAGGCTTCGCCTTGGCCTTGGCAACGGTCTTCTTCGCGGCCTTCGCGGCCTTCTTCACGGATTTCTTCGCCATTTTTGAAATTCCTCCAGCGCGACATATACGTTGCGGCGCAATTGGCAGATTGCGCGTATGCGGTCCAGATACATCTTTGGCTAGATGGATGCCGCGGCGCGAAGCGGCAGAACGGGCTTCTTTTACGTCGCGAAACGAAACGGGCGGGAAAATGATCCCGCCCGGACGATCGTCTGACGTGAAGGAGACCTCAGTTGGCGCTCGCGGTCTTCTCAGGCGCGGCGGGCTTCTTGGCCGGGGGCTTGCAGCCCGGGGGAAGCTTGCCGTCACTGCCCGGCTTGCAATCGGCGGGGGGCTTGGAGGCCGTGGCGGAGGACTTCGCCTTCTGGTCCGGCTTCTTCGCCGCGGCCTCGGCCTCGTCCTTCTTCACGACCTTCTTGGCCTTCTCCTGCTTCTCGGCCTGCTTGGACTTTGCTTCGGCCTTGGCGAGCTTCGCCTTCTCGCCCGCCTTCTTCTTCGCGAGCCTGGCCTTCTCGTCAGCCTTGCGCTTGGCGGCCTTGGCGCGCTGCTCGGCCTTCTTCTCGGCGGCGGCCTTGCGCTCGGCCTCGGCCTTCTTGCGGGCCTCGGCGCGCTCCTTCCGCTTCAGCTCCGCGGCGCTCGGCTTTCCGTTCAGGCTGACGAGGCTGTCGCCACCCTTGCGCTTGAGCTGGCCGGGCACCAGCACGTCGTTCTTCCCGTTGCGGCCGAAGAGCGAGGCAAAGCCGAAGCCGTCATCCGTGTCGATGTCCTGCTGCAGGCGGGGAATGGGCTTCAGCACGAAGCGCTGGCCGTCCAGCGTCTCGCCCACGGGGAGCGGCTGGCCGACCACGAAATTGGTCGCGTCGAGCTCATAGATGTCGGGGCGGAAGGCGGCGACGCCGTCCTTCGCGGGCCAGGCCGTGAGATAGGCCACGCGGAGCTGCGGGGCGTTGGCCACCGTCGTGTCCAGGCGTTCCTTGGTCTCGGCGAGCTGGGCGATGCGGGCGGTGTTGATGCCGTCCTGGCCCTGGAGGATCCAGTCGATCATGATCGCCACCTTGTCGACCCGCACGCAGCCGGAGGAATAGAACCGGCTGCCGGTGTTGAAGAGGTGCGGCTCCGGCGTGTCGTGGAGGTAGATGCCGAAGGGGCTGTTGAACTCGATCTTGGCGGTGGCCATGGCGTTGGCGCCGCCCGGCTCCTGGCGGAAGTGATAGTCGTCGACGCGCACCTTGCGCCAGTTGACCTTGTCCGGGTCGATCTCGGGGCCGCCCACGCCGTCGAACACCTTCATGTTCATCTCGTTCATGATCTTCGAGGGACCCTTCGACATCATGCGGGGAAGGATGTCCTTCTCGACGATGGAGGCCGGCGCGTTCCAGTAGGGATTGAAGCGGATGATGGTGAGGGGCGTCATGACCACGGGCGTCGGGCGCGACGGCCTGCCGACGATGGCGTTGTGCAGGGAGTAGACCTTGCCGCCGCTCACCGTCTCGATCTGCTGGGCGGGGATGTTCACGACGATGTAGCGCTCGCCAAGGTCCTTCGAATATTCGGCGAGGCGCGGGATGTTGGCGCGGATGGTGGCGAGGCGACGCTCGGCGGGCACGTTGAGGGCGAAGAGGGTCGCGCCATCCACCTTGCCGGTGGCGGCGAGGCCGTGGTTGCGCTGGAAGCGCTTCAGCGCATCTTCCGTGGCGCTGGTGAAGAGCTCCGCGAATTCGCCCTTGGTGGCCTCGACCTGCAGATAGCCTTCGATGTGAAGGCGGCGGTTCAGGATGCCGGTATGCTTGCCCTTGGAGCCGTTCTTCAGGTTGCCCTTGGGCAGGCGCGGCCAGCCGCCCTCGGCGACGATCTTGGCATATTTGTCGGCCATCGCCTGGATGGCGGCCGGGCTGTCCGGCGTGATGAAGGGCGCGACGCTGCCATCGTTCAGGACGGCCGTTTCCGTGGTGGCCTTTGTGCCGGAGCCCGGGGAATGGGCGGCGTTGGTCGTGGCCTTCCGGTTGGAGGAGAAGATCGAGCGCTTCTTGTTGGTCTGGCTGACGCCGGGATCATTCTGCTCGGCCATGGCCGGAAGGGGAAGCGACGAGGCCGCCAGCAGAGACACGAAAACGGCAAGGGAAACACTCCGAAGAGCCTTGCCAGAACGCCCAAACGCCCACAACTTCATCGAAAACCTCATTCCCCAGAACCCCGGCAGGTCACAACCGTCATTATCATCCGTGGCTCGACTCGTCAAAACCGGGCCACAATGCCGCCATGACAAGCCCGGCAATTGCGGCAGCAATGAGATTGCGGAAAATGCAACCCGGTCCATCTGGCAACTTCGGGGCCGTGCTGCGGCATTTCGGCAACAGCACGGCCCCTCGGCTTGCAGGGGGAGGCTGGTCGGGAGTTCAGAGCCGGTAGAGAATCTGGTCTGTCCAGTAGCGTTCGAGCCGGCCGAGCATCCGGTTGATGCGGTCGAGTTCGGTCGCGTCGAGGCCGACCAGATGCTCCAGCGCCTGCATCTGGCGATTGTAGAGGGCATCGACGCGGTTCCGGATCGCCTGGCCCTTGGGGGTGAGCCGCACCCTGACGGACCGCCTGTCGGTCGAGGAGCGCTCATGGTGGACGTAGCCCGCCTCGACCAACTTCTTGAGATTGTAGGAGACGTTGGAGCCCTGGTAGTGGCCGCGCGTCTTGAGTTCGCCGGCGGTGAGTTCCGCATCCGCGATGTTGTAGAGCAGGAGCGCCTGGACGGGGTTCACCTCCGGCTCGCCATGGCGCTCGAAATCATCCTTGATCACGTCGAGCAACCGGCGGTGCAAGCGCTCGATCAGATTCAGCGCATCGAGATATTTCGGCTTGACCGGATTGCCCCTCGGCTCGCCGGGGGGCAAGCGTTCCAGCCCCATCACCTCAGTCTGCATGTTCGCCACCTTACCCTTGCGGCGGGGCGGGATTCTTCTGTCCGCTCCCCTTCCGTTGCGGCGAAACTAGGCAGCAGACTTTAAGGCCCGCTCAACGGGTTGAGTAAACATATTCTTATAGTTTCAGATATTTGGAAGAACGCCAATCAGGCTTTACAAAGTCTTCCCAAAGAGGATTTACGCTTCCTTGAGAAACAGGGTGAAGGAAGCGCAAAGCCGGCGCGCTGCCGCCTTGCCGCCGCCCCTTTCCGCGTGAAAGAGTGGCGTGGTGAAAACACGGATGCTCCTCACCGCCCTGTTGTTCGCCCTGCCCCTGTCCGCGCTGGCGGAGGGGAACGTGCCAAAGCCACGGCTGCGGCCGGCGGAGACGCCCGGGGCCGAGCGCCCCGAAACGGCCATTCCCGTGCCAAAACCCCGCCCCGCCCCGGCGCCGGAGGCGGCGCCCCCGCCCGCCCCGCGAGCGGCGGAGGGCGACCCCTCGGGCACGAGCCCAGATAAGGAGCCCGGCGTCTGGAGCGCCGCGGCGATCGAGGACGCGCGGCGCGCGTGCCGCGGCCTGCTCGATGGCCTCGACCTGGAATACGATCTTCTCGACCCCATCGGAGAGCCCGGCGGCTGCGGTGCGCCCGCGCCAGTCTCGGTCCGCCGGGTGGCCGGCGTAGCCCTCACCCCGGCGGCGACCCTCACCTGCGGCATGGCGGCCGCCCTTCACGGCTGGATTTCCGTGACGGTCAAGCCCGCCGCGCGGACGCGCCTCAGGACGGAGGTGACGGAAATCAGGGGCGGCACCTCCTATGCCTGCCGGCGCCGCAACAATGCCTCCTCGGGCAAGCTGTCGGAACATGGCAAGGCCAATGCGCTGGACATGGCGGGGTTCGGATTCGAGGCCGACGGAAAGGACGTCGCGGTTGGCGGCGGCAACTGGGGCGAAGGCATCCTCGCCTCGCTCGGCCTCTCGCGCGGCGGCTCCTTCCTGGACGACATACGCGCGGGGGCTTGCGAGTATTTCACCACGGTCTTGGGGCCCGGCTCCGACCCGCACCACGGCGACCACTTCCATGTGGACGTGCTGCAGCGCAAGGGCGGCTACCGCATCTGCCAGTAAGGAGACGGGCATCCCGTTGCGCGGCGGCGTCAAGTCTTGTTAATGATCGGGCATGACAAACAAAGCTGACATCCTGTCCTCATTCCCCGCCCAGCGCCTGCGCCGCAACCGCCGCACCCCCTGGTCCCGTGCCCTGGTGCGGGAGAACACGCTGACGCCGCACGACCTGATCTGGCCGGTCTTCGTCATCGAGGGCCGGAACCGGACGGAGGAGGTCGCCTCCATGCCCGGCGTGACGCGCTATTCGGTGGACCTGCTGGTCGACAAGGTGAAGGAAGCGGCCAACCTCGGCATTCCGGCGGTCGCCCTCTTCCCCAACACGCCGCGCGAACTGCGCACGGCGGATGCGCGCGAGGCCTTCAACCCGGACAACCTCGTCTGCCAGGCGGTGCGCGCCATCAGGCAGGCGGTGCCGGAGATCGGCATCATGTGCGACGTGGCCCTCGACCCCTACACGAGCCACGGCCATGACGGGCTGATGCGGGGCGAGGAAATCCTCAACGATGAAACGCTCGAGGCGCTGGTGAGGCAGTCGCTGGTGCAGGCCGAAGCCGGTTGCGACATCATCGCGCCATCCGACATGATGGACGGGCGCATCGGGCGCATCCGCGCGGGCCTTGAAGAGAAGGGCCTGAGCCACGTCCAGATCATGGCCTACAGCGCCAAATATGCGAGCGGCTTCTATGGCCCGTTCCGCGACGCGGTGGGCTCCTCCGGAACGCTCACCGGCGACAAGCGCACCTACCAGATGGACCCCGCCAATACCGATGAGGCGATGCGCGAAGTGGCGCTGGACCTGGCCGAGGGCGCCGACATGGTGATGGTGAAGCCCGGCATGCCCTATCTCGACATCGTGCGGCGGGTGAAAGAGACCTTCATGGTGCCGACCTTCGCCTACCAGGTGTCTGGCGAATATGCGATGATCATGGCCGCCTGCAACAATGGCTGGCTGGACCCCAAGAAGGTGATTCCCGAAGCGCTGATGAGCTTCAAGCGCGCGGGTGCCGACGGCGTCCTGACCTATTTCGCGGTCGAGGTGGCCAGGGGCCTGAAGGGCTGAGGGCCAAAGGCGGCACCGCGACATTCACCCATGCGCCGACGTGATCGGCGCATCCTTTCGGTCGCCGGCACTGAAAGGACGCCCCGGTCAAGCCGGGGCGTGTGTGAGATTTCGGGGATCATCGCGGCACGCGCCGCTCCGGGGAGGTGGCGGAGAGTGCCGTTACTTCGCCTTGTCGAGGTTCTGCAGCCGGGCGATGAGGCTCGAGGTGTCCCACCTGCCACCGCCGATTTTCTGGACTTCGGCATAGAACTGGTCGACCAGCGCCGTGACCGGAAGGGGGGCCCCGTTGCGGCGTGATTCGTCGAGGCAGATGCCGAGGTCCTTGCGCATCCAGTCGGCGGCGAAGCCGAAATCGAATTTGCCCTGGATCATGGTCTTGTGGCGGTTCTCCATCTGCCAGGAGCCGGCAGCGCCCTTGGAGATCACCTCGACCACCGCCTCCATGTCGAGGCCGGCCTTCATGCCGAAATTCACGGCTTCCGCGAGGCCCTGCACGAGGCCCGCGATGGCGATCTGGTTCACCATCTTGGCAAGCTGGCCGGAGCCCGCGGGGCCAAGCAGTTTGCACATGCGCGAGAAATGCGCGATCAGCGGTTCGGCTTTGGCATAATCCTCCGCATCGCCGCCGCACATCACGGTGAGGACGCCGTTCTCGGCACCCGCCTGGCCGCCGGAGACGGGCGCATCGACGAAGCCCAGGCCCTTCGCCTTGGCGATGGCGTGAAGTTCGCGCGCGACGTTGGCGGACGCCGTGGTGTGGTCGACTAACACGGCGCCTCGCTTCATCGCATGGAAGGCGCCGTTCTCGCCGACCGTGACCTGGCGGAGGTCATCGTCGTTGCCGACGCAGGCGAAGACGAAGTCCGCATCCTTCGCGGCTTCGGCGGGGGTCGGCGCGGCAGGTCCGTTGAACGTTCCGGACCATTTTTCAGCCTTGGCGGCCGTGCGGTTGTAGACGGTGACGGAGAGCCCGCCCCGCGCCACGAGATGACCCGCCATGGGATAGCCCATCACGCCAAGACCGATCCATGCCACACGCATTCCACACTTCCCCTGCAATGGGCCTCACTCGTACGCCATGGACGGACCAGAATCAACGCATGCGCCCTGCCGGGCCTTGCATGGGCTGGCGCCGGTGGCATTATGTAAACTCAAACGCGTGATCCGGAGCAGGTCGACTTGAGCATTGAGCGGCGGAACTTCCCGCAGTTCTTCATCACCGCACCATCGCCCTGCCCCTATCTTCCCGGGCGGGTCGAGCGGAAGGTGTTCACGCATCTGGTGGGCCAGGATGCGCGGAGCCTCAACACGCAACTGAGCCAGGGCGGCTTCCGGCGCAGCCAGAACATTGCCTACCGGCCCGCCTGCGACGGTTGTGCGGCGTGCGTTTCGGTGCGCGTGCCCGTCAACACCTTCGAGATGACGCGCGGCTTCCGGCGCACGCTGAAGGCCAACCGGGACGTCGAGAGCACGGTGGTGAAGAGCCAGGCCACGTCCGAACACTATTCGCTGTTCCGCAGCTACATCGATTCGCGCCACAGCGACGGCGGCATGGCCGACATGACGGTGCTGGATTTCTCCGCCATGGTGGACGACAATTTCGTCGACAGCCGCCTCGTCGAATACCGTGTTCGCAGCAGCGCCGCGGACGATGGCCGCCTGGTCGGCGCCGTGCTGATCGACATCCTGGGCGACGGCATTTCGATGATCTACAGTTTCTATGAGCCGGAAGAGACGGAGCGCAGCCTCGGCACCTTCATGATCCTCGACAACATCGCCCGGGTGAAGCGCCTTGGGCTGCCCTACCTCTACCTGGGCTACTGGGTGCGGGGTTCGCGCAAGATGGACTACAAGGCCCGCTTCCTGCCGCAGGAAAGGCTGACCCCGGAAGGCTGGGTGCTGTACCGCGCCAACGGGGAGTGAAGGCGCGCGAAACAGGTTGACGCAAGGGAATATTCCGGCATCCTCCCTCCGTTGCTGACTGCGAATGCGCGGAGAGAATGCCGGAACGGACCGTTTCATCACGGGAGATCAGGATCGCCCTGCTGGTCACCGGGCTCGGGGGGCTGCTCTTCACGCTGGACCTGCCGCTGCTCCGCCTGTCCATGGCGGACCACTGGACGATGGTCGCGGCCCGTGGCGCCTTCCTCTTCGCGGCCATCGCGGGTTCCTGGCTCATCGCCCGGCTGTTGCGCGGACGGGAGACGCCTTTCATCGCGGGCGTGGCGGGGCTCGCCGTGGCGGCGGTCAGCATGGTGGGCAACATCTGCTACATCGGCGCGGTGGTGCACACGGATGCGGCGAATGTGGTGTTCATCATCGCGATGACCCCGCTCATCGCCGCGGCGATGGCCCGGCTCGTCCTGCGCGAAAAGGTCCACGGCTTCACCTGGGCGGCCACGGCCATGGCCTTTCTGGGCGTGGCGCTGATCGCCTCCGAGGGCCTGACGTCCGGACACTGGCTGGGAGATGCGCTGGCGTTCATCTCGGCCGCCTGCTCGGCCACCATCTTCACCATCATCCGTGCCTCGGGTGCGAAGGTGGCGACGAGCCTGGCGCTGGGGAGCCTCTCATCCGCGGCGGTGGCAGTCCTGTTCTTCGGCGCGGCGCCCTCGGCCCTCTTCCTGCCCGGCGCCTTCGGCCTGCCGGCGGGGATGTGGCTGGCGCTGAACGGGCTGGTGGCCATTCCGCTCGCCACGGTGCTGCTGGCGCGTGGCCCTCGCGTGCTTCCCTCGGCCGACGTCAGCATGTTCTTCATGCTGGAGACGGTGTTGACCCCGGTCTGGATCTGGCTGCTGTTCGCGGAGGTGCCGCCGGGGAGGGTTATGCTCGGCGGGGCCCTGGTGATCGTCACCCTGCTGTTGCACAGCTGGTGGCGGGTGTGGGTGTCCGTCCGCCCCCGGCCCGCATCCGCGTGACGTCCACGCAAGCGGATTTAATTTGACGTTACGTCCGGATTGATTTTAAACTCCTAATTGTAAACAAAAGCGTAGCACTGCCGCGGCAGGCCTGACGGCGCCACGACCCAGTTTTTCCTGCCGCCGCAGAGTGTGGGGGTGTTGTGGTATGTATGCGTTGAATATCGGATTGCAGGGCGTCCAGCCCTTCGGCGCGGACACGGGGCTTGCCGACCCGCTGAGGACCATCACGGCCATCTCGAGCCTGATCCGCCAGGGAACCGAACTTGGCTTCGCGTTCCGCCTGGGCACGGATTTCGCGGAGCTTGCCCGGCTCCGGCGGGACTTGCGCAACAGCGATGTCTCGCCGATGTTCGACCCGCAGGCTTGCCGCAGCCTGTCCGAGCGGGGGTTCTGGATGGCGGTTGCCGATTCAGGCGGCAGGACGGTGGGGCTCCAGGCCTTCCGCCTCGACGACGCGGACCCCAACCTTGCCGAATGGGTGCTGGGCTGGATGATGGGGCTTTATGCGAGGCGGCGGGAGATGATCGTGCCGCGCGCGGTGATGCCGCCGGAGCACTCGCTCTCGCATTTGATCCGTGGGCGGATCGTCTATCATGGCGAATTGTGGATCGACAAGCATGTGAAGGGCGCCTTCCCGATCTTCCCCCGGATCGGCATGATGCTGGCCATGGTGAAATGGCAGCCGGAGGCGATCTGGGCGCTCATGTCAACGCCGGAGTAAAATTAGGCCACGCGGCGGCGCAAAAGTCGACCACCTGG
>VFQT010000566.1_pt1 | contig 52986 bp, 27 predicted proteins | sample 3512381 | NCBI WGS metagenome assembly VFQT01 (sample SAMN10412376, study PRJNA504923) | tailings metagenome | isolation source: Relicate 2 Philex TSF3 active mining site | place: Philippines: Tuba, Benguet | collected 2017-08-29
AAGAACATGAACCCGGTGACCCGTGGCCTGCAGGGCTGGTGCTACGCCGTTGCGATGCGCGAGCACTTCACCGTCGCAACCGCCGCACTCGTCGTCGGTCTCGAGTCGCAGGTCCCGAGCATTTATCGCAAGCAGTTGCCGCCCCTCACCGAGAAGTACGGTTTCACCGAAGACGAAGTCGAATTCTTCGACCTCCACATCACCTCCGACGAAGTGCACGGCGAGCGCGGCTACCAGATCGTCCTCGACTACGCCGACACACCCGAGTTGCAGCAGCGCTGCCTCGACATCGTGCGCGCCGGCGCAGAAATGCGCTTCTCCTACACGAAGGCGCTGTACGACACCTACGTGGCGCCCGACCTCGTCGGCGCCTAGTCTCCAACCCGCCGCACGACACGAGCTCTCCCCCGTGGCGTGCGGCGGGCCGGGTGATCCTCGCCCTTGCCCCGAGTCACCCCTTTCCAAGGAACCGCATGCCCGTTATTCGCTTCTCGACTTCCGATCGCTCCGTTGAATTTCCGGATGGCGACGATGTGAACCTTCTCCGCGTTTCGATCCGCAACGAATGCGGTGTTCCCTACCGCTGTGCCTCGGGAAACTGCGGAACTGATCGCGTGAAGATCGACGCAGGCAGCGAAAACCTCAGTGCGCCGCGCAAACGCGAACGAGACCGCTTGGGGAATCTGCTCGACGAAGGCTGGCGACTCGCATGCCAAACCTACGTCAGTGGTGATTGCGCCGTGTCATGGGATCCGGATCAAAAGCCGCTCGATGCCAAAGCGGTCGACCGCGCGCTTCCCAACAAGGTCGACGAGCGCGTGCGCGACAAGTGGCTGTCGGGAAAGGACACCGACTGACATGTGGATCGCAGCCGGCACCGTCGATGAAGTGAAGAAGAAGCGAAAGGTTGTCATCGATACAGTGACGGGCAAACGCATTCTCGTCATCTCGCACAACAACGCCTTCTACGCGATGGACAACATGTGCATCCACCGCGAACGAGAGATGCATACCGGTGTCATCCTGAAAGATCGCCTCGTCTGCCCCGGTCACCAATGGGCCTTTGACTTGCGTACCGGCTGGGAAGCCGTGAAGGAACAGGGGCAGCCCGTGTACGCCGTGCGTGTCACCGAGGGCATCGTCGAAGTCGACGACGAGTCCGCGACGGTTGCAACCAGCGCCGGTTAGTCGGCGAGCGCAGCCCGCGCGGCTGCAGGGTCGGCATCGAAGCCCGGCGTATCGCGACAGAACTCGACCATGATTCCGTTCGGGTCGAGGTAGTACTGCGAATGGCACCAACCGTGGTCGACGTCCATGATCGGTTCGATACCACCCGCCGCGAGCGATGCCTTCGCCTGCGCCTGACGGGCCTCGTCAGCGGCGAACGCCACGTGGTTCACCCACACCGGAAGGCCGTTTCCGGTCGACACATCGGAGCGCCAACCCTCTTGTTCACCAACCTGGTGCAGCTCGAAGAATGCGATGCACTTGCCGTCACCGGTGTCGAAAAACAGGTGGCGGAAGAATGACTCGGAACCCGGCACACGCTGTACCTCGGTGTGCACCAGGGGAAAGCCCAACAGGTCTTCGTAGAAATGCCGTGTCGCCTCGGTGTCACGGCATGCGAAAGCAACGTGGTGGAAACCGCTCGGTCGTGTCATCTCAACTTCGTCCTTTCATCGCACCCGTAGTTTCATTCTGGGGCCGTCGGGGCCGTCGACTTCGACGATCGGATCGTCGCGGTCATCGAACTCGGTTCGCAACGCGCGACTCATCACTGCGTGCATGTCGTACATCGCGGTGATGTAGGTGAATTCAAGAATCTCTTCGTCCGACAGTTCTGCCTGTAGTGCGGCGAATACGCCATCGGCGACACGCCCGCCGTCGTAGACCATCGCATCGGTATAGGCCAGCAACGCCCGCTCGATCGGAGAGAAACACGTCGCCGTCTGCCAGTGCGGAATCGCCTCGATCTTTTCCTCGGCAATTCCCACTTCGCGACACGACTTGCAGTGCTGCGAAAAGACGAACTGACTCGCCCGCGCCCAGCCGACGCGCGTCTGGCCGAGTTCGCGCAACTGCGGGTCGAGGCGTCGTGCGGGGTTGCGATACAGCGCAAAGCCCCGCACCGCGTGTTCAAAGATCTCCGGGGCCAGGGCGAATACCGTCCACCAATTCCCCGGCGTGCCCGTCGCGGTACCCGGTTGCGCAACGGGGTCGCGGTCGCCGAACAACAGGTCGTACATGGGCAACACCGACGGATCGGCCTCGGCTCTCGGCACCTGACGAAGTCTCGGCATGTCCACACCCCCGAGGTCTTTCTACCATCCGCCGACCATCGGCAAGACTGGGCCCATGGGCAGGACAGCGATGCAGAACCGCTCGCCTCTGATCGGCACCGTCATCGCGGTGAACGTCGCAGTCGGCGACGCGGTACGCGCCGGCCGCGAGGTCATCGTGCTCGAGTCGATGAAGATGGAGCACCCCGTCACCGCCGAGGCCGATGGAACCATCTCGGGCATCGAGGTGGCCGTCGGCGACACCGTCGAAGAGGGCCACATACTGTTCACGCTGACCCCCGGGGATGTCGCCGCCGCGAAAGCAGCCGACACGTCAGCAACAAAAGGTGAACGAGCAGACCTCGCCCGCTACCAAGAACGTCGTCGACTCACCACCGACGAAGCCCGACCCGCCGCCGTCGAAAAACGCCGTGCCAAGGGCCAGCGCACGGCGCGCGAAAACATCGCCGATCTCGTCGATGCGGGTTCATTTCACGAAGTGGGCGCATTCGGCGTCGCTGCGCAACGCCAGCGGCGCAGCGCCGACGACCTCATCGTCAACACCCCCGCCGACGGCCTGGTCGGCGGAACCGCGACTCTCGACGGCAAACCCATCGCCGTCGCTTCGTACGACTACACGGTTCTCGCCGGCACGCAGGGCCTGATCAACCACATCAAGAAAGACCGCCTTTTCGCGTTCACCGAAGAGATGAAATTGCCCTTCGTTCTGTTTGCCGAAGGTGGCGGCGGACGACCGGGCGACACCGACTCGCACGGTGTCACGGGCATGGACTGCATGGCGTTCTCGTTGTTCGGCGCGCTGTCGGGGCTTGTGCCGCTCGTCGGCATCGCCTCGGGCTATTGCTTCGCCGGCAACGCCGCACTGCTCGGCTGCTGCGACGTCATCATCGCCACAGAAAACTCGAACATCGGCATGGCCGGACCCGCGATGATCGAAGGCGGCGGCCTTGGTCGCGTCGAAGCAACTGCAATCGGCGACATCGACACCCAAACCATCAACGGCGTGGTCGACATTCGGGTGGCCGACGAAGCGGCCGCTGTGGCCGCAGCAAAGACCTACCTCGGCTATTTCCTGCATCGCCGCGTGGACACGAAGCCCGGCAATGATGAAGCCCTGCGCGATGTGGTGCCCGAACAGCGCACGCGTGTGTACCCCGTGCGCGATGCAATCACGCATCTCGTCGACGGCGCCGACTGGCTGGAACTGCGACCCAATTTCGGCATCGGCATTGTCACCGCACTCGCCCGCATCGGAGGCCACTCCGTGGGCATCATTGCCAACAACCCCGCACACCTGGGTGGTGCCATCGACAGCGACGCTTCCGACAAGGCATCGCGGTTCGTGCAACTGTGCGACGCACACGACCTGCCGATCGTTTCGCTGTGCGACACCCCCGGCTTCATGGTCGGACCCGAAGCCGAGAAAACGGCACAGGTACGTCATTTCGGTCGCATGTTCGTCGTTGCCGGCAGCATCACCGTTCCATGGATCACCGTGGTTCTGCGCAAGTGCTACGGCCTCGGCGCACAGGCAATGGCCGGCGGCACTCTTCACGGTCGCTACCCCACCCTGTCATGGCCGACGGGAGAGTTCGGCGGCATGGGGCTCGAGGGTGCGGTGCGCCTTGGCTACCGACGCGAGCTCGACGCCATCGCCGACCCAACCGAGCGTCAGGCCCTCGAAGACAAGCTCATCGCCGCCGCGTACGAACGCGGTGGCGCGCTGAACATCGCAGCGCACGCGGAGATCGACGAAGTCATCGACCCAGCCGACACTCGCACCCGCCTCACGGCCCTCCTGAACGCCGCACCGGCACCACAACCCCGCGCGGGTAAGAAGCGCCCGATGATCGACACGTGGTGAACCCGCGAACATGGTGAAGCCGAAAGCCCTCGCATTCACCGTTGCGGCGTTGTTGGCCGCGACATCGTGTGGCGACTCGACGCCGTCGGCCGACACGGTTACCGACACCTCCGTTGTGCCCACATCCACCCTGCCTTACGAGCCCGCACCACTTGAATGGAAGTCGTGCGACGGTGTGGAGTGCGCCGAACTGGTGGTCCCCTACGACTACTTCACCCAGCCGAGCGGTACCTTCACCTTGAAACTCAGCCGTCAACGCGCACTGAAGTCGAGTGAGCGCATCGGTGTCTTGCTGGTGAATCCGGGCGGCCCGGGCGCGCCAGGTCGATCGCTTGCGCAGAATGCCGCCTACTACTTCAGCCGCGACGTCGTCGACCGCTTCGACATCGTTGCGTGGGACCCTCGTGGAACGGGCGAATCGACCCCCGCCATCGACTGCATCGACGACTACGACGACTACTTCACCCAACCCCTGACCGCCGAGGCCGGACAAAAGTTCGTCGACTCGTGCGTCGAAAGCAGCGGTGACATCCTCGCCCACGTCGGAACGGCAAACTCGGCCCGCGACATCGAGGCAATCCGCCGCGCACTCGGCGAAGACACCGTTTCGTACTTCGGCTTTTCCTATGGTGGCCTGCTCGGCCTCGTGTGGAAGAGCATGTTCCCCGACACTGCTCGCGCAATCGTCCTGGACGCACCGCCCAGCCCCATCGCCAGCCGTGCCGAACGCATCGCCAGTCAGGCATCGGGCTTCGAAAAGTTGCTCACCGAGTTCCTGAATGAACCGGAACGACTCGCCAATTGGGATGCGGCCACGAACAACCCACCCGACGGCATCACGAAGCACATGGTGCTCGCCGCTGCAATCTCTGCGCTCTACGACCAAGCGGCATGGGACGAACTCGACGATGCACTCACCACCGCAATGAGCGGCGATGGCTCGAAGATCAAGGCGATGTACGACGGCTACTTCTACCAAGACGAAGGTTTCGAGAATTTCCGCAATACCTTCGAGGCCTCGATTGCAATCTCGTGCGTCGATGACACACAGAACACTCCTCTCGGCGACCTCAGCACGATCGCCCCGCGCCTCCACGAGTTCTTCTCACCCGACGAACTCTGCAGTCGCTGGCCCGTCAGGTCGAAAGAGGCGTACTTCCTCCGCGGCTCAAGCGAGAATCCGACGGTCATCATCGGCGCCACCGATGACCCCGCGTCACCCTTCATCGGCGTTCAGGCCGCCGCCAGCGTCGCAGGCAACGTACGCCTCATCACAGTCGACGAGCGCCGCCACACCAGCTACTTCGCCGTCGACTGCGTCACGAAACTCGTCGACGATTATCTGATCAAACTCGCCGATGTGCCGAACACCACGTGCGAAGCATCGACAATCACTACTGGCTGAAACCCCACTTACGAGCCAGATACTTTTCGGTGTGCACACGGTCGTCGACGGACATCGAACCCGAGAACATCATCACTTCGGCGATGTCGCCGATCCATCCGAACTCATTCGTACCTCGCGACCCGATGACGATCGGACTTGCGTTCCAGCTGTTCGTACCCGGATTTGCATTCGCGGAACTGTCGAGAATCAAGGTGCCGTCGAGATACAACTTCGAGCTGGCTCCGTTGTAGACGGCCGACAAATAGTGCCAACTCTGGTCGACGCTTGTCTGAGAGAGGTGCTCGGTGGGCGAAGCTTGGCGCCAAACTCCACCCGACACGTACAGAGCGGGCGATGGATTCGGAGTCACCGCGTTGCCGATGATCTGACGATTGGTCGTCTGCGCTGACGCATTGCGTACGACCGCGAACACCGTCAGCGGTTGAGCCAGGGTCAGTGACGCGGTCCGCAAGTTCGTCGTCGAAGCAAACTCGAAATAATTGAGACCGTTGCGAGTGGAGCTCGAAAGGCCCGGCTGCCGTGAAGGATCTGACTGACTGAGTCCCCGACCCAAACCGCTCTTGTCGGCGACGGAAGTGATCGCGCCGTTCGAGGCGGTCCATGTTGACGTGTCGGAAGGGTCCATCCAGAGGGCAAGGTTCTGACATGTCGCCGACGTGCAATGCGGTGCCGTCGCCGAATAATTCTGCGTGATTTCGGGTCCATTGAGGGCCCGATCGTAAAGACGCATCTCGGACATCTTCCCAAAAAACTGCCAGCGTGGATTGCCACCGTCGGCATCATTGTGTGCACCAATCATCAAGACTTGACTGATGAATTGTTGAGTGGCCGTCGTGCTCTCTGCCACTTTGAGCCCATCGCGGTACAGACGCATCGTGTTGCTCGCGTCGTCAAAGGTCACGGCTACGTGCATCCACACTTGCGTCGCCAGAGTCGTTGCATTGACGACGTAGTAGCTGCCTCCGTAACCTCCTCCGACACCGGCGGACAACGTTGTCCCGTTACTGAACCAAAATGGCGCATCGAATGTCGAAACGATGTTCTCGCCATTGTTCGTGTTTCGCCAGATCCACCCTTCGATCGTGTACGACGAGCCCGTGGGCAGTGGCGTTCCCCAATTGGCATGTCCGCTGCCGGGGAACACCATGAAACCGGCAGGATCATGCGTCACGCTGCTTAGGGTGGCGTTGTTTCCGTTGCCAGAGATGTCGAACCACGTCGTTCCAGACCCAGGGTAGGACGAAATGCTCGCCGCATTGAGGTGACTGATCAAACCATTCGAGACGACACCTTGGCTCGCCGCATTCGTCACGTTCAATGTGAGGATCGTGTGGTCCCAGTAATAGATTCCGTTTCGTCCAACGACGACGTAGATCGACTCGCCAGCGGGCACCAAGACTCCCTGCTGGGAAATCACCGTGGCTGACACCGTCCCGTTCGCGATCGTTCCCGACATCAGCAACGAATAGTTGGTGCCGCCCACGAGCCCACGTTGAACGTGGTACGAGATACCGTCGGTGTTGTTGTTCGGGTACGCAAGTTTGAGGGTTCCCGCCAGATCAACGAGTCGATCACTGCCCGAGTTGTTCTGCCAAGCAACGCCGACACCACTGTCACTGTTGTCCGGGTGGATGAGTACCGCCGCGTTTCCGCCGAACGCGGTCGAGCCGGATGCCGTTACTGCAGGGTTCGACACCAATTGGACGAACGGATAATTGCCGTTTGTTCGATTGTTGTCCCACTGCGACTCGTTTTGAACGATTTCATTCCCGGAGGTTTGCCAATTCGGCAGCAAAGTCGCACTGCTTCGTGCAGAGGGAACTTCGAGGTACTGCCAGAAATTGCTGGACACTTGCGAGTTGGGTCCTGCGACGAAGTCACCGAGAAGATCGAAGGATGTCGGAGACGACGGCGATGGATTGACGAGTTGTGCGCTGGAGACTGTGACGGCGATGGGTTCGGACTCGATTGCGAGGTGGTTGCGATCGTCGGCCTTGGCCACCATGACGGTGCAGGTCCCGGTGCTCGTCGCGTTGAGCGACCAGGTGCCCGGCGTCTGGCCGGGCGAAACGACGCACGACGTGGTCCCTGCGGTCACGACTGTGTAGGTGACCTCGCCTGTCCCTGCTCCACCGACGAGGGTGAGCATCGTGGGTGTCGCCGTCGTCACCGACGTCGGGGTGAATCCGAACGGTGTTTGGACACCTGCCGACTGTGACTTCTTGTTGACGGTCAAGGTTGTCGTGGCGCTGCCCGCGGTGAAGTTGTCGGATGCCACCTGGCGTACGCGCACCTGCACGCTGCCGGCCTGGCCAACCGTGACGTCCTGCCCACGAAGACCGCTGAGGGTCACCACATCGGATGTTCCCGCAACGAGTTCATAGGTGAACGGCGAAGGCGAGTCCGATGTGGGTGCCGCAATCGTGAACTGTGCGTCGCCGTATGTCTTTGCCGGGATGACGAAATTCGTGATCGTCGGAGCAGCCTTGTCGACCGTCAGGGTCGCGGTAACCGACGCCTCGTTCCACAGCGCCGTTGCTTCTTGCTTGGCCGTCAGGGAAACCGTGCCGGCTCTCAGCAGCGTGAGCTTGCCCGATGAGAGCACTCGTGCTCGGCTGGCGTCATCGTTCGCTACGGAGAATGTGAATTTTCCGCTCGACGGCGACGTCGGCGGCGTGAGGTCGAAATCAGCGTCACCGAATGTCTTGGTTCCCGGCGACCATGTGAGGGCAGGAGTCCCCTTCTTCACGGTGACGGTTGCCGACACACTGGTTGCTTCGTAGTTCGCCGTCGAAGCCTGCTTCGCCGTCAGCGTGGCCGAACCGACTCCGACGATGCGGACGCTTCCGGTTGCTTCATCGACCTTGAAGACATCGGTCTTGTCGGTGCTGAACGTGATTTTGCCGGAGCTGTTTGATGTTGGCTTGAGGGTGAAGTCCCCGTCACCGAACTCTTTGTCGGCAACGAGAAGGTCGGACATCTTTGGAGTGGCTTTGCCGATGGTGATCTTGCGCGAAATGGTCGCCTCGGCGTATCCCTTGCTGGCCGCCTGCTTGACGGTGACGGTTGCAGTGCCGGCCCCGATGATGGTCACCTTGCCATCGGATTCGCCAATCTTGATCACTTTCTCGTCACTCGAGGAGAAGGTGAAGGAACCTGTCGCGCCAGACTTGGGCTTCGCAACCGTGAAGGCATCGTCTCCGAATGTCTTCGAGATGTCATCGAATCCGGTCAGCTCTGCCGTGGCCGCGGCAACGACAACCTTGTAGGTCACCGATGCAGCAAGCCAGTCATCGGTTGCCGCCTGGCTCGCCGTGACCGTGACGGTGCCGTTCGACTTGATCGTTGCCCGCCCGGTTGCGGTGATCGAGAGAACCTCGGCATCGGAGGAAGAGAAAGTGAACGCGCCCTTGCTTGTTGACGTGGGCTTGGGAAGATCGAAATCGGCGTCGAGGAAGGTCTTGGCAATGTCCGCCGGCGCCTTGAATTCAGGGGTTCCCTTGCGCACCGTCACAACGAAAGTGTCGGTGGCAGACAGGTAGTCGTCGGTGGAAGCCTGCGAAACCGTGATGGTTGCGCGCCCAGCCCCGGCGATCACCCAACGACCCGTTGTGCGCGACTGCTTGAGAACGTCCTCGTTGCTGCTGGCGTAGGTGATCGCACCGGTCGAATTCGATACCGGATCCTTGACCGCGAAGGGATCGTCACCGAAAGTCTTGATGATGTCCCTTGTTTCGGCGATCGTCGGTTTCGCCTTCGTGACGATCAGTGTCGCTGAGATGGTGCCGGCCTCGAATCCGCGGACCGCAGCCTGCGTGGCCGTGATGGTGGCCGTTCCTGCGCCGACGATGGTGACGCGGCCCGTTGTCGCGTTGACCGTCGCAACGTCGGTCTTGCTCGACGAGTAGCGGAATCCACCGGGGCTGTTGGAATCGGGCGGGTCGAGCGTGAACGCATCGTCACCGAATGTCTTCGATGCAATCCGGAAGTTTGCGAGCGTGGGCCTGACCACCGCGGCGATCGTGGTCGGCGTAGCGCCGGCGGCAGTCACCGACCGCGCAACCGTCGTGGTTGGCAACGCTGCGTTGCGAGTCTGCACGGTGGATGCGGTCTCGGTGCGGATGCTCGTCGTCGGGCCCGTGGCATTCTCTTTGGGTGCGGGCACGGTTGTCGGCGGGACATAGGCCTCGTCGGCCTTGTAGTTCGGGTTGTTCAGGTTGCGGTCTTCCAACTTGGGAAGCGCTTCGATCGCCTTGCTCTCGAGTGCCGGCGGCAGTTCAACTTCAACCTTGTTCAGGTTCAACTCGGATGCGTCGACAACGGTTTCAGTCTTCGTGCCATCGGCTGCGACTTCTGTTTTCTTTACCTCGCCCGAGGCCGATGCTTCGAGAACCGTGACGCCACCCGTCTCGTCGGCCTTCACCTGAACCGCCGGGGCCTCGGGGGTGACCTGTTGTTCGATGATCTCGCCGGTTGCCGTGGTGACAGCAACGTCTAGGGTGCCTCCCGACGAACCGAGCTCGACCGACGGGCCCGATGCATTGGCAACGAGGTTGCCCGAAGCCAGTGTGAGATCGACGTTCGGGTCGTTCGACTTGATCGAGTCGGTACCGAGCTCGACCGGCTTGTCATCTCCGCCACCCGGTGTCGTGAACTGTGCGACACCGGTCTTCATGACGGCAAACACCGACGACGCGCCACCGAACTTCAACTTGGCGCGCTTCTTCACTGGGACCGCACCGACGCCTGACGTCGTGGTTGACGATTCCCCGCCATCCAACAGATTGTTCGGAATGGTGATGAGGTAGTCGAACGACGAACGACCTCCACCGGGGGCCGCCATCCGAACGATGGACACTCCACCCTTCACGGGACGCGCGGTGGACCCATCGCCCGATACGGGCGTAGTCGGCGACACCGCACCGTTGCCGGTTTCCACCGACCAGTCGAGGTTTTCGGTGCGCACGAGAAGAGTCGTCGATTGCAGCTTCGTGCCATCGCCACAGAAGGGGCACGTTCCCTCACGCGCCTCGAACGGCGTGAGGTCCATGTCGACTGCACCGCCCGACCAGATGTTCGGATCGTTGGCCGGGTCGTCGCCCGCGAACGAGAACGACCACTTGTCGTTCGCCAAGTCGACATCGACGTAACGATTGCGACCCGGCCAGTTGGAGTCGTACACCATGATGCGTGCGACGTCGGGCGTCGGATACTCGACTGCATACGGCAGAACCGCGTGACCGCCTCCTTCGACGTAGACGCCGAGCGTGTACTGCAACTTGTCGGTCGAGAACGAACGCTTCAACTCGTCGACTTTGTCGGCAAGCGACGCCTTCGTCCATCCTTCGATCGACTTCTGCACTTCGGGAACGAACTGCGTGGCGAATGCACGCATCACCGCACGAATCTCGTCCTCGTCCGACGGCAGCTTCACTGTCTCGGGCAACTCGGACCTGTTGTAACGCGCCGAAGCGAGCACGACGAGGCCTTCGCAGTGGCCGGTTGCGCGCGCTTGGTTCACCATGCGCGCCCATGCCGCGGCTTCGGCGGTCAGCGTGCAGGGTTCGACGACGCCGTCGACACAAACATCGGGGCCCGAACCGAACATCGAGACGAGGTCGGAGGTGTCGAAGTTGAGTTCGGGAAAGGTCGCCGAAGGAAAGTTGGGGAATGCCCAGCCGTTCAGTTGCGGCTGAAGTTTGCTCGCCACCGCACCGGTTGGTGCGGCAACCGCATTCTTGGTGGGCGATGCGCCGTCTCCGCCGCCCGACGACGAACCCCCACCCCCGCCACCACATGCGGCGAGAAACACCAAACAAGCGGCCGCAAGGCCGCCGACAAGGCGCGGGCGGGTACGCAGGACCACACGCGGAGTCTAAAAGAGGCGGACAAGATGGTCACGTCGCCCCGAAAGGCCCTGTATCTGTCAGCGGATGAAGATATTGACGGCCATCGAGCGGTTCAGGCCCGTGTAGTTCTGGCAACAGTTGATGACGTCGCCCGCGGAGTAGCTACGGGCCGAGGTGTCGAGGCCGATGCCTCCGCTCACGTCGTTCGAACCCTGGTCACCCTCGTTGTTCCAACCAAAGCCCCAACGGGTCTTCAGTGCTTGTGAACTCGTCGTGTAGTTGAAGCCGTAGAACTTGTATCCGCCCTGAGCGCTGAAGACCGAGCCGTTCCAACCACCGAATGTGAACGGATCACCAAGTGACTGGTTCGACCCACCGCTGAAAATCGACAGCGCGGTCTTTGGTCCACCGGGAACCGTCGCGCGCCACGTCCACCCGTAGTTGTGGCCGTCGACCGAGCCACGTTCGGTCGCGCCGAACGAAGTCGTGTCGACGTCGGGGAAGATCGCGAGCAATTCGGTGCCCTCGAGTTTGTTGAACGAAGTGAACTTGGCATCGGCCGCCACGAGATTCGTCGAGCCGTCATTCAACGTGTTCGCCGTCGTCCAGTAGTTCGACGCATACGGGAAGGTCGTGCTGTTCTGTGCCGACTTCATGATCATCGTCCAGCCACCACCGGCCATTGCGCTGTCCATGATGCAATACACCTGCGTATTGACGACGATACCCCCGGACATGATTCCAATTGTGTAGGCGCCGTTGGTATTCGTGCCCGTCGTCTCCTTGATGTCCTTGCATGACGCGCGACGCTGCCAGGAACGCACCGCGCGTACCTGCGCGGTCGCCGTTGTCATCGCCGTATCGGCGACGCCGGCCGAGGTCATCGTGATCGCGCAGGTCGACGAGCCAACAGGGCACGCGTCAGCGAGTGCCGCGTAGCGCACGATCACTGTGCCGTGGCCGCCGTTGCCGCCACGACCTTCGGCGTCACCGCCACCGCCACCACCACCGAGGCCGTTCACACCATTGTCGCCATGGCAGTAGTTGCACAATGCGCCGTTGCCGCCGCCACCGGCGCCTCCGATGCCCGAACTTCCCGACGTCAGGGCGCCTGCGTTGGTGTTCACGCCGCCGCCACCACCACCGGCGTACGTGACGCTTGATCCGCTGATTGTGTTCGCCAGACCGCTGCCACCGTTACCGCCGTACGTCGGGTTGAGGTCGCCGCGGCCCGAGGACCAGCACGACGACAGAGGCGAACCCGAGGACGGTCCACCGTTCTCGCCGACGCCACCGGCGCCACCACCACCCGCGCCACCGCCGTACCAATCACAGTTCGAGGTGCCGCCGGCGTTGCCCTGTCCGTTCGTGCCTCCGGGACTTGCCCCGGTGCGATCCTGGCCGTTTCCGCCACCCGAGCCGCCGCTCGTGCCGTCGTATTGGTAGTTGCCGCCGCCACCACCGCCGACTGCGCTGAACGTCCCGAATGCGCTCGATGCACCGCGCAAACCAACGTTGCGTTCTCCGGCCAAGGTGCCCAAGCCACCCGCACCAACGGTGATGTCGACCGCGCCCGACAGCGTGTGCGCCGCGTCGTAGCGCAGACCACCGCCACCACCACCGCCGCCACCACCACCGCCGCCACCGGCGACGACGAGCACCGAGGCGGTCGACACTCCGGCGGGTGGGGTCCAGCGACACGTACCCGGGTTTGTGAAAGCGAGGACGACGTCGGAACCGACACGTGATTCGAGCGCAGCGCACGGATCGGTGTTCATCGACATCGAGACACCCGGCGTGTTGCGCACCCAGATGGCAACCGTGCGCGGCGTATAACCGGAACCGGTGCCGCTCGGAGTGATGAAACCGCTCTGCCCGCTGTGACGCAGGTAGATGGCACTGAACGCTTGGCCGTCGGGGTTCCAGTCGAGTTGCTGATTGATGCCGGGGTTCGAGACCAGTCCGTAGGAGCCGCCGTACTCGACACCGAAGGTCTTGTTGCGCATGTACATCTGCGACGGCAGGCCGGGCGAACCCTGAAGGGTCGTCAGGTTCACCAGGGACTGATCGGGCGATGTCCCGCTCAGACCGAACGATGAGGATGTCCAGTCGTACGTGGGTGGCGTGGAGGCGGTGCCCGTCAGGGTCATCGCCGAGGCGGCAGGCAGCGTGAACGAGACGGCGTGGTCGTACGACGTGATTCCACCGGTTGGCAACGATCCGCCGGCACCAGTCCAGGAAATTGCCATCTCATCGGCACCACGAACCGCCTGCAACATGTCGAGGTTCGCCGATCCGGTGCGCGTTGTTGCATCAAAGGTGCCGTTCTCGGTGACGAGCTTGCCGATGCTGCCGTTTTCGGCGTAACCAACGAGCTTCCAGCCACCACCGGCCGTCGCCATGTCGACGTAGGTGGAACCAAGTCCGGGAACCGTTGCCACACCCGACGACGCCGGCAAGGCAGGTGCCGCGGCGGTACCCGTTGAATCAACTCCGCGAGACGACGTCCAGTACGTGCCGGCAGGCAGTGTGACGCCGACCGTGGCGAGATTCGTCACGGCCAGATCGAACTCGTCCTGCGACGGAAGGAACCAATCCGACTCGCGTGACGTCGAGTAACCCTCGGCAGCCGCGGCTGCAGCGCACGACGAACTGGCGGCAAGGAGCGCCGACGAGTTCGTCGCACCGGCGCCAACCGTCTTGGCGGTCGTCGGAAGTGACGTGCCGGCAGGACACCACGCCGCCGACGACGAGGCATCCGCCGGTGCGATTTCCATGAAGTCGAGTGTCGGGTATTCGTTGTTCGTGTCGACCAGGAACACGGTGCCGCCACCCGGGCCCTCGTCGCCCACGAAGCACGTGCCGCCGTCTTTGCACAGCGCGCCTACGTTCAGTGAATACGTTGTCGATGCGGCATTCCAATTGGCCGACCCGGGCACCGAAGCAGTGAGCGTGGTGCCGCCACCCGTCAGGAGATCAACCACGCCGGTCGACGAGTTGATCGTGGCGACTGCGGTGTCGCTGCTCGTATACGAGACGACACCGGCGTCAGCGGTACTGACCGTCGGTGCGACCATCGTGAAGTTCGGCGCGTCGGCGCGGTACGGGCCGCCCGGTGCGGTGAAGCCGGTGAGGACCGGAGTCGCCTTCGTGACCGTGAAGGATGCGGTTTGCGTACGTGACACGTACGAACCGAAGGCACCCTTGGTCGCGGTGAACGTGGTGGAACCCGCACCGACGATCGTGACCCTGCCCGAGTACTGATCGATGGTTGCCACCGACGTGTCGCTGCTCGAGTAGGAAACGACGGCCGGGTTGAGCGAGCTCGGCGCAGTTGTCGCGAACGGTGCCGTGCCGAACACGTACGAAGAAGCAGGCAACGCGAAGCCCGTCATGACTGCGTTGATGGTCACCGCACCCTTGCCCGAGAAAGCGCGCACCGGGCGCACCATGCGGGTGTCGGTCTTTGATGCGTAGGTCTGCACACCCGACACCGGGTCGACCGTGTAGGCGCGCGTCGCGTCGTACTGACGCGACGTCCAATAGTCGCCTGACATGCCCGAGATCAGACCCGCATCGACGAGGTTGGTCTTGACCCGCGCAAGTTCGTCCGGCGCGGGCAGGTACCAGTCGGTTTTCGACCCACCCGTGAAGTTGCGGGCAACCGTCGCCGCTCCGCTGGAGCATGAGGCGAGGACCGACTGCATGTTGGCGAAGCCCTGCACGTTGTCGGCGGCACCCGAGAGAGAAGTGGAAGCAGCCGCAGTGTTGCACCAGTTGGCACTCGACTCGGTTGCAGCGACTTCGAGATAGTCGAATCCGACGTAGTCGTCGTTCGAATCGACGAAGAACACCTTGCCGCCACCCGGCCCGGTGTCACCGATCGCGCAAACGATGCCTCGTTGGCAGTCGGACATGCTGCCGCCAACCGGAGGCACTTCACCTTGGCCGCACGGACCACCGTCTGCACACGACGTGACGACCGACAACGTGACACGGCTGGTTGCAACCTTTGCCTCGCCGGAGCCGCCATGGGTCACCGCGAGAACCGTCGAGCCTGCACCGGTGATGGTGACTGCACCCGTCCAACGATCGACCGTTGCCACGGTCGGGTCGGAACTTGCAAACGTGAGAGGTGCGTCGCTACTGGTCGGCGCAAACGCACGAATCGGGCGGAAGTAACGGTGACTTTCTCCCTTGCTGGTGACTGCGGTCGTGTCTTGACACGGGTGCTGCAACCAGCGCTGGCCCGCGTCGTACTCGGTCGAGGCCTGATACCACTCACCACACGACAGGCTGCCCACAGTGTCGCGCTTCAGGTAGAGCTGACGCAGTTCGTCGATCGATGGCAGGTACCAATCGGAGAAACCGCCTCCGTTGTAGGCGCGCGAGGCGGTTGCAGCCCGAAGAGTCACGGCCGACTGCGCGATGATTGCCGAGGTGTTGGCATAGCCCGTACCGATTGCCGTGCCCCGGGCTGCGGATCCGATTTCGGTGTTCGTGTTGCCCGACCAGGCCATGCGTGGGTCGTCGTTGGTACCGGCCCAGGTGATTGGTGCGGCTTCGAGGTAACGGCAATTCGATTCGCAAGCCGTTCCCGGTGCCGCGAATCCGGAAGCGACGTAGAACACCCGCCCACCGCCCGGGCCGATGTCGCCAACCTTGCAAACACCACCTGCTGCACATGCCAGCGACCCGATGGCACGATTCGACGCCGGTGTGGCAAGCGTGAATCCGGCGCTCGACGTGGTGTAACCCGATCCCGGAAGCACGAGAGCTCCGAGCGTTGTCGCGGGGCGACCGCTCGTCGCAAAGGATCCCTCGACGTCGGTTGGCAGCGTCGTGCTGGTGGTGCTCACGTTGCCCAGTTGACCCCACTGGTTGTAACCCCAACACTTCAGCGCGTCATTTGCGACGATGGCGCATGTCGAGTGTGAATTCGATGCCGAAACTTCGACCACACCGGTAGCCAGACCGGTGACATCGACCGGGACGTTGCGACGGGTCGTCGATCCGTCGCCAAGCTCGCCGTTGTCGTTGCGTCCCCAGCACTTCAGACCGCCCGTGCCCATGAGCGCGCACGAGTGATACCCGCCCGCCACGACTCGTGTCGCACCAGATGCAAGACCCGAGACCGCAACCGGGGTCGTTCGGTTTGCAGTTGAATTGTCCCCGTTCTGTCCGAACCCGCCATAGCCCCAGCAGCGCACCGAGCCGGCAACCTGCACCGCACAGGAATGGTGGAAGCCGGCACTGATACTTGTCGCATCGGTGAGTCCACTCACTGATCGCGGCACGAGACGGTTTGTCGTCGTACCGTCACCCAGCTGGCCATACCCGTTGTAACCCCAGCACTTCACTGCTCCGCTGACAAGTCGCGCACAGGAGAACTCATGACCGAGGTCGATCTCGACGACGCCGGACGTGAGACCAACGACGTCGACCGGGCTCGAGCGATGTTCGTTCGTGCCGTCACCCAACTGGCCGTAGTTGTTGAAACCCCAACACTTCACGCCACCCGTCGAGGTGAGCGCACACGTGTGCTGGTATCCGGCATCAACCTGGACGACACCCGACGAGAGTCCGGTGACGCCAACCGGCATGAACGGCCGGATTGACGTGGTGCCAAAGCCGATCTGTCCGTAGTCGTTCAACCCCCAGCACATCACGCCACCTCCGGTCGTGAGCGCACACGCATGATGGTGACCGGTCGTCACTTCGGCAGCGCCCGTTGACAAGTCGCTGACATCGGTTGGGACCAAACGACGGTCGGTCGACCCGTTGCCCAATTGACCCCAGTCACCGTTGCCCCAGCACTTCACGCCACCCGCACGGGTGAGACCACACGTGGAGTGGTAGTTGGCGCTGACTTGCACGTATTCGGTGTCGGGAACCTTGATCGGTGCGTAGCTCCACAATGCCGACTGGGTCGACGTGGCGGGAACACTGGCCTTGATGAACGCCGTACCAGGCCCGACGATGGTGACCGCACGTGTTGTGGGGTCGATCGTTGCTACCGATGTGTTCGTGCTGGTGATGGTGACGTCGTTCGGACGGTTCGTTGTCGGCAAGCCGTAGGTGACGCCAGTATCTCCGACCCTGAAACGAGAAGCCGACAAAGAGACGGCGGACAACTGCGTTTCGGCATCGGTGATGACGGCCGCCTTGACGCCCGCCACCCCGACGGGCACGTAGCTCGTCGTGTTGGTCTTGTCACCCAATTGGTACTCGCCGTTGTATCCCCAGCACCACACGCTGCCCTGTGCGCTGATCGCACACGACGAGTGATAGCTCGCAGAAATCGCGCGCACACCTGCGGGCAGACCCGAAACGGTGACCGGCACCGACGAGTGCGAAGTGTTGCCGGTACCGAGATTGCCCCAGTCGTTGCGACCCCAACACTGTGCCGAACCGGATGAGAGACGCGAACAGAAGTGCCAGTACCCGCCGTCAACGTCGACCGCATTCGTGATACCGGTAACCGGCACCGCTGTATAGGCCTGATTGGTCGTGTTGTTGCCGTTCTGCCCGTAATTGCCGTTACCCCAACACATCACGCCGCCGCTGCCAACAACGGCGCACGACGATTCACGGGACGTTGCAATGCGCACCGCACCCGACGTGAGGCCAAGGACATCAACGGGAGCATTGCGCTGTGTCGTGGTGCCATCGCCGAGGTTGCCCCACGCATTGTGTCCCCAGCATTTCGCCGCACCGTTGACGGTGGTCACGCAGTAGTGGTACTCGGACGCATCGATGCTGACGACGCCGCTTGTCAGCGATGGAACGACAACCGGAACATTCGAATCTGCATTCGTGCCCCGCGCCAGCTCGCCGTGGCCGCCGTAACCCCAGCACATCACACCACCGGTGGACAAAACCGCACAACTTGCGTAACCCGAAGTTGCGATGTCGACCGCATTCGAAATTCCCTGCACGGTCACCGGCGTGTTCGAATCATTTCTCGTGTTGTCGCCCAACTCACCCCACGTGTTGCGGCCCCAGCACTTCACTGTTCCATCGGCCATCACGGCGCAGCTGTGCCACAGGCCCGTCGCAACCTTCACCGCCCCCGTCGAGATTCCCGTCACGGCAACCGGGTACTCGCGGTTCGTACGCGTGCCGTCACCCAACTGTCCGTTTGCGTTCCATCCCCAACACGTGACTCCACCGTTCGTCGTGATGGCACACGTGTGGTGGGCACCCGACTCGACGCTGAGCAAAGACTCCCCATCGATCGTCAGCTGTGTCGACACTCGCGACTCGGCGAACTCACTGGTCTCTGCCTGTACCGCGGTGATCGTGGTGCTACCTGCCGACGAAACGGAGATTTGTCCGGTCGATGCGCTCCACTTCGCGACCGCTCCGTTCGAACTTTCATAGGTCCATGCGCCGGGGCTGTCGGACGTTGGCGGCGTCGGGGTGAACGCGGCGGAAGTGAAGGTCATTGGCGGAATGGTGAAGGTACCAACGGTCGCGCGACGCAAGACCCGCATTTCGACCGTGGTTGTGGTGCTACCCCACGAACCACTCTGCGCCTGCGTCGCCGTCAGAACCGTCGAGCCACGACCCACCACCGTCACCTCACCGGTCGATGCGTCGATGGTTGCGACGCTCGTGTTGCTGCTTGAGTAGGTGAACGCGCCGGGGCTGTTGGACGTGGGCAGCGTCGGGGTGAACGGCGCATCACCCTCGGCCTTCGTGATGCCCATGCCCGCGTAGTAGTAACCCGCGCCCTCGTGTGTCGATGAGCCACCTGGCGGCACGAAGCGCATCTGCATTTCGTCACCGCCACCACCCTCGCCGTATTGAACACGCATTGAGTACATGGTGCCGCCAACAAGCGTGATGTTCGCGCAGATCTCACGCATACCATGACCGCCGCCGTTGTTCACGAGCGAGTTGCCGGTGGTGAAGCCGGTCTTGGCGACGTCGCCGATCCAGATGTAACTCGCATCATCGGAGTTGGTACAGAACGTGTACGCACCCGAGGTCGATGCCTTGAATGCGCCAATCCACTGCCAGCTGTAGTTCTCTGCAGAGTTGTTGAAGTTCGGACTTGAGCTGAACCGCGCGAAGTTCGTCAATTGGTTCGTGTCGCCATGTGGCGTCGCCGTGGTGAACCAGTTGACGTTGTCGGCGAAGTAGCCGACGTAACGGGTTCCCTTCAGGCCGGCACCGGATCCACCGTCGGCACCGAAGGCCGTCAACGTTGGCGTCACGCGACTGACGTTCAGTACCGCGCTCGACGAGCCCGCGTCGAAGTTGCCCTGTGCCGCCTGGGCGGCCGTGATGGTGGTCGATCCAGGTCCGACGATCGTGATGGTGCGGGTTGCCGAATCGATCGTTGCAACAGACGTGTCGCTGCTCGAGTAGGTGATTGCCGCGGGGCTGTTCGACGTGACAGCGGCGATCGTGAATGCGGGATCACCGAACGTCTTGGACGGCATCGTGATGGCACTCATCGTCGGGATGGCGGTGAGGACGGTGAGTTCTGCCGTCACTGCCCCCGTTGCATACATCGCCGTCGAGGCCTGCGTCGCAGTGATGACGGTGACACCGATACCCGTGATGGTCACGACACCCGTGGACGAGTTGACCGATGCAACTGCACTGTTGCTCGATGCCCACGTGAACGTGCCGTTGCTTGTCGAGACGGGCGGCGTCAAGGTGAATCCCGCACCGAGATAGCGGCGGTCACTCAGCGTGTAGGCGGCATAGGTCGGGGCCTGGCGCGTCACGGTGATGGTTGTGGCGGCCGACGACAACGCGGTGTAGGTGTCGTCCTGCGCACGCGTCGCGGTGATGGTGCACGTGCCGTTCGAGGTGGTGACGAGTGCAGTGCCCTGCACCGTGCAGTTGGCGGTACCGGCATTCACCACTGCGTAGGAGAACGAACCCGTACCCGACCCACCGGTCGCCGACAGAGTGAGATTCACACCGGCAACCGCCGCAGTCGATGAAACGGTGATCGAACCAGACTGCGCAATGCGGTTGATCGTCACCGTGGTGTCGGGCGACGTCGAGGATTCGTAGTTGCGATCGGCGGCCTTGGTGGCCCGGATGATGCACGTGCCGCCGCTGGTCGAGGTGAGAGTGGCGCCGACGATCGAACAATTGGCGACGCCCGCGCTCACTACCTGGTAGGTGACGTCGCCGGTGCCCTGGCCCCCGGCAGTCGTGAGTGTCAATGGTGTGCCGAACGTGCCCGAGGTAGACGAGACGGTGAGGCCGGCACCAACACCGCTTGCAAGCTGCGCAATCTCGGTCGCCGTCAATGCGCGGTTGTAGATGGCAACGTCATCGAGCAAACCGGAGAACCATTCATTTCCGACCGTCTTGCCGACGGCGAAGTTTGCCGAGCCAACGTTGGCCGGGCCGCGACTGTCGCTGGCAACAACCACTCCGTTCACCCAGATGCGGCGTGTTGTTCCGTCGTAGTTCGCAACGACGTGCGCCCAAGTACCCGAAGTCGTGATCGAGCTCGGCTGTGCCGAAGTGATGAGATCGTTACCCCACCAATAGTTGTGGAGGCCTCCCGACTGGTCGAGCCTGAAGGCGTTGGTCTGGTTGCCGGCGCCGTAATTGCCCCAGCCAATGATCCCACGCGCGCCGAAGGCACTCGGCTTGATCCACGCCGACAGCGTGTAGGCGGAGTTCCCCGTGGGCAAACCGGTGATGGTGCCGTTCGACAGCGACAAATAAGCGCCCGTGCCATTCAGCGAGAGTGCGCCACCGTCCTTGCCGGCCGCAGTCCAAGTGGGCCCACCGACCTCGGTGAGGTTGCCCGTGCCAGCGGAGTTGACACCGAGTGAGTTCGCCGAGTCGAACGACCACTTGGCGACCAAACCCGATGCCTGCACGCCCTGCTGCGTGGCGCGGTTGACGGTGAGTGTGCCAACGATCGATGCTGCGGAGTAGTTGGTGGTCGTTGCCTGCCTTGCACGAATCTGCAGGGTGCCGGCCGCAGTGATGGTGACCAGACCATTCGACGCAACCGTGGCGACAGTCGACGACGGGTCGACCGATTCGAAACTGAACGTGCCCGACGAAGGCGACGACGGTGCAGTCAGCGTGAACGGCGTGTCGCCGAAAGTCTTCGAGGGGATGGTGAAGGTCCCGAGGGTCGGCGCGAGCTTGTCGACGACGAGCGCGGCAGTTGTCGTCGACGCAACGTGCAAGTCGGTCGCAACCTGCGATGCGGTGATCTTGGCAGTGCCCGCCTTCAGGATGGTCACCATCCCGGTAGAGGTGACGGTTGCAATCGTTGCGTCGTCGACCGAGTAGGTGATTGTTCCGGTTGATGTCGACGTCGGGGCGGACAGGTCGAACGCGGCGTCGCCGAAGGTCTTGGTCGGGATCGTCCACGAGTACACGGGCTTGCCCTTCGACACGGTGACGCTGACCGCGACCGACCCGGACTCGAAGTTTGCGTTGGCTTCCTGCTTCGCAGTGAGGGTTGCCGTGCCGACACCAACGATCTTCACGAGGCCCGTCTTCGCATCGACGGTGAAGACACTCGTCTTGTCGGTCGAGTAGGCGAAGGTCGCACCGCTCGTCGAGGTGGGCTTCAAACTGAAGTCGGCGTCTCCGTAGGCCTTGTCCGCAACGAGAAGGTCGGAGATCCTCGGAGTCGCCTTGACCACGGTCACCTTCGCGCTGATCGAGCCGGCGGAGAAGCCCGATGTCGCGGCCTGCGACGCCGTGATGGCGACGGAGCCGGCACCGATGATCGACACCTTGCCGTCGCGCTCGCCCACCGTTGCCACTTTGTCGTCACTCGACTTGAACGTGATTGCACCCGTCGAGTTCGACTTGGGTGCGGCCATGTCAAAGGCGGCATCGCCGAAGGTCTTCGTGACATCGGCGAACTCGGAGAGCGTCGGCGCAGTTGATGCCACGACAACCTTGAAGGTGGTCGACGCGCCGAGCCAATCGGTGTTGCCCGCTTGTGACGCGGTGACCGTGACGGTACCGGCCGACTTGATGGTGGCTTTGGTTCCGGTGATTGCGACGATGTTGGCGTCGGACGACGAATACGTGAACGTTCCCCTGCTCGGCGAGGTCGGCTTCGGCAAGTCGAAGTCGGCGTCGAGGAACGCCTTCGAGACGTCGGCGGGAGCCGTCAAGTCGGGGGTCCCCTTGCGCACCGTGACGACAAGCGAGTCGGTTGCGGAGATGAAGTCGTCGGTTGATGCCTGCGCGACGGTGATCGTCGCCTTGCCCGCGCCACCGATCACCCAACGACCGGTCGTCTTCGATTGCTTGATCACGTCTTCGTCACTGCTTGTGAACGTGAAAGCACCGTTCGAGTTCGAGGTGGGCTTTGCGATCGCGAACGAGTCGTCACCGAAAGTCTTGGTGATGTCCTTCAATGCGGAGTTCTCGGGGGTTGCCTTTCCGACGATGAGTGTCGAGGTGATCGTGCCCGCCTCGAAGCCTCGAGCTGCAGCCTGCGTGGCAGTGATCACCGTTGTACCCGCACCAACGATCGTCACGCGGCCCGTGGTCGCGCTGACCGTGGCAACCTCGGGTTTGCTGGACGAGTACCTGAACCCTCCGGGACTGTTCGAATCAGGGGGCTCGAGGGTGAAAGGGTCGTCACCGAACGTCTTGGTCGCAACACGGAAGTTGGAGAGCGTCGGCTTTTCGATTGTGCCGACCGTCGTTTGGGTTGCGCCTGCCGCTGAAACGGAACGTGGAACCGTTGTCGATCCGAACGTCGCGTTGCGCGTCTGCACTGTCGATGGTGTTTCACCCTTCGGCACGGTTGTACTGGCGCCGGATGCGACTTCTTTTGCGCCGGCGGCGGAGGGCACCGTGGTGGTCGGCGCAACGTAGGCCTCGTCGGCCTTGTAGTTCGGGTTGTTCAGGTTGCGGTCTTCCAACTTGGGAAGCGCTGCGATCGCCTTGCTCTCGAGTGCCGGCGGCAGTTCAATTTCGACCTTGTTGAGATTCAACTCGGATGCGTCGACAACCGTTTCCGTCTTGGTGCCGTCCGCGGCGATTTCGGTCTTTTGAACTTCACCGGTTGCCGTGGCTTCGAGAACCGTGACACCACCCGTCTCGTCGGCCTTCACCTGAACCGCCGGGGCATCGGGGGTGACCTCTTGTTGAATCACTTCACCGGTGGCCGTCGTGACCTGAACAGCGAGAGTCCCCTCTTCGGACGCGCCGAGTTCCGCAGTCGGTCCGGATGCGTTGGCGACGAGGTTGCCCGAGGCCAGTGTGAGATCGACGTTCGGGTCGTTCGACTTGATCGAACGCGCACCCACTTCGACGGGCTTGTCCTTCGAACCCGGTGTCGAGAACTGTGCGACACCGCCGGGTGTCACGGCGAACACGGATGCCGCGCCACCAAAGAGCAACTTGGCGCGCGAGCCTGCCGATGTCGGTGCGGTCGTGGTCGGTGCGGGCACGGCCGTCGTTGTTGGGGCAACGACCGTTGGGCCCTGCCCATCGCTGACGAACGCGTCGAAACGCGTCGGAGAAAGAACCGAGACCGTTCCCTCGGCGGCGGGTGTCGCTGCAGACCCGCCGTTTTCGAGAACGTCGTTCGGGATCGTGATCATGAAGTCGTACGACGAACGATCGGTCGCACGTGGCGACAGGCGCGTGATCACGGCGCGACCCTTCACCGGACGCGCAGCCGCACCGTCACCGTTGGTTGCCTGCGTGGGAGACACCGCACCCGCAGGTGTTTCGATCGACCAGTCGAGATTGTCGGTACGGACCAGCATCGTGGTCGACTGCACCTTTGTGTCGTCACCACAGAACGGACACGTTCCTTCGCGCGCCTCGAACGGCGTGAGGTCCATGTCGGCCGCACCACCCGACCAGATGTTCGGATCGGTGGCCGGGTCGTCACCTGCGAACGAGAACGACCACTTGTCGTTCGCCAAATCAACGTCGACGTAACGATTACGACCCGGCCAGTTCGAGTCGTACACCATGATGCGCGCGACGTCGGGCGTCGGGTACTCGATCGCGTACGGCAGGATGGCGTGACCGCCCGACTCGACGTAGACACCGAGTGTGTACTCCAACTTCTCGGCAGCAAATGAACGCTTCAGTTCGTCGACCTTTTCGGCAAGTGATGCTTTGGTCCACTTCTGAATCGACTCTTGCACCTCGGGAACGAACTGCGTCGCGAATGCACGCATCACCGCACGAATCTCTTCTTCGTCCGATGCGAGCTTCACGGTCTCGGGAAGCTCGGACTTGTTGAAACGTGCGGAGGCAAGCACGACCAAACCCTCGCAGTGGCCGGTTGCGCGCGCCTGATTCACCATGCGCGCCCACGCCGCAGCCTCGGCGGTCAACGTGCACGGATCGGCAACTCCATCGACACAAACCGCAGACCCCGAACCAAACATCGAGACGAGGTCGGCGGTGTCGAAGTTCAGTTCAGGGAACGTCGCCGAAGGAAAGTTGGGGAACGCCCAGCCGTTCAACTGAGGTTGCATTTGTGTTGCAACGGCACCATCGGGGGCCGGCGCGGAATTCTTCGCCGCACCCGCACCATCTCCGCCCCCCGACGAAGAGCCGCCGCCACCGCACGCGGCAAGAGCGACGAGGGACAACGCGATGAGCGCCGCTCCGGCGCGTCGTCGGGCCCCTGAAAACATGGGTCAATTTTATGGCAGTTACGGTGACTATTTCACGTCGCCCGGCGCAGTTTGTTTGGACGTTTCCTGGGCCCGATGCCCTATGGCTGAAGGGCCCCAGCCGTTGCAGCGACGGAAACGCAGACCCCGAGATCCTGACCACGGTCCAGACTCACTCTGTAGTGGATCCCCCCGTAGGAGCGGGAGTCACTGACCTCGTTCGCCGCGGCGTCGAACGACTCAAACTTTCGCGGGGTGACATTGAACTGCTTTCGCGATTGCTCGGTGAGGCCGAACCCGGGATCGGTGAATGGGACGTCGCCGAGATACGAAGTAAGAACGTTTGCGATCGCACGAGAGACGCCCGAGTGGCCCGACGGATACTCGGGAAATGCCGGCGTCACCAGATAAGAGGACCAGTCGGGGTTGCTCCGTTGCAGAATCGTGATCGGCCGCTCGACCATCCACTTGTACTTTTCACGCCAGACCGCGATGAAGGCATCTGAGCCGGCCATCAAAGCGTGAGAGACCATTCGCAGCGTGGCATCTGCAGCCAAACCTTCGCGCTGCGCAAGGTCGAGACTGAGCGCAAGCCAGTGCCCAGCGGGAGTACCGGTTCGACCTCGGCCGTCATCCCAGAATCTTGCAATTGCCTTCTGCTCGTCGGTGAGAGTTTCGACGACCGACGCGACGTCGTCGGCAAGTTCCTGGAACGGCGAGTTCGCAGACGACCCACGTGGCGGAGGTGGGATCGAACAGGCACTCGAGGATGCGAAAAACGGTGTCAAAGTACCCCAACCCGGGTCGATCCCCGATTGGAAGTTCGGCGAGGTCGGAACCCAGTCTCCCGGCTCTTTCGCCTCGCGTGCGGTGAATCCTTGAGCGGCGTCATAGCCGTCGGTCTTCGTGCGTGCGAGCACGATGGCCGCAATCTCACGACCGTATGCGAACGAAGCCCGCAACTGCATCGCCGACATCGACGACGCACGGCGCGATGCCAAACCGTCGGCGACCTCCGCAAGCGTCGTCCGATCGGCGGGAACGGTGAAGAGGTTGCGGGCGACGATGCTTCCTGCAACGAGTCCGGCAACGATTGGATCAACTTCCGCTGCGGGAGCCGGACGGGAACCGAATGCGGTGATTGAGTCGAGAAGGGCGTCATCCGGGGACGTCGCTGCGAACATGGCGAGTGCGACATAGGTGTACTTGCGCGCCGCTTTTGTGGGCGGAATTCGGTCGCGCGAGATCCGGTACGTCAACTCCTCGAGCAACGGCGCAACGTCAATTGCCTCTGTTGCCGAAGCAGAGATGGGATCCGATCCTTCAGTGGATTGAACGTCGTCATCGAGAAAGCCCTCGATCGCGGTCGTCGGGCTCGCACCACTGGTATCCGCGCCGGTCGCGATCGCCAACGATGTATCGACGCCGGCGAAGTTTGAGGAACGAAGCGAGGCGTTCGTGAACATCGCTGCGCGAACCGACGCACCCGAAAAATCGGCGCCGTCAGCCGTCACACGAACGAGTCGTGCTCCATCGAAATTCGCGCCGGTGAGATTGGCACCGATCAACACCGATTGCGTGAGATCGGCACCGGTGAGGTTTGCCCCGCGCAGGTTGGCTTGCCGAAGGTCGATACCGGCCAGGCTCAATCCCGAAAGATCGGCACCCTCGAGGTTCACCCCACGGCACAAAGCATCGGGTGCGGGCTTGCACGTCGCGGCGACGGTCGCCATTGTCGTGTCCTCACTCCCGCCGGACTGCGACGAGCAGGCGCTGACCGCCAAGCAAACAGAACCGGCGAAAAGTGCGAGCCGCCTCATTCGGGCTCCACCACGTCGAGTACCTGGTTGGGCTCGACATCGTTCAACACCACGTACTTGCCCGACGCCGGGAAATCGACGCGGACTTCGTGCAGCGGCGAGACCAATCGGCCCAAGCCGAACCGCATGATGCGTGAATCAGCCGTGAGAAACGAGCCGATGGTGCCGACGAAGGATTTCTGGACCACGGCTTCGGGAGTCGCCTTCACCGTGATGATTGCCCCTGTGCCGTTGATCTCGGATGACGTGCCGGTGACGCGAACATCGAGCCACGCACCGACGTTCGGAGTGACGTTGTGGAAGAACAGTGGCGTGTCGGCATCACGCGTCACGAAGAGGTCGGTCTTGCCGTCACGATCAGCATCGAATGCAACCGTTCCCTTGGTGGGCTTCGTTTCGGCAAGGCCGATCGTCGATGCAACGTCGGTTTGCACCCCGTCGGCATCGGCAACCCAATAGCGCAGCGGGTTGTCGGCATAGCAGTATTGCCCCGCGTTCCATGAGATCACCATTCCCGATGCCGACACGTAGTCACGTTTGCCCGCATTGGTGGCATCGAGCGTCGTTGTTCCCCAACCCCACAGGCTGTTGCGCATGCCCGTCAGGTCGGTGGCGTCACGGAACTTGCGTTCGCCGTCGTACACGTACAGGCGGTTGCCGGTGCGCAGGGTTTCACCTTCGTCGTCGCATCCCGACTTGGCGCGAATCGAGGTGATGAACATCGAGGGCTTCGGGTCGTCACCCCAGAAATCGACGGCAAGACCCATGCCGTTTTCTTCACCACCAAGATTCGACTCGTAAGTGTTCTCGGTGAAGGTCCCGTCGCCGTTGTTCCAGAAGAAGCGTGTGGTGTCGAAGTCGGCGATCACGGTCAGGTCGGGCCATCCATCGCCATCGAAGTCGGTGAAGCTGGAGGAGAACGAATAGACGAGGTCGATGCGCGACTCGATGCTTGCGCCTGATTCGTCGGTGACGTCCTTGAAGTGGCCCGGCTTGCCTTCGGCTCCGAGGTTGCGCATGAGCCGCGAATGCGACGGCTGGTTGTAACGCGCCACGTCGGCGGGCTGCCATTCGTTGGTGTGGATGTCGACCCAGCCGTCGTTGTCGTAGTCGCCGAATGAGACGCCGAACCCCGCGTGCGGGTATCCGTCGATCATCGCCGCGCCGCGCAGGACCGCTTCCTCGGTGAAGACACCCGTTCCATCGTTGATGAGGAGATAGGCCTGTTCGGCGGCGAGGGTCGTGAGGTACACGTCCTGGTCGCCGTCACGGTCGACGTCGGCAAAGCCGACCCCGTTCGTGGATGCCGCAAGCAGTTCGAGGCCGCTCCCCTGCGTGGCGTCTCGAAATGCGGGCTCACCCGGCGTGCTCTCGTTCACGTACAGCAACGGGTGGTCATAAATGCGTGTCACGACCAGGTCGTCGAGGCTGTCGCCGTTGACGTCGACGGCTGCCGCGCCGGCCGACGACCGCTCGGGGTCGCACTGTCGCGTGGTTTCGATCGCAACACTTGGTGGTACGACCTTGTCGAAACGGTCTGCAATGACCTGCGGGTTGAACAGACAATCCGGTGGCTTCTTGCGGGCGCCCTGCGGCACCGTGAAACCGAGTGCGCGACCGATCTCGACAAATTTGGGTAATTCGTCAGGCACCGCACCGAATTCCTTCGGCGCGGACGGCCCCGAACAGCCGACGGCTGCCGCCACCGACCCGAGAAGGATCAGCAGCGACAGCCGTGCGGAACGAGTTTTCATTGAAGAGTCATTGTGCTTCAGCGCAAGCTGAAGTGCAGACCCCACATGCTGAGCCACAGGTTGCCCGGATTCGTGTTGAATCCGATGCCGGCATTGACCCAACGGCTCCAGTCGCCCCAGCCGCAGCGCAGCTTCGGACGCCAGCCACCGGTCCACCAGCATGACCACCAGTGGCCGTCGAGCCATGCGTAGCCACCCGCCGAGACCGACACGTACGGGGCCCAGCTGGTGACCCGGACATACGACTCGAAGCGAGCGCCTGCACAGATTTCGACGATGCCGAAGTTGATGCAGGTACCCCATGACCACGGTCCGGCCTGTGCGGTGAACTGGAAGGAACCGTCACCGTTGACATTGCCCCACAGGCGGAACCACACGCCGGCCAGGTTGATCCACGCATCGAGCTGGAAGTAGGTACCGCCGCGGTAGCGGTAGGAACCAGACCAGTAGACGTTGCCGACCTTGATCCAGCCACCCGAGCTGACGCCGGGGAAGTTGACGCTGACCCAGACCGAAGTCTCGAACGTGCCGTCGGCACCGATCCACATCGCACCGCCACCGTTGATACCGGCGATGTTGATGGCAATCGATGCGTACATACCGGCCTGGCCGGGCTCGTTCGAGATACGGAAGTCACCGCGGCCGCCACCGATACCTGCCGCTCGAAGATCGGCGCTGCCGTACATCGTGAAGCGCGTGGTCGCGCCGGACTTGTAGAAGTTGCCTCCGAAGCCGACGTTGATCGCACCCATCACGTTGATGGTCGAGTTGATCGAGAACGACCAGTTGCTGCCGCTCTTGCTTCCGCTGACGTACACCGTCGACTGGAAGGCGACGAGGTTCAACCAACCCGAACCGGTAAAGGAGAAGTTGCCGTTCGAGTCGAACGAACCTGCGACGTACAAGCGTCCGCCGACGTCACCCGAACCGATCTCGAACGAGGCGTTGAAGTCCGCATAGAAGAGGCTTCCCACCTTTCCGAGGGCGATCGAACCACCGGCGGAGAAACCACCGAGGTTGAGGCTGACGTTGGTGGCAGCGATGCGGAAGTCGCCCGACTGCGCCGTGACCTGGTTGCCGTTGCGGTCACCAATGGTGATGCCCGCGGCGGCCGACCACACCATCTGACCGCTGACCTGTGCAGAGAAGACTCCGCCGATGGCCACCGTACCGGTGATGTTGACCTGGTTGGCGTTGAGGAAGCCCGTCACGCGACCGAGCTGGTAACCAGCGACAGAACCCGTGGCATCGAACGCGATGTTCGGGGCCTGGCCCTTGGTGTACGCAACGTTGAAGGTTCCGTCGATCGTGACGACACCAACCGTCCGGCGTGCCTGGATGGTTGCAGCGATGGACTGGAACTGGTAGTTCGCCATCTGAACGTTGACGTCGATCTTGCTCGGGCTTCCGAGCATCGTGAAGTCACCGCTCGCGATGATGCTTGCCGTTCCCTTCGCGGGCTTCAGGCTCATGTTCACGGCGGCCGACCTGATTTCGATGAACGACGGGACGATCACCAGGTTGGAAATGCTTCCCGTCATGTCAAGGTACGGACCGTCGGAGGTGTTGATACCCGCCTTGCCCGCCACCGCGACCTTCGTGTTACCGATGGTGATGCCACCGGCAAAGGCCACGTAGTTGTCGGTCGGCGACACCTTGATTGCGATGACCGTGTCGTCGAGCTGCACCGGTCCGGCCTTGAAGCCGCCCACGGCGAGGCTCGCCTCGAGCGAGAACGGATCGGTACCGATCTTCGCGCGGACGTTCACCGGTGTGCCGAGAATCGTTCCGCTGAAGCCGACCGACACACCCGGATCGAGGGTCACGTTGCCCACGGTGCAACCCAGCGGCGCAATCGTGAGGTCCATGTAGGTCGAGGTGAGAACACCGCCACCGACGCTGATCACCTTGGCGGTACCCGCCGAGATGGTGCGGTTGTCGGCGCCCAGCGTTCCGGCCTGGAACGAGAAGCACGGCTTGCTGATGTCGAGGTTCGCAACGAGGCGAACCGCCACACCCGAGTCCATACCCAGCGGCCCACGCCACGCAGCCGGCAGCTGCGCGTTGGCAGCGATACCGATGATCGGCAACGGAATACCGATGGGTGACGTGTAGGTGAAGCCGATCGACACGGCCGCCTCGGTGAGGGTGAACCCGGAGATACCGAATGCGTTGTTCCACGCGAATGCGTTGCCCGTCGCAGGATCCTTACCAAGGCTGGCCGACAACGTGAAGCTGGTCGTCGAGACGGTGCCACGGACTTCGAACGGCACCGGAGTCGAGTTCGAGCCCGTCTTCAGTTCGAAGTTTCCGATGAGGCTCATCGCCGGTGACGGCGATCCCGAGATCTCGAAGCCGAGCGCGGTGAAGCGCATCGACACCGCACTGGTGTTCATGATGTACCAGTTGTCGGGGGTCGGCAACATGATCTGCATCGTCGGCAACTTGCCGCCGGCGAGGTCCTTCAGGTTGATCGTGACCGGGACCGACATGAGGGTCGGTTGCTTCAGGAAGTCACGCAACCACTGCGGCACCGAGAACCCGGCCGCAAGGACGGGAGCATTCTTCGGCAGGTTCAACTTGCCGAGAGTCGGAGCACTGGGAAGCGTGAAGTTGGTGAGCGCGTAGGTCGAGTACACGAACTGCGTCGCGGTCAGCGTCGGTCCACCGGGGATCGGTGTCCAGTCGTTGAGACCACCGGCGACAACCACACCCGACGAACTGAACGTTGCGCTGAGTGTGAGCGTCGTGCCGAGAATGCTCGTTGCGCCCGAGACCGAGGCCGACACACCGGTTGCCTTCGAGTAAGCAAGCGACAGTGCCGGCTTGCTGATGGCCACGCCAGTTGTGATCGTGATGTCGGGGAACGTCGCGGTGAGCGTCGAGCCGCTGGTTCCGAAAGTACCGCTGACAACAGCAGGTCCCTGGAAGCCGTTGCCAACGTCGACGAACACCTTGCCCGTCGCGTTGAACGCGATGACGCACGACGAGCCGACCGTGCAGGTCGACGTGATCGACGCACCCGGCTCCGACAACTTGACGCCCGGGAAGGGCACGTAGTCGGTGCTCGACTTGAACGCGATGCTGAGGTTCTTGTTGTTGCCGCTGCGCGACATCGAACCCGTGATTCCATTGAGCGGAATCGTGAGACCCGCGAACGGTGTCCACGACGAAGTCTTGCCCGCCGCGGTTGCAACGCTGAACGAGTAGTCGGTCGCGCTGTTGTAGGTCAACGCGAAACCGAGCGAGATCGGATCGGTCGAGGTGGAGAATGTGAGTCCACCCGTTCCGTTCACGACAACGCTGCCTGTGGCATTGCTGAGCGACATGTCGAGCGAGTCGATCTTGACGCCATCGACAACCGTCGTCGGGGTCTTGACCTTCGCGCTGAGCGAGTACTGCAGCGACGCGCCCGTTGCCGAACGCGAGACTGAACCCGACACATCGACGGCTGTCGTGGTGTACGAGGCGGTCATCGAGAACGAACCGGTCGACAGGTTCATGTCGCCTGCAACACTGACGGCGCCGAACGTGACGTTCGTGCCTCCGGTGAGTTGCTTGATCGCGTCAGGCATCGGCATCGACAGGTTGATCCTCGGGGCGCCAACGTTCAGGTTGACGGCCGACAGAGTGAGGTTCGGCACCTTGGGGGTGAAGGACAGCGAGCCCGGTGCCTTCAACAGCCACGCAAACTGTCCGCCGTCGAAGCCGACATCGGAGTTCGGGAATTTGAACGCCGGGAAGTCGCCGACGAGCAGAACGCCCGCGGAGCTGAAGGTCATCGCCGCACCAACGGTTGCGCCGAACAAGACGAAGTTGCCCGACAGTTTGGCCGAGGCCTTGTCGGTGCTGGTCTTCGCCGGGATGGTCAACGTCAGGGTCGGTGCGACCAACTTGATGTCGGAGGCAAACGTCAGGTCGTTGAACTTCGCCGAGAACGAGAAGCCCGAGGCGTTGAGATTGCCTTCGATTGCCGCGCTGCTGAGACCCGTGATTCCGAGGTCGAAGCCGAGCGTGCCCTTCACGTTGAAGGTCGGCACACAGTTGGCACCGGTGGCGCACGTGAGCGCTGCGGTGGCCGAGACCGCGCTGACCGAGAGACCACTGACTGGCTTCCACGTCGCACTCGACGACAAGGCGACGTTCAGTGTCGTTCCCGTCGAGTTGCGGGTGAAGGTGCCCGTTGCGGTTCCGAGGCTGAGTGCGTCGCCACCGTTCACCGTGAACGAGGGGCTCGTTGCGCCGACGGTCAGCGTGAGGCTGAAGTCGGTGGACGAGTTGTAGGTGAGCGCACCGTTGACCGACAACACCGTCGAGTCGGGCAGGGTGACGTCGACGCCACCCGTGCCGGCGAACTTCGGTGCCGTACCGGCCGTCGTGTTGCCGAACGTGAAGTCGAGTGAGGTCACCTTGACCGCGCTGTTCAGCGTGATCGGCTTCTTCACTTTGCCGGTGAGCGAGTACTTGTAACCCTGTCCCGTTCCTTCGCGGCCGATCGAGCCGCTGACGTCGATGGCGTCGGTCGACAGCGCGGCGGCGAGGTTGAACTTGCCGGTCGAGAAGTCGATGTCACCATCGAGGAGGATGTCGGAGACACCCGAGAGGGTCGTGGTCGCGAAGTCGGTGATTTCCTTCGGCATCGCAATTGCTGCGTTGAGACGCGGGACCTTCGGGGTGAGGGTGATCGCCTTCAGGTTGGGCAACGACGGCACCTTCGGGGTGATCGAAATTGCACCAGATGCCCAGCTGAGCTGACCCGGCTTGAACACCGGACCGCTGGCACCGAACGGCGCGATCTCGGGCAGGTCGGCCGTGAGGACGATTCCCGCCTTCGAGAACGACGCCGATGCGGTGACCGTCTTGTCGAAGGCCGTCATCGAACCCGACAGCGTGGTGACCGTGGTCGCGTTCGTGCTGCCCATGTTGGTGGACTTCACGGTCAGCGACGCCGAGGTGAGCTCGAGGCCGGCGACGACCGGGATCCTGCCGATCGATGCGGTGAAGTTCGCCGACTTGGTTTCGAGGTCGAACGTGCCGGTGAGGGCACCCGTCGTGGCGGTTGAACCGAGGGTGACCTCGGCATTCGCCGTGACATCGACCTTCAACGAACATGCCGCACCATCGGCACAGGTCGCCGACGCCTTCACGGTGGGTGCGATCAACTTGAGGCCGGTGAACGGCGTCGTGTCGCTACCCACGATCGAGAAGTCGATGGCCTTGGCACCGTTCGTGACGACGTAGGTACCCGAGGCGCTGGCCAGCGGAATGCTGACGTCGGCGGCGGGCTTCCACGTTCCACCCGACGTTGCCGCGGTGAGCGACACGGTGTGATTCTTTGCATCGGTGTAGTTGACGCTCGCGGTCACCGACAATGCGGTGTCGCCTTCGCCGATCGCCACTGTGCCGGTGCCGGTGACCACGCCGGTCTCATCGATGCCGGCTGCGAGGTTGGTGAGCGTCACCTTGTTGGCAAGCGCAACAGAACCGTTGAGTGCACCCGAGAGGGCAACCTTGGCCTTGCCCGCTGCATCGGTCTTGCGAACCGAACCGGCAAAGTCGACGCTTGCGCCGAAGAGGTCGATCGCACTGGTCATGCTTGCTTCGAGCGCGTAGGTGCCCGTGGTCGACAGCGCGCCGTAAACGCGCGCGGTCGGAACCTTGCCGTTCTTTTCCGCGGCCGTTGCCTTTGCATCGAGGCTGAGCGCCTTGTTGCCTTCGGCATCGACGCTGAAGCGAACGGTGACATCGGGCGTGAAGCCCGCGGGGAGCTTCAAGAACGGCATCGAACCGGAGACGATTTCACCTTCGAACGCACCGACCGTGACCGACGCGCGCGAGAACGGCACGAAGAGTCCGACCGGATCGGATGCGCCGATTGCGAACTGCGGCGAACCCCAGTCCGACGGGCCGATGAAACGTGCCGAGCGGATGGTGAGACCCGCGGCCGAAACGGTTCCCGATGCACCGGACACTGCAAAGTATCCGCCAATCGAGAAGCCGGCATTCGAGAAACTGACCTTTGCGTTTTCGGTGCAGCTCGACGAGCTGACGGCAAACTGGTTGAGGTCGATGCCGCTCAGACCGATGGTGTTGAGCAGATCGGTGATCTTGGTGACCGTCTTCGTGCTGACGGCTTCGATGAAGTTGCACAACGGAGTTGGTGCGCCACTCGGCGCGAGTTGCAACACTACCTGGTCGGTTGCCGTTGCGCCCGAGGCATCGGTCGTGGTCACCATGATCGTTGCGGTTCCGGTTGCGGCAGTTGCCGCAATCGTCAGCGCGGCGGTGTTGGCGTTCTGCAACGTCAGCGCGGTGCCGCCGACCTGGGTCCAGGCGTACGAAATCGTTCCGCTGCCTGCGCCGGTTGCGTTGAGCGTGTAGGCACTCGCAGTGTCGACAACGATCGGGCCGTCACCTTGTGTGATGCTGGCCGACACGGTGGGAGTACCACCGGTACCGACGACGATCGAGACGGTGTCGGTTGCCTTCAGGCCACGCGAGTCGGTTGCCGTGACGCGCAGCGACAACGTGACGTTTGCCGCGGGTGCGGTGAACGAAACGGTTGCTGCGTTCGTGGTTGCCGAAGCAAGGACCGACGGCGAGGGACCCGCTGCCTGTGTCCATGCGTACGACACCGCACCGACACCCGAGCCGAGTGCGGTCAGCGAAACTGCCGCACCCTGGGCCACTGCCGTCGTACCGAAGATGTTGCCGTTGACCGTCACGCCGGTATCGGCCGACGTGGTGTACGAGGTGTCACCGGTACCCGATGTGGGTGCCGTTGCCGCGAATGCACGCGCCGAAGCCGTCGACTGTGCAGGCACGCGACGAATGACGGACGAACCGCTACCGCTGGCGGCCTTGCCGGCCGGGCCGTCTGCCGTGGGCAGAGGCACGACACTGACTGCGACACGCGCCGAACCGGTTGCGCCGGCCTCGGTTGCAGTGACCTCGAAGACGAGGTTCGTCTGTGCGGTCACTTTCGGCGTGACGAGCGTTGCGGTGGGGCCGGTCGACGGCTGATCGTTCAGCCATTTCGCGACCGGCGCGACGGCCTTGCACTCACCCTTCGATGCCTTCACATCGGCATCGGTGGTGCAGAGCTGCTTCCACGAGAACGACGCGCCACTCGCGTTGCCGTCGGTCGAAAGAAGGATCGTCGATGCGACACGGTTGCCCTTCGCATCGATGAGCTGATCGACGACTTCGCCCGGGCCCTTCACGCTGAACGAGATGGCCGGACGCAGCTCGACGGGAAGATTCGAGATGCGCGTAGCGCCGACACCACGGTCGGTCGCGACGAGCGACGCCGCACGCAGTGTGAGCGACTTGGTTGCCGAGTCGAGCGAGTCGTACTTGATGCTGACGGTCGGCGATTCCTCGCCCGACTTCAACACCGAGTTGCGCGAGCAGACGGTGAAGCCTGCTGCGATCTTGCCGCCGACACGGACGCACTTCCAGCCGTCACCTTCGACGCCGGTGATACGACCGTTCTTGATGCCGGGGACGACGACGTACTGCGCCGTCGCATCGGCGTTGCCGCCGTTCTTCACCGACAGAGTTGCGACGGCGTTGCCACCGGGACGCGGGCCGGCAGGTGCGATGAACGACGGAACAAGGTCGGGCTTGAACTCGATGATCGAAACGGTCATGCCGAAACGGGCCACGGGAGCGTCGGCCTTTTCCGGCAGCGACGCGAAAACAGGCCATTCGGGTGTGCCGACCTTGGCCTTGTTCGATGCGCGAACCGTGACGTTGAGCGCCGGCGTCTTGGCATTCGGTGCCATGTCACTGGCCAATTTCATTTCACAACGAATGGCCGGGCCGGACTTCGCGGCCGTGACGGTTGCGACTGCCGTGGTCGGCGGAACCGTGGTGGCCCCTTCGACCGCCGCTGCAGCATCGGCTGCGGCGGCGGGGATTTCGACGCTTGGCTGCGTGCCGGTACCGGCCACGCATGTCCACTTACCGGCAACCGCGGCAATCTTCTTGCCGTCGAGCTTGGCTTTGAAGTCGATCGACTTCGGGAACGATGCACCGGAGATGACGGCGGTCGCGTCGACAAATTGCTCGAGGCGCACGATTGTTCCGGCGGGCATGGCTTTTGCGCCGAGGTTCTCGACGGCGAACGAGTAGGTCGAGTCCTTGCCGATCATGACGGGCGTCGCCGAACCGTCGGTGACGGCCTGCGTTGCACCCTTTTCATCGGCGCGCGAGAAAACGATTCCCGGCATTGCAGCCGGCAGAGGTTGCACAATGAGCGTGTGCGAGACCGAGTTACCGGCCTTGTACTTGTCGCCTTCGTTGTCGGCTGCGATCGTTGCGATGACCTGCGCCGCGCCGTCTTCGGTTTCTTCGGTGGCGGCGATCTCCATGCCGACGACTTCGGCGGCATCGCCGTCGAGTTCGGTCTTCACGCACTTCTGCGCCGTTGCACCTTCACCGGCTGCGGGATCCGGATCTGCATTCGAGCAGGTCCAGCCTTCGGCGTCGGTCTTCAGACCCTTGAACACCATTCCCTTGCGGGTGCTGAAAGTGACGCTGACGTTTTCGCCGGGGCCGTAAGCCGAGCGAACGTTCGCATCGACGATGGCCGAGCCGGGTGCGCTGATGCTGCTGTTGCCATCGCGCGGCGACAGACGTACCGAGAGATCGGGTTCCGGGGCGGGCACCACGATGACGGTGGCCTGACCACCGGCTTCGAGCGGGCTGTCATCGATGAGGGTCTTCGAAATCGACTCGACTTCCCAGATGATGGGCTTTTCCGTCACCTTGGCGGTCTTCGAGACACGACCTTCAAGAGTGAGGGTGTCGGAGAAAGTGCTGGGCGGCAGGTCGGCACCGGTGTGGGTGCAGACGTTTGGCGAGCTCGGGTTGTCACACGACCAGCCGGTACCGGTCACCTTCACGTTGGTGATGCCGAGGTCCTTCGGCAACACGTTGCGGAAGGTGAAGTCACCCGACTGCGTCTCGGTACCCGTGGGAAGAAGACGCATGTCGGCCTTGAACTTGCCGCCCGGGTAGACGCGGCCGACGACCTTGACGTCGACCCACACGGAAGCGATAACCGTCTTGTCGTCGCCTGCGGCCGAACCGACCGATGCGCCTGCATCGGGGTCGGGCCCGAGCAACTGGACGATGGCTTCGTCGTTCTTGCGGTCGATGTCGTCAGATGCATCGGCCTTGAACAGAATGTGCGCCCAATCTGCGAGCAGGTCTTTCGCACCTTCGATGTCGCCGGCCTTGGTCTTGTCGGCAACATCGGTGACGAGCGAGTCGGGCGGGAGCGGGAACGCGGCATCGGGACCGATGCTGAACTGCAAGTCGGCACTCGCGTTGCTGCCGGGTGGCAACAGCGCATTCTTCGTGCCATCTGCGGTCTTCTCGGTGTACGTGCAGGTGAGACCCGAGCACGCCCAGCCGATGTCACCAACGGCCGAGTCGGCGGTGATCGCCGGAGCAGCGCTGTTGAAAGTGACGGTCGCGGGCAGATTGCTCATCGTGAACTTGATGGGCGACTTCTGTCCTGCGTAGTCGCTGCCGATGTTCGTGATGTAGGTCATGCCCATGTAGATCTGGTTCGGCAGAGCCGGACCAACCAACTGCGCCGACGCGATGAGGTCGACGCCGGTTTGCGCGTCACCGGTTGTACCTGCGGGAAGCTCAGTCTTGATGTCTTCCTGGTTTGCCGGAGGCTGGTCGATGTTGTCGACCTTTGCGCCCTCGGGCAACAGCGGTGCGAGCTCGATGTCGGTGAGACCCGGGATGGTGGTCGGCGTCGTGCCATCGGCCGGAGCCGTGGTCGTCGTGGTGTCACCGGTGGTCGTCGTCGTTTCCTCGGCTGCGACGGTGGTCGTCGTCGAGTCAGTCGGCGCGCTCGCGCCGATCGGTGTCGCATCGACCACGACAAGCGTGGCGACGATCGAAAGGGCAAGACCTTTGCGGAGCGAGTGACGGGTGATCGATTTCATTGCGCACATCCTGTCGAAGCGAATCCGGTGAGAGCTCGGGCGGTGCCCGAAGTTGCGAAGACGGGTCGGTACTGCGGCAGTGCCACGGCGACCCGGTCGAGTGAGGCGCGCTGACGGATCAGCGTGGTGGTGTCGGCGTTGGCGCCCTTCAGCTTCGAGCTGAGGTCAGCGACCGACAGCTTCGGCCCGCCGTTCTGAAGTGCCGAGACGCAGTCGGCAGTGGCCCACACTTGGTTCTTCCAGCGCAGCTCTGCGATACCCGACGTGACGTTGAAACACGTGGAGGCGGTGGCGCCCGAGCAACCAAGCACGAGATCGCGAATCGAATTCCCCGTAGCGGCGGCGTCGATGTTGGTCGGGTCACCGACGATGAACTCTGCACCCCAGCCGTTTCCAAGGAACGAACCAACGCCCGTTGCCGCCGGATCGAAGCCACGAACTCCGGTGACACCGGAACCGTCGAGCTTGGCGGCGAGAACCGACTTGATGACCTTCTTTGTCGCGGTCGAGACGAACGCGCAGTTGTCACACGGAACCGTCTTGGTGCCGACGGTGAGGTTCCAACGCAGTGTCATCGGGGTCGAGGTTCCGATCCACTCGGCACTCGCAACCGCGAGCGTTCCCGATGCGTCGGTCTTGTAGGTGTTGCTGACCGCGCGTGCAGCGTTGGTGGTGACCGATGCCTCGGCCGGCAGGGCCGGACGGGGAGATCCGAGCGCGCTGTCGGACGCGAGGTAGGTCGGCGCGAAGTTGCCCGGGTCGCTGACCTTGGTTTGCGTCGGCACTGCGATTGTTGTCGTTGGCGCCGCCGCGACCGTGGTGGCCGGAGCCGTGGTCGTTGCACCGGGGGCCGTCGTTGCCGACGCAGCGGTGGTCGCCGGCGCAACCGTGGTTGCCGGAGCGACCGTTGTTGCCGTGGCGGTGGTTGTTGTGGGCAGCGCGGCGTTCTTCACCCGCGCGGTGGTTGTGGCGGTTTCGCCTTCGGACGAACTCGAGCCGCCACAAGCGGCAAGAACCGTCGCTGCAAGAGCAACTGCGAATACGGACCTTCTGTGTTTCATTTTCATCCTTCGCAATTCGTTGCGACGAAATCGTCGATCTTCTGGGAGGCGGTTTCGAGTTCAGCGGTGGCGTACTTCTGTACGACTTCGTTGAAGTTGGCGAGCGTCGGGTCGCTTTCGAGCGACTCGGCCATCGCAGTTGCAGCTTCGGCAACCGCGGCGACATCTGCGGCGATGTCGGACGGTGCGGTGGCAGCGAGGTCATTCAGTGCAGCGGCGCGAGTCGTCATTTGCGCAGCGACTTCTTCGACTTGCGCATCGTCTTCGAGATTGGAAGCGTTGATGCCCTCGTCGGTTGCTGACGCGCAGAATTTTTCGAGAAGCGCCGTTTCATCGACAGGTGTCGTGTCGGTTGTTTGCTCCGTCGTGTCGACAGTGGTGTCTTCACTCGACGCATCGTCGGACCCACCACATGCACCAAGTACAAGAGCACCGACGACACACGCGGAGACAGCAGTCCCCCTCAACCGATGAAAGAACATTCTTCTCCCCTTCCGCTGCACGCGGGTCAAAGTACCGAAGGAACTTACTATTGACCAGTCAGGTGCCAGAAGTTTCCGGGGCGTCCACCCCTGGGTCACCTGGCAGCGGCGAGATCGGCGAACTTGGCCGAAAGTTCGGTGTCGCCCAGGGCGCCGAGCACAATTTCACGATTCCCTGAGGCGTCTTGGAACACCCAGGCGGGCTGGCCACCGACCCCGAACGAGGCGAAAATCCCCCCGTCGCCATCGCGGACGTTCGTGAAGGTGAGTCCGTGACGCGACACGAACTGGTCGATTTCTTCATCCGAGCCGTTCCAGCCGATCCCGACAACGGCCACCTTCCCGGCCCATTCTTTGCTGGCCTCCTCGACCGAGGGGGCTTCGGCGTTACAAGTGCCTCAATATGGAGCCCAGAACCAGAAAGCGACCGGCGAGCCGTTGTAGCGAGAGCCAAAGTCGCCCGGCACGACCGTTGTCGTGGCGCCGACCGGTGCCGAAGCCTCGGTGACGGTTGTCATGACGACAGCCGAATTCCCTGGGTCGGCGCTGCTCTCCGCACAAGCGGACGCAGCCATCATGAGCGTGACCGCAATGAGAGAAACCGACGAGCGTCTCATGACCCACGGCGCTCCTGCAGCAGCGCCGTGACGACCTTGCCGTCGGCCTTGCCTTTGCTGGCCTTCATGATCGACCCGACGAGCGCACCCGCGGCCTTCTCTTCACCTGCGCAGTACTTCGCCCAAGCATCGGGTTGTGCCGCGATCGCATCGTCGACGAACTGCGCGATGGCAGAAGTATCGAGCGCCTCGAAACCCTTCGCTGCGGCGATCGCGGCCGGGTCTCCCCCGCCCGCCTCGAGCATGTCCCCGAGAACGGTCTTCGCCTGTGTAGCGGTGAGCTTGCCCTCTCGCTCCATGACGGTGAGCGCGGCGAGGTCCTTTGCGGGCAGTCGCGGCGAGTCGCCCTCGTCGGCGAAAGACTGTTGCACCCATACGAGTGTGCGGGCTGCTTCGCCACCTGCGTCGACGACCGACTTCACGTACACGTCCTGTCCGCGTTCGACAACGACCGACACGGCCTCACCCTCGACGTCGGCGCCGGTGAGCGCGGCGAGCTCCGCACGTCGTGCAGCGGGCAGCACCGGCAGGGCGGCACGCACCCGTTCGACCCATACTGCATCGGGCGCAAGCGGCACGAGGTCGGGCTCGAGGAAATAGCGGTAGTCGTCGGCGTCTTCCTTCGTGCGCAGCGTGTGCGTGCGACCGTCGGCGTCGTCCCAGTGGCGCGTCTCCTGGCGAATCGATCCGCCGGTTTCCAAGATATCGACCTGGCGGCGTGCCTCGTATTCGATTGCACGGCCGAGCGACCGCACCGAGTTCACGTTCTTGATTTCACAGCGTGTGCCGAGCGGCTCACCGTAACGACGCACCGACACATTGGCATCGCAACGCATCGAGCCCTCTTCCATTTTTGCGTCGCTCGCGCCGATGGCCACGAGGATTGCGCGCAACTCGTTCACGTACTGGCGCGCCTGTTCCGATGTTCGAATGTCGGGACGCGAGACGATTTCGACCAACGGAACCCCTGCGCGGTTGAAGTCGATGAGCGAATACTCGCTTCCGTGGATGCGACCGCTCGTCCCACCAAAGTGCGTCGACTTGCCCGTGTCCTCTTCGAGGTGTGCACGTTCGACGTCGATGCGCACGTTGCCGGGAAGCATGAGATGACCGTCGACGTTCAACGGTTGGTCGTACTGACTGATCTGGTACGCCTTCGGAAGATCGGGATAGAAGTAGTTCTTGCGGTGGAACGTGCACGGCTGCACCCGGCAGTTCAATGCGAGACCGATACGCATGGCCAGCTCGACCGCTTGCTGGTTCAACACCGGCAATGCGCCCGGCAAACCCAGTGTCACGGGGTCGATGTTCGTATTGGGTTCGTCGCCGAAGCGGTTTGGTGATGCGCTGAACAACTTCGTCTTCGTTGCAAGCTCGACATGGACTTCGAGGCCGACGACGAGTTCCCAGCCGTCGGGCAGGCCGTTGTCGAGTTTTTCGATGGCGCTCATACCGCACGCTCGAGTTCTGCCGCGACGCGGAACATCATTGCCTCGCCAAGCGTGGGCGCAAGCACCTGTACACCAACGGGCATGTCGTCCTGGCCGACTCCGAACGGAACACTCATCGCGGGATGACCCGCGAGGTTGGTTGGAATCGTGAAGATGTCGCACAGGTACATCGCAAGTGGATCGTCGGTTTTCGAACCGAAGCGAAAGGCGACCGAAGGCGACGTCGGCGTGAGGATCACGTCGGCCGTTGCGTACGCGCGGGCAAAGTCGTCTGCGATGAGGCGACGCACCTTCAATGCCTTGCCGTAGTACGCGTCGTAGTAGCCGGCCGACAGGGCGTACGTGCCGAGCATGATGCGGCGCTTCACTTCATCGCCGAAGCCCGCTTCGCGCGTGTCGGCGTACATCGTGTTGATGTCACCCGCCGCCACACGCTTTCCGTACCGCACGCCGTCGTAGCGCGCGAGGTTGCTGCTCGCTTCGGCCGGCGCGATGAGGTAGTACGCGGTGAGTGCGAACGACAGCGACGGCAATGTGACGTCGACGATCGTTGCCCCCGCCTTCGCGAGTGCTTCGAAAGCCGCGTCGAGGCGCGCGAGAACATCGGGGTCGGCGCCCTTCGGCAGATCGGCGACTCGACCGATGCGCAATCCCTTGACTCCGGCGCCGAGCGCACCAACAAGGTCTGGCGAAGGCTGGGGAATACTCGTGGAGTCCATCGGGTCGTGACCCGCAATCACTTCCGTGAGAATCGCGGCATCTTCGACGGTGTGGGTGAAGGGACCGATCTGGTCGAGGCTGCTTGCGAAGGCAACGAGGCCATAACGACTGACGAGCCCGTACGTGGGCTTCACGCCGACGAGCCCGCACAACGCGGCGGGTTGACGAATGCTGCCACCGGTGTCGCTGCCCAGACTTCCTGCCGCGAACCCAGCCGCGACGGCTGCGGCACTGCCACCACTGCTGCCGCCCGGCACGCGTGACGTGTCGAGCGGGTTGCGCGTCGGGCCGAACGCTGAATTCTCGGTGCTCGATCCCATCGCGAACTCATCGAGGTTCGTCTTGCCGACGAACACCGCACCCTCGGCGGCCAGTTTCTGCACCACGGTGGCGTCGTACGGTGGCTTCCATCCCTCGAGGATTCGTGATGAACACGTCGTTTCGACACCGCGCGTGCACATGTTGTCCTTGAGTGCGATCGGCACACCTGCGAGACGACCGGGATTGTCACCACGCTTCACACGCGCATCGACGTCGTTCGCCGCAGAAATTGCGTCCTCACGCATCACGAGGTTGAACGCATGCACCTCGCCCTCGCGCGCTTCGATTCGCGCGAGATGGGCATCGAGCACGTCTCGCGCAGTCGTGCGACCGGCAACGATGTCGGAGGCGATCGATGCGACCGTTGGGAACTCAGCCATCGAGACCACCTGAGGGAGGTACCCGGAAGCGGCCGTCCTCGGCAGCGGGTGCCGCCGCAAGAACCTCGTCGCGGTCGAGACACGGAAGCTCGACATCGGCACGCAACACGTTCACGAGCGGATACGGCTGTGTCATCGGCTCGACGTTTGCCAGGTCGAGGTTGTCGATGTCGGCAAAATGGTCGAGCATTCCGTCGAGTTGGCGCGTGTAGCGCTCGACTTCCTCGGACGAGACGTTCAAACGTGCGAGGCGCGCGACCTTCGCCACGTCGGCGGCAGTGAGACGCTGTGACACGGCGTTGGATGCTAACGAGTCACGGGAGAGAAATTCGGGGGGCGCTTTTCGAGGAAGCTCGCCACGCCTTCCTTGAAGTCGGAACGACGCAGGGATTCCTTCATCAGGCGCAATGCCTTCTGCTCGGCGTCTCCCAAGGTCACCGCGTAGTCCGCATAGACCTGTTCCTTCATGACGGCCATCGACGTCGGTGAGACGTTCGCGGCAAGATCGGCCGCGTAGGAAATGGCATGTTCGAGCAACTGGTCGGCCGGCAGGACGGCGTTGACCATCCCCATGGCGTGCGCCTCTTCGGCGAGCACGACCCGGGCCGAGAGAAGAAGGTCGAGCGCGTTGGCGGTTCCGACGAGACGTGGCAACAACCAACTCATTCCGTATTCGGCGATGAGGCCGCGACGACCGAAGGCGGTCGTGAACTTCGCACCCGCCGCCGCGAAGCGGATGTCGCATGCAAGTGCCTGCACCATGCCGATTCCCGCACACGCTCCGTTGACCGCGGCGATCACCGGCTTGGGCACGGTCGTGGTGAACGATTGCAGGTGCGAGCCGGATGCAGCCTCGGCACTTGGCGCGCCGTCGGAAGAACCGCCGATCGATTGCAACGCGTCCATGTCGGCACCCGCGCAGAATCCGCGACCGGCTCCGGTGACGACGATGGCACGAATGGCGTCATCGGCTGCGCATGCTTCGAGCAGGCTGAAGTACCGCGCAGACAACTCGGCGTTCCACGCGTTCATGCGGTCGGGTCGATTGAGGGTCAAAAGTGCGACACCCGGGGCGGGCGTATCGAAAAGGACGACGTCGCTGCCGGAAGGCGGGTTATTGCTGGGGCTCATGGGTCGCCACGCTAGACCCGACCTGCCGATCTGCCCGAACCTGAATCACAAAAACAACGAGCGACACCACGAAAACGACGAGCGACACCCATTGGTTGAGGCGCAGCCCACCGGTTTCGTGGGCGCGATCGATGCGCAGACCTTCGATGAAGAATCGCATCGCGGTGTAGCCCGCTGCGTACAGCCAAAACACCCGCCCCGGCCGCAACGAGTCGCGACGGTTCACGGCCAGCAAGGCAAAACACAGAACCGCACACCACAACGATTCATACAGAAAGGTTGGATGAAAAGTTGTTCCGGGGTCGTAACCCGCGGCGATTGTTTTTGCATCGCTGACACGCAACGCCCACGGGAGGTCGGTCGGCCGACCGAAGAGTTCCTGGTTGAACCAGTTTCCCCATCGGCCGACGGCCTGCGCGGCGGCAATTGCCGGCGCGGCAACGGTGACAACGACGGCAACATCGAGACCGCGTCGTCGTGCCGACCACATGCCAACCGGAACGCCGAGGGCAATACCGCCCCAGATTCCGAGTCCGCCCTGCCACACCTTGAATGCATCGCCGAAGTTGCCGGAGAAACGTTCCCAGTCGGTGATCACGTGGTAGGCGCGCGCGCCGATGACGCCGGCCGGGACCGCCCACATCGCGACTGCGCTGAAGTCGTCGAGCGAACCTGCGCCGCGGCGCTCGAGAGCTTTGCCTGCGATCCGCACAGCGATGATGACGCCGAGCGCAATCATCAGTCCGTACGCGTTCAACTTCAATGGCCCCAGTTCGAGCGCGTTCGACGACGGGCTGGGAATCGCCGCGAGGAGTGGCACGGATCAGATTCCGGTCGTGCGGCGTGCGAAGGCGACGGATCCCTCGAAGATGAGTTCGCGGTCGAAGTCTTGCGTGGCGACATGGAAGCTGCGTTCGAGCATCACCCGCTCGACCTCACCGCCGTATGCATCCGCGAGTCGGTCGCTTTGAGCCGGGTCGACGACGTGGTCGTTCACCGACGTATAGAGAAGGAGTGGCACGCGCGTCGCCTCGTACCGCTTCGACAGCGGTTTCAGCCCGTCGTCCATGAATGACAACAGCGGCCGGACCGGCGTCCCCGGGTACGCATTCTCGGTGACTTCGGGGTCTGCAATGTCGCTTCCGATGCCAGGGATCACCTCGGTGCCGCCGTCGAGAATGCCGCGGATCGCCGTCAACATTTCATCGTCGAGCGGATATGTCGCAGGGTTCACACAGACGATGCCCATGGTCTCGGGGTGTTCGGCAGCGAGCCACAGCGTCAGCGAGCCGCCCATCGACAGCCCCATCACGACGATGTTCTTCGTGCGTGATGCGAGTCGCGCGTACGCCGCGTCGGCGTCACGGCACCAGTCGACCCAACGGGTCGGCAACATGTCGTCGACGCATGTTCCGTGTCCGGCAAGGCGCGGCATCTCGACATGGAACCCGGCTGCGGCACATGCTTCGGCAAGACCCCTCATCGAACCCGGGTTGCCTGTGAAACCATGCACAACCACAACGCCCGCATCGACGGTTCCTTCGTGCGACCACGCCTCGGCGCCTTCCATGACAGACGATTCGCTCATTCGGTCAGTATAGACAGTGCCGAACGTGGCCACTGTCTAGCCTCGATCGCGTGGCGCGGCGGCGGAAAACTTTCATCGACTCTGCAGCCCTCACCGCCGTCGTCCCCGTTGTCGCGTTGTTGCCCGCATGGCTCGCCGCCACGAGCCTGATCTGGTTCGTCGTTTCGATTCCGTTCGACGCCTCGTATCCGGTCTTCGTCTCCATCACGGCACTTGCCTCGGTCGTGATGTTTCTGCCCGCCACTCAGCGAATCTTCGTGACACGCATGCTGGGTGTCCGCGAGCCGTCCTCGATCGAACGGCGTCGACTCGACGGCGCCGCACGAATGGTCCTTGCGGCAGCACGAACACCGAAGCGCCACTTCGTGTTCGCCATCGACGAAAGCGACGATGTGAACGCATTCGCATGCGGCGGACACATCCTCGTCGTGAGTTCCTTCGCACTTGCGAATCTCGACGACGACGAACTGCTCGGCGTCGTGGCACACGAATTCAGTCACCACCTCGGTGCACACACCATCGGACTCGCTTTCGCCCAGTGGTTCAGTCTGCCGATTCTTCTCTTCGCACGGCTCGGCGAATTCATGCGCAGAATTGCCGGGTCGCCGTTGCGCAGGTTCGCCGCAACATCGGGAGTTGCACGCCACATCGCGCGAGTGCTCAACGTGGGGCTGGGTGGATTTTCGTGGTTGTTCGGCGCGACTCTGGTGACGGCACAACGACTGAACGACCTCGTCGGCCGCGACGCGGAATTCCACGCGGATCGCCGCGTCGTCGAACTCGGATTCGGTCGGCAGTTGTCGCGCGCCCTGACACACGTTGCGGCGCGAGACGAAGCGTCGGTCGGACGCAGCCGGCACGAACGAATCTTCTCCTCACACCCGCCCGCTCGTACGCGTATTGCGCGCATCGAGGCGCTTTTGCGTTCGCGTTCCCGTTAGCCGTCGAAAAGCCGCAGCGGTAGCCTGCGGATCGTGGCTGTCCCCCCTGCCGTCACGGCCAACGACTCTTCACCGTTTCTTCTTGCTGCGCGCGGTCTGCCCGCCCGACACACGCCCGTCTGGTTCATGCGCCAGGCGGGACGAAGTCTTCCCGAGTACCGCGCGTTACGTGGCGAGGGCAGCATTCTCGATGCGATCAAGCGACCCGAGCTTGCGGCCGAGTTCACGTTGCAACCGGTCCGCCGTTACGGCGTCGATGCAGCGGTTCTCTACAGCGACATCGTCGTGTCGTCGCATGCGGTTGGTTTCGGGATCGACGTCGCGCCGGGTACAGGCCCCGTCGCGGAACGACCGCTGCGCTCGATGGCCGACCTCGCACGTTTGCGACCACTCGACGCGGAAACCGACATGGGATACGTGCTCGACACCATCGACCTGTTGATCGACCAACTCGAGGTCCCTCTGCTCGGCTTTGCCGGTGCGCCTTTCACCGTTGCGAGTTATCTCATCGAGGGTAGGCCCAGTCGGACGTACGAGAACACCTTCGCGATGATGCGCGACGAACCCGTGTTGTGGGGCAACGTGATGGAGCGCCTCACCCAACACGCGGTCGAACTCGTCGACAAACAGATTCGCCACGGCGCAAGTGCATTCCAGATCTTCGACAGCTGGATTGGTGCACTCGACGATGCCACGTACCGTGCCGCCGTTCTGCCACACACGCGCGCGCTCTTCACGGAACTGCGTCGACTGCATCCTGACGTCGCGGGCATTCACTTTGGCGTCGGTTGCTCGCACCTGCTCGAGGCGATGTACGAAGCAGGTGGTGCAGTGCTGGGTGTCGACCAGACGGTGCGGCTCGACGAAGTTCGCCGACGGGTCGGCGCCAACGTCGTGCTACAAGGCAATCTCGATCCTGCCGCCGTCCTCGCCGGACGCGATGCCGCGCTCGCCGCCGCCGACGACGTGCTCGATGCGAATGCCGGACACCCGGGACACATCTTCAATCTCGGCCATGGCGTCACGCCGCAGTGCGACCCCCACGTGCTTCTGGCCGTCGTGCAACACGTTCACGAAAGGACCCGCCGATGATCTCTGTCATCCTCATGGCGTACGGCACACCCCGCAGTCGCGAAGAGATCCTTCCCTACTACACCGACATTCGCCGCGGTCGACCACCGACCGACGAACTGCTCGCCGAACTCACCGGACGGTACGAGGCGATCGGCGGACTGTCACCACTGGCAGCGCTGACCGAGGCACAGCGTGATGCGATTCAACGCGCACTCGACGACGCAACACCGGGCCGCTTCCGCGTGTCCCTCGGGCTGAAGCATGCCCACCCGATGATCGAAGAGGCCGTAGCCGACGTCGCCAGCAGCGAAACGGAAAGAATCGTCGCGCTCGTTCTTGCCCCGCACTACTCGACCTACAGCATCGGCCAATACGTCGGACGCGCGACGGCCGCAGCCGAGCCGCACGGAATCAACGTCGTCGGCATCGACTCGTGGGCGACGGAACCCGCGTTCATCGATTTTCTCGCCAACGACATGGGCGCTCGGCTCGCAAACATGCCCGCGAACACCAAGGTGCTCTTCACGGCGCATTCGCTTCCCCAACGCATCATCGACGGTGGCGATCCGTATCCGAACGAATTGCGCTCGACGGCCGTCGCCGTCGCCGGTGCACTTGGTCTGCGTGAACACGAGCAGTGGGACATCGCATGGCAATCTGCCGGCCGCACACCCGAGCCGTGGATCGGCCCGGACATCCTCGAGGCAATCGATGCACTCGCTGGGTCCGACTCACCTCCGGCGGGTGTGCTCGTGTGCGCGTGCGGTTTCGTGGCCGACCACCTCGAGGTTCTCTACGACCTCGACATCGAGGCAAAAAAGCACGCCGAAGGTCTTGGCTTCGTTTTTGATCGCATTGCGTGCGTCAACGACGACCCCGCAGTGATGGCAGCGCTCGCACGGCGCGTGATCGAGGCCGCGGGTTGAACACGGCGTCGACACCGATACGGGTCGTCATTGTCGGCGGCGGCATCACCGGGCTTGCCTGCGCACATCGTCTTCTCACTCTCGACCCGACGGTTGACGTCACGATTCTCGAGGCCAACGAACGCGTTGGTGGCCTGATTCGTACCTCACCGTTCGCAGGTCATGCAGCGGTCGACGAAGCCGCCGATGCCTTTCTGTTGCGCGTGCCTGCCGCACGGACTCTCGCCGAAGAAGTAGGTCTCGGGAGTTCGCTCACCTCGCCCGCCGTTGCGCACGCATCGGTGTGGCGCGGCCGACTACATCCCCTCCCCGAAAGCCTTCTGCTCGGCGTGCCGACGCGACTCGGCCCTCTCGTGCGGTCCCGTCTTGTCTCGCCGCTCGGAAAGTTGCGCGCGGGCCTCGAGCCGTTGTTGCCTCGAACGTCGACCGACGCCGATTGTCTCGGGGGATTCATGCGCAAACGCCTCGGAAACGAGGTGCACGAGATGCTGATCGATCCCCTTGTCGGCAGCATCTACGCCACCGACACCGATTTCTTTTCCCTGCGCGGCATGCCACAGCTGCAGGAACTCACAGCCGAGGGGCGCAGCCTCATGATCTCGGCGCGAAAACGCGCACAACCTGCACCGCCCGGCGCCGAGAATCCCGTGTTTGCGGCACCCGTGGGTGGCATGCAGGCCCTCACTGATGCGGTACGCGCATCGGTGGTTCGCTTGGGCGCGAGAGTCATCGTCAATTCACGCGTCAGCGGAGTCTCCCGCGACGGAAACGCGTTGCTCGTTCGGTCGTCGAACGGCGAACATCGTTGCGACCACGTCGTACTTGCTTCACCCGCGCGAAAGACCGGTGAATGGCTTGCCGACTCCGCACCGAACGCCGCTCATCTGCTCTCCGCATGGGAACACGCGTCGGTCGTGATGGTCACGCTTGCCGTACCCCGCCGCGCGATGCCCCGTTCGGCCATCGGCAGCGGCTACCTCGTTCCAAAACCCGTGCAGCGCTTCGTCACCGCGGTCTCGTTCGCCTCACAGAAGTGGGCCCACCTCGACGATGGCACGAACGCGGTACTGCGAGTTTCGCTGGGTCGTGACGGGATGCCACTGCACCAGCATGCGGACGACGAACTTCTGTCGTTCGTTCTTGCGGACCTGAAGATGCACCTCGATGTCGACTTCAGTCCACATGTCGACAACGACAACGTGCGGCTCACGCGATGGATCGAGAGCTTCCCGCAGTACCGGCCGCATCATTTCGAGCGCGTCGACCACGTCGAGGCCCACCTCGCTGCGGAAGTGCCCAACGTCCATTTGGCCGGGGCGAGCTACAGGGGAATCGGTGTCCCCGCCTGCATTCAGCAGGGAAACGACACCGCCCGGCGGATCATCGAACAGAATTCCGCGTGCTGATCATCTTTTTCTTGCCAGAATTGCGTCATGCACACGACGCGTCGTCTCCTTCGCAACATCGTCGCCGTCGTGCTCGTTGCCGTTGCGATCACTTTCGCGCCGAGCAATGCGTCGGCCGAACGCACGACCGATGTGAAGCCACGTCTCGGTCGCACGGTCGCAACCGTGCGTATCCCGGCGATCGACCTCGACGTGCAACTCCTCTACGGCATCCATGACGATGCGCTAGCGCGCGGTCTCGGTTTGTGGCCCGGAACCGGCCTTCCCGGAAAGCCCGGGAATGCGGTCGTCGCCGGTCACCGCACCAGCCACGGCGCACCGATGCGCGACATCGACAAGCTGAAGGTTGGTGACCGTGTGTACGTCACCGTCGGCGGCAAGCGGCAAAGCACCCTCGAGTACCGCATCACCAAGCGCCAGGTCGTGCGACCCGATGCCATGTGGATCACTCGACCCACAAAAGCCTCGACTTTGACGATCTTTGCCTGTCATCCCCCGCATTCGATCGCCTACCGCTATGTGATCTTCGCCAAGTTGGTCGGCCGCTCCGCAACCGGCAGCGCGTGATTCGGCGCCTCTCCCGCGGGGGAACCAAGTCGCTTCTCGCGGGTGTCCTCGTTGCTGCGTCGATGCCGCCGTGGGGTTGGTGGCCACTCGCTTTTCTGGGCATCGCCTGGTTCCACGTCACGAGCCGCGGTGTGGAGTCGCGGCGCGGCGCGTTCGGGCATGGCGTCGTGTTCACTCTCGGCTGGTTGCTGCCCGCGACGGCGTGGATGTGGTTCATCTCCGCACCGGGTTGGATCGTTGCCTGCATTCTTTTTGCGGTGCTTCACGGCCTCGCAGAGAGCGTCGTATGGCACACCGAAAGGCACGCCGTGTTGCAGCCGCTCGCACATGCATCGGTCGAGGCGTTGCGGTTCTCCTGGCCGTTCGGCGGTGTTCCGCTTGCCTCGCTTGCGATCTCTCAGGCACAAAGCCCCGTCGTTTCGCTTGTTCGAGTCGTCGGAGTCGTCGGCGTGACCTGGTTCGTATGGCAAGGGGCGACGTACCTGGCCGTGCGAAAGCGTCGCTTCATCGCGATGTCATTCGCCGCAATGGTTGTGGTGGCCGTTGCGCCGACCGGACGCGCCGTCGACGACTCGCCCATGGTTCGTGTTGCGGTCGTGCAGGGAGGCGGACCGCAGGGAACGCGTGCAATCAACACCGATCCCCGGATCGTGCACTTGCGACATCTCGAAATGATGCAGACAATCACCCCCGCCGACACGGTCGACATCGCAGTGTGGCCGGAGAATGTCGTCGACGTCGCCGACTTCGCAACATCAACCGAATTTGCAGAGATAGCCAACGAGGCGAAACGTCTCGGCGTTCCGGTGCTCGTCGGCGTGACCGAGGACGCGGGGCCCGGTCGTTTCACCAACAAACAGATCGTCGTGCGCGCGGATGGCTCGCTCGGCGACGGTTACGACAAGGTACGGCGGGTTCCGTTCGGTGAGTACATTCCGATGCGCGGTGTCCTGCGCGCGATCGGCGCACCGGTTGACCAGGTACCAACCGATGCCGTGTCCGGCACGTCGAGGGCGTTGCTCGAGGTGCCACTCGATGATCCGACCATCAGTGGTGACGCCGTCGGCACCGTGCGTGTCGCCACCGCAATCTCATGGGAAGTGTTCTTTGCGGGTCGCGTCAACGAGGGCGTCGAAGATGGCGCGACACTCGTCATCAACCCAACGAACGGATCTTCATATCGCGGCACGATTCTCCAGACGCAACAGCTCGCGTCGTCACGCGTGCGGGCGATCGAGTCTGCGCGGTACGTCGTGCAGGCCGCCCCCACGGGCTTCTCGGGTTTCATCAGCAACGGGGGCGACGTCGTGTCGCGTACGCGCATCGGCGAGGCCGCAGTCATCATCGCCGACGTCCCTTTGCGCACGGGCCGCACGTGGTACTCACGACTCGGTGACGCACCCGTGATCATCGCGCTTCTCGGCGCTTTCGCGCTCGTCTCGTACCGATCACGCAAACGGGGCGGCGAACCTACTCGGCGGTAGCCTTTCCGTTCTATGACTGTGGGGGCAGACCCGAACGGGCCGTTGCGCATCGCATACCTCACCTACCGGGGCAAGCCGCACGTCGGCGGTCAGGGTGTATATACGCGCCATCTCACGAAGGCCCTCGTCGACCTCGGCCACCACGTCGAGGTCTACGGCGGCCAGCCCTATCCGGTACTCGACCCGCGGGTGCCGATGCACCAACTACCCAGCCTCGACATCTTCAACGACCACTACCCCGGTCGCTTTCCCGCGTATTGGGAA
>VFQT010000568.1_pt1 | contig 52950 bp, 44 predicted proteins | sample 3512381 | NCBI WGS metagenome assembly VFQT01 (sample SAMN10412376, study PRJNA504923) | tailings metagenome | isolation source: Relicate 2 Philex TSF3 active mining site | place: Philippines: Tuba, Benguet | collected 2017-08-29
GCCTTGTAGTTTGTGATGTTCGTCCGGTAATTCGGAAGAACGCTCTTGCCCCAGCGGAATTCCGCAGCTTTCAGGAAAGCGATGACATTACTGATCCGCTCGTCGAATTCCTTCGCATCGATGAGACCGATCGAGCGGGCGGACAGGCACGCGAGGATGATGGACCCCGTGTCCCACATCGTCAGGATGTCATAGCTGCCATAACCGCCGTCTTGCCGCCAAACGGCCGCCGGCACGACGCCCTTCTTCACCCCGGGCATCGCCGCCGTGAAAAATTGCCACGCCGTTTCTGCATCCTTCAGCAGTTGTGCCTCTTTGACTGCTGGCACCTTGGTACCCGCGGATGCGAACGAAGGACGCGTTCCCGTGACCATCCCTCCTCCCAAAAGCAGTCCGAGTTGGATTGCCCTGCGACGCGAAATTTTCATACTAGCACCTGTCTCAAATTGCTACGGCCTACCCCCTCGCGGGATCGTCCCCGGCTCGAGACAACGAAACTGCACGCAATATGCCATTTTCGATGACTGATGGAATTCTTCGGTCGCGCCGCTCCGCCGAAGCCTCGTCAGCCCGTCGTTCCAGAATCCGGAGCGCAAAGACATGCGCGCTCCGTTGGCCATTCGATGCGCCGGGGGCGGCATTCCGGTCCATGACCGGCCACGGTCCATTTTTGTTCTTGCATTGTTCCAGGAAAAGAACTATGAGATCTAGGACCGTCGAGAGATCGGGCGAGCATTGCGTCATGCCGAACGAACACGAAATTGTCGATGCTGAGAGAAGGCGGGGTAGGGGCGCGCTCAGCAATCGCACCAGCCGCTTCGATGCCGAAATCCGCGAAACGGTCGACGACGGCTGGGAGACGCTCGGCAGCCTCGGAGCATTTGCCACGACCGTGCGCGAGGAAGCCGCCCGCAGCATCATTTCGACCAACGACAGCCCCGATATTTCGTTCGACCAGTCGATCAATCCCTACCGTGGATGCGAACACGGCTGCATTTACTGTTATGCACGCCCCACGCACTGCTACCTCGGACATTCTGCGGGGCTCGACTTCGAGACCCAGCTTTACGCCAAGACCAACGCGGCCGGGCTGCTGGAGCGCGAGCTATCCCGCCCCCGCTACGAGCCCAAGACGATCGCGCTCGGCGCCGTCACGGACCCCTACCAGCCCATCGAGCGCACGCTCGGCATCACGCGGCAGGTGCTGGAAGTACTGGATCGCACCGGACATCCCGTCGGCATCGTGACGAAATCGGCAGGCGTCGTGCGCGATATCGACATCCTCCAGCGGCTGGCGGGGCGTGGGCTCGTAAAGGTCGCCATCTCGGTGACGACACTCGATCCTTGGCTCGCGCGCCGCATGGAGCCGCGCGCGGCGACGCCGCCCAAGCGCATCGACGCCATCCGGCGGTTGTCTGAGGCCGGCATTCCGACGACCGTTATGGTCGCGCCGATCATTCCGGCGCTGAACGACAGCGAGATTGAGAAGATCCTGGAAACGGCCCACACCGCCGGTGCACGCGACGCAGGCTACGTGTTGCTGCGGTTGCCGCTCGAGATAAAAGACCTGTTCCACGAATGGCTGGCGACGGAAGTGCCGGATCGGGCGAAGCGCGTCGCAAACATTCTGCGCTCGATGCACGGCGGCAAGGATTACATTTCTGCCTTCGGCCACCGCCAGCGCGGCAGCGGCCCCTACGCGGAACAGATCGGCCAACGCTTCCGTCTCGCCATGAAACGGCTCGGCATGGCCGAGCGGTCGTTACGCCTGCGGACCGATCACTTCCGAAAGCCCGCGCGCCTCGGCGAGCAGATGTCGCTGCTGTAGTGGCGCGCGCAGTCCGCATCACCGGTTGGTTTTGGCGATCACGCGATCCCCGAATTCCATCAGCCGCTCTTCCAGGTCGGCAGAACCGAGCCCGCCGAATGTCTGGCTGTGCTGTGCTGCCCCCGCCGTCGGGGCTCCCCCCATGAACGCCGTGACCGGCAGCACCACGCGGCCGACCCCGCGCGCTTCGGCTTCGCGCACCGCAGCGATCGCATCGCCGCCGCTACCGGGGATGGCACCGGGGCACCCGGTGGTGACCTCGATGCGGGCCGGATCACGCCCCGCGGCGTTGGCTTCCACACGCATCAGGTTTATCAACGGCTCGATGGCGACCGGTGAGCCCGTCGCCGGGAAAAACCCGTCACCGATGCGCGCCGCGCGCTTTGCAGCCGCCTCGGAATGCCCGCCGATCACGATCGGCAGCCGTGCCTGCGCCGGTTTCGGATTACAGCTCATACCCTCGAACGCGACGAATTCGCCTCTGAACGAGGCGTCGTCGTTCTCCCACAAGGCGCGCATGGCCGCGATGTACTCGTCTGTGCGCGCCCCGCGCCGCGCGAACGGCACGCCCAGCGCCTCGAACTCCTCTTTCAACCAGCCCACGCCTATGCCGAGGGTGATGCGCCCGCCACTCATGTAGTCGAGCGTCGCCAACTCTTTGGCCAGAACCACCGGATTGCGCTGCGGCACGATCAGAATACCGGTCATGAGGCGTAGCGTGGTCGTCGCCGCCGCAGCAAACGCCATCCAGATCAGCGGGTCGGGCAGCAGCGTCTGAGGACCCCCCGGCAACTTCCCGCTCGGCGAATAAGGATACCGCGAGGTGTAGTTCGTCGGCCACACTACGTGCTCGATCACGAGGACGGACTCGAATCCCGCCTTCTCCGCCGCCCGCGCCAAGCGGCTGGCCGACGCGGCATCGGGAAAATTCGAGTTCGCGAAATGCAGGGCGAATTTCATGGGCGCCGACCTTTCGATGAGAGCCTGTTGCGCGGTCATCTGAGCACGGCTGCCGGGGCGAACCAAGCGCGCACGTGTTGACGCCCGTCAATTGAGTTCCGCATCGCCATGCGCCAAGTTGCAGCGAGATCGCATGTAATGCGTCGTCCTCGCAGAAGCGTCGCGGGAATCGCGGGCATGAGCCAATCGACCAATCAATGGATCGCGGAAAAGCTGGACGAGATTGCGGCATTGCTCGAGGTCCAGCACGAGGACGGATTTCGCATCGCCGCCTACCGCCGCGCCGCGCGATCGATCCAGGGCCTCGACCGCCCGATCGACGGTATCGCCCGTAACGAAGGCATCAAAGGTCTGATGGCGCTCCCCACCATCGGACGCGGGATCGCGGCAGCCATCGTCGAAATGGTCACGACCGGCCGCTGGGTCCAGCTCGAACGGTTGACCGGCAGCCTTGATCCCGAGTCGCTGTTCCAGACGATTCCAGGCATCGGCCCGGCGCTGGCCCACCGTATCCACGACACGCTCCACGCCGAGACGCTTGCGGAACTCGAGCAGGCCGCACACGACGGGCGCTTGGCAGAAGTGCCGGGCGTCGGCCTGCGCCGCGCCGCAGCGGTGCGGGGTGTGCTCGCCGACCGGCTCGGCCAGCGTCATTTGCGCGAAGCGGCCCCCGGCAAGACACCCCCCGTCGACGTTCTCCTCGACGTCGACCGGGAGTACCTGACGAAGGCTGCGGCGGACCAGCTACGCAAGATCGCACCCAAGCGCTTCAATCCATCCGGCGAGGCGTGGCTGCCGGTGCTGCATGCCCGGCGGGGCGAGTGGCTCTTCACCGTGCTGTTTTCGAACACCCAGCGCGCCCACGATCTCGGCCGTACGCGCGATTGGGTCGTCATCTACTTCCACACCGACAACGCGCCGGAATCGCAGTGCACCGTGGTGACGGAAACGCATGGCGCACTTGCCGGCCGGCGCGTCGTGCGCGGGCGCGAGGGCGACTGCATCGCTCATTACGCATCGCCGAGGCCAGCCGCCTCCTGAGCCGGCCGAAGAGACGAAAGGGGCAAGGCCATGCAGAACAATCGCGCGCTACGCCGGATCGTCGTCATGGGAGCAGCCGGTCGCGATTTTCACAACTTCAATGTAGTTTTCCGAAGCGATCCCGAGGTGGAGGTCGTCGCCTTCACGGCAGCGCAGATCCCGGGCATCGGAGACCGCCGCTATCCCGCCGCGTTGGCCGGGCGGCTCTACCCGGACGGCATCCCCATCTTCGATGAGGCCCGGCTCGCCGAGATCTGCCGCGCGCACGTCGTCGACGAGGTCGTCTTCGCCTATAGCGACGTGCCTCATGCCCACGTCATGCACAAGGCGTCGATCGCGCTGGCCGCCGGCGCCGATTTCTCCGTCCTCGGCCCTCGCAGCACCATGCTGACGGCGCGCGTCCCCGTCGTCGCGGTTTCGGCGGTGCGGACGGGCGTCGGCAAATCGCAGGTCGCGCGCTGGCTCTCACGGCGGCTCAAGGCGCGCGGTCTGCGCGTCGTGGCGATCCGCCATCCGATGCCCTACGGCAACCTCGCGCAACAGGCCGTGCAACGCTTCGCCTCCGCGGCGGAGTTGGACGCAGCCCGCTGCACCGTCGAGGAGCGCGAGGAGTACGAGCCGCACGTCGCGGCGGGCAACCTCGTGTTCGCGGGTGCGGACTACGCGCGCATCGTGGCGGCGGCGGAAGCCGAGGCCGACGTCATCGTCTGGGACGGCGGCAACAACGATTTCCCGTTCCTGAAACCCGACCTGCATGTCGTGCTGGTCGATCCGCTGCGCAGCGGTCACGAGACGACGCATCATCCCGGGGAGGCCGTTCTGCGCATGGCCGACGTGGTGATCGTGGCGAAAAGCAATTCTGCCCGGCCCGCCGATTTGGAAGCGGTCTCGGCGACCGCGCGCCGACTCGCACCGAATGCCGATGTCGTGCGCGGCGCATCCCTCATCTCGTTGGACGACGCGGCGGCGGTGCGGGGCAAGCGCGTCCTGGTCGTCGACGACGGCCCTACGCTCACGCATGGCGGCATGAGTTACGGCGCGGGCTACCTTGCGACCGTCGAGGCTGGCGCGGGCACCATCGTCGATCCCGGAAATTCGGCTGTGGGCAGCATCGCCGCAGCCTTCGTCGAATACCCGCACCTCCAACACGTGTTGCCGGCGCTCGGCTATTCCGACGCGCAACTCGCCGATCTCGCCGCCACCATCAACGGCGCCGACGCCGAAGTCGTCGTCAGCGGCACGCCGAGCGACATCGGCCGCCTCATGGCGCTGAACAAACCTGTGGTCCGCGCGCGCTACGAGTTCGCCGAGGTGGAGCCGGGAAAGCTCGACGTCCACCTCGAGCGCATGCTCGCCGCTGCGGGCACCAGGTTCGCGCCCTAGTCGGCCTTCGCCCGCGCCATGTAGCCGTCGCGCGTCTGCGGCAGTTTCCAGCCCAGCACCTTGCTTGCGACCAGCGTGCGCAGCACCTGCGCCGTGCCGCCGCCGATCGTGAACATGCGCACGTCGCGCGCCATGCGCTCCAGCGGGAAGTCGCGGGAATAGCCGCGGGCACCGAACACTTGCAGGGCGTCGTTGACGATCTTGATCGCGGCTTCCGAGGCGAAGATCTTGGCCTGCGCGGCGAGCGCCGGATCGGGGAACGCGCTGCCCCCCGGCCCGCGCGAGGCGGCAGCCGCGTAGAGCATCAGGCGCGAGGCGGTGAGCTGCGTCTGCATGTCGGCCAGCATCCACTGCAGGCCCTGGAACTCACCGATAGGACGGCCGAACTGCTCGCGCGTCTTCGCCCATTCCACTGCATGTTCCAGCGCCCCCGCGGCGATGCCCATCGCCACCGTACCCGCGCCCACACGCTGACTGTTGTAGGCGTTGATGAGATCGGCAAAGCCGCGCTTGAAGCCGGACGGCGGCAGCAGGACCATGTCCGGCGTGATCTCGAGATCTTCGAACACCAACTCGCCCTCGGGCATGCCACACAGGCCCATGGTCGGCTCGCGCTTGCTCATGCGCAGGCCCTCGGCCTCGCCGCGCACCGCAAGAAAGCCGCCTACGCCCAGTTCCTCGCCGTCCTCGTCGAAGACCCGCGCGAAGATGAGGTGTAGCCGCGAGATGCCGGCGCCCGTGATCCAATGCTTCTTGCCGTTGAGGATGTAGCGGTTGCCGCGTTTGTCCGCGCGCGTCTGCATGCCGCTCGCATCGCTGCCCGCGTCGGGTTCGGTGATGCAGATGGCGGGCTTGTCGCCGGCCAGAACCAGGTCGGCCGCCTTCTTCTTCTGCGCGTCGGTACCGTAGGCCATCACGGTGGAGATGGCGCCCATGTTCGCCTCGACCACGATGCGCGCGGAGACCGTGCACGAGCGCGCCATCTCCTCGATCACCAGCACCGTGTCGAGGAAGCTACGGTCCTGCCCGCCGTACTCCTTGGGGATGGTCATGCCCATGAAGCGCTGATCCTTCAGCGCCTCCACGACGTCCCAGGGATACTCGCGCGACTGGTCGATCTCGATGCCGCGCTTGCGCACGAGCCCGTTCGATAGCTCCGCTGCGCGCGCCTTGAGTTCCAATTGCTCCTTGGTGAGCAGCATGGTGTCGTTCCCTCTCCCTCGTGGATGCGGAGCGGCCGCGCCCGTCCGGCACGACCCGCCCCGCCAATCGTTTCAGGCCGCGAACGTACTGCGGGCCGCAGCCCGCGTCGAGGGCGTGGGGACGAGAGACGCGGCGTGCGGCAGGTCGCATCGGCGTTCCAGGCAGTGAAGCCACGACGCCGAGGCCCGTTTCGCAACATGTTCACAGTCGAGGGCGGACCGGCCTCGGTGGCTTCTCGCACGATGCGTGCAGATGACGCATTCCTCCCCCGAGCCGCTGGAGTAGCCAAGGGCAACTTGCGGAGGAAGGATTGCCGCCCAATTCTCGACGCGCTCCACGTTCGTCATCCGCTGGCCGTGTCATCGTCGAGCCGCTTTTCTTGTTCTCCCGGTACGGGCGACCGCCCGCTCCTTCCGATGCCTCCTTGTGGCGACGACGCACACGAATCGATGCGCATCCAAGGCACTCACGCGTAGAGCCACTTCGCCATAGCGGCGTAGAGGGGCAGGCCCACCGTGATGTTGAAAGGAAATGTGATTGCGATGGAGCAGGTCAGGTAGTAGCCGGGGTTCGCTTCCGGCAATGCCAGCCGCACAGCGGCAGGTGCCGCGATGTAGGAGGCGCTCGCCGCCAGGGTCCCGAGGACGATGGCGCCCCCCATCGACAGGCCGGCCGCGTGTGCCGCCAGAATTCCGATAGCGCCGTGCAGAAGAGGCATGGCAATTGCGAAGGTCGCCAGCCTCGCCCCCACCTTTTTGAATTCGGGCGCGCGCTCGGCTGCTGCGCGTCCAAGCTCGAGCAGGAACAGGCAGAGCATGCCGGTGAAGAGATCGACGAAGAACGGCTTGACCTTGGCAAGACCGACGGGTCCCGCGGCTGCGCCGATGACCAGGCCGCCGGCGAGCAAGAGTACGCTCTTGGACGACACCACGTCGGCGAGAGCGTTGCCGAACCGCGCCCCGAAAGCCGATCCGGAAGAGCTTAGGCTCGCCGTGCCGTCCCTGTTCATCGCCACGCTGCCCGCCAGGGACGCGACACCCGCAAGGCCGATGCCGATGACGATCGCCGGTATTTCCATGATCGCAAGCAGCGCTGCCGCGTAGCCTTCGTATACGATGCCCTGCCGATCAAGAAGCGCAGTCGCTGCGGCAAAAGTCACAGCCGACACCGAACCATAATGTGCAGCCATGGCGGCCGCATCGGGGATGGATAGGCCTGCGTAGCGGCGCAGCAGCGCGAAGCTCCAGAGCGGAATAGCGCAGCCAAGGACAAGCGCCGCTGCAATTGGAGCAGCCAGTTCCGCCATCGGTCGTCCCGCAAGTTCGGCCCCACCTTTGATGCCGATGGCAAGCATCAGATACATCGAGAGCGCGGTGAACACCTGCTCCGGCAGCTTCATGTTCGAACGAAGCATCACGGCCGTAGCCCCGAGCGCGAAGCACAGGATCGGCGGGGACGAGAGATTGGATGCGGCAAGCTCGATGGCGCTCATGGGGGGTCTCCTTTCGCGCCAACATGGCTGCATCGGACAATTTGCAAAAATAAATACAGTTGCGGTTTGCCATTGCATTTGACAATGATAGAAAATGATCAGGAATTTCGACCAGGATCTTCTGAGGACGTTCGTGGCGGTAGCCGACGCTGGAAACCTCACGCGGGCGGCCGAACGCTTGCGCCTGAGCCAGCCCACCATCAGCCTGCAGCTGAAACGGCTGGAAGACGCCTTGGGCTGCCGCCTTGTCGAGCGCAGCCCCCGCTCCTTCAAACTCACAGGAGAGGGCGAGATGCTTTTGGGTTATGGCCGGCGCATCCTGGCCCTGACCGAGGAAGCCGTCGCGAGATTGCGGGAGCCGGTCATCGCGGGAACCGTCCGGCTCGGCACGCCGGAGGATTTCGCAACCACGCACCTGCCCGGCGTGCTCGCGGCGTTCGCTGCCGCACACCCCAAGGTCGCGCTTGATGTGACGACTGACCTCACCCTGCATCTCATCGAGCGGTTCCGCAAAGGCCGCTATGACGTCGTGCTGGTTAAGCGCGAGCCCGCCGGCGCCAGCAAAGGCGTACGGGTCTGGCGGGAAGGGTTGGTCTGGACCTGCGCAGCCGAACATGCGGCGGGATTTGCCGACGCGAGCGCCGAATTGCCCCTCGTCGTGTCTCCGCATCCTTGCGTGTATCGGCAGCGTGCCTTGAAATCACTCGATCAAGCGGGGCGCGCGTGGCGCGTCGCCTACACCTCGACATCGCTTGCCGGAGCGCAGGCAGCAGTGCGGGCGGGTCTCGGCGTAACCGTACTGCCGCGCGGGATGGTTCCGCCAGGCTTCGCCGTGCTCGGTAGAAAGTCGGGGCTACCGGAACTCCCGGACACGGAAATTGCCCTGATGCTTGCCGCACCGGTCTCGGCACCGGCCGAGAAACTCGCCCAGCACATCATGCAGTCTTTGGGCAGCGACCCTACATCGGCAAGGCTCACTGGGATCCGGGCTAAACGGTAGGGCGAAGCAGACTGTTACGCATGCTTTCCTGCACTCTGGAGAACCGTCTCTCTCTCGCGAGCCGCCCGCACGAGTGAGTGGCTCGCTACGCGCCAATCTTCCGAAAACGCCGCTCCCCATCGTTCCCGAGCCATGGCCCAGCGCAATCTTCCCCGCGCCTTTCCGGCCCCCTGCCGCGCTGCGCCCAATCCATCTCACGAGCGGTGCGCTGCCGAGGCGTCTGCGCGTGGAGATGGCTGGCGGCACCGGGGTCGTCCCCCTCTCACGCAGGAGTCGCCGGGGGGACGCCGCACAGGCGGGTGCCTTCTCCACGGCGTCGAAGGCCCCTTAAATTGGGATCGTCCTGGGACGCTGCCGCCGCTCACGCATCTCTTCTGCCCGCCCGACACCCAGACCCTCTTCCCGCGAGCGGGGAGAGGGGGAGTGGGCCGCTGGTCGAGCTCACCGGACGGGACGTCGATGCAGCTGGCGGCGAAATGGCTCTTCGCGCCAGCGCAAGGCTGACAAAGGGGGCGTGTCGGTGTGCCAGGCAACAGCACTGCGTCGACGTGCGCTTGCATCGGGGGGCGGAAGCGGCCATCGTCGGCAGAAAGCCGATCAATCGCAACCGAGCCGGGAGAACACCCCCGTGACGAACAAGACCTCAGCCGAAGCCGCACTGGCCCGCGTGCGCACCTACCACGACGAGCTGACGGCGATCCGCCGCGACATCCACGCACATCCCGAGCTGGGTCTCGATACGCATCGGACCGCCGACATCGTGGCGAAGCTGCTGGAGTCCTGGGGCATCGAGGTGCACCGCATGGTCAACGGCGCAGCCGTCGTCGGCGTTCTGCGCTCGGGCAACGGGCATCGTGCCATAGGCCTGCGCGCGGACATGGACGCCCTGCCGATCCACGAGGCGACGGGCGTGGCCTACAAGAGCGGCACGCCGGGCGTGCAGCACGCCTGCGGCCACGACGGCCATACTACCATGCTGCTGGGAGCGGCCCGCTATCTGGCCGAGACGAAGCAGTTCAACGGTACCGTCAACTTCATCTTCCAGCCGGGCGAGGAAGGCATGGGCGGCGCGCTCGCCATGCTGGACGAAGGGCTGCTGGAGAAGTTCCCGTGCGACGAGCTCTACGGCATGCACAATCGCCCCGGCGCGCCGGTGGGCCACTTCTCGATCACGCCGGGTCCGGCAATGGCGGGCGGCTCGTTCTTCGACATCACCATCACGGGGCGCGGCGCGCACGGCGCTCGCCCGAACGCAGCCATCGACCCGGTCGTCGCCGCCTGCCACATCGGCACCGCGTTGCAATCTGTCGTCTCGCGCAACCTGACGCCGGGCGAGATGGGCGTGCTGTCCGTCACCAAGATCGAAGGCGGCGATGCCTACAACGTCATCCCCGAGCGCGCCCGCATGGGCGGCACGGTGCGCGCCATGAAGCGCGAGACGCTGACGCAGATCAAAGACGGTATGGAGCGCGTGGTGCGCGGCGTCGCGGAGGGCCTGGGCGCCAAGGCGGAGGTGGACTACCGCCTGATCTTCGCGCCGCTGATCAACGCGGACGGCCCCACCGACGATCTCGCCAATGCCGCGGCCGAGATCGTGGGCGAGGCGAATCTGGAGCGCGACAAGCCGCCGGCGTCCGCGTCGGAAGATTTCGCCTTCATGCTCGAGAAAGTACCGGGCGCCTACATCAACCTGGGCAACGGCGAGGCGAGCGCGCCCGTCCACAACGATCGCTACGACTTCAACGACGAGGCGACACCGTTCGGCGCGGCGCTCTATGCCCGCATCGTCGAGCGCAAGCTGATCTCGGAGCCGGGCAGCGTCTGACGCCAACTCACACGGCGGCGGCGATGCCGCTGCCGAACCGCACGTCGCGGCCGGGCGCGGCCGCGAACAGCGCGTGCGTGTAGGGATGCTGCGGATTGGCGAAGATGTCCGCCGTGGTCCCCGCCTCCACGACCACGCCGTTCTGCATCACCGCGATGCGGTCGCAGATCTGAGCCGCGACGCGTAGATCGTGGGTGATGAAGAGCACCGCGAGATCGAAGCGCCGGCGCACGTCGTCGAGCAGACGCAGCACCTGCGCCTGCACCGACACGTCGAGCGCCGACACCGCCTCGTCCGCGATCAGAATGGTCGGCTCCATGGCGAGCGCGCGTGCAATGGCGATCCGCTGGCGCTGGCCACCCGAGAACTGGTGCGGGTAGCGGTCGAGCGAATCTGGCGAGAGGCCGACGAGTTGCATGAGATCGCGCGCGCGCGCCATCGCCTTGTCGTGCGGTTCGCCGAAGTTCTCCGGCCCCTCCACGATCGACGCGCCGACGGTGCGGCGAGGATTGAGCGAGCGGTTGGGGTCTTGGAAAACGATCTGCACGGCCTTGCGGTGCGGCCGCAGTTGCCGCTCCGGCAGCGTCGCGATGTCGGTGTCCCCGATCTTGATCGCCCCTGAGGAGGGCTCGATAAGGCGCGCGATGCAGCGCGCGACCGTCGTCTTGCCCGAGCCCGACTCGCCGACGATTCCGACGGTCTCTCCGCGCCGTACGTCCAGCGTGACATTCTGTGCCGCGTGCACGGTGCGTCCGCCGCCGAACAGGAAGCCGGCCGAGCGGTATGTCTTGGAGAGATCGCGCGTAGAAAGTGCGACGGGGCTGCCGATGGGGGCACGCTGAGGCGGCGTGAGGCTCGGCACCGAGGAGATCAGCATCTTCGTGTACTCCTCGCGCGGGGCGAAGAGTATCTCGTCGCGTGTGCCTTGCTCGACGACGCGACCGCCGCGCATGACGACGACACGATGCGCGATCTCCGCCACCACGCCGAAGTCGTGCGTGATGAACAGGACGCCGGTCCCCTTGCGCGCCTGCATTTCCGCGACGAGCTTCAGGATCTGCGCCTGTGTCGTCACGTCGAGCGCCGTCGTCGGCTCGTCGGCGATCAGGAGAACCGGGTCCAGCACGAGCGCGGCGGCGATCATCACACGCTGACGCTGGCCGCCGGAAAGCTGGTGCGGGAATGCGTCGACGAGATGGGGCACATCGGGAAGATGCACCGCCTCCATCACTTCCATCACCTTCTGCCGGCGCTCGGCCGGGCTGAGCTTGGTGTGGATCTCCAGAACCTCGCCGATCTGCGTGCCCACGCGCTCGACAGGATTGAGCGCCGTCATCGGCTCCTGGAAGATCATGGACATGCGCTGCCCACGCTTGGCGCGCAAGGCCGCCGGCGTCAGCGTGGTGACCTCGTCGCCTTCGAGCTCGATCGAGCCGCCCGTGAGCGTGAGCTGGCCCTTCGGCAGAAGCCCCATGATGGCCTGCGCCGTGACGGACTTACCGGAACCGGACTCGCCCACGACGCAGACGATTTCCCCGCGACCGACGGCGAACGAAACGTCCTCGATGGCATAGGCCCGGTCGCCGCTCTTGGGCAGACGCACGGAAACACGGTCGAGCGTCAGAATGGGTCCGGATGTCGTATTAGCCTGGGCGCTCATGTCAGAAACGCCTCTCCATCTTGGGGTCGAGCACGTCGCGTAATCCGTCTCCGAGCATGTTCACGCCCAGCACGGTCAGAGCCAGGAACGCGCCGGGATAAAGGATGTTGTGGGGAAAGATCCGGAAGTAGGTCCGGCCCTCCGCCATGATATTCCCCCACGTCGGGATTTCCGGCGGAATGCCGATGCCGAGGAACGAGAGGATGGCTTCGATCAGGATGGCGGCCGCGCAGATGAACGTCCCCTGCACGATCAGCGGCGCGATGGTGTTGGGCAGGACGTGCCGCACGACGAGCTTCGCGGTCGGCGTCCCGACCGTGATCGCGCTCTCGACATAGGGTTCCTCGCGGATGGACAGAACGATCGAGCGCACGAGGCGCACGACACGCGGCACCTCCGGTACTACGATCGCCGCGACAACCGCGAACAACCCGGCCCGGAACACCGACACGAGGCCGATCGCCAGCAGGATGGCCGGAATCGCCATCAGCCCGTCCATGAAGCGCATGATGATGCCGTCGAGCCAACGGACGTATCCGGCGAGCAGCCCGATGAAAAGGCCGATGGCGATCGAGATCACCGACACGGTCAGCCCCACCGCCAGCGACACACGCGCGCCATAGATCACGCGGCTATAGACGTCGCGCCCCAGACTGTCGGTGCCGAAGCGATAGGCGACCGGGATTTTCTTGCCCTCGTCGTCGCGGATGGTCGCCGTGTATCCCGGCGTCTTATTGCGCACGGACGGATTGATCTCCGCGGGATCGCGCGTGCCCAGCAGCGGCGCGAACAGCCCCATGACCAGCATCGTCAGCACGAGGAAGCCGCCGATCAGGACGCTCGTGCTGCGCGCCAGCTGGGCCCAGATCGAGGGCCGGGACCGGAGGGGTGTGGCGTCGGTCAGGGCCATCAGTATCTGATCCTCGGATCGAACAAGGTGTAGGCGACGTCAACGGCGAGGTTCACGAGCACGTAGGCAAGGGAGAACAATAAGATCACTGCCTGGATGGTGGGATAATCCCGCGCCAGAACGGCATCCACGGTGAGAAGCCCGAGCCCCGGCAGCGTGAAGACCGATTCCGTCACCACCACGCCGCCGATCAGCGTCGCGAAGGTGAGGCCGATCACGGTGAGGATCGGCACGGCAGCATTCGCCAGAGCATGCCGCACGAGCACTTTCAGTTCGGACTGCCCTTTGGCCCGTGCGGTACGAATGTAATCCTCGTGCAACACTTCAAGAACGCTTGTGCGCGTCATGCGGGCAATCAGCGCCACGAATACGATGGACAGCGTCAGCGCCGGCAGGATGAGGCGCAAGAGCCAGCCTCCGACACCTTGCGAGATATACTGGTAGCCCTGCACCGGGAACCAATCGAGCCGCACCGCAAAGACGTAAATGAGCAGATAGCCGACGACGAACACGGGGATGGAGAAACCGAGGACCGAGAACCCCATCACGATGCGGTCGATCCAGCCACCTTGCTTGTAAGCCGCCAGCGTTCCCAGCGGCACGGCAATGATGACGGTGAGCACGATCGTCAGCAGCGATAGCGCCAGGGTCGGTTCCATGCGCTCCATGATGAGAGCGGCCACCTTCTTCTTGTAGAAGAACGACTCCCCGAAATCGCCCTTCGCCATGTTCCCGATCCATCGCGCGAACTGCGCCACCATCGGCTGATCGAGGCCGAGCTTCTGGCGGATTTCGGCAATCTGCTGATCGTTGGCGAAATCACCCGCGATGATGGCGGCGGGGTCGGCTGGCGTCAGGCGCAGCATCAGGAAGACCACGACCGCCACGATGAGCATGACGGGGAAGGCAGCTGCGATACGCTTCAAGAGGTATTGAGCCATTCGTGGTCCTGGTAGGCGAATAATGGGAATCTCGACGGCAATCGCCGCATGTCCTGTGACATGTCGGCGATGCCAGTGATCGCGGGCCTACTTCTTCTCGATATTCCAGAGAACCGGAACGCCAGCGGCTAAGATTCCAGAGACGTTCTTGTTGTGGAACCCCATGTTGGTCCACTGCCCCAGGTGCACGTGCGTGGGATATTCCACCCAACGCTTCTGCAATGCATCGACGATCTTCTTCTGATCCTCGATCGACGAGGCTTTGGCAAAGTCGTCACGCAGCTTCTGGATCTGCTCGTCGCAGGGCCAGCCGAACAGCGCCTTGTCGCAACCCGCATTCATAAACGCGTGCGCGAGCGGATTGAAGAGATCGCCAGCTGTCCAGGACGTGATGAACGCATGCCAGCCGCCCTTGTCCGGCGGATCCTTCTTGGCACGCCGGGCGACCAGCGTCTGCCAGTCCATCGACTGCATATCGACCTTGAAGCCCGCCTTCTCCAGCAGCGACTTCGCCACCGGTGCGAGGTTCGTGAGAACCTGAAGGTCGGTCGAGTGCATGAGAACGATCGGCGTTCCGTCGTAGCCGCCTTCCTTCAGCAACTCGCGCGCCTTCTTCATGTTGGACTCGAGCAGTCCGTCCATGTGCGCCGAGGTCTCGAAAGGCATGCCGCAGATGAACAGCGCCTTGCAGAGCTGATAGTACTCGGACGAGCCCACCACCGCCTTGACGAAGTCTTCCTGGTTCAGCGCGTACAGCACCGCCTGACGGATCTTCACGTTGTCGAACGGCTTGTGCAGAACGTTGAAGCGGAAGGTGTACTGGTTGCCGGCCGGATTCCAGTTGGTGAAGGTGAGGCTCTTCTCTTTCTTCATCAGGTCGTGCAGATCGTGCGGGGGCGCTTCGATATAGTCGATCTCGCCCGCGATCAGCGCGTTGACGGCCTGCTGATGGTCGCGGATGGGCAGCCATTCCACGACGTCTACGTTCACCTTCTTGCCACCGGCCAGAGCAGACGCCGGTTCCGAGCGCGGCACGTACTTGTCGAACTTCTTGTAGACGATCTTGGAGCCGGGCTTCCATTCCTCCTTGACGAACACGAACGGGCCGGAACCGGTAAAGTCCTTGATCTGCTCGCTCGCAGGCGTCTCTGCAACGCTCTTGGGCATCATGAAGGGGACGTTCGAGGACGGCTTGCCGAGCGCCAGGGTCACGAGCCCCGTGGGCGACTTCAGCTTCATCTCGATGGTCTTGGCGTCCTTGGCCGTGAGGCTGTCTACGAAGCTCATGAGCTTCTGGCCCATGGCGTCCTTCTGGCCCCACCGTTTGATGGACGCGACGCAATCCTCGGCCGTCACCGGCTTGCCGTCATGCCACGTCAGGCCGTCGCGAAGGACCATCGTGTGCGTGAGCTTATCGGCCGATACGTCGTACTTGCCGACCATCTGCGGCTTGACTTCGCCCTTCGCGTCCATCGCGAACAGCGTGTCGTAGACCATGTAGCCGTGATTTCGTGTGATGTAGGCGGTCGTCCAGATCGGATCGAGGATCTTCAGATCCGAGTGCGGCACGAATTTCAGCGTCGTCTGCGCTGCGGCACTCGATACCGAGGCAGCAAGCACGGCCGCGCCGAGAACCAGTCGTCTCGTCCACTTCATACGCAGGTCTCCCTTTTGGAATACGCCCTTCGCTCGGCAACGGAACCGCCGCGCGTGGAAATTTTTGACAACTGTGCGGGCCATGTGCCCCCTCGTCAAGGCGTCATCCGCCCGACGATTAGCCCCGGAATGCGCGAAGTTCGCCCCGCTTGACGGAATTGCGGGCAGGTCACCCCGGTCCTCAGCCTCGCCCCGAACCACACGGCATGACGCGCATGCCCGGCCGAAGACGCTTGTAGGCCAGTTCCGTGTGATCTATGGCGACAGGCCCCGGTGCCTTGGCCACCACGATGGCCTCGGACATGGGCGCGAAGGCAGCGCGAAAGTGAACGGAACTCTTCACGGCGATGATCGGCAGTTGCTCCGGCTCGAGCCCCAAGTGCCGGAAGATCGAGGGATCGAGCGTCTGCGAGGATCGTGACGCCACCGCCACCAGAACGCCCTGTGGCTCGATCTCGAGGAGCGCCGTCAGCCCGAGATCGACCTGCATGCCCGCCTTCATGGCGCCTTCCGCCGTCCAACCGTCCGAACGGGCCCGGCGCACGCGCGCCCTGACCGTGACCGGCGTGTCGCCGGGTAAGCGCTTGCCGCCGATCGAGAACGTCCCTTCCGAGCCTTCGCCCGCCTCGTGTGCGGCCTTCGCGGTCTCCGGGTCGATGATGGCGCCGATGACGGCACCCCGCGCGTCCGCCTCGATCAGTGCGCGCAACAAACCTGTCGTATCACCCGGACCGCCACCGCCGGGATTGTCCTGCGTGTCGGAAACGACCACCGGCTTGCGCGCATTCTCGGCGATGGAAAGGGCACGGCGCACGGCCTCCGGCGCCGGGTAGAACTCCGGCAGAAACTCCGCCTCCCGGCGTGCGATTTCCGCTGCGAGGCGATTGGCTGCCGCATTCGCGATCTCTGCCGTCTCAGCGAAGGCCATGACGCTCGGGCCGCAATCCGCGAAATCGGCATGCGGAAAACCCGAAGCGAAAGAAAGCCCGAGAAGCCCGGGCGTCTCGCGCTCGATGCGTGGCATGACCTCCAGATAGATCTCGCGCGCGGGCCCGAACATCGTGCAACCGCCGTTGATGGGAATGAGGAAATCGAGTTGCCGGAAGGCCTTTACGGGCCGCTTCCCCGTGCGCGGGATACGGAGCAGGCCTTCGGCCGCCCGCGCGCCTGTCTCCGCCATGTCGATGTGGGGATAGTGCCGGTACATGTCGATGTAGTCGGCGTGCTCCACCATCCCCGCCGTGACGTTGGCGTGCAGGTCGAGCGGAACGGCGATCGGCAGATCCCTGCCGAAGCGCGACCGGATTCGGCGCAGCAGTTCCCCTTCGCCGTCGTCGACATGCTCGCACACCATGGCGCCATGGAGCTCGAGCAAGAGTCCATCCACCGGCCCTGCTGCCGCCAATCGCGCGATGATGTCACCCGCGATGCGCTCGAACGCATCCTCCGTGACATGCGCGGACGGCGTCGCCATGCACCATAGCAGCGGCACGATTTCGGCACCCGCAGCGCGCAATGCTGCAATCGCGCCCGATGACGGCAGCGTCTTGCCTTCCACCCGCGCCAGCATCTCCGCGCCCGTGACGAGCGGCGGAAAGGCTTTGGCTTCCACGAAGGCCTGATAGTCCGCCTTCAGCGGCGCGAACGTGTTGGTCTCGTGCTGAAAACCTGCAACGGCAATGCGCATGCCTGTGTCCCCGTGGCTGCAGTGAAGCGACAGCTGCGCTGACGCGAACCTTCGAACGTCCTCGACGCTGAGTGGCGAGGAAAAGCAACGTCAAGGCCGTCTCCCTGTCATCGCCTCCCGCACGATCGGGCAGCTTCGGTGCGGCGCACTGTCAGACGCTTTCGCCCTTGAGAAAAGCCGCAGCGACCATTGCAACCTCTGTTTCCAGCCCCCCGAAGAAGTGATCTGCCCCCTCGACGACGACTGCGGCTTTGGGCTCGCAGAGTTCTTCGACGAACTGCTGGAACTTAGGGAGCGGCGCGTAGTCGTCGCGATCGCCAGCGATCAGAAGCTTCGGCTTGGCAACGCCGATGAGAAACGAGGGATCCCGACGCACGATCGGCAAAGCAACACCGACCAGCGTGGCGACGCGCGGATCGTCCGCCCCAGCGCGCAGCCCCACCATCGCACCGAACGAGTACCCGGCAACCGCGATCGTGGGCGCTTCCACCCGCGATATCAGGAACGACACGGCCGATGTAACGTCGTCTGCCTCCCCCACCCCGTCGTCGTGCGTCCCTGTACTCGCGCCGACGCCGCGGAAGTTGAACCGCAGCGTCGCCATGCCGGAGGACTGGAAAACCCGCGCCATCCCGGAGACGACGTTGTTGCGCATGTCGCCGCCATAGAGCGGATGCGGATGGCAGATCACGACGGAGATCGCCGGCGTAACCGCCGGGAGCGACAGCAACCCTTCGAGCGTGCTCCCGCCCGATGGAAATGTGACGCTTTGCTCCATACTCTTCTCCTCGTTCGTCCCTACGAGGCCGCACAGATCCCACCCCTCGTCACTCTCAGATGAACATGTCCTTGAGGTTGTAGTTGCGCAGCACCGTTTGGCGTGTCGTCTCGTTCCAGCGGTTCTCGTCCTCGCGCCCGGCCAGAGGGCGATACACGAACGGCGTCTCGTTCGGGTAGCGCTGCCGTCGTGCATCGATCGCGATCTGGATGATGCGCGAACGTTCCGCGATATGCTCGGGCGTGTAGGTGACCGTCTCGCCGTTGAGTTTCTTCGTGGTCACGTTCAGCACGCGCTTCCTGGGAAAGCTGCCCTGATTGAGCGTCACGCGCCGATCCGGCGACGAGTTCGCGAACGACCCGTGCACACATTGCCGATTGAGCACCATCGTCTCACCGGGCCTGCAAAGCATCGGCACCGCGCCCTCGATGCGCTCCGATCCACTGTCGGCGACGAGTTTCTTGATATTCGCCTTACCCAGCTTGTGGCTGCCCGGCAGCATCCAAACGCAATTGGCGGCCGTGCTCGGGTACAACTGCGTCATGAAGTTGAAGCCGTGCGCTCCTTCCTCCCAGTCCGGCGCATTCCAGTGCGTGGTGCCGTCCTGATGCCAGGCGACGGACGGCCCGAGCCCCGGCTCCTTGATGAAGGCGATCTCGTTGTAGGGCACGAAATCGTCGCCGTTGATCGCCGCCGCGACCGCGAGCAGTCCCGGATGACCGTAGAGACGCAGGCACGAGTCCATCAGGTGAAGCGTGCCGTCGATGTTCTGCACCGTCCACTCCGGCGCGTCCTCGGACGGCTTCGCCTCCAGCATCTTCACGGGATGGCGGCCATTGTTCTTGTCGGTACCGCCGAGCGGATCGCTCAAGGGCTTGGCGAAGCGGTAGGGTGGCTTGGCAATCCCCTCGCCGAACGCAGGCCGCCCGTGCTTGTCGACTTTCGCATCGGGCGCCACGGGTGCGGCTGCTATCACTCGATCGACGTCCGCGCGTAATTCCGCCAGTTCTTCCTCGTCGATGACGTTCTCGAACACGTAGAAGCCATACGTCCGGTACGCTGCGACGATCTCGGGGTCCAGACGCCCATCAGGGCCCAGCTTGATCGGGCCGCGATTGGGCAGCGCATAGGCACGCGCCTCGCCCTCCCGCATATAGTCGGCCATGGCACGGGCGTGGTCGGCAGCGGACAGCGTTGGTTGGGTTGCGGCAACGGCGCTGGACATCGGGCTCCTCCGGGTCGGCTTCTTTGTTGCCGGCAGTCTAGGAGTTCGCCGGACACGTGACCAGCCTTCCGATTACCGTCCGAACTCCCTCCCGGTCTCCTGCCCCCTCAACCGGCCGCGCGCAACCCCTCCGCCGATATGTCTGACGGCATGCCGCGCCGTGCGAATGCCTTACCGATCGCGATCAGCGTCGGCGCCTGTCCTTCCCGCCACGTAGTCGCATCGGCATCGCGCAACGCTCCGAGTGTGAGGTGCCGCGCCGTCTGCTCGGCGCGCGACACCGCACGCGCGACGACGACGGGCGTCGAGACCGGCAAGCCTTCCGCGATCAATCGGTTCGCGAAGTCACCCGACGTCCGCCCGCCCATGTAGACCACGAGCGAGGTTTCGGGGTCTGCGAGCCCCTTCCAATCGAGGCCGGAGGGCAGCTCTCCCTTCCGCGAATGTCCTGTGACGAAGCGCACGGAATGCGCGTGGTCGCGATGTGTCAGCGACAGTCCGAGCGACGAGGCCAACGCCGACGCAGCGGTGATCCCGGGCACGGCGGCGACGGCGATGCCGGCCTGCTCCAATTGTTCGATCTCTTCACCGGCGCGGCCGAAGACCATCGGATCGCCGGACTTCAGCCGCACCACGTGCTTGCCTTGGCGCGCCAGCTTGATCATCAGCGTATTGATGTCGCCCTGGCTGCAACTTTCCCGCTGTCCCCGCTTGCCCACCATCATGCGCTTCGCCTCGCGCCGCGCCAGTTCCAGGACATCGTCGGACACGAGATCGTCGTAGAGAATGACGTCGGCCGACTGCAGCGCGCGCACGGCCTTCAACGTCAAGAGTTCCGCATCGCCGGGCCCTGCCCCCACGAGTGTCACGCGACCGGATCGGGCATCCGTGCCGCGCGCGATCTCCTCGACGAGGCCTGTCAGATCCCGCTCGACCGTCGCAGGTGGCGCAGCACCGAAGGCCCTCTCTGAGAAACGTTCCCAGAATGCGCGCCGCTGCCGGCCGGGCGACAAGCGCGAGTTCACGGCACCTCGCATGGACTTTGCCAATGACGCCCACCGGGCCAGCGACGGTGGCAGCAGGGTCTCGATGCGCCGCCGGATCGCCTGCCCCAGGATCGGAGCGCCGCCATCCGTGGAAATCGAGATCACCACCGGCGACCGGTTGACGATGGCACCGAACTGGAACTGGCAGAACGCCGGTTTGTCGATGACGTTGACAGGTACCCCCGCGTCGCGCGCTGCACTGGCGAATGCTGCCGCCTCCGCGTCGTCCTCCGCGTCGGCCAGTGCGATGGCAGCACCGGCGAAGATCGTCCCGTCCCACACGTGCTGGTGAGCCGTGATGCGTCCGCCGGCCGTACCGCGCGCGATCAGCGCCTCCATCTCTCCACCGAACGCGATGCCATAGATATGCACGTCGGCACCGGCGGCAGCCAGCAATTCGGCCTTCCAGGCTGCGGTAGCCGAACCACCCGCCACCACGGCCCGCTTGCCCGCGAGATCGAGAAACACCGGCAGCTTCGCCAATGCCCCCATACGCTGCGGCTGTACTTCAGCCGGCTTTCTGGAGTTCAGCAGCATCGATCAATCTCCCGATCTCCGCGCGGCAGGAGCCGCAGTTCGTGCCCGCCCGGACACGCTCGCCGACCGCTGTAGCGGTGCGGCAACCGCCCGCGACGATCACGTCGATGATTTCGTTGCGGCCGACCTCGAAGCAGGCGCACACGATGGGTCCCCGATCCTTCACATCGCTGCCCGGACGCCCCGCAAGGAGACGCAAGCGATCTCCAGGATCGAGCGCCCGTCCGAGTTGCTCGACTGCCCACGTCCGTGACACGGCCAGCGGTCCGCGCGCCGCGAACATGGCGGCAACGAGAACATCCCTGCGGAAGGCCGCAAATCGATGCTGACCGGTCGCAGCGTCGTGATAGGCCAGCACTTCGACGTCGTAGCGCTCGTCCAAGACGAGGACGGAGCGCGCCAGACCTTCCCAATCCTCCGGCTCGTTGGAATCGGCGATCTCGGCACGGAATCCCCGGTCCGTCCGTGCTTTTGCGAAGTAGGCCAGATTCACCACGCGAGGCTCGGCCAGGCTGAGCGCAAATCCATGCCATGTGGCCGCGAACCGACGCACGGCGACCGGTGTCGCCTTGGATTCCGGCTGCCCCGAAATCGGATCGCAGATCGGCGCGACGAGCGTGTCGACACGCGCCCGCGACGCGAGCTGATCCGTCCAGTGGATTGGCGCGAACACGTCGCCGGGTCGCTGCGCCGGCTGCTCCGCCAGTCGCAGCACCACTGAGCCCCTCGCGCTCTCGACCTCGACCAGTTCTCCGCTCGCGATCCCGAGCCGCCCTGCATCTGCCGGGTGTATTTCGAGGCACGGCTCCGGCGCATGCAGCATGAGGCGCGGAGCGCGCGACGTCCGCGTCATCGTGTGCCACTGGTCGCGCAGACGCCCGGTGTTGAGCAGGAAAGGCAGCGCTTGCGAAACCGTCTGCGCCGGCGCGCGGAATGGCGTCGCGACGAACCGTGCCCGTCCGTCGGCGGTATAGTAGCCACCGTCGGCGAAGAAGCGCGTCTCCTTCTGCGGCGTGCCCGCCGGTCGGGGCCACTGGAACGGCGCGAGCGCGGCATAGCCCTGCCCATCGAGGCGCGCATAAGTTGAAATATCGAGATCGCGTGTGCCGCCGTTCTCGTAGCCCGTCAGCGCGGCGTACTCCCGGAAGATCGCCGCCGGGCCATCCCATGCGAAGGCGTCACCGAATCCCAGGCGCTGCGCGACTTGTGCAATCTGCCACCAATCCGCACGCGCCAGCGGCGGCGCCGTCGCGAATGTGCGCTGCCGCGAAATGCGGCGCTCCGAATTCGTCACGGTTCCGTCTTTTTCGCCCCATGCGAGCGCCGGCAACCGCACATGGGCATGCCGCGACGTATCGTTCTCGGCAACGACATCCGACACGACGACGAGGGGACATGCAGCGAGCCCAGCACGAACCGCGTCGGCATCCGGCAGACTGTCGACCGGATTGGTCGCCATGATCCACAGCGCCTTGATGCGCCCTTCGCCCACGGCCTCGAAGAGATCGACGGCCTTCAAGCCCGGCGCACTGGCGATCGCGGGAGATTTCCAGAACGCCTGCACGATCCGGCGATGCGCGGGGTCCGCCAGCTCCATGTGCGCGGCGAGCATATTGGCGAGGCCACCGGTCTCGCGCCCGCCCATCGCGTTCGGCTGGCCGGTGACCGAGAACGGCCCCATGCCCGGCCGCCCGATGCGTCCTGTCGCCAGATGGCAATTGATGATCGCGTTGACCTTGTCCGTACCAGCCGACGATTGATTGACACCCTGGCTGTACACGGTGACGGTCTTCTCGGTCCCAGAGAATGCGGCATAGAACGCGGCGATCGCGTCGCCTGAAAGGCCAGTGACGCTGCCCACCGCATCGCGATCGAGTGCGCGTGCTGCGGCCAGAGCCGCGTCGAAGCCGGATGTGTGCGCGGCGACATACGCCTCGTCGATGCGGCCTTCGTCCGCCAGATGCGCCAGTAGACCGTTGAAGAGAGCCACGTCCCCGCCCGGCGCTATGGCCAGATGCATGTCCGCGATCTCGCACGTCGCCGTGCGGCGCGGATCGATGACGATGATGCGCGTACCATGGCGTTCCCGCGCCGCCGCCAGCCGCTGGAACAGCACGGGATGGCACCACGCCAGATTGGAGCCGACGAGAACCACCAGATCGGCAAGCTCCAGGTCCTCATAGGTGCCGGGAACCGTATCGCTGCCGAATGCGCGCTTGTGCCCGGCGACGGACGACGCCATGCAAAGCCGCGAGTTCGTGTCGATGTTCGCCGTGCCGATGAAGCCCTTCATCAGCTTGTTGGCAACGTAGTAATCCTCGGTCAGGATCTGACCGGAGACGTACAGCGCCACGCTGTCCGGCCCATGCGCCGCAATCGTCTCCCGCAAACGCGTCGCCACGAGGTCGAGCGCCGCGTCCCAGTCGCAGCTCCTGTCGCCGACCATCGGTGCGAGCAGACGCCCATCGAAGCCCATTGTCTCCCCGAGCGCCGCACCCTTGGAGCACAGACGCCCGAAGTTGGCGGGGTGCTCCGGATCGCCCTTGATCTCGGCAGAACCATCGGGACGCGGCCGCGCCAGCACCCCACAGCCGACACCACAATAGGGGCACGTCGTTCGCGTCCAGCCGCCCTCGCCCATTGCCAGACCTCAGTTCTTCGGATTGCGGGCGAGCGAAGCGGCGTCGAGCAGGATGCGACCATCAGTCAGCCGCAACCGGTAGGTCCGCGCACGGCCTTCGTCCGCGCCCTGTGCCTCACCGCTCGTCAACGAGATGACCCAGTTGTGCAGCGGGCAGGTGACGGAGTGGCCATGCACGATGCCCTGGCTCAGCGGACCGCCCTTGTGCGGACACCGGTCATCGAGGGCGAACACCTCGTCGTCGCGCGTCCGGAATACGGCCACGCAACCGGCCGCCGTGCGAACCACGCGGGCACCTTCGCGCGGGATATCGTCGACGGCGCCGATGTCGATCCAGGCTGTCTCGAGAATGGTCATTCGGCGGCCTCTGCGGTTGCGATGCTGGCGAGCGGGCGAAATTCGTGCGCGTCCTTGCCGGCCACCCGCTCGGCCCACGGGTCGACTTGCGCGAACTTCTGCGAGTAGACGAAACGCGCATGCAGCACCCCCCGTCTCTCCGCATCATCGAGCACCTGCGCGCGAATGGTCTCCACGCCCACGCGGTTCGCCCACTTGTAGATGCGCTCGAGATAGCGGCCTTGCTCCCGGTAGAGCTGCACCAGGGCGGCGATCACCTCGATCGCCTCGGCCTGCGTGTCGACATGACCGAGCAGGATCGTACCCTTGATGTCGAGCCCGGCGGCGCCTGCGAAATGGATGTCGTAGCCGCTCTCCACGCAGATGACGCCGACGTCCTTGCACGTCGCCTCGGCGCAATTGCGCGGACATCCCGACACCGCCATCTTGACCTTGGCTGGCGTCCACGAGCCCCACATGAACTTCTCGATCTTGACGCCGAGCCCGGTCGAGTCCTGCGTACCGAAGCGGCACCAATCCGACCCGACGCACGTCTTCACGGTGCGCAGTCCTTTTGCGTAAGCCGCACCCGAAACCATGCCCGCGGCATTGAGATCGGCCCAGACCGCCGGCAGATCCTCCTTCTTGATGCCCAGGAGGTCGATGCGCTGGCCACCGGTCACCTTCACGGTCGGTACGTCGAATTTCTCGACCACGTCGGCGATCGCGCGCAATTCCTTGGCCGAAGTCAGCCCGCCCCACATGCGCGGCACCACCGAGAATGTGCCGTCCTTCTGGATGTTGGCGTGCACGCGCTCGTTGATGAACCGCGACTGCTTGTCGTCGGCGTACTCGCCCGGCCACGTCGCCAGCAGGTAGTAATTGAGCGCCGGACGGCATTTCGCGCAGCCGCCCGAACTCTTCCATTCCAAGGCCTGCATGAGGTCGGGGATCGTCTTCAACTCGTCGGCGACGATCAGGCGGCGGACGTCATCGTGGCCCAGATGGGTGCAGCCGCACATCGGTTGCACGGCCGCCGGATTGTAGACGTCGCCGAACTTCGATTTGAGAATCTGCTCGACGAGCCCTGTGCACGAACCGCAGCTCGCCGACGCCTTCGTGTGCGCGCGCACGTCGTCCAGCGTCTTCAAGGCCAACTTGTCGATGGCTCCGGTGATCTGCCCCTTGCACACGCCGTTGCAGCCGCAGATCTCCGCATCGTCAGGCAGCGCTGCAACGGCGGCCGTAGGGTCCTGGGTGGCGCCCCCCGCGTAGGACGGCCCGAAGATCAGGGTCTCGCGCAATTCGCCGATGTCCGCACGGCGCCTCAAGAGATCGAAGAACCAAGCTCCGTCCGAGGTGTCGCCGAACATGACGACGCCAGCAAGCTTGTTGTCCTTGATGACGAGCCGCTTGTAGACGCTGCGCGCGGCATCCCGCAGCACGATCTCCTCGCGGTCCTTGCCCTCCCCGAAATCGCCCGCCGAGAACAGGTTCACGCCCGTGACCTTCAGCTTCGTAGCGGTTGCACTCGGCTTGAAGGCCGCCGCGGCATCCCCAGCGAGCTGCGCGGCGACCACGTTCGCCATCTCGTAAAGCGGGGCGACGAGGCCGAACACTTGGCCCTCGTTCTCCGCGCACTCGCCGAGCGCGAAGATGTCGGGATCACTGGTGCGCATCCCCGCATCCGTCACGATCCCCCGGTTGACGGCGAGACCGGCCGCTTTCGCGAGCGCCGCGTTCGGGCGAATGCCGACCGCCATGACGACGAGATCGGCCGGAATTTCCATTCCGTCCTCCAGCAGAACGGCGCGAACGCGGTCCGAGCCCTGCGTCGCCGGCTTCCCGAGAATGGCCTTTGTGCTGGCCCGCGTCACGACTGTGATACCGCGCGCCTCGATCGCACGCTGCAGCAGATGCCCGGCTGTCGTATCGAGCTGCCGCTCCATCAGCGTCGGCATGAGGTGGAGGACTGTCACCTCCATGCCCTGCTCGCGCAGGCCGGCCGCCGCTTCGAGGCCCAGAAGCCCTCCGCCGATCACGACGGCACGTCCGCCCGAGCGCGCCGCGAGCAGCATGGCCGTCACATCGTCGAGATCGCGATAGCTGAGCACGCCCGCGAGATCGTGACCGGGCACGGGAATGATCACGGGCACGGAGCCGGTCGCCACGATCAGTTTGTCGTAGGAGGCGGTCACGCCATGATCGGATTTCACTGTCCGCGATGCGCGGTCGACTTCGACGACCTTGTGTCCCTTGTAGAGCGTCACGCCGTTCTGCACATACCAACCGTCGCCGTGGATGACGATCTCCTCGAACGTCTTCTCGCCGGACAGCACTGGCGACAGCATGATGCGGTCGTAGTTCACGCGTGGCTCGGCGTTGAAGATCGTGACGTCATATGCGCCGGGCGCACTCTCGAACAGGCGCTCCAGCGCCCTCCCGGGCGCCATGCCGTTCCCAATGACGACGAGTTTCTGTGCCATTGTCGTTGGTCCTCAGGCTGCCTTGGGATTGCCATTGCGGGCTTGGTCGCCGCCGCCGCGCTTTGCCTTGATCGCTTCCAGAACGTCCGCGGAAGGATTGGCGCCGCCTTCGTAGGCTTCGAGAAAATCGAGGAGTTCTTGCCGGTAGGCGTAATAGCCGGGGTGTTCCAAAAGCGCCTTGCGCGTGCGCGGACGCGGCAGGTCCACGTCCATGATCTTGCCGATGCGGGCATTGGGGCCGTTCGACATCATCACCACGCGATCGGCGAGAAGGATCGCCTCGTCCACGTCGTGCGTGACACAAACCGCTGTCACCTTCGTCCGGCTCCACACCTCCATCAGCACTTCCTGCAGCTCCCAGCGCGTCAGGCTGTCGAGCATCCCGAACGGCTCGTCGAGCAGGAGCAGCTTGGGTGAAAGGGCGAACGCGCGCGCGATGCCGACGCGTTGGCGCATGCCATTCGACAAGTCGCGCGCCAGCCGGTCCATGGAGTCGGCCAGCCCGACACGCTCGAGATAGTAGGACACGACGTCATCGCGCTCGGCCGTGCTGGCGTGCGGATAGACGCGGTCGACACCGAGCGTCACGTTCTCGCGCGCCGTGAGCCAAGGAAAGAGCGACGGTGCCTGAAAAACGACGGCGCGGTCCGGCCCCGCGGTCGCCACCTCCTTGCCGTCGAGGATGATGCCGCCCGCACTGACGTCGGCGAGGCCCGCCGCCATGGACAGCACCGTCGACTTTCCGCAGCCCGAGTGGCCGATCAGCGAGATGAACTCGCCCTTCCTCACCTTGAGGTCGAAACCGTCGACCACCTTCAGCGGCCCCTTCGGCGTCGAGAACACTTTCTCGAGCTGAGAGAAGTCGAGATACCGCTCGCCGCGGCGAGAAGCGGCCGCTTCGGCATAGGCCTTGGGAATCTTGCGCCGCTTCCGCGACAGATCGATAGGAACGATGCCGGGCAACACGCGCGTCTCGTCGGCGGCCGTGCCGCGATCGTTCGCGATGTCGATGAGATAACGTGTGATCTCCTGCCGCAAGTCCTGAAACGACGGATCCTCTCCGATGCTGGTGTGATCGCGCGGACGCGCAAGCGTCACCTTGAACTCGCGGCCGAGCCGCGCTTCGGGGCCCGGCATCAGCGGGATGATCCGGTCCGCAAGAAGGATCGCCTCATCCACATCGTTCGTGATGAGGATGACGGTACGCTTCTCCTGCTCCCAAATCTGGCAGATCTCGTCCTGTAGCTTGGCGCGCGTCAGCGCATCGAGCGCCGACAGCGGCTCGTCGAGGAGCAGGATCTCGGGGCTCATGGCCAGCGCGCGCGCGACCGCCACGCGCTGGCGCATGCCTCCTGACAACTCCGAGGGATGCCGGTCGGCGGCATGCGACAGCCCGACCATCTCGATGTAACGGCGCACGCGCGCATCGCGCTCCGTCTTGCGTTCGTGCGCGAACACCTGATCCACGGCGAGCGCGATGTTGCCGTAGACGGTCAGCCACGGCATCAGCGAGTACGACTGGAAGACGATGCCGCGATCGGGCCCCGGCCCTGTGATCGCCACCCCTCTCAATGTCACCGCGCCCTCGTCCGGCGTGACGAGCCCGGCGATGGTCGAGATCAACGTGGTCTTGCCCGTGCCCGAGAACCCGACGATCGCGATGAACTCGCCTTCCGCGACGGAGAGGTTCACGTCCTTCAACACCTGGTGGCGGCTCGCGCCCTCACCGTAAGACTTGGATACGGATTTCAGCTCCAGGAACGACATGGTCGTGTCTCCTTTAGCGGTGCGCTGAGTAGGTGAACGCGGATTGCAGCGCATACATCAGGCGATCGAGCAGGAAGCCGATCAGTCCGATGGTCAGAACCGCGACCATGATCTTGGCGAGCGACTGCGAGGAGCCGTTCTGGAACTCGTCCCAGACGAATTTTCCAAGACCCGGATTCTGCGCCAGCATCTCCGCCGCGATCAGCACCATCCAACCCACGCCCAGCGACAGGCGGAGCCCTGTGAAAATCAGCGGCAGCGACGACGGCAGGATGAGTTTGGTGATCGTGCGCCGTGTCGGCAGTTGCAGTACGCGCCCGACGTTGAGCAGATCCTTGTCGATCGACGCGACACCGAGCGAGGTGTTGATCAGCGTCGGCCAGAGCGAGCAGAGCGTCACCGTGACGGCGGAAATCAGCAGCGACTTCGGCATCCAGTCGTAAGGCTCGATATAGACGGCCGAGACGATCATCGTCACGATTGGCAACCAGGCGAGCGGCGACACCGGCTTGAAGATCTGGATCAGCGGATTTAGCGCGCCGCTCATGGTCTTCGACAGACCGCAGGCGATACCGGCAGGCACCGCGATGAGCGTCGCGATCGCGAACCCCAGCGCCACCGTCTTCAGTGATGTGACGATCTGGTCGATGTAGGTCGGTTTGCCCGTGTAGGTGCGATGCTTGACCTGCCCCGCCTTGCCGTCCGCGGCAAGCTTCTTGTTGCGCGCATCCTGCCGCTCGTAGAACGCTTGCTCTTTCGACCGCTCCGCCTTGTGGTCGGCGTAGAGATTGGACGCCTGCGCCCATACCTGCGTCGGCCCTGGAATGGCGCCGAGCGACGTCTTGACCTGCGGCGCCAGCCACGCCCACGCGGCGAGGAACACGGCAATGCCGATCAGCGGCACGACGAGCTGCTGCCACAGCTCCCGGGCCTGCGCCTTGACATTGTCGCCCGCGGCGATCCGCAGGAGCGGCACGAGAAAGCCGAGACCGAAAACGCTCAACGTTCCGTTCGCGCGGTCGAGCCGCCGAAAGAACTGCTCCCGGCGCGTGCGGCGCCTTTCGCCGCCATCGGACTGCAGCGCGTCGCTGACGAGTGCCATGGGATTTCTCCATTCCCGACCGTGAAGGCGGGAGGCAGCCAGCCTCCCGCACGTGAGGCGGCCTCAGCCGCCGACGATGTCGGCTCCGTCGACGCGCTGCTTTCCTTTGAGTCCGATCTTGAGACCGTCGATGTAGGCGTTAGGCTTGCGGCCGTCGTAGACCATGCCGTCGATGATGTCGGACGCGGGCGTCGGCGCCCGATATCCATCGCTGTCCCAAGGAAAGTCCGTCTTCTTCGCTTTGCCCTCTTCGACGAGCAGCTTGGCGGCCTTCAAATAGAGGTCGGGGCGGTAGACCTTGCGCGCGGCGTCCGCGTACCACGCATCGTCTTTCGCCTGGGGTATTTGGCCCCAGCGACGCATCTGCGTCAGATACCAGACGGCATCCGAGTAGTAGGGATACGTCGCGAAGTGGCGGAAAAAGACGTTGAAGTCGGGGATCGGGCGCTTGTCGCCCTTCTCGAACTCGAACGTTCCCGTCATCGAATTGGCGATCACCGCCTTGTCCGCCCCCACGTACTCTGGCTTGGAGAGCATCTCCACGGCCTTCATGCGATTGGCGTTCCCGTTCTCGTCGAGCCACATGGCCGCGCGAATGAGCGCCTTCGTCAGCGCCAGAACGGTATTCGGGCTCTTCTGGGCGAACTCTGCCGTGATGCCGAACACCTTCTCCGGGTTGTTCTTCCAGATCTGATAATCGGTGATCACGGGCACGCCGATGCCCTTGAACACGGCCGCTTGGTTCCACGGCTCACCGACGCAATAGCCGTGGATCGTGCCGGCTTCGAGCGTCGCAGGCATCTGTGGTGGCGGCGTCACCGAGAGCAGCGCCTCCGCCTTGATCGTGCCGGTCACATCGGTCGGAGAATAGAAGCCGGGGTTTATCCCGCCGGCCGCCAGCCAGTAACGCAGCTCGTAGTTGTGCGTCGAGACGGGAAATACCATGCCCATCCTGAAGGACTTGCCGTCCGCACGCAGCTTCTCGATGGCGGGCTTCAGCGCAGACGCGCTGATCGGATGTTGCGGCTTGCCGTCCGCCCCCCTCGGGATATGTGGCTTCATCAGGTTCCAGATCTCATTGGAAACCGTGATGCCGTTGCCGTTGAGATCCATTGAAAACGGCGTGACGATATGTGCCTTCGTGCCGAACCCGATGGTAGCGGCAAGCGGCTGGCCCGCCAGCATGTGCGCCCCGTCCAGTTCTCCCGTGATCACGCGGTCGAGCAGAACCTTCCAGTTGGCCTGCGCCTCGAGCGTGACGAAGAGCCCTTCCTCCTCGAAGTAACCGAGCTCCTTGGCGACGGCGAGCGGCGCCATGTCCGTCAGCTTGATGAAGCCGAACTTCAGCTCGTCCTTCTCCACGGCGAGCGCCGCGCCGCGCGCCGGCCTGGCACCGAGAGCCGCGGCGCCGACGAGGCTTCCTGCTCCCAGCAGCGCTGTACGCCGGTCGAGCGCCAATATGCTTGCGGCTGGTTTGCGAAACGTCCTGCTCATGACGCTCTCCTTGTTGCGCTCCCCGCTTATGCGGACGACCGAACGAAAGCGCCGCCGACCCGGCTACGAGATAGATCTCTCGAAGCTGGTTCGGCAGCGTTGCCGGTGCCCTGACGGGCGTGCTCATGATGTGGTCGATCGGCCGACATTGGCCGCGCATCGGTTCCATTCGACTTGGAAACGCGATGCTGCATTGCGAAGACGATGCGTCATCGCATGGGGAGTCTCAAGGCCAAAGAAAGCGCAGTTTCGCGCCAATAAACGGGCGTTTTGCCTATTCGACCGGCGCTGCCCCCAGCACCTCAGAGGCCGTCCGGCGGCGCCCCCTGATCCGGCCAGCCGTTCGTCTGCCGCAAGGCCTCCCCAAGCACGATCGCGGCGGCAACGGCGACGTTGAGCGAACGCAGCGACGGCTTGATCGGAATGCGCACCCGCGCATCCACCGCGACGTGCACAGGTTCGGGAACCCCCGCGCTTTCGCGTCCCAGCATGATGACGTCGTCGATCGAGAAGGCGAAGTCGTGATGCGAGATGGCCCCCCGCGTGGTGAGTAGCACCAACCGCCGCCCTTCCGCCTTGCGATCCGCATCGAAGGCCTCGAACGAGACATGCCTCACGATGTGCGCATGATCGAGATAGTCGAGCCCCGCACGCTTCAACGCCCGGTCCGTCATATCGAAGCCGGTCGGCCCGATGACGTCCACGGGGACGCCGAGACAGGCCGCCATACGCAGCATCGTCCCCGTGTTCTGCGGGATGTCGGGTTGATAGAGCGCCAGTCGCATAAGCCCTCCCACCTCGTTGGGTCGTCATCGCAATGCGTGACCGTCGCTCCGGCGAACTCTCGCTTGCGTGCCGTGCGCAAGCAATGCAGCCTAGACGCAACGGCAACAAGCAGCGCTAGGGAGCACGCTCGGCATGGCGAGCTACGATCTGATCCTCAAAGGCGGTCACGTCATTGATCCATCGCAGAACATCGATGGCGTCAATGATGTTGCGTTCTCCGGCGGCAAGGTGGCGGCCGTCGGCCGTGACCTCAAGGCCGGCCCCGGTACCGAGGTGCGCAGCGTCGCGGGTTACGTCGTGTCGCCCGGCCTCATCGATCTGCACACCCACGTCTATTGGGGCGGCACGTCGCTGGGCATCGATGCCGAGGAATTCTGCCGTACGTCGGGCGTCACGACGTCGATCGACACGGGCAGCGCCGGCCCGGGTAATTTCGCCGGTTTCCGCAAGCATGTCATCGAGCCTTCGCAGGTTCGCATCCTCGCCTATCTGCATGTTTCGTTCGCGGGCATCTACGCCTTCTCCAACACCATCATGTACGGCGAGAGCCAGTCCATGCAGCTGATGGCGCCGCGAGACGCCGTCGAGGTCTACGAGAAGAACCGCGACGTGCTCGTGGGCATCAAGGTTCGCGTCGGCCTGCATGCCTCGGGCGACCAGGGCACGGCCCCGCTCAATGTCGCCCTGCAAGTGGCCGACGAGCTCGGCGTGCCGCTGATGTGCCACATCGACCACCCGCCGCCCTCTTACGAGGCGGTGCTCGACATGCTGCGTCCCGGCGACGTGCTCACGCACGCCTTCCGTCCTTTCCCCAATGCACCTTGCACCGCGCAAGGCAAGGTCAAGCCCGAGGTCATTGCCGCGCGCAAGAAAGGCGTCCTCTTCGACATCGGCCACGGCAAGGGCTCCTTCTCGTTCAAGACGACGCGCGCGATGCTGGCCAACGGCTTCATGCCCGACACCATCTCGTCCGACGTACATACGCTCTGCATCAACGGCCCTGCCTACGATCAGGTCACGACCATGTCGAAGTTCCTCGTGATGGGCGTGCCGCTGAACGAGGTCATCAAGCAGTCGACCGTGAATGCCGCCATGGCCCTGAAGCGACCCGAACTCGGCAGCCTGAAGCCAGGGTCCGTCGGCGATGCCACCATCCTGTCGGTCCGCGAAGGCAAGTTCGACTATGAGGACGTGCTGGGCGAGCATATGACCGCCGATCGCAAGATCTTCGCCGAAGCGACCGTCGTCGGCGGCAAATGGTGGCACCCCAAGCGCTCGCAGAAGTTCGCGAAAATCAACGGTACGGCAGCGGAGAAAGCGAAATGACACCTGAAGAGAAATTGAAAGCGATGGGCCTCAAGCTGCCGAAGGTGCCGACACCTGTCGCCAACTACGTGCCCTTCAAGCTCGACGGCAAAACCATCTATTGCTCCGGCCAGGGTCCGCGCACGCCCGACGGTAAGATGCTGACCGGCAAGGTCGGCCAGGACGTCTCGGTCGAAGAAGCCTACGAGCGCGCCAAGCTGATCGGTCTCGGCCTGCTGGCCGCTGCCCACATGGCCGCCGGCGGCGATCTCTCCAAGGTCGAGGTGATCAAGCTGCTCGGCATGGTCAATGCCGTACCGGACTTCGGCGACCACCCCAAGGTCATCAACGGCTGCTCTGACCTTTTCGTCGCCGTGCTTGGGGATCGCGGCCGTCACGCGCGCTCTGCCGTCGGCATGGGGTCTCTACCGGGTAACATCTCGGTCGAGATCGAAGCTGTCATGCGCATCGTCGATTGACGGTCGCGCCAGGAAACGGGGGAAAGATGTCCGACAACGTCTACCGTCTCGACGGCAAGACCGCCGTCGTGGTCGGCGCCGGGAACGGTATCGGCCGCGCCATCGCGACGGCGTTCGCGGAGGCCGGCGCCGCCGTCGCCTGCCTCGACATCGAGGCCGCTGCGGCGCAAGACGCGGCAGCCGATGCCGCCAAATCCGGCGCGAAAACGTTCGCTGCGCGCTGCGACGTCACCAGCGAGACGAGCGTCAGGGAGGCTCTGGAGGCGGCAATGTCCGCACTCGGGCCGCCGCGCGTCCTCGTCAACGGCGCTGCGACCAACGATCCGTCCGGAACCATCGTCGAACTCGATCCGATCTGGTGGAATCGCGTGCTCGCCGTCAACCTCACCGGTGTCTATCTGATGAGCCGCGCCGCCATTCCCCACATGACGGCGGCAGGCGGCGGCTCGATCATCCATATCGCATCGCAAATGGGCAGCGTCGGCGCGCCGGGCCGCCCCGCCTACTGCGCCGTGAAGGGCGCACTGATCCAGCTTGCCAAAGTCATGGCCGTCGATCACGCGAAGGACAACATTCGCGTCAACAGCCTGTCTCCAGGCGCCATCGAGACGCGCCGCATGCTGCTGCGGCACGGCACCATGGAGGAAGCCCGCAAGCGCTCTGTCCCGCTGCATCCGATCGGCCGCCTGGGCCAGCCGGAGGAGATCGCTCGAGGCGCGCTGTTCCTAGCCAGCGACGCCTCGAGCTTCATGACGGGATCGGATCTCGTGATCGACGGCGGCTATACGGCCGTCTGAAGGATCTCGGTAATGGCGCGGCCGGTACGGCGCTCCAGACGCGCCAGCAGCCGGTCGAGCTCGGTCACGTCGTCCTTGTCGAGCAACGGGCCCGGCGCACGCAAGGCAGAGCTGGCCATGCCACCGCGCCGCCGCAGGATCTCCTTGCGAATGGCAAGACCGATGCCGGGCGGCAGCTCATGGCGCAGGACCGGCAGGTAAGCGTCATAGAGATCCTCCGCGGCGTCATCCTTGCCCGCCCGCATCAGCGCATCCATGCTGACGAGAACATCTGGGAATGCGAAGCCCGTCATCGCGCCGTCGGCGCCGCGCAAATACTCCTGCGGCAGGTGGATGCCCCCGAAACCGCACAGGATCGACACGTAGCGCCGTCCCTTGCCGTCGCATGCCTTGCGGATGGTCGAAAGCTTCCGAAGCCCCGGATACTCCTCGTGCTTGAACATCACGATCTGCGGGAACGCGTCCACCAGTTCCACGAAGCAGCCGGCCGAGAAGAACACGCCACTGAGCTGCGGGAAATCCTGGATACAGACGGGGATCTCAGGTCCCAGGGCCTTGAGCACGCCCGACAGGTAGCCGCGCACGGCCTCGTCCGTCTTCAGCCCCGCGATCGGCATCAACATGACGCCGGCTGCCCCCATCTCCATGGCCGCACGCGCCGTTTTCACGAGCTGCGCCGTTCCGGGGTTCGACACGCCTACGATGACGGGGAACCGCCCCTTCGTTGCGCTGATGAATCGACGAGCCACATCCAGCGTCTCGCTCTCGGAAAGCTTCTGATACTCGCCGAGGACGCCCAGGATCGTCATGCCCTGCACGCCACAGCGCGCATAGAACTCCACCAGCCGGTCGATGCTGTCGAAATCGATGGCACCTTCCGGCGTGAACGGCGTCGCCGCGATGACATAAACGCCTTTGGCGTCGCTCTTGAGCAGCCCCGACATGGCCTTCATCCTCGTTCTGGAAATACCTGCGGCCATGATGCGGCGCCGCGGCAGACGCTTTGCCTCACACACGCCGCCCCGGCAAGCAGCATTCGCCGGGGCGGACGGCGCAAAGGCTCACGCGTTGGGCTGCCCCTTCTTCGGTCGCGGCGCCCGCGGCTTGGAGGCAGCCTTGGCCGACGTCTCTCTGGTCGACCTCTTGGCCTTCGCATCGGCCGCCGCCGCCGCTCGCGCTTCCGCTACTGTCGTCTCGAGGTAAGCCGGCAGCGCGAACGCCCCGGCATGCACGCCCGGCGTCCAGTAACGCGTCTTCACACCGCGCTTCGCCTGCCGCCGGCCGAGCTTGCGCTGTGAGATCGCCAGCAGATCGCCGTCGTCGGACGCCCAGTTCAGCGCAAACGGCCCGCCGAAGTAACAGGGCTGCGTACACAGGTACGGCGCAACATGACCGAAGAGCGCCGCGAAGGCCTTCGTCGTCCCGGCCAAGTGATCCGGGAACAGGAACGGCAGACCGTTCTGTGTCACGAGGATCCCGCCTTCCTTGAGTGCGCGCTTGCAGTCGGCGAAGAACTCCGGCGTATGCAGCACCGCTGACGGGCCGATCGGCTCCGACGAATCGACGATGATCGCGTCGAACCGCTCCTGCGTGCCCGCGACGTACTGCAATCCGTCCGCGATCACGAGATCGCAGCGCGGATCGTCGAAGGCGCCACCCGCGATCTCCGGGTAATGCGCGAGCGACAGATCGACCACGGAACGATCGATCTCGCACAGTGTCGCCTTCGAAACGGAGGGATGCTTCAAGACTTCACGCATGACGCCCCCATCACCGCCGCCGACGACGAGCACCCGCTCGGGCCCCTTCAGCGCCATAAGCGGCACGTGCGCCATCATCTCGTGATAGACGAACTCGTCCGACGTCGTGAGCTGGCACACGCCGTCGAGCATGAGGACGCGGCCCCAGGTGGCATTGTCGAAAATGACGAGGTGCTGATGCTCCGTCTTCACCTCGTGCAGCACCTGGTCGGCTTTCAGCCGAACGCGCCAATGCGGATGAAACGTCTCCTCGATCCAGCGGGTCATGACAACCTCCGTTCATGCTCGGACAAGACGCGACCGTTCGCCCGATGATGGCACATCGGGACGTCATGGAAACGACAAACGCAAACGCGCCCCGCGAGAGCGGGGCGCGTAGCCGATGTCGGTCGTTTGACTTGAGGTGTTACGCCGCTGCGAAGCGGCGAACCTTCTCGGCGCGCGGAAGGCGGACAGGCGCCTTCCGGTCCGCAGCAGCGCGCCATTTGAGCTCGTCGAGCTCCTCGCCACGCAGATGCGTCTTGACCACCACGTCCCGAGCGCTGAACGCCTCCTTTAGCACGTCGACAGCCAATTCAGGCTTGGCGTCGCCGCACATGAAGATGTCCAGGGCCGCATAATCGGCCTCGGGCCAGCTGTGGATCGAGATGTGGCTCTCCGACAGCACCGCCACGCCCGACACGCCACCATTAGGCGTGAAGTGGTGGAGATGAATGTGGAGCAGCGTTGCTCCCGCAACCTCAACACACTTCTTCAGCGTGCGCTCGATGTGACGAATGTCACCCAAACGCTTTGCGCCGAAGAGATCAACAATGAGGTGCGTTCCCGCAAACCTCACGCCGCCACGCTCGATGAAAAAGTCCTTTCGGTCATCGTGCGACGAAGGCGTGATGTCGTAAGTGTCTTCCTTTTGGGCGGTGCTTGAACGAGTCAAGTCCATCCCCAATTGGAAGAGGGCGTCGTCGTAGGCCATGCGACCCTCCCCAACCAGCAGATAGATTGTGACCCGCCCGCTCCTTACCTTTGGGGTTTGGGGATGTTCCTTGACCTTGAGGGCAGGTGGTCGAACGGCAGGGGCGATATGAGGCCAAAGCCCCCCCGACGCAAGAGTAAATCGGACCCTCGCAACATTTTTTTTTCTTGTCGACCTTACACGGGGTTAACGCGTCGAGTCGCGCGCATTTCGCTATCCGGTCCGCAAGCGTCTCGATGCGCTGGCAGCGACGTTTACCGCTTCCACAAATTCCGCAACAGCTCCTTGGCTTTCCCGATCTTCTCCTGAGCCTTCGCATCGTCGCCTAGAACCCCCTTGAGGGCACCGTCGACATCGCCCGACTGCAAGCGACGGATGGCGTCCTGCACTTTCGGCTGTCGCAACACATCGCTGATTTCGGGAACGACCTTGAGGTCGTCGAATGCACCGGCGATACGAATCGGCACCTCGATGCCCCCCTTCGCGATCTGCGGCTTCACCAGAAGATTCATATTGCGGTCGACGAGATTGACGACGCCGCTCCCCGCCGCGTTCCCAGTACTGCTGTCGAGCCGCAGATCCTGCGTGCGCGCGACCCCGTTCGTGATCTGGAACGTCCCGGACAGCGCATTGAAGGACGTCCTGGCATTCACATCGCGATCGAGCGTGGGCACGCGGCCCCTGGTGAGGCCGTCCAACAGCTGATTGACGTCCCATCCCACGAGAGCGCCTTTGCCGATGTGGAGTTCCGCCTTGCCCGCGAGCGCGCCGATCAGCTCCCGCTCGCTGCCCCCTTTCGAGCTGACGGCAAGCAGCATACGGCCGCTGCCGTCCAGGAGGTCGATATTCGCGAAGCTGCCCAGAAGGGGCAGCATGGCGAAGCCGTCACCCGAAAGATTGATGCCCATCGTCGTGACGGGCTCGCGCGCATCGACGCTGACCACGCCCTTCGTGTTGCCGTTGTAGAGCCGCGCCTGGGCGAGATCGATGCGAAGGACGCCGTCCTTCAGCTTTACCGTGGACTGGATCTGCTCGACCGCATGCCCGCCTACGACGAGCTTGCCGAAATCCAGCCGACCGCCGAAATCGGCCAGCCTCAACCCGGCGAGGTTCAGCGGCTCGCTGTTCCAACCCTCGAATTTGCGCTTGGTGAACCCTTTGACCTGGGGGCCCGGCTTGGCCTCGCCCCCTCCGCTGTCCCGGTTGATCAGATCCTCGATCGATTTTGCTGAGCCGAGCCCGCTCCCCGGCGGCGGCGCGAAGCGGCCGGCATGGCTCGGCACCGGTGCGGGCACCGCGGCTGGAACACCGCGCGCCATCGCGCCGATCACCGGCTCAACGGCCGCGATGCGATCGACATCGAGCGTGGCGAACTTCAGATTGCCTGTGATCGAGGGCCGCCCGCCACCGATATCGACGGTGAGTTGGCCATCGGCGGCCGCCTCGCCCAGCGCGGCCGACACGTCGCCGAGCGTCATTTTCGTTCCCGCCAGCTTGATCCGGCCGTTGAGCGCCACCGCGCCCAGCGGCTCGAGGCCGGACACCGGCAGACTTGCCAGACGGCTCAAAGCATCGAGAGACGGCGTGCGGATGCTGATCTTGCCGTCCGCCTGCGGCGCGGCGCCCCCGGCGAAATTCCCCTCGTAGGTCGCCACCAGCGGCCGCGAGCCCACCCGCACACTTATTCGGGTCGGCCTGTTCTCGATGGCATTCTGGAATTGATCGACGGTGAGATCGAGCGCAATACGCTCGCCAGATTGTTGGAACTGCCCCACCACGTTCAGTGGCCCGGCGAGATCCTTCAGCGAAATCTGGCAATCGAAGCCGCTCAGGGTGTAGCTCAGCCCGTTACGCTGATCGGCGTATCGCACCGTGCCGGCGACGATCTGCACGTCCCCCAGCGAAACATCGTTGAGCCCCGAGAGTGGTCCGCCGTTCTTGGGAGGCCCCTTGGCATTCTTCGCGAAGTCCAGCAGTTCTTTGGGCAGCTGCTGTCCATCGTGCCCCCGCGTGCCAGCCTGCGCCACGCGAACATGACCGTCTCGCCGTAGATCCGTGGCTGCGGCGAAGTCCCAACTTCGCCGTCCGCTGCCGTCGACCCGCAAGTCGATCACCGGACGGTTCAGCACGAGGCGATCGACGCGAACTTCGCGCAAGAGCAGCGGCAACAGCGAAACCTGGAGCTCCAGGGATTCGGAGGTGATCAACGGCGATCCCGGCATGGTCGGCGGCGCGGAGAGACGCACACCTTCGAGCGTGACGCCCAGCGACGGGACGAGACTGAGGCGCGTCTTGCCCTCGATCGTCAACTCGCGACCGGTTTTCTGCCGCACCTGCGCGACCAGCTGATCGCGCACGAGATCCGCTGGCGGATTGAGCAAGAGCACGCCGACCGCCGCCACCGCGAGAACGACCGCCGCCATCACCGTGTAGAGAACGAACGACACGAGCCCCGAACGGCGCCGGTCCGGACGCTGGCCATGCGGCGCGCGCCCGCGCCGAGGCGCGTCGTGATGCACTGTCCCGTGCCGTGATGCAGCATGTCGCGGAGGCGGGTGAGGCCGCGCTTGCCCTTCCGCTGCCCGCGATCCGGGACGCACGGCTCCGAGGATGGGCGGCATTCTGTTGTCGGGCTTGTCGGACATCGGAAGCGCTCATGACCCAAGATGGTGACCGGTGACAGCCGAACGCGCCACGTCAGTTACATCGCAACGCGTCCGAATCAGTTGTGAATACGCCATCAATATGTCAGATGCGGTCCCGACCGTTGAGAACCGCTGGACGCAGGCACCGCGATCGGCCGCATGGAAGCGCGCCCGAGGCGAAGATCGGACGGCCCGGATCCGGCCGGGATGGTGGGGAATGACCGAAGCCTTTCAGAGCCTGCTCGGTGTCGTCGGGATACCGGCGCTCGCACTCGCGATATCGTCTAATCGCTCCGGCCTGTTGGCCCCCCGCACATTCCGCGTCGTCGCCGTCGTATTGGCCGCGCAAACCGTCATCGGGCTGACGCTCCTCCAGGTTCCCCAGTCGCGCCTCCTGTTCGATGCCATCGGCAGGGTCGTCCAGGCGCTCCAGTCCGCCACCGAAGAGGGTATGCGGCTGGTGTTCGGTTATCTGGCGGGCGGCCCGGCGCCGTTCGAGCCCAAGGATCCCGCCAACGGCTTTCTGCTCGGCTTTCGTGCGCTGCCGCTGATTCTGCTCATGAGCGCCCTTTCCCGTCTCCTCTACCATTGGGGCGTCTTGCAGCGAATCGTCGGCGGGCTCGCGAGCATCTTTCAGCACGCGCTCGGCATCAGTGGTCCACTTGCCACCGCATCGGCCGCCAACATCTTTCTCGGCATGGTCGAGGCACCGCTGCTCGTCAGACCTTATCTGGCGGGCCTCGGACGCGGCGCTCTCTTCGCCACCATGGTCGTCGGCATGGCCACCATCGCCGGCACGGTCATGGCGCTCTATGCCGCCATCCTCGAACCCGTCGTTCCGGGGGCAGCGGGCCACGTGCTCGCGGCATCCCTGATGAGCGCGCCCGGCGCTCTCATGCTCGCTCGCCTCGTGGAGCCCGACGGCTTCGACGACGGCCCAGCCGCCACGGACGCGATCCTCGACAACCCGCCGCGCTCCAGCATCGACGCGCTGACACAAGGCGCGCTCGACGGCGTCAAGCTGCTCGCCTCCGTGATCGCTCTGCTCGTCGTCATGGTGGCGACGGTGTCCTTGGCCAACAGCGTCCTGAACGCAGGGCTGTCCCCGTTCGGCCTTAAGCTCACCGTCCAGCAGATCCTGGGATGGCTCGCGGCCCCGGTGGCGTTCCTCATCGGCATCCCCTGGAGCGAAGCTGCGACCGCAGGCAGCCTCATCGGACAGAAGATCGTGCTCAACGAGCTCGTCGCCTATCTCGATATGGCCCGGCTGCCGCCCGAAGCGCTGTCCCCACGCTCGCGCCTCATTCTCACCTATGCGCTATGCGGTTTCGCCAACATGGCCTCGCTCGGCATCATGATCGGCGGCATGACGGCGATGGTGCCGGCGCGCAGCAACGAGATCGTTCGCCTTGCGCCCAAGGCAGTGCTGGTAGGCTTGATGGCCACCTTGCTGTCCGGCGCCATTATCGGCACGATTACCTGGACATGAGTCTTGGACTCCTCCCCATCCAGCCCCGATCCCCCAAACCACAAGGCGAGACGAGATGACACGCGGGCGCGGCAAGAAGAACCGGCACCGGAAGACGTCGCCGGATCGCACCGCGATGCAAAAGGTGACGACGACGTCCCCCGCACGGACGACGCTTCCATCAGAGCCAGCGCCGAAGCAGCCGAAATCGGGGATAGAGTGGCGCCAGCTCGCTCGCTACGCGCTGGCCCTGGTCTTGGGCGCGATCGGATCCGTCATCTTCGTCAGCCTGCAATTCCCCCTCCCGTGGTTCCTCGGCGCGCTGACCGCTTGCCTGATCGCCTCCGTCGCCGGAGCGCCGATCGCGCGGCCCAAGGCGCTGTCGATCCCCATGCGCTGCGTTCTGGGCGTCGCCATCGGCTCGGCCTTCACCCCGGCCCTCCTCGATCGCATGGGCAGCATGGCCTCCAGTCTCCTGCTGCTGATCCCCTTCATGTTGTCGGTGATCCTCGTCGGGATGCTGTTCTATGAGAAGGTCGCCAAGCTCGACCGTCCAACGGCGTTCTTTGCGGCCGTGCCCGGCGGCCTCACCGACATGACCACGATGGCCGAGGAGGCCGGCGCCAAGGCGCGAACGGTCATCCTGGTTCAGGCGACGCGCATTCTCCTCATCGTGTTCACGTTGCCGCTGTGGCTGCAGTGGCACGACGGGCTGGCCGTCGGGCGTGCGGTCGCCAGCCGTATCCACATCTGGGAGATCACGCCGCTCGATGCCGTCGTCATGTTCGCGATGGGGCTCGGCGGCTGGCTGACCGCCCGCTGGCTCGGGCTTGCAGGCGCGCCCATCGTCGGGCCGATGATCGTCAGCGGCCTGGCGCACGCCTTTGGACTGACGTTTGCGAAGATGCCGCTCGAGGTGCTGGTCGTCGCGCAGATCAGCGTCGGCGTGCTGCTGGGCTGCCAGTTCCGGGGCCTGACCTTGAAGGAATTGACGGGTACCGTGACGTGGGGCATCGCCAACGCTGCCGTGCTGATCGTCTATACGGCCTTCGTCGCGCACTGGGTGGCGCAATTCACCGGCTTCGATCCTGTCTCCGTGCTGCTCGCTTATGCGCCGGGCGGCCAGACCGAGCTGAACCTGCTCACCTTCGTGCTCGGGCTGGACGTCGCCTACGTCGCCATGCACCACCTGTCGCGCCTGGGCATCGTCATCCTGGGCGCCCAGATCGTGTTCAAGACACAGAAGGGCTGGCGCAAGACGTGACGTGAGCGGCGCGCCCCCGGCATGCCGCCCCCGACGCGCCTTGACGCGGCCCCGCCGTGACGTGCAGCTTTCCCCCGAAGCCAGGAGGAAACCGCACCATGAAGCTCGGCATCTACATCAACGCGCAGCATCACCAGGCCGACGATCCCGCGCGCCGCTTCGCCGAGACGATCGAGCAGGTGCGCCTCATCCGCAAGCTCGGTTTCGATTCCATCTGGAGCGGCGAGCACCACGTCACCGACGGCTTCCATTACTACCCGTTGCTGCCGATGATGACCCGCCTCGCCGCCGAGGCCGAGGGACTGGAGATCGGCACCAACATCGTGCTGCTCCCGCTGCACAACCCGATGGAGCTGGCCGAGACGGTGGCCTTCCTCGACACCATCACGGGCGGCAAGTTCAACCTCGGCGTCGGCCTCGGCTATCGTCCCGAGGAATTCGCCATGTTCGGCGTCGACATGAAGCACCGCGTCTCGCGCTTCACCGAAGCCATCGAGATCATGCGGCGGCTGTGGACCGAGGACGCCGTCACCCACGACGGCCGCCACTGGCGGTTCGAGCGCATGACCATCCGCCCGCGTCCCAAGCGCAACCCGCACCCGCCGATCATCGTAGCTGCCCACGTCGACAAGGCCGTGGAGCGTGCCGGCCGCATCGGTGACGGCTGGGCCATCGTCCCCACGCCGCGCAGCGACGAGGTCGCCCGCCACGCCGCCATCTTCCGCGACAGCCGCAAGGCGGCGGGCCTGCCGCCGTCGCCCCATGTCGTGCGCCTGTTCGAGGTCTCCTGCGCCGCCGACGAGGAAACCGCGCTGCGCCGCGCCGCCCCGTTCCTCCTCACCAAGTACGCCGCCTATGCCTCCTGGGGCCTGCCCGGCCTCGAGTTCCGCAAGGAGGACGCGCCGGAGGAGCAACTGAGAAAGCTCGCCATCGACCGTTTCGGCGTCGGCACGCCCGAACAGGTCACCGATGCCTTCATGAAGCAGCACGCCATGGGCATCACGCACATCACCATGCGGCTCTCGTGGCCGGGCATGGCGCACGATGAGATCATGGCGGGCATCGAGACGGTGGGCACGAAGGTGCTGCCCGAGGTGCGCCGCCGCACACCGGCTGGCGCCTGAACCGGACGGGAGCGCCGCCATGATCGAGCAGGCCCGACTTCCGATGATCGCCGATGCCGGGCCCACGAAGGCGATGCGCCCAGACGAGACATCGGGTACCGCCGCATCCACACCTCATTCGTCATCCTCGGGCTTGTCCCGAGGACCCATCGTGCCACTGTCTCGGAAGGGGCGAATTTGGGCCGGTACTTTCCTGAGCAGGCGCACTGCGCCTGGCTTGTCGACAATCGCTCCGCGGAGGAACCGGACGTTGGCCGATAACGTGGCTCGGCCCAATCCTGCGTTCGGCTCCACGACAGAGCCCCCAAAACCCGACCGTTAGGCGTCCGACGTCATGAGCCAATCGCGTTGATTAGAGAATGTGAAGCGGGGAGCTTGAAGTTCGTCGGCTGTCTAGTAGTTTAGCGGGAGGTTACCCAAGATGGAGTTTCACCGGTGACCATCGATGATCAACGCGAAAAGTTTGGCGGTTCGCATTGGCAAATGCAGGCGAGCCAATATCGGACACAGTGCTCGAAGTTTCGTGTTTGCGCGACGGCAACATGAGGTACCGGCTTGAAACAATAGCAACCTGGATCGGCGGTGCGATTGCACTCGGCGGCTTAGCCCTGTTTGCATGGGACAACCCAATTGCGACGCTCATTATCGTTGGCGTCCCGACGCTGGGAATACTTATTCTGACGGCGCGTTACGATTACGACTATTGGCGCTTAAGATACCTTCGCTGGCGGCATGGCGATATACTGATCATGGCGGCTGGGATCGTTACACCTCACCTCGACCATCTCGCCCATGAGTGGGGAAAAGAGCTGAAGTGGGATGGCCGGTCGGACTATCTCTGGGAGCCTTGGATCATGGCTTCAAGGGACTATGTCGATGCGCATGTCATACCCAAACTCTCGGCGGATCAGAAACGCATCGTCGCTGATTGGGGATTGATGCTGCGAGCTGAAATCGAGAGCGAGTTGCGCGGAAGGGTTTTCGAGCGGGCGAAGCAATTGGGGCTTGTAATCTGAACCGCATATGTACGGACATCAAGGAACCAGTTACCCTCTCAACCAAATCAACTTGAAATGCCTGCACTCGGTTGCCGTGGACGTTCCTTGCCTGCCTCTGACGACCGATTTTATACTGAACGGTCGCCGAACGGCGAGCCACGGCTCGCTCGATGCTCGCCGGTCGCGATTGGCGGTCTGTACCCGTACCGGTCTTCGCCGCGAACCTCATGAGCGGACCCGCCGAGGGCAAGCATTGGGAGCCGCGGCAGCTTCGCCTCAGGGGCACGAGCCGCCGACTTCAGGACCTTCGGTTAGACAGCAGCACCCCACCAAGTGACATGATCGAATGGCCCGTGACCACTGCAAGGCTAGGCCGGGGCGCTACTGCTCATGCATGGCACTGTCGGGATGGAGCGCAGCACGGGCTGGGAAGCCAATGTCTGCTCCCGCCCCACCACACCGGCCAGAGACCTCCCGCGCCATGGGTCCTCGGAACACGCCCGAGGATGACCGTGGCGGGCGACGCGCCGACGGGGTTCACCGCGACCACGCGGCAAACTACGATTGCGGGGCTCGATGTGAGCTCCGCGTCAGCGCGGTGAACAACCCGGTTATCCCTGCCGATCCCGCCTCGAACGCCGCCGTACTCAACACCACTCCGCCCTTCCCCTCTCCCGCCTTGGCAAGGCGGCCGGGCATGCTTTAGCCTGCCGGGTGCATATTCACCGGCACATGCACGGGGACCAAGGCAATGCTCGATCTCATTATTCGCGGTGGTGACGTAGTGACGCCGCAAGGCGTCATGAAGGCCGATGTGGCGGTTCAGGGCGAGACGATCGCGGCCGTCGCGGCTCCCGGCGCGCTGGGATCCGGCAACGCCAAGCGCGAGATCGACGCCACCGGCAAGATCGTGATGCCCGGCGGCATCGATCCGCACGTGCACCTCCACCATGGCTGGATGAAGCCGAACGGCGAATGGCTCACCACCGCCGGTCCCGAGCAAGTGGGCAAGGCGGCGCTGTTCGGCGGCACGACGACTTTCATCGATTTCGCCTACTGGCGCGGCACCGACACCGCATTGGCCGCAATCGAATCCCGCGACAAGGACTTCGTGGGCAAGAGCCCCTGCGATTGGGCCTACCACCTGATGCTCCACACCGATCCGCCGCCGGAGTTCGCGGGCCAGTTGGCCGAGGCGATCCAGGCCGGTTATCCCACGCTCAAGATCTTCACCACCAACATCCTGCCCACCCGGCAGGGCCGCATGATCGACTTCGGCGACATCTGGGAAGCGTTCCAGGTTCTCGCGCGCAACGGCGGCCTCGGCGTCATCCACGCCGAGGACAACGACATCGTCATGCACATGTACGCCAAGCTCATCCGCGAGGGACGCACGGGCTTCGAGAACCTGTCGCTCGCCCACAACCAGTTGTCCGAGGACCTGAGCTTCCGCCGTGTCCTTCGTTTGGCCGAAAGCGTGCCGGGCACCGCGCTCTACATGATGCACGTCTCCGCCGGAACCGGTGTCCAGGCGATCCGCGAGGCCCGCGCCAAGCGGCTGCCCATCTACGGCGAGACGCTGCATCAGTACATGCTGTTCTCCGAGGAAGACTACAAACGCCCCAACGGCCAGATCTACCACACGTATCCCTCGCTGAAGTCGAAGGCCGACCAGGCCGAGCTGTGGGCTGGCACGCTGGACGGCGCCATCAACTGTGTCGCCACCGACGAGTTGTGCTGCACGCTGCAGGACAAGATCCTTGGCAACCGCATCGACGATACGACGGGCGGCAATTCCGGCGTCGAACCGCGTCTAGGCGTCATGTACACGGAGATGGTGGTACGCCGCGGCTATTCCCTCTCCCGCTACGTGGATCTCGTCTCCACGAACGCGGCGAAGATCATGGGACTTTATCCGCGCAAGGGCGCCATCGCCGCCGGCAGCGATGCCGACATCACGATCCTCGATCCCGGCCGCCGCGGCAAGGTCACGGCCGCCGACCTGCACGAGACCGACTACACGCCATGGGAGGGCCACGACATTTTCGCTTGGCCGGTCGTCACGCTGTTGCGCGGCAAGATCATGGTCGAGAACGGCGCGTATTTCGGCAGCACGGCGGACGGCAAGTACCTCAAGCGCAAGATCCCAGCGGAAATCCTCGGCGGCCCGTCGCTCGGATGACGCAGGCAGGACGGGCACCGCTCGGAAAATTCGCCGCAATTGCCGTCCAGGACTGAGAGCCGCACGAAGTGGAACTTCCGTCTCGAGGCCCCACATGATCGGCTGCGCGACACGAGCGAGCCAAGCGACGCTCTTGCTGTTGTCGGCATTCATGGCCGTCCCTGCCGACGCACGAGCCGGGGAGACGGCGAGCGGGCCGGCTTGGATGACCGGCGCTGCCATCCAAGGCACCTTCGGCGGCCAGCCACTCGCCGGCACCTATCCGACCGGCAAACAGTGGATGGAGAACATCCGCACGGACGGCTCCACCGACTATCGCGAGGGCGAGAAGCGTTGGGAAGGGCGCTGGTGGGTGACGGAGCGCGAATTCTGCTTCGCCTATCCGCCCGGCACGGCGGGTGGCTGCTTCCGCGTCGTGCGCGTCAGTCCGAACTGTTTCGAGTTGTACGACTTCACCGGCGACCTCGGACAGGCCGACATACCGCCGTCCCTCAAAGGCGCATGGAACGGCCGCATGTGGCTCACCACTCAGCCAGCCACGTGCGAGGAGCGCCCCGTCAGCTGAGCGATGCCCCGACGACGCCCGAGGGCCTTCGCGAGCGCTCAGTTCCCGCCGCGCACGATGCTCGTCACCAACGAGACGAGACACGCCGCGGAGAGCACCAGTACGATCGCCGGCCCCGCCGGAACATCGATCCACGCGGATGCCGTCAGGCCCGCCGCCGAACCAACCGCCCCCACGATCGCGGCCAGAACCGCCATGCCCTCTGGCGTGCGCGAGAACGGCCGCGCGGCGGCCGCCGGCATGATCAGGAAGGCGATGATCAGCAGCACGCCGACGATCTTCATCGACACCGCGATCGTGAACGACAGCACCAGCAGCAGCAGGCCTTCGGCACGCCGGGTGGGCATACCCTCGGCCGCCGCCAGTTCCTCGTGTACGGCGATGGAGACGAGCGTCCGCCACAACGCCACGACGACACCAAGCACGCACAGTCCGCCGGCACCGATCCATACGAGATCGCCCTGCGTCACCGCGAGAATATCGCCGAAGAGATACCCCATCAGGTCGAGCCGCTGGCCTGCGAGCTTTGCCGCCGCGACGAGACCGCCGGCAAGCGCCGCATGCGACAGGATGCCGAGGAGACTGTCGACCGGAAGCACCCGCTGCCGCCCGAGCAGCGTCAGCAGCCCGCCCATCGCCAACGCGACGATCACCACGCCCAGAGTCAAATCCAGATCGAGCGCGATGCCCAGCGCCACGCCGAGCAGGCCGCCGTGCGCGACGGTCGAGCCGAAATAGGACATGCGCCGCCACACCACGAGGCAGCCGAGCGGCGCGGCGATGATCCCCAGCGCAACGGCGGCGACGAGGGCTCGCAGAAGGAAAGGCTCAAGCATCGCTGATTTCGCCGGGTTTGGCAGCCTTGGCTGGCAGAGGTGCGCCGGTCAGATCGTGCGCGTGGTCGTGGTCGTGCGTGTAGATGCCGAAGGCCCGCGCCGTCGCGGCCCCGAAAAGCTGTACGTACTCGGGATGCTGCGCCACGGTCTCGGGCACGCCGTGACAGCAGACGTGGCGATTGAGACAGATGACGCGATCGCTCTGCGCCATGACCACGTGCAGGTCGTGGCTGACCAGCAGAACACCGAAGCCGCGCGAAGCACGCAGACGGCCGATCAGTCCGTAGAGTTCGGCTTCGCCGACGTAGTCGACGCCCCGTACGGGTTCGTCGAGCACCAGGAGATCGGGTTTGCGTACCAGCGCGCGCGCCAGAACCACGCGCTGCAATTCGCCGCCCGACAACGCATGCAGCTGTTGTTCGAAAACCTGCCCCGCGCCGACCTCGGCGAGTGCGGCCCGCGCTTCCTCGCGCGTGGCGGCCCGTCCCAGCGTCAGGAAACGCTCCACGGTCAAGGGAATGGCGGGATCGCGGTCGAAGCGTTGCGGCGCGTAGCCGACGACCAAGCCAGGACGCCGGACGATATCACCGGAATCGGCCTTCTCTAGCCCCAGCAGAATGCGCACCAGTGTCGTCTTGCCCGCCCCGTTGGGCCCGATCAGCGTGACGATTTCCTTTGGCGCGATGTGGATGTCCACACCGTCGAGTATGCGCCGTTTGCCCCGCGTGAGCGTGATCCCACGGGCAACGATCAGCGCATCGGAGGGGACGTCGATGGGCACATGTGCGTGATCGTGACTGTGCGCATGCTCACGACAGCCTTCACCGGCTGATCCCGCTTCGTGCGCATGTGCCGTCTGACGCGCCGTACCGCCATCTGCCATGCCTTCAACTCCGATTCGCTGCACACGGCGCGCACGTCCCGATCACCTCGACGAGCGTCCGTGACGGTTCGAACCCGCTTTCTCGCGCCGCTGCGCCGATCCGCTCGAAGGTGAGTTCGTCCCCCACCTCGGCCACCGTGCCGCACGACTCACACGCCAGCACGATCTGCCGCCGGTCGCGCGCGTGGCGGCCGTGACAGGCAAAAAAGGCATTCCGGCTCTCCAGGCGATGGACCACCCCCGCCTCGACCAGGCTGTCCAACGCCCGGTAGACCGAGATCGGCGCCAGCCGCTTTTCGCTCTTCCGGGCCAGCCGGTCGAGAATGTCGTAAGCGCCGATCGCACAATGTGACGAGGCGATCTCCTCCAGCACTTTTCTGCGCAGATCGGTCATCCGCATGCCACGCTGTTCGAAAACGACCTCGGCACGCGACACCGCTGTCGCGAGGCAGGTTTCGTGATCATGACCAGGGTCCGGAAAACCGGTGCCGTGTGCGTGCTTTGCCATTGTTGCGGCCTCCGCCGTGGTACCCGCCGCGCCGAAATCGCGCCGACGAGCTTCTCTCGTTATGTTTGTTATATCATATCGCTCGACCGAACCAGTCGCCGTAGGGGGCGGATGGCCACTAGACCGACGGACCGCCTTCCAGGCCGAAGCGCTCTTTGATGCGACGGAACAATCGATCGCGAACGTCCCGATAGGCCGCGAGCGCCTGCTCGCGATTGCCTTGCCCCTGCATAACCGTAGCATCGATGGTCGGCCAATACTCGACATCCACGGCCATCGTACGGGTCAGTTCCAGTGCCTGATGGTGTGCTTCCGGCGACAGCGTGATGATGAGATCGAACGACGTGTCGTTGAGATCCTCGATCGTGATCGGCGCATGCTGCGACACGTCGATGCCGATTTCTTCCATGACCGCGACCATGAACGGATCGAGTTCCCCCGCCCGGACACCCGCCGACTGCACGTAGACACGATGTCCGGCGAGGAATTTGAGGATCGCCGCCGCCATCGGCGACCGCACGGCATTGAGTGTGCATGCGAACAGCACGGCGCCCGGCAATTCGCCACGGGCCAATCTCCCCTGCCATGGCGAGCCCGCGTCCATGCCCTGGCTCAGCCTTTCCAATGCAGCGCGCAAATAAGGGTGAACAGCCGGCGCGCCGTTGCATGATCGACGCTGATCTTGCCCTTCAGCCTCTCGACCAGAACCTGGCTGCCTTCGTCGTGCAGGGCGCGGCGGCCCATGTCGATCGTCTGAATGCGCGAGGGCGGTGCCGCGCGGATTGCCTGGTAGTAGGTATCGCAGACCGCGAAATAGTCCTTGATGATCCGACGTAGCGCGGACAGCGCCAGCATGATCGTCAGCGTCTCGCTCCCATTGGGCGTGCCGACCGTGAAGACCAGCCGGTCTTCGACGATGGACAGATCGAGCGTGAACGGTCCGTCGTCGCGACCTTCCACGGAGAACGAATTCTGATCGAGAATGTCGTAGATCGCCACCTCGCGTTCGTGCACGACGTTCGGATTGGCTTGACTGATCGAGCGCTCGTCCAGCGTGATCGCCACCAGCCGTGCGCGCGATGGCGCGTCCGAATTGTCCGCGCCGTTGGGCGTGTCAGCTTGCGTCATGGCCGGAGCCGGAGGCTGCATTGCTGCCCGTCAGGCGAATTGCGACGGAGAGGCGATGCGCATCCAGGCCCTCCGCGCGCGCCAGGGTCATCGCGGCCGGACCGAGCACGTTGAGCGCCGCCCGATCCATCCTCAGCAGCGACGTACGCTTCATGAAATCGAGAACGCCCAACCCCGAAGAGAACTTGGCACTCCGCGCCGTCGGCAGCACGTGGTTCGAGCCTCCGACGTAGTCACCGATGACTTCCGGCGTGTTGGGGCCCAGGAAAATCGCGCCCGCGTTTCGAATGCGGGCCGCGAGCCCATCGGGGTCGCGCGTGGCGATCTCCAGATGCTCTGCCGCGATCCGATCCGCCAGCGCCGGAGCCTCCTCCAGCGAGCGTATCAGAATGACGGCGCCGTTCGCCCGCCAGCTTTCGGCCGCGATCGCTCCGCGCGGGAGCCGTGCGAGTTGCCGCTCCACCGCAGCCTCGACTCCCTCGGCAAGCGCTGCGCTGTCCGTCATCAAAATCGCCTGCGCGGCGGTGTCGTGCTCGGCCTGCGCCAGAAGATCGGCGGCGAGCCATTCAGGATCGTTGTCGGCATCCGCGATCACGAGCACTTCGGAGGGCCCGGCGATGGAATCGATGCCGACGACACCGTAGACTTGCCGCTTGGCGGCCGCCACGTAGGCGTTGCCCGGCCCCACGATCTTGACCACCGGGCGGATCGTTTCCGTTCCGTACGCGAGCGCCGCAATCGCCTGCGCGCCGCCAATCCGGTAGATCTCCTCGACGCCCGCCAGATGCGCGGCAACCAGCACCAACGGATTGAGCGCCCCGCCCGGCGACGGCACCACCATCACGATGCGCGGCACGCCCGCCACCTTGGCCGGCACCGCGTTCATCAGGACGGAGCTGGGATAGGAGGCCGTTCCTCCCGGCACGTAAAGACCGACGGATTCAACGGCCGTCCAGCGATGACCGAGTTCGGCGCCGATCGCGTCGGTGTAGCGGTCGTCTGCGGGCAACTGCCGCCGGTGGTGTGAGGCGATCCGATCCCGCGCCAAGGTCAAGGCCGCCAGCGTCTCGGCATCGACGGTTGCCACCGCAGCCGCCACCTCGTCCGGCCCGATCCGGGTGCTCGTCTTCGATAGATCCAGGCGATCGAACTTCAGGGACAGCTCTGCCAGCGCCGCATCCCCCCGCCTGCGCACGTCCGCGACGATGCCGCGCACGGCTTGATCGACGTCCTCAGAAACTTCGCGTTTCATTCCGAGGAAAGCCTCGAAATCCTGGCCGAAGGCAGCGCTGCGGGTATCCAGTCTCAACGGCATTGTCCCTGAGCGGCTGATACGCCGCTCCTCCTTGGGGGTTCGAAACGTTACTTCGCGTCCGTCACGGGATGCCGGGGCTTGCCCCGCGCTTTCCATGCCGCGTCCATATCCTTCAACTCGACCTCGATGCACTCGACCTCGAGCCGGATGGCGGCATTGCCGGCGAAGAGAAGAGTTGCATATCCCGACGGATCGTTCGCGGCCTTCGGCGCGAATTGGATCGCGAGCAGAGACAGCACCTCGTTCTTCTTCTGCAAGTCGATCCCACTGACTTTGACCCCCAACACGCGCTCGAACCGCAAACCGCTACGCCGGCGCAGGAGATCCTTGGACCTCCCCTCGACGGCAGCCGCCCAATCGAAGCGATTGGCCAAGAGCGCAAACCGTTTTTCTCCCGGCAGGTATGCGAGATCTGCGACCTTGAGCACCGCGTCCTGAAGATGCGCGGAGACGACTGCCAAATCCTCGGCGTCGAATGCGATCAATCGAAGTCTGGTCATCAGTAGAGCCCGGCCATCGTGCGCGCTGTGGCCCACCGCTGCGGGCCGATGGCCGAGTGATAGCGACCCCCGCGCCCCCGTGCAACCGCGCCGCCCGCCCTCGGTGAAGGCGCCACTGGCAGGGTTCGTGCGAATGTGCTACGTCCCCGTCAACATTTTTGATGCGCCGCACAATCGCGCCCGCCGGCACGACGCCGCGCCAGGAACTCCCATGCAGCTACGAAACATCGCGATCATCGCTCACGTCGACCATGGCAAGACCACGCTCGTCGATGCACTTCTCAAGCAATCCGGGGCCTTCCGGGACAATCAGAAGGTCGAGTCCCAGGCCATGGACTCCAACGATCTCGAGCGCGAGCGCGGGATCACGATCCTCGCCAAGTGCACCTCGAGCGTTTGGGGCGACACCCGGATCAATATCGTCGACACGCCCGGC
>VFQT010000569.1_pt1 | contig 52915 bp, 40 predicted proteins | sample 3512381 | NCBI WGS metagenome assembly VFQT01 (sample SAMN10412376, study PRJNA504923) | tailings metagenome | isolation source: Relicate 2 Philex TSF3 active mining site | place: Philippines: Tuba, Benguet | collected 2017-08-29
AGCAACTTCCCTGCCATTGAATTTATTACAATCCGGGTTTTGAAAGGACCTCTAGTGTTGAGCGTGAAAAATGGCCCGAAGGGAAATTCGGTGGCTCGACGTTGGTCGCCCTCAGTTAAAGTCCATTGTTCGTCTGGTGTTTCATTACTGACGTTTACTCGCGTTTTCCAGTGTTGGACAGGTTGCAAACGGCTTTGAAGCTCCGGCAGCAGAAGTTCTGCAATCAGCGGTTCAAAGTCCAAAGCATCCAGATTGGAGTCAACGTGAGTAATCGAAAAGTCGAGCTGAATACTCCATGGGCCAAGTTCGCCTGTAGTGCTCACAGCCCTCACCCATGCTCGATAACTGCCTGCCGCCAGATCGGATGCTGGAGTAAAGTTGGTTGCAGTGAGACCTGTTTGGTTGATCACGTTGAACTGTGCGATGTCGGTGCGGTTGACCTGAAGTTGGTAGCTGGCTGCACCGTCGACGGGGTTCCATGCACAGGTCGGAGTTCGATCAGTATTTGACGATCCGGCCCCGGGCGAAATGAAGGTCGGACGACCTCCCACATAAATGACTGTCGGATTTGATCCACCGCTTCGTATTGATCCGATCGCTGGAGAGCTGACCGCGAAAGTCCACCAGCGATAGAGTCCATCAGTCCAACTGGACGCCGGAGTGAAGCTGGTACCTGCGACTGACTGACCGTTGATCACCATCTCATTCGTGTTCAGATTTTTGGCATAGAATTCATAACTGACTGCTCCGGAAACGCCCGTCCAGGAAAATGTCGGAGTCCTATCAAATGTCGCGCTGAGCGGTCCGATCGGGGACGGAGCTGGCACAACCAGAAGTTCCTGCAGGACTGACCAGTTCCCTGCGTTCCCCTTAGCATCAACGCCACGAATCCAGCACCGATAGAGCCCGAGTGGCAATTCGACTGTCGGCGTCCATGTCGTTCCAGAAACCTCGGTACGGATAAACTGCTTCTGTCCCGTGGACTGATTATCAATCCACAAGTCATACTTATTCGCACCTGGAAGCGGATTCCAGTTGAGTGTCGGTTGAGATGTCAGCTGGACTCGAGAAATCGATTTCCATGCCGGCGCTGCAACAACGGAGAAATTGAAGGGAGCCGTCCAGTTGCCGGGTGTCGCGCCGATGACTGGTCGAATCCACATCTTGAATTTGCCCAGTGCGAGGTCGACGTTGGGGGTATATGATGTCCCCGTGACCGTCGCCATGTGGAAACGTGCGACTCCCGTCGATTCATTGTTGATATGAATCTCGTATGAAGTTGCTCCTGCTGAAGGCGTCCAGGTAAATGTCGGGCGAATTGCCGTCGTTGTTCCCGAGGGCGTCAGCAGCCGAATCCCAACATTGTAAACCTGCCCTGTGAAACTGCCCCGACTGCTGTTTAGAAGGACGCTGAGATTGTTCTGAAGCTGATTCGCAAGTACGACATCCGGTCGTCCGTCGCCATTCAGATCGCCAACGGCCGCTCCTCTTGCGTTCGTGCCATTTCCAAATCCCTGCTGGTTCTGAAATGTCCCGTCACCATTCCCTTTCAGCACACTGAGAGGAGAAGTGTTGAAGTTGGCACTCATTAGATCAGGCTTGCGATCGCCATCAAGATCGGCAACCCGAACGGTCATGGGATTAGTGCCGGTCGTCAGGACGAATTGCGATTGCAGGGTACCATCCCCGTTTCCCATCAACAGACTCAAGGTATGAGCATCAACATTGCACACCGCCACATCAGGTTTCGTGTCACCGTTCAGATCACTGATTGCAACAGACCGCGGCTGCGAACCAACACCAGACGACTGTGGTGTCTGGAATGTGGCATTCCCGTTGCCGATCAATACATACACTTTGCTCTCGACATAGCCTGCTGCAACGATGTCGATCAGATTGTCTCCGTTCAGATCCCCTAAAGCCACAGACGATGCCAATGCTGCGATATTGATTGACTGTTTCGCCTGAAATGTGCCATCTCCATTCCCAGGCAGGATGCTGATGGCTGCTGAGCTGTTCAGGTTTGCTGTGACAATGTCTAACTTGCCGTCACCATTAAGATCACCGAGAGCGACAGAATAGGGAACCGCGTCTGTGGAGTACGTCTGCTGGGACTGCAACGTGCCGTCGCCATTGCCAAGCAATACGCTGACACTGGAGCCCCCTTCATTGGCAGCTACGACGTCCGGTTTCCCATCACCGTTGAGATCCCCGGTTGCAACAGAAATCGGACCGATGCCTGTGGAAAATGTCTGTTGCGCATTGAAGGTTCCGTCGCCCTGGCCCAGCAGGACGGCCACGACGTTGCCCGAATGATTGGACGTGACAATGTCCTGCTTGCCGTCCTGATTGATGTCGGATAGTGTGACTGGCACGGGAGTCTGTCCCACCGTGACAAGTTGCTGGGGCTGGAAAGAGACGACTGAATTCAGTGTCGTAATCGCATTTCCGGCGACGTCCCGAATGGAGCCGTTATCCAGAAGATTCAAGCCTAGTGATCCGTCTCCCGTCACTCCGTTCAGTGTTACGTCGTAGGACGACAAATTAATAGGGGTAACCTGAATCGCTGAATATGTCACGGTTCCAGAAGTCACAATCTGGAAGTCCGATGAGTCCACCCCGGCAACGCTTTCATTGACAGAAAGCGTCCATGTCAATGTACTGGCATTCGTGTTCGGGCCGACTGGAGTCTTTCGATTGAATGATTGCACAATCGGCTGCCACGTATCAATCCTCAAGGTGCCGGGAGGGTTCGTTGTTGCACCTGTCAGCGATGCGTCAACATCACCAACATCTCGAACTGTAGAGTTGTTGAGCAGGAATTGGACGACGGCTAGATCATCCACATTTCGTCCAGGTTCGACGGAATAGGTGAAATTGATCGTGGCAGAACCCGAACCGGAGGCATAGTTGGCCGTTCCGCCGTCATTCAGCCTTAACGTTGGTGAGCCATTGGTGCGATTCACATTGACCGTACCATCAAACGTTACCGCGAGAGTCAGCGAATCTCCCGCGTTCAGCGCGCCGGAACCACTGGTGATACTCAATCCCGAAACGGTTACGGAAGTCACTGCCGCCAACAAGGCGCGAGGCTCCAAAACTTGAGCCGACACCATCTGGAGAGGAGAACTTCGTCGCGAACGAACATGCGATCGTCGCCAGGTTTCTCGTAGTAGCCTGCGGACAACAGTGAACAAGTTTGGCCCGGACATTTCTGGGAGTGCTCAATTGTAAAGGCACGTGGACCCTCGTCGTGAGGCGTGAAAGAAAATGTTATCGACCCGTTCAACGGTTGGCAATTCGCGTGTTTCGGGAATCGCGGCGGCGTGTTGCCGCCGATCGGAATTGAACCGTCAGGCGTTGAATGCCGTGGCAGGTGGAATCACTGGCTCACGACTCGTGCATTCACCGTCACACTAAGCGTTGGGCAGGGGCGGGTGGTCCAGGGCCAGATGCTGGATTGAGTGGTGATGGTGGAGGTTTCGGTTTCGGGGTTGGCGTTGAGGAGGGTCTGGCGGAACTCGGAGGCGTGGATGGTTGTTTCTTTCCAGGCTTGCGCGTCGGGCGAGGGAGTCCAGAACGTGATGGTGAGATGGTCGGGGCCTGGTGTGCCGGACTGAAATCGGCGAGTTGTGGTTGTCAGAAGAATGGCCTCGATTTCTTCTCTTGCTCCATAAACGTCAACCGTGGATTCAGGGCCCCGCAGATTCAGGCTGTCTGCCTGGCAGAACCTCTGTAGTTCCAAGGCGAGCCACGACAGAGGAGTATCGACCGGAGATTCGTCCGATTGCGAGGCGTTCGCGCTGCCCAGGATCGTTTCAGGCAACTCAGTGATCTCTGATGATTCCATGGATGTTCCGTTGGCCCCGCTGCGGTCTCTCAGAGCTTTGTCCTTCAGAAGATCCGCAAACTTTCTCTTCTTCGACGGTGCCTCAGTTTTGCTTTCCTGCTGGTCTGCATCGATAAAGTGCAGGACATTCGACAGCGTGTCGTCACCCTGGATTTCCGCGACTCTGAGGCCATTGGTAATCTCACGACCTGTCTGGCCGGATTCGTCTGACGATGCGATCGCCTGGACCACAACGCAGGCCGACAGACACAGCACCACCGCGCCGAAGCCGGCGGGAAGTCGGGAGAGCCATGAACCGGGAATCGTGCGCGTCATGATCAGTCTTTGTTTTCTGGTACAGGCAGTGGACAACGAACTTCAATCGCCAGAAAGTCCTGCGGCACATCGTCGCTGACAGAGAGCGCCACGCGGTCGCTGGAGATTGCGGCGGCCACGGGCAGTTCTCGAATGAACTGCAGAGCACCTGACAGCCGGTCTGCGGAAGAGACCGTAAGAGTCAGGCTTACGCCGCTGCCCTGGATACGTCGGGCCAGAATCTGTGCCAGCGGCCTGGTACGAGTAACGTACTCTCTGCTTCCCGGAGTGAGGCTGGCATGTGGCAGCATCAATCGCAGGCTCTCAATGTTTGTCAGGAGGGGACTGTCGACTGAGCCGATCGGTCGCTGATCGGGATTGTCGACCTTCGCGAAGAGTTTTTCCAAAGACGAATTCAGCGACCTCAGGAGCGGCTGGTCATCATAGGACGCTGGTCCATCCGGTAAGCGTCCGATGGCCATCGGGCCCGGCAGAGCCTTGAATCCTGATGATTCCAGTGACGTGGCGAAGACGGGCAGGATAAACACCAGCAGAATGCCGCACGACCACAGCAGCAGCGTCGTGTAGCGATACAACCCCACTGCTCCTCGAAGCGGATACACGGTTGCAGACGGAGTGACGGAGACTGAAAGGGAACTTTCAGACTCATCGTCGCCCTGAAATATCCTGAGCTTCGCTGTCATTGCGGTAAGGCCACCTGAAACTCGTGTCGCTGAAACTCATCTTCTGATTCACTCTAGGCCGCTCGAACAGAATCCCCGCGAGACGTCTCCTCTGCCCCTGACGGTGCAGCAGCTTTCATCGCTCCGGCCGGCAGCCAGGCTCGCAGGCGTTCTTCGATCAGGACCGGCGAATATTCTTCGTTCATCGCGAGCAGTCCTTCCTGCATCATCTGTCGAATCTGCAGATCGTCGGTGTGGCGAGTTTCCAGGCGTCCGGCAACCGGGATGAAGATCAGATTCGCCATCAGCACCCCGTACAAAGTCGTGGTCAGAGCCATGGCGAGCGAAGGCCCGATCTGGCGTGCATCATTCAGCTGGGAGAACATCTGGATCAGCGCGAACAGCGTTCCGATCATTCCCCACGCCGGGGCCGCACTGGCCATCATCTCGAACAGTCGTCGGCAACTGCGGTACTTCTGGTCGAGCACCAGGCATTCCCGATCGAGTGCTGACTGGAGGGAGTCTTTGTCTGTTTCCGCCGCAATGAGTTCCAGCCCCAGACGCATGAATGAGTCTGTTTCGGCTGGAAGGTCGGCTTCCAGCTGACGAAGTCCGTCACGCCGTGCGGTAATCGCGTAAGACCTCAACCGGCGCAGAATCGTCGCGGCTGTGGGCAGTGGACGCCGCATGACGTGAAGCAGATGCTGCAGTGCGTGCAGAGTGCCACTGAGGGAGAACTGCACAAGGACAGACAGCAGCGTGCCACCAACAGTGACCAGCAGTGCGGGAACATGGAAGAAGGTCATAACGTCACCTGTCAGGCCGCGGTTCGGCGAGCCTTGTAAATTTGAGCAAGAATCTCAGCGATCGCTCGGAAGAATTCGAAGGGAATTTCCTGGCCGACATCCACCGATTTGAAGATCGCCCGGGCAAGAGGTTTTCGTTCGAGGACCGGGATTTTGTGTTCCTTTGCGATGCGAACGATGTTGGCTGCGAAGACACCGGCACCTTTGGCCACCACCTTTGGTGCTCGCATCTTTCCGACTTCATACTGAATCGCGATCGCAAGGTGAGTCGGGTTGGTCAGAATCACGGTGGCTTTAGGAACGTCTTTCACCGATTGTCGGCGACGTGCCTCGCGTTGTTTCTTTCGTATGGCAGCTCTGACATGAGGATCGCCCATGTCATCTTTCTGTTCCTGTTTCACTTCTTCCCGGGTCATTTTGAGTTTCTGCTCGTGGCGAAACCACTTGACCAGGTAATCGACGATGGCAAGGCCGATCACAACGCCGGCCATGGAAATGCAGAGGCTGAGTCCCAGTCTCCACGCGAATCCGGCGACGCCGCCGACTGTCGTAAAGTGAGTGATCGAAAGTTCGTGGCGACGCATCCACAGCTGAATAATGGTCAGCCCCAGCAGCAGCGTCACTTTCGCAGCATTCAGCAACCCTCGAACGCCTGATTCGATGGAGATGAGACGATCCCAGCCGGTCGTCGGAAGAATGCGTTCCCAGTTGATTGCCAGCGGTTTCCACGTCAGTACGAAACCGACCTGAGCAAACCCGAATGCCAGGCCGACAACCATCATTGTGATGACCAGAACACCGCAGGCTCGGAAGAGCTCTCCTGACAGCCATTGCGCGCCGACGGATGTATGCCATTCGGTCCAGTCCGTGGATGGTACTTCCATGAACCAGGTCCGCATGCCATTCATCAGGCGTTCAATCAGTCCGGTGCCTGTCCACATCAGAACGAGGCAGCCGGCCAGAAGAACGACTGCTGCAGTCAGGTCCGTGCTGAAGACAACCTGACCCTCCGCCCTCGCTTCTTCGCGACGACGTGGTGTTGGTGCTTCGGTACCGTTATGTTCGAGATCTGCCATGTCAGCCCATCGCCTCCTGACCCACGAAGGTCAGAAGCCGCTGAACGGCTCCGCAGATTTCCGGCAAAAAGAAGAACAGCCCGCCAATACCGGCCACAAGCCGCAGCGTCATTCCGTAAGACATGAAGTTGAACTGGGGAGCGGTTCGCATCGTGATCAGGATCGTCAGCGAGACGACGAACAGCAGAATGCCAACAGGACCGATCACCAGGAATCCCTGGCCAACAGACTGTGAGACGCTCCAGAGAACCATGTCCCACGATGGCATGGACCATGCCGATGCTGATGGTTTCAGAGCAAAAGATTCACCCAGAGCCAGAAACAGAACGTGGTGGAGATCAAACAGAAAAAAGAGAACAATGGCCAGCGTTTCCAGCATCTGTGAAATGACGTTGCTGGGCTGCTGGTCCATGGGTGACGTCAGGCCGCCGATCGTTAAGCCCATTTCCTGAGCGATCCATGCACCGCCGACACGGACTGGCACCATGCAGAGACTGAAGAGCCATGCCAGTGCCGCTCCGAGTGCGGTTTCCCGGACGGCGTAATAGCCAAGAGAAATCCACGCACCGGTCGGAGATGAACTCATCTTGAGCATCATGGCCGTCGCAGGTGCGAAGCGAGGTGCGAGGATGATGGTGAGCGCAATAGACAGCCCGATCTTCACGGTATTCGGAAGTCCCTGTCCGGCTACCGGTGGAAGGAACGCCACGAACGCCGCGATTCTCAGCAGAATCAGAAGGCAGGCGATGATCAGGGCGTCTGTCATTGAGTAACCTGAAGAAGGCGATCCATCATTCGCAGAGTGAACTCAGACGAAAGACGCAGCATCCACGGCAGAGTCAACACCATCACCGCGCCCACCGCGATGATACGAGGCGCGAAAGACAGGGTCTGTTCCTGCACGCTCGTGACGGTTTGCATCAGCGACACAGCGAGACCGACAACAAGACTGACCAGAATTGCCGGCCCGGAGATCCACATGGCGGTCAGGAGCAGATCCTGTCCAATTGCCACGATATCAAGTGCGTCCATGCGAGTGACTTTCTACCAGTGAATGTCCCGAAACTGCGACCGTCTGGCGCGAGGCGCTGTGTTCTGATTGTGGACTACGGTTTCCTGAGTTGGGGCTAAGAAATGCGACACAGAACTGATCCTCCGCCTCATTTCGGTACCCAACATTACGGTTTCTCGGCCGACTTGGTTGCGTTATTACGGTTACTCAATCGCAGTAGGATGCTGGAGGCAAGTTCTTCATCGCTGATCGCGTCCACCACGTTGGCGGCATTCTTATCATCCATCGCTCTAAGAACGTCCAGAACGTAATCGAGGTTGTTACCTTTGGCGATGTTTGACAGGTAAGCAGCGGCCTTTTCAGGTTCCAGACTGGAGATTAGGGCGACAGTGGATTTGAATTCAGGTGAGTCAGTAGGGGCAACTGCTTCACTTGCCACGCTTGCGCCCTTCTTGCCCTGAGCAAGTGCTTTCTGCTCGTTCTGAAGTTGGATTTCGAGGTTCTTCAGACGCTCGCTCTCTGTTTCATTCAGTCGCTTTTGATCGTCAACAGCTGCTTTCTGGATGGAGAATTTCTGTTCGGCTTTCAATTGTTGTTCCCGCTCAGAGTTCAGCGTCTTTTGTGCAGTGTCGAGTTCTCGACGCTTAAACGCCAGATCTTCCAGGGCCGTCTTGACATCGTTTTCCCTCGATGCAATTGCCTCCTGGTCTCTGTTGAGCTTCTCAAGACCATCATTCAGTTTGCTTCGATCGGCTGCGATCGCTTCTCGTTCACTGGCGAGTGTCTTCTCCTGTTCTTTCAGTCTTGCCTGAAGTTCCTCGGTGGCTTCACGCTGATCAATCGCCTGTGCAAGCAGATACTCGATCTCCTGCTGAGCCGTCTGCATGTCAGCAATGGCCAGTTTCTGCTGACTCTCCATTTCCTTGAGAGCGGCTTCACGCTTGCGAACGGTTTCATCGCGAGACTTCAGGCTCATTCCCATCCGCACGATTTCTTCAACGCTCATAGGAGTCGCACGGACGGCTACGGGAAGCTGATCGTCGGCCGATGCTGTTCGCTTCGGCTCATGAGAAGCTGACCCATGATCATCACGACCATGAGACGAATCGTCACCTTCCTCTGACGGCGCACCATGATCCGATGATGCAACTTTGGACCCATGTCCGTCTGCAGCCGCATCGTGTTCGCCGTCCTCACTTTCCGCACCATGTTCGGACTCAGTCGCATGAGGTGTGGACTTCTTGAGCATGAACATGCCCAGTCCGGCAGTGACTCCAAACATGACGGCGGCGTAAACAATCAGACCCAGAAACTTCTTCATGACTCACTACTCCGGCTTAGTTGTTGCTCGCGATAATAGGCCTGAGACGCCTGTTCCTGCAGCTGGTTTTCCTGTTCCTTCAGCTGCTGCCGACGATGTTCGGAACGCTCACGCTGAATCATTTCTTCCACAATCTTCAGTTCTGCCCTCGCCTGCTTGTGCAGTGCGAGAGCTTCCTGAAGTCTCTCTTCTGCCAGCTGAAGTTCTTCACTGGCTTTGCTCAGGTCTGCCTTGCCCTTTTCAATCAGACTTGTGACTGACTGAAACAGAGCACCGCTAAGTCCCATAGACATTTCTCTGGCCACGAGTTTTTCACACTCAGCCAGCTGGATCTGGATTTCGTTTCTGTGATTCTCTGCTGCAATTCGTTCGGTGTTTCGTGCCGCCGCAGTGGCTCGACAGGTGTCTTCCTGCTGAGCACGCAGATGGCGGATCTTTTCGTATCGGGAAATAAATCGTTTCATGATTCACTGATGGCAGCATTGGCTACCACGGCCAGGCTCCTGCAAGTGCTTTCAGCTGATCCTGTGTTTCCTGCCACGACGAACGCTGGTTCACTGACTGCTGAAGAAATCGTTTCGCCGCGGGCATGATCTGGACAGCTCGATCCACCTGAGGAGACGTTCCGGATTTGTATGCGCCGATCTGAATCAGGTCGGCGATTTCCGAATGCGTGGCCAGAAGGGATCGGAGTTTGGAAGCATGCTTCTGATGATTCTCAGTCGTTACCTCACGGAAGACTCGGCTGACGCTGTTCAGAACGTCGACCGCGGGAAAGTGTCCGGTCGCGGCAATTTTTCGATTCAGGATGATGTGACCATCCAGAATCCCTCGAGCCGCGTCGGTGATCGGTTCGTCCATGTCATCGCCGTCCACAAGCACGGTGATCAGTCCCGTGATCGCGCCGACTTCGCCGCATCCCAGACGTTCCAGGACGCTGGCCAGCAGTGACTGAACGGAAGGCGGATATCCGCGTGCTCCAGGCGGCTCTCCCAGCAGCAGCCCGAGTTCTCGCTGAGCCATCGCGAGCCGGGTCAGGCTGTCGAGGAAGAACAGCACATGAGCACCCTGGTCCCGAAAGTCCTCAGCAATAGATGCGGCTGTCAGAACTGCCTTGATTCGCATAAGCGGTGTTTCATCCGAAGTCGCAACGACAACAACGGAACGCGAAAGACCCTGCTCACCCAGACAGTCTTCGATAAACGGAAGAACTTCGCGACCACGTTCGCCAACCAGAGCGATGACGTTGACGTCCGACTCGGCGTACTTGGCGATTTCGCCCATGAGCGTACTTTTTCCAACGCCGCTGCCTGCGAACAGTCCAACACGCTGGCCGCGTCCGATGGTCAGCATTCCGTCGATGACTCGCTGTCCCGTCACGAGCGGTTCTGTGATGCGAGTTCGGAACATGGCATCAGGAACCGTTGCCGATTCACTTCTCCAGCGGCGGACTTTAAGCGGACCGTGTTTGTCGATTGGACGCCCCAGCCCGTCGATCACTCGACCAAGCAGCGACGCACCGACTGGTACACTGCGGGCTCGACCTTCCGCAATGATCTCGAGACCAGGACGCAGGCCGGACGTGCTGTCAAAGCACATCAGCTGCGATTCTGATTCATCAAAGCCGACGACTTCGGCCATCACCTGAACGCCGGAGGACAGTGTTACGGAACATGTCTCTCCGACGAAGGCCGGAAGATCAGCTCGCATCAGTCCGCGCACGCTGCGAAGCCTCCCGGCGGTCCGGAAAGCGGCGCAGTGAGCGGCCTGTTGAGCCATCTCCGCGACGTTCAATCTGAGAGTCATCCAGTTTCTCCATCCATGAGCGACGAATATCGTTCAGTCGTGTTGGCAGGTCTGTCAGCAAAATCCTTCGTCCGGATTCCACCCGACAGCTTCCCCGATTCAGACTGTCATCCTGAATTACTGTGAGTCGCTGCAGTTCCTCTGAGGCGTCTGGTTCCTTCATGAGGACCTGCAGCAGGTCGTAGTCCTGTGGGTTCATGCGGACTCGGACAGGGTCCGTCAGCTGCATTTGTGCGAGTGCCTGAAGGATCAGGTCATCGACGGCAAACTGTCCGCGTTCGATGGCAGTTCCAGTCAGAACGGATGCAGCAGCAACGGCAAGTTCCACGGCCACTTCCTGCATTTCCTGAAGCGACTGACGCTGCTGTTCCTGAAGCTCTTCCACGGAAACAACCGCCTGTTCCAGCAGGTTGCGAAGATCGGCCAGATCTTCTTCTGAGATCATGGGAGCCGGCGGCGTCGATTCCTTTTCAATTTCCGCCATACGTTCCGGCGAGTTCCAGACCGGGATGGCGGCCGACTGTGCAAGCGGCGTCACAACGCGGTTGGAAAGGTCCGTGAGAACCGTGGCGACGGAAGGACCGGCAGCTGCCCCGGAATTCATGCCGACGGGGACAGGTCCGGTCGCTCTTGAATCTGCCGACTCACTGACGGCTGGCGGCGAAGAAGGAATCCGTTCGTCAGCACCCTCGGAGTCAGCGGAAACTTCATCAGGCGATGGAACGGAATCCTCTTCCGTGAGCATGACCGACGTCGTGATCTGGTCGTCTGAATCACAGGCCGTAACGACTTCCAGAACCTGACCGCCAGCGGCGATCGTTCGTGGACTTCGTTTCAGAGTGACTCGGACTGTGGCCATCTGGCTGACTAACCTTCACTTTCCATGTCAATGCGAGCAATGATTTCGGCGATGGAGTTTCTGGCCTGCAGGATGCGTGATTCCTGCACGCCGGACATGAACTGCATTTCTTCTTCGATTGTCTGACGTGCGCGTTTGGAGAGATTCGAGAAGACGGCTTCGGTGACATCCTGAGGAGCCCCGTAAAGAGCCGTCGTCAGGTTCGTGCTGTCGATCTCGCCGAGCACTCGCTGCATCATCGTCTTGCTGAGAGCAGCGATATCCTCGAAACGGTAGATCTTTGTCAACAGCGATTTTGCAAGTTCAGGATCCTGTTCCTCGATGGCAGCCAGCATATTCTTTCGACCTGCCTTCGGAACGCTGCGCAGGACCTCGGCAACGCGATCCGAATGAGTGCGCGTGTCGGGTGGTTCCGGCGAAAGTTGCTGAGCGCGCTGGAATGTCGCGCGAGCAATTCGTTCGACCAGAACATCCGGGGCGACCTGTTGCTTCGTCAGTTCCTTCATCACGGCCTTCTGATAATCACCTTTCAGCAGATTCAGAATTTCACCGGCCAGCGATGCCGGCAGACGGCTAAGAAGAATGGCTGAGGTTCGTGATTGTTCAGACGCGAGTGCCTGAGCGATCTGATGAGCACTGAGCTGCTTGAGATCTTCCAGCGGGTTGCCGGTCAGAGCCGGCGCTGTGGTGGCCGCCATGTTTTCCTCCGGCGTGGTCAATGAGTCTGTGTTTTCTGTGGAATCGACCGAGTCAATTGTTCCAGTCGGGGCCGATGATGCCGATGCGGCGTCGGTTGAATAGGCGGTGGAGTCTCCAGCCGTCGATTCCGACGTTGCCGGAGTCGATTCAACCGGGTTCCCTGTGTCAGACGGTACGGAAACAACGGCCGTCTCTGTCTTTGGTTCTTCAGCAGACACTGACGGTGATGTGACTGCCGTGGTGTCGGCCGCAGTTGTCTCGGGCGTTTCTTCTTTAGGCTCCGGCGGCAGTGATTTCAGTGCGAACTGGAAGAAGCACTCAAATTCATCCAGCACTTCGCGCTGGCGGGAGATTGTGGAACGAACCGCAGCGGGAGTCTTCAGGCTGGCTCGAAGTTTGGCTGCTCGCTCCGGCTGCAGGCGTGACAGGACCGCGTCAGCGACTTCATCGCCAAGCAGTTGCAGCAGCTCCAGAGTTTGCCGTTCTCGATCCATGGGAATTTCAGGGAGTCATAAGAGAGTTACGTGTATGTTCATGCTGCGATGCAGCCGAGCTTCCAGCGGTCACCGGCCTCACGCCGCCTTCCTTTCCTGCGATGATGCCGGTGGGGATGTTGTTGCGGATTTTGGCACGGATGCTCCTCGGCTTCCCCGTGGTGTGTCTTTGACCGGCGCTGTCGGTGGTGGGTTCTTATCCGAGGCAGCTTCGGCTTCCTGTTCGTTGAGCCATGCCGACAGAATATTCGCCACCAGTTCCGGATGAGCCTTCGCCTGTTCCGAGACGGAAGCCAGTCTTCTGGCATCGGCGAGAGGAATGCCTGGTCCGACGGTTTCCTTGATCACGATCGGCTTCATGCGTTTGATCATCAGAAGACCCATGACAAACGCAACCAGAGCACCAAGCCCCAGCGAAATGTACTGAGCGAGCGGAATCCACTGCTCAAGGCCGATCGGCGCGGCCGTTGGAACGGCGACATTGTCGGTTGGGGCAACCTTTGCAAGAACGACCTGGATCTCATCTTTACTGGAACTTGTCGATCCGATTGCACTGCGGATGAGGTCTTCAATGTCGGTTTCGTCGAGTGTATTTCCTGCGGCCATGTCGTTCAGGTCGACGACAGCTGCCACGCTGCGCCGAACAATTGATCCGCCTGCCGATGTGAGTGTCTCCTCTGTCTGCGATGGAAGATATTCCTCTTCAGACTCCGTGTCCTTTGTGTCGCCGGTAGTGCTGGAAGTCGGAATTCCGGGTGCCGTATTCCCTGTTACTCCGGCAGGCCCCTGCGGTTGAGGTGCGATTCCCTTGTACTGCGACGATCGGCTTGTTGTTCTGGTGTTTGCCTTGTTTTCGTCGTCAACTTTCACACTCTTCAGAGTCTTCTTGTCATGGTCCATCTCTACGGTGACGGTGACAATAGAACGTACACCTTCGATGCGACCGAGTACTGTCTCGGCTTTCTCCTTCAGCTCACGTTCGATGTCTCGCCGTATCTTGAGGTTCTCTTCAACGTCACTGTTCATTCCGGTTTGCAGGTCATACTGTCGTCCCTCACTGTCTGTGACGACGACATTTTCAGGTTTCAGGTCGGGAACTGATCGAGCGACAACATAGATGACACTGTTCGCGATCGTGTTCGTCATCTGTATTCCACTGGCTGGCCTGATGATTACAGAGGCTGTCACAGGGGAATTTTGGTACGTGAATGGCGACTTTTCCGGCGAACTGATGCTCACTTTCGCACTTTCGATGGATTTCACGTCCTTCAGTGCATTCTGCACGCGAGCTTCCAGATCTCGCAAACGCTGATCTTCTTCCGCGCGAGGTGACTGGAACATCGGGAAGCCGGAGGACTTGGCCTGTGCTACTTCTTCCGGATGCAGCATGTCTTTCAATGCGAGGTGCGCGTCATTGACCTGTGACGTGGGAACAGAGATCGCGGTACTCGACACATTGATCGTGTAGGGGATTTTTTCCGTGTCCAGGATGCCCGCGATGTCAAAGATCTGCCCGGGTTCACGGTTGCGGGCAATCACGACGTATTCCGGCTGCGTCGCCCAGATCATTGTGCCAACGACGGCAGCAATGCACGCCACTGTTGCGGCAGAGAAACCGATTCGCTGAGAAAGCGTCCAGCGATTCCACAGGTTCAGCAGCTGATCGCGAAGGTTTTGCCAGAACGACATGGGTGTGACTCAGTGAAACAGGAACTGGAAAGAAACGGAATGAAAGAACGAGACACTCAGACCTGCATTCGCATGACTTCCTGGTAAGAGGCGATCAGACGATTGCGAATTTCCATCATCAGGCGGAAGGCCAGGTCAGCTCTTGAGGCCGTCAGAACGACATCGTGAATGCTGTCTGTTTCGCCGGTAATCAGTTGCTGGACAGAATCGTTGGCGGAGATCTGCTGCGCATTGGTTTGCTGGACCATGCTTTTGACAAGATCCGCAAACGGCAGATCGTTCTTCGCTTCGTTCGTTTTCGGGGTCAGCCCGGGCGACGATGCGTTACCGATCTGGATGTACGGTGTCTGTCCCTGAAGCGACTGCAGTGACATCAGCGCAGACCTCGCAGAAGGGACAGCGCCTGTTCGGCCATCTGTCGGAATGTTTCCAGGGATTTCAGGTTCGCCTCATAAGCGCGGCTTGCGCTCACGAGGTCGACCATTTCCCGTGACATGTTGACGTTGGGAAGCCGAACGTGACCCGTCGCGTCGGCGTCCGGATGTCCTGGATCGTAGATCATGGGACCCGGAGTCGTGTCGGATGAGACACCGACCACATCGACACCTCGAAGACCGTCAACGGGGTTCTTTTCCGGGTTAATCCACTGGTCCATCGCCGCGGAGAACGTGACCTGTTGTCGCTGGTAGGGGCCACCCTGAGCGGTTCGAGTGGAGTTCATGTTGGCGATGTTGTTCGCCGCGACCTCCATGCGGATACGTTCCCCGGTCAGGCCGGAGGCGCTGATTTCTGTTCCGGACAAAATTCGCTGCATGGACATTACGGACCTCACTTCAATTCCACTGAGTCGCCACCGTCAGGATCCTGAAATTGCCAGTCGCATCTGTTCCATCTCTGTCGCCAGCAGCTGAATCCACGTCTGCTGGAGCATCGCGTTCTTGCTGAGCTGTCCCATTTCACGGTCGATGTCGACATTGTTTCCGTCCGCACGAGCCACCAGCCCCGGCGTCTGGACAACTTCCGGCTGTGCCGGCATCGAAGTACCGCCGGCCAGTTCCTGCGCCAGCTGCTCCTCGAACGACACGTCCAGCCGCCGGTAATTCGGGGTGTTGACGTTAGCGATGTTGTTGCTGATCACGCGATGGCGAGTTTCCGCCGCGTTGATCAGCCGACCAAGCAAATCGAATTGTGGATTGAGAGACTGCATATCGGCCGCATCGGCAAAGTGGCCCTCGTCTCTGAAATCAGAACATTCGGTAAAGCTTCTCTGGCTTACCGGAACAGAGCTGTTCAGTGTCCTTCTCCTGGCGTGCTGAGGGAAAACACTCAGCGTTGAAGAACTTAGGGAAGATACTGCGGGGAGAACTCCTCGGGGAAAGGGTGAACCCACCTCGCGGCAATTGCAAAGCTGCTACGTTCAGAATGACCGGCACCCTACCACGATTCAGAGAATGCTGAAATGGGACATGTGTTAGCAAGTCGGCGGGAATACCCCCGATGATCAAACCCGCATGCTCCGCGCTTCTCGGCTGGATGTGAACTAGAGTTTTCGGATGAGCAATGGTCTGCGCATTCCTTTGTCGCCGTCATGGATGATTCGTACTCACCGCCTGTCTTCCACCTGTTGACGAATTCAAAGTACGGACCCGATTCAATGTCGATTGACTTTTCAAAGTTCTCACGGCTTCCTTCACTGCCAACTGTCGCAATTGAAGCCCTGAAGCTTTTCCACGACTGCAACAGCTCTAATGATCAACTGGTCTCAGTGATTCGCAAAGACCCCGCGATCGTCAGCAAGCTGCTGAAGGCTGCAAACTCCGCGCGCTACAGTGCTCGCGGCGAAGTCACCGACCTGAATCGTGCCGTCATGCTGATGGGCCGTGCGCAGGCTGCTCCGCTGGTTCTGAGCTTCTCGCTGGCGAAGCAGTCGATGGAGAATTCTGATCATCTCGCATACTACCGAAAGTTCTGGCAGCGATCCTTTGTTCAGGCCACGGCTGCGGAGATCTGCGGCACCCATTTTGGTTCGATCGCGTTTCGCGGAGAGTGTTACACCACCAGTCTGCTTGCCGGTCTCGGCAAACTCGCTCTCCTTCGCGCTGAACCGGAGAAGTACCTCGAGTGCCTGAAGTCCGCTCAGACCCAGGGAGCCCCCCTGAGTCGCATCGAACAGGAAACATTCGGCTTCACGCACAACAAACTGTCTTCCATCCTTCTTCAGCAGATGGGGTTGCCGGAACGCTGCCACCTGGCCATTCGCGGCATTGATGGTCCTGTCACTGCTGGAAATGCTCAGGAGCCGCTTCTTGAAGTCACTCGGATCGCTGACGCAGTGGCCGGACTGATCTGCGATGACACCGCAGCATTGTCCATCGTTCAGCTGCAGGAAGCCATCGGCGCTGTCAAGATGCCCGAGTCACTGTCGATCGAGAGCCTGATTGACCAGGTACGCGATCGTCTGGAATGCTCTTCGCAGTTATTTGACTTTGATCCGCCAAAGCTTCCACCGGCAGGTGATCTGCTTCAGGATGCTCTTGACCAGTTGTCTCGTATCGCAACGGCTGCCGAAGAAAGTCCGGCCACGGCTCAGGTGCCCGTGGAACTGCTGGACGAAAATCGCCAGCTGAAGCGACGCGTAGCCGACCTTCTGCAGGTTGCTCGCCTGGATGCTCTGACTGGTCTGGCAAATCGCGGGTATCTGCTGCAGCAGCTTTCGGAACGAACGGCTCTCCATCGAGTCCGTGGTTTGTCGATCGGTCTTGCCGTCATCGATATCGATCATTTCAAGAAGATCAACGATACGTTCGGTCACCAGGCCGGCGACCAGGCTCTTCGAGTCGTCGCGGAAACGGTCCGCAAGTCTCTCCGTGATGATGATCTCGTGGGACGTTACGGCGGTGAAGAGTTCGTTGCGATTCTGGAAGATGCCAATCCTGAAGGTCTCGCAATCGTCGGTGAACGAATCCGTTCGAACATCGCCAAGGCTGAGGTCGTCTTTGAGGGAAAGAAGATCCCGGTAACCGCGAGCATCGGACTGGTGGAAGGCCAGATCTTCGGCACCGAAGCCGAGTTCGGCGAACAGCTCTTTGCCGTCGCAGACGCTGCCATGTATCGAGCCAAGAAGGGCGGAAGAAATCAGTTTATCGTTGATACTCTGATTGCCCCGAGCGACGGGCCTCAGGTTCAGGAACGAGCCCGCTCCGTGGCTGTTCCCGCGATGGCCTGATACGGGTTGACTTCATCAACGAGTGTTGAGGGATCTCTGGCGAGATTCACTGCCCTGCGTTTCTGCTGTGGTCTAATAGGAAGGATCTCTTGCGAGATCCACTACGCTGGGCTTGTGGTGAGGTCCAAAAGGCAGGATCTCTGGCGAGATCCACTACAGAGGACTTCACAGCGCTGCGTGGTTGTGCTTCTTTGGTTACGATATGGAACACGTTTCCATATTGATCCAAAGGCAGAACGATGATTCGAGGTTCTCTGTGCATACCGCTGCAGCGACGGTTGTTTCTTTCCTGTGGTCTGATGGCCGCCCTGCTCTGCTGTGTTGCGTCGAGTCAAGTCATGGCTGTCGATGAGCCGCAGTCTTACCAGCAACAGGTGCTGACCTGGAGGCAGAAGCGGCTTGAACGTCTGAAGTCGCCCGATGGCTGGCTTGCTGTTTCTGGACTGATCTGGCTTGATGAGCCAAAGGACCAGACGGAATTCCTGATCGGTTCTTCGGAGCTCAGTCAGATCCGACTGTCGCAGGAATCCAGTCCCGCAGCCGCCGGACGTTTGACAGTACGTGATGGCGTTGTTTCATTCGCGATGAATGATGGCGTGGACGTGAAATTCAACGGACAGCCAGCACGTAGCGGAATTCTGCAGATTGATCCTGCAAAGCCCGAAGCAGATTCGCCCGACAAACTTCAGGTTGGGCACACGTCGATTCACCTGATTCGACGCAGCGGCCGGCTGGCAATTCGACTGCGAGATGCGAAGAACTCGCTGATCCGGAATTTCCCCGGTGAAGACTGGTATCCGGTGGATGCTCAATACCGAGTGACCGCGAAGTTCGTGCCCTACGATCCTCCTCGCCCCATTCTGATCACGAATGTTCGTGGTGCAACGTATGAAGATCATCTCGTGGGGGTTGTCGAATTTCAGCTGGGCGGGACCAGCGTGCGTCTGGAATGCCAGGAGGAAGGCCCTGACGATCTTTTCATCGTGTTCCGTGACGCCACGAGCGGCCGGGAAACTTATGGTGCGGGCAGATTTCTGAACGCAAAGAAGTCAGCGGATGGTCAGGTGATCCTCGACTTCAACCAGAGCTACAATCCGCCCTGCGCGTACAACACTCATACGCTGTGTCCGTTGCCACCGAAGACCAACCATCTGTCGATTGGAATCCCTGCGGGCGCAAAGAAGCCGCTGAAGCCCAATGACACGAAGTAGCCGGCGGCAAACTGGTTGCGTTGTTCGAAGCTGAAACTTGCACCTTCGGAACTGCAGTCGAGACAATCGGATGATTGAAATTCATGACTATCGCGACGCCTGGACCGCGGAATATTCATCGCAGGCGTCTGCACTGAAGGCGGCCCTGGGTTCACTGGCGCTCAGGATTGACCATATTGGTTCGACATCGGTGCCGGGGTTGGCTGCAAAAGATGTGATCGACATTCAGGTCACTGTCGCTGCGTTGTCTTCGGAGGTCATCGCGCGGCTGAGCAGTGCGGGATTTGTTCAGCATGCCCAGGTCGGGCAGGATCATATTCCGCCGGGAATGTCGGACGATGTGAAACAATGGAGCAAGCTGCTCTTTCTGGAACGTCCCGGCGATCGACGCTGCAATATCCATGTGCGTCAGCAGGGAATGGCCAATCAGCGTTATCCTCTTCTGTTTCGTGACTATCTTCGAGCCCATCCGGCGACGGCCGACGCGTATGCCGAGCTCAAGCGGCGGCTTGCGGTTTCACTTGCCCATCCGAAGCAATATCCTGACGTCAAAGACCCTGCGGTTGATTTGATCTACCTCGCAGCGGAAGACTGGGCGAATCGAACGAAATGGCAGCCGGCAGAATCATAAGCTTCGACGATGTAGAATGCTGTGCCTGCCAGCGTGTGTCCGGATATTCTAACGACCTGCCGTTTTTTCAGTGATTTCGTGTTGGATCAGATCCATGACTGTTCGTTCTGCCGTCTTGCTCACCGCTGTTGTGATGATGTGCGGTTCCATCGCTGCTCAGGAAACCATCCCGGAGCCTCCGCCGAGTCCTCGTGAGTTTCGAGCGGCCTGGGTCGCAACGGTGGATAACATCGACTGGCCCTCGCGCCGCGGGCTCTCGACAGCCGAGCAACAGGCCGAACTGATTCGAATCCTGGACAAGGCCGCTCAGTTGAACCTCAACTGCCTTGTGCTGCAGGTGAGAACGACCGCAGATGCTTTGTACGATTCGACGCTTGAACCCTGGAGCTACTATCTGACAGGTGAGTCGGGTAAGGCTCCTGATCCGTACTATGATCCGCTGACAATGTGGGTTGAGGAAGCTCATCGACGCGGGATTGAGATTCATGCCTGGCTGAATCCCTATCGTGCTCGCTTCGGAACGAATGACCTTGCAGACTCACACATTTCAAAGACGCGTCCGGACCTGGTGAAGTCCTATGGACGTTACCTGTGGCTGGATCCCGGTGAACCCGATGCAGCGACTCATTCGCTGGCTGTCTTTGCAGATGTCGTGACCCGATATGACGTCGACGGCGTCCACATGGACGATTACTTCTATCCGTATCCGATCACAGAAGATGGCAGGGAGGTGGATTTTCCGGATGATGCTTCGTGGTCGAAGTACCAATCCTCCGGTGGCCAGCTTGGGCGAGCAGACTGGAGACGTGACAACGTGAACCGGCTGGTAAGGCAGATTCATCTGCAGACTCGTCAGGCGAAGCCGTGGGTTCGCTTCGGGATCTCCCCGTTTGGTATCGGTCGCCCGGGTGCAGCTCCGGGCATCACGGGATTTGATCAGTACGATAAGCTTTATGCCGATGCGACCCTGTGGCTGAAAGAAGGCTGGTGTGATTACTTTGCGCCGCAGCTGTACTGGCCGATTGACCAGCAGGCACAGAGCTTTCCCGTGTTGTATGACTATTGGCGCACAGACAGTACGGCGAATGTGCCGATCTGGCCAGGGTTGTTCACAAGTCGCACTGGAGACAAAAGTCGGCCATTTCCTCCTCGCGAAATTCAACGGCAGATCGAAGTGACCAGGAAGACAGGAGGAGGAACGGGTCACATTCACTTCAGCATGAAAGCTCTGATGCAGAACCGGGAAGGCCTGGCAGACGATCTGGAAAAAACACTTTACGCTGCCCCTGCCCTTGTGCCGCAGAACATAAATGCGGCAGGAAGTCCGCCTGTTGCCCCTGTTGTCAAACGGAAGGGCGACGAGACGATGACCATTCAACCGGGTAAAGATGACTCGTTGAAAGTCTTTGCCATCTGGCAGTGGGATGGAACAAGCTGGAAGTTCGACGTCATTCCGTCGTCGCAGCGAGACTACAGGCTCAGCGCTGATGTTCGCCGAGTGGTGGTGACGTCGGTCGATCGATTTGGGCGAGAAAGTGAGCGGGTCTCCGTGGACCGTTAGTTCCGCAGGCCCATCGATGAAAGACGAGGACAAGCCGCATTATCGAAAGAAACTCAGTCGCGACATTGCGACACTGGAACCGCCGGCGACATTTGTCGGTGCCGGAATGCTGGCCGACTGACGGTCCATGCGGTCCGGAGGAATCAGGCGGTCCAGTCGAGGCCTGAAGATGATCAGAAGCAGCAGCGGCAAGTACCACAACACATAACGGCCGATGTCGTCCGGGTACCAGAGCTGGGCTGCAACAACGAGTGACGTGGAATTGGAAAGCAGGTTCTCAAGGTTGCGCGGCCTTGGAAGCACGGTCATCGCCGTTAGCATCACGAAGAAGATCGCCGCCATGGGAATGCGGATGTACAACTGCGACAGAGCGTCGTCGTACGCAGTGCTTGTATCATCCAGCAGCCGATACACAGACCAGTTCGTCGTTGTCACCAGCTTGTTGGAAAACGAACTTGCATCCCCGGAAATCAGCAGCAGCGTCGTGACGAGTATCGCTGCGACTCCCATCACGGAGACTGCAAACTTCACGCTTCCTCGACGTCCGTAGAATGCGGCCCAGACGGGTAACAGGAAGACGGCAAAGAACAGCGTTCCGCTGGCCAGTCCCAGCAGGACTCCTGCCACGACAGGATTGCGGTAGCTGGCGATCGCCCAGATCAGGCATGCCGCCGGAAGCACATGACTCAATTGATGAGCATACACGGCCGTGCATGGTAGCAGCAGATACAACAGCGCCATTGCGACGCCCTGCTGAACGTTCGCGAAGTGCATCTTGCCGACCGCGATCAGTCCCAGCACAACGAGCGTGTGTGCGACGATGACGAGCGATCGAGCCACCCAGTCTACTTCCTGTTCTTTGTCTGCCAGCTGTGCCACGACAGCGCCACCAGCGGCCACGAGTGTTTCGGTAGGAGCCGGATGTTCTTCTGATGGAGAATTCGGATTGACCTGAACGTCACGCCGCTCCAAAAGTGCTTTGCCGTAGTCAAAGGCTTTGCGAGTGCTGACCTGAGGAGGGTTCTGAGCAATCGCGGTGATCAGAAGTGCGAAGGCCGGAATGCACAGAAATGTAATTCCCGCTGCATTCAGATTCTGATCCAGTCGAGGTCGTCGCGTCAGACTTTCGTCAAACACAAGTCGAATGATCAGCAGAAAGGACGTCACCAGCAGGATCAGCAAACCCCATGTGTATCCTGGATGCACAGCGGCGACAGGAGTTTTCGACGTTTCTTTTGGTACGGAAGTCGACGACTGGTCTTCGGACGTTGTGGCAGCGGCTGGTCCGACCGTCTGCACCGTTGCCGGATCTTTCTCTGCCGGCGCCTTCGATTTGTGCTCGTTAGATTCAAGCGCGGCTGGGTTTGATTCTGCCACAGTTCCTATGTCAGTCGCTTCGGCCGCAGGCTCCACCACCCAGATCGCATCGCGGTACTTCAGCGTGGCGGTTGCGGACAACGCCAGCACAAGCAGAAGGCAAAGGTCCAGGTTACGAATCGAAAAGACTCGTGAGAAGCGAAAGAAGATCGCGAACAGCAGCAACGCTGAATACAGCCACCAGGCCACCAGCTTCGCGTCGATGAAAAGTTCTGCCAGGTTCGAGATCATGCTTTTAGTCTGAAATTGCGTCCACTAGTGTACGCATGCAGAGTCTCCGCTGTTCATTGAACGCTTTGATTTGACAAATGGCAACAGGCTGCCGGAAAAATCGTTCAAATCTGCAGGAATCGGATTGGGCTCTGGAAAGACAGCGAAGGTTTGCCGGCGCCCTGGGAGCTTCACCATCGTAGCCGTCACTGTCCGAGTGACGAAACATCGCCGCACGCCGCTCCGCGTCGACGGCATCCATCGCGGAGAATCGCCGGTCATCACTCGGAGAGTGATGTCTTGAGAACGATCAGCGCGCACCTGTATGCATAAGTCGTTCCTGCCCAAGCGTTTGCATTTCAAGGTGCATGGCACCTTAAAGGACTTCGTAGCCTTCACTCTCCGAGTGACGACGCTGCCCCCAGTGGCTCAGCATCGACGGCATCCGTCGCTTAGAATCGCAGGTCATCACTCAGAGAGTGATGCCTACATTGAACCCCAGTGGGTTGACTGTGTGATGCCCTCAAAGTTCAATTCGAAATGGAAGATGATTGGGATCTCAGCTTTTTGGGGCTGTCCGGAAAATGCCGTTTGAAGTGGAGTGTTTCGAATGCCGCCGAGTGATGACTCTGCGTGATGAAGTAGCCGGGCGAAATTTTCGTTGTCCTGGATGCAGTTGCATTCTTGCTGCCCCGACCGCAGAAGAACTTGGTCTGCCGAAGTCCGTCCCGGTTTCTCGCGGCGGTAGCCAGTCGGAATCGAAGACTCGCGAACATAGTCCGAAGTCACGGCCTCCGAGACCTCGATCGCCGGTCCGAAAATCGGTGGTCCATGAACCGGTTGTGACCGATCCGTTGTACAGCGTGCGGCCAGAGGAGCTTGTGTCCCGCGGTCAGGAGGTTTACGTTGAGACCATGCCGGAGCCCATGGTTGCTGAACGTGAGCGACTGGCCAGTGAAGAGTACGACGCGAGAATGCGGACCTACAATGCGGCGATCTTCGAAGCGGCCATCTTCCAGCTCGGATTTGCTGCCATTACTGCCGCATTTGCTGCGTTGCTCTATTATGGCGACAAGGCTCCGTCCGACCCGGTGCGGCATGAAACGATTTTTGAAAACGCACTCAACGTTGCAATGCTGCTTGCCGCGATGGGTGGGGTGACCTTAGTTGGCTTTCGGCCATTTCTCTACGTCGTTGCGACCATCCTTGCAGTCTTCACATTCATCACGGCTGCGTTCCTGTGGATCACTTCCAACGGAAGCATCGGAGTCATGTGTATGTACGGTGCTGTGCCTTTGGGTTTTGGCGCATGTTCCAATCAGCTTCTGAAGGCTGCTCAGCGGTATCCCGGCTGACCTCGTCGCAGCGTTCAAGCTCAGAACGATTGACGAATGGCATTGCCGATCGCGATGCCGACTTCTTCTTCATCGCCAACAACAATGTCAGCACCGGCGTCGCTGAATGCCTGCTGGTGAATTCGGTAGCGGGATCGCACAACGATTCTGGCAGTGGGCGCCAGATGTCGAACGCTCTTCAGGATCGTCATCGCCTCCGAGAAGCCCGGAATCGTGATGATGACCATTCGAAAGTTCGCGGGATGCAGATGCTCCAGAATTTCCGAACTGGTCGCATCTGCCGGAAGAGTGTGAAAGCCATTCTCACGGGCTTTGGCAAGTCCTTCGCTGCTGAGGTCCAGCACCATCACACAGTCTGCATGTTGCTGAAGTGCTTCGGCAGCGCCGCGGCCAGCGGGGCCGAAGCCGATCAGAAGGTAGTGGCACGTCTGGTGGTGCGACTTGGATTCGCTGGCTGCTGTTCCGGAACGACGCCACTGATTCATCCAGGCGGCAAGCTTCGGAGCCTGAACGATCAGCGAAGGAGTCACCAGCAGCGTCAGAATCGAAGCTGATACGATCGCACTGTATTGATCCGCAGTGAGCAGCGCAGAGGAACGCGCTTCTCCGCCAAGGACGAAGGCAAATTCGCCGACCTGAGCAAGGCAAAGGCCTGTTCCGATCGCAGTTCCGGCGGGATTCCGGAAGACGACAAAGAGGCCGACGACGACAAGGGCCTTGATGACAATCAGAACCGATGCGATCGCCACGACGATTCCGATGTTGTTAAACATCCAGACGGGATCTGCGATCATCCCGACCGCTCCGAAGAACAGAGTCAGCAGGACAACTCGAAGCGATGCGACGTCTGCTCGAATCTGAAACGCAAACGGGGAGTTGCCAAGGAACATCCCTGCGAGAAACGCTCCCAGAGCAGGCGACAGCTTTGCGGCATGAGCTGCCCATGTCGCACCCAGTCCCACGACAACGCTGAGGATCACCATCAGGTCTCGGTTTCGACTGATGGACTGCACCTTCATTATTCGCAGTGCAATTGTGTTGAGCACAAAGTACAGCGCAAGAACCACGATGGTTCCGGCCAGGACGATACCGCCAATTCGAGGCAGCATGGAACCGGAAGAACCATCGGAACCCAGCAGAGGCACCAGCAGCGCCAGTGGAACGACGGCCATGTCCTGAACCAGAAGCACCGCCAGTGACTGTCGTCCGATCGCCGAATCCAGCATGGCTCGATCATTAAAGACGCCCAGCACCGTTGCTGTACTGCTGAGACTGACCATGGCGCTGACGGCGATGGCTGCATTCCAGCTTAGCCCAAAGAGTCGCCCGGCCAGTGAGACAGCCAGCATGGTGAGTAACACCTGAAGCCCGCCGCAGAGGAGCGTGGTTCGGCCCAGCGACATGACTCGGGACCATGAAAACTCGAGCCCCAGGCTGAACAGGAGCAGTGCGACTCCCAGCTCTGCAATACCTTCGATCGCGGACTCGGCCTTAACGATCGCAAAGCTTCCGGGGCCACCCATCACCATGCCAGCCAGGAGGAAGCCCACCAGAGGGCTCTGGCGCAGCATGACCATCACACTTCCGGCGGCGAAGCAGGCAAGAAGCAGCAGGATCACTTGAAGGAGCAGATTCCATGTTTCCATCGCAGTGGGTTCCTTTCAGCAGAGCGAGCGACGCACTGTCCGATTGTACGCAGCGTGAAAACAAAATCGCCCGGAGCTGAGGACCAGTCCGGGCGATGTGGGGTTCGCAGGTGAGCGGATCAATCAGTGGCTCGTGGCCTACAGGATGGATCCGGAGACAACGAAGTTCAATGGTTCTTCGCGGTCCTTCACTTTGACGATCATCTTTTCGGCAAATTTGCCTGGCTTGTCAGGAGCTGTGAACTCCATTTCGACAACCTGCAGTTTGTTAGGCTCTTCGCTTTTCTTGACTTTGAAGCAGTCACTGAGGTTTTCGCAGTTCACGTCTTCAACGAGGAACGGCTTGTTGCCCTTGATGATGACCTTGACGGTGGTTGTCTGGCCGGGTTTCAGAGATCGGATGGCCACATTCGGACTGGTGATTGCAATGTCCGGAATCACGGTGCCTTCAACCAGCAGCGGAACGTAAGGATTGGCTGCGTCGTCAGTGACCAGAGTGATGTAGTCACGAACTCGACCAACCTTAGCGGTTTCTGCGAGCTTCACTGTCAGCTGATATTCGACGTTGATACCGTTCTGGGCGAACTGGCTGCGAGAGACTTCTTTGAAATCGGCCTTCAGCTGCGGGTTATCAACTTTGACGTCGCGAATTTGCCAGTCCGGGCGACCGGCGTACGTGATTCGGAGCGTCTTTGTTCCGCCTGCAAGAAACTCGACATTGCCGAAATCGACTTTGCCCGGATCGAACACAACGTCCGTTCGGATGTAAGCCGTAATCGGGATGCGCACCTGGGAATACTGTGGTGCGTCAAAGTGAATCGTGAGCGAAGTGTCGCGAGCACCAGTGAATGAGTTGGTGTTCATTCGAACGGTGACGGTCGTTTTTTCGCCGGGCTGCAGCAGGCTCTTTGCAGGCGAGTTCTGAATGAAGGTTCGTGGATCCTGGTAGTAGCCAGCTTCGGCACATCGACATGCTGTCTCCATGTGGGAGATGTGGACTGTCGAGTTCGTCGTGTTTGTGATCGTGATAATGTTGGTCGTCTCGGAGTTACGTGCGATCACGCCGAACTCGAGCTTCTTCTTATCAACCATCTGGTCGGCCCAGTTCTGAGCCTGGACTTCTACCGCGGCGCTCACCAGCACCAGAGCCGCGATTCCCCAACGTCCCATGTATCCTGTCATTATTACGCACCTGCTCAAGAATGGTTCCAGATCGAAGTGCCTGGGACCTCCGTCCCCCATCCTTCGCACAGCGTTTGGAATTGACCCGATCCCAAACCGACAGCCGTCCCGGGCCGCCCTGCCGCACCTGTAGCACGAATCTTCTCGTTTTCCCCCCGCATTCTCCATGAGGTTTGACTAATCGTCACAACCTGGAATTCGAGGTCCGTACGGATTCTAAGCGCCCCAGTTCTGCGGCTCATCGGCGAAGTTCTGCGCTGAACGTTAGGGAGCGACTGGTTTTATGTCAATCCGCGGTTTTTGCGGGCATATCTGACGGTATGGCAAACTCTGCGGGCGTCGAGTTTCTTCATGTCTCGCATCTGAGACAGGTTTCCGGTTTGCTCTGAGCGTCTGTTCATACCATTTTTCGGATTGGCTGGTCGGGGGTTCCCCTGGAGATCGTCCCGCATTGTGCGACATGGCCTCAGTCTGATGGTGCACAGTCGCTGGGCATTTCCCCGACTGCGCCTGATTTCCGACGTTGTGAATCGGAATCCTGAGCCAGGCTGAATGTTGACGTTCGGCATCATCGAGTCCTTGAGTGCCGAGTCTATGTTTGTCCGATCGGTCATCGCCTGGCGACGTGCCGAGAATCAGGATCCGGAGTTTCCTGTGCCCCATACCATCGAATCCATTCTGGCGTCGGAACGTCTTCCAAGTCTTCCGGAAGTGGCAGCAAAGGTCATCGAGATCGCGCGTGATCCGGATCCGGATTTTGACCGACTGATTGAGACGATCAAAATTGATCCGGCGATCGCAGGACGCATTCTGAAGACCGCAAACTCGGCCCTGCTGGGAATGCGAACGCGTGCCTCATCGATTGAAGCCGCAGTGCCTCGGCTTGGAACAACGATGGTGCGAACTCTGGTGCTCAGCTTCAGCCTGGCGGATTATCAAAGCCGCAATTCGGTGAGCCTGCGACCATGGTATCAGCTGCTGTGGCGTGAATCGCTGACGCAGGCTGCGACGGCAGAAGCTCTGGCAGAACGCCAGCATGGCAAAGTGGACCCTGCCAACTGGTTCCTGGCTGGCTTGCTTCAGGACATCGGTCGACTGGCGTTGCTTCACATCTGTCGGGACGAATACGTACAAAAGGTTCTTGAGGTCGAAGATGATCGTTCACAGCGCCAGCGTGAACAGGACTGGCTGGGTTTCACGCATTCAGAACTGAGTGCCGCTTTGTGCCGGCGCTGGAATCTGGATTCAGAAATTGTGGATGCCATCATGGTGCATCACAGTCCTGCTCATCGAGTTGTGCCGTTGAAGTTCGTGTCAAGCACGTCGCTTCCGGCAGCCCTCATTACCAGTGCTCACGTCTCTGAGTATCTGGAAGAGGTCAGCCATAATCTAACGTGCAGCCGCGAAACGATTGAACGACTGCTGATGCAGGTGTTTGCTCAGCGACCGAATGACGTCTTCCGACTGCTGGCTGATGTGGATCAGCGAGTCGGCGAACTGAGCGCTGCGTTTGGCATTGATGTCGGACGTTCGCCGTCACTCGAATCCATCCTGACGGAAGCTCAGGAACTGCTGTCACAGATCGCGATCGCCAGCCAGCTGCGTCTCGTGAACGCTCATACGAATATTGGCAAGATCGAACGCGGACGGATGGAAGTCGAACGCGAGGCCGAGCCAAAGCACGACGTTCAGTGGCGAGATCAGCTCACCGGCGCGTTCAATCGCGAATGGCTTCAGTCGGCACTGGATTCCACGGTCGAGCAGGTTCATCAGCACAAGGTTCCGTTCGGGCTGCTGCTGGTGGACATCGATCAGTTTCGCGCGATCAACAATCTGTCGGGCGAGAAGGTCGGAGACGCGCTGCTTCAACAGGCTGCCTCAGTGCTGCGGCACTGCGTCCGTCTTTCAGATTCGGTATCACGGTTCGGTTCTGATGAGTTTCTGATTGCTCTGAAGGATGTGAATCAGGACATGCTGACACTGATTGCCGACCAGATTCGCGCACGGATTCGGTCCGATCTGTCTGCCACCGATGGAACTCGCACAATCACCTGCAGCATCGGCGCGATCTTCTGTGAACCTCACGAAGGTGCGAGGCTGAAAGCTGATGCCATGATCCGTGAAGCCGAGAAGACTCTCGCCGACGCCAAACGCCGCGGCGGCGATCATCTGGTGCTGAACGCGTTTGAAACCGGCAAGTGGATTCCTCAGGCCGTGCACTAGTGTAGAACGGCTGTCCTCAGCCGTTTTGCGTTTCTGCGGTTGGAATGAGTGAGGAAAACCGCTTTACGCTGGGGTAATGAGCGATTGAGGACAATCGCTTTACACTGGGGGGACGGAGCGATTGAGGACCATCGCTCTACACTACGGCGTCACTGGAACTGGCGGCGTGTAGGTGTAGCCGCCGGAGATTCCGAGGGGCAGTCCGATCTGCCAGTAGATGAACAGGAACGTTGACCAGATCACCAGGAACGTCATGGAGTACGGAAGCATCAGTGACGTGACGGTTCCGAGTCCGGTGTTCTTCACGTAACGCTGGCAGAAGACGACGACGAGCGGGAAGTACGGCATCATCGGTGTGATGATGTTCGTGCACGAGTCACCAACTCGATACGCCGCCTGAGTCAGTTCGGGAGAAATTCCCAGCAGCATCAGCATCGGCACAAAGATCGGAGCCAGCATCGCCCACTTGGCGGACGCTGAGCCGATCAGCAGATTCACCGTGGTCGAAAGCAGGATCACTCCGGCGATGGTCACACCTGGCGAGGCGTTCATTCCTTTCAAAGCAGCGGCACCTTTAACCGCCAGCAGGGCTCCGAAACCCGAATCTGTAAACGATGCAATAAAGAGTGCGGCGAAGAAAACAAGCACCAGATAGTAGCCCATCGATTCCATCGCCTTACTCATGCCCTTGATGGCATCGCGATGAGTCTTGAAGGTTCCTGACACGAAACCGTGAACGAGACCGGGGATCAGGAAAAAGACAAAGATCAGCGGCACGATCGCATTCATCAGTCTCGCCGGTGATGTCTTGTTCAGGCTGGTCAATCGCTGATAGAGCGGCCAGTCTTCGCCTTCCGGTGGCTTCGCCTGCAGTGCAGAGCCAGGCAACAGAGCCCAGAGGGCCAGCAGTCCGGCGAGAACAGCGACCGACAAGATTGCCAGAGACATTCCCTTCTTATCCTGATCACTCAGTTCGGGCAGTTTTGGCATCTGTGCCGGGTCGCCATCGATGGCTGTGGAGCGAAGTTTTGGTTCAATCAAAAAGTCGGTGATCACCCAGCCGACAGCAATGATCAGTACGCTGGAACAACCGGTAAAGAACAGATTGCACAATGGATTGACGATGTACTCGCCATCGACCAGGCGTGCGCCGGAAGTTGTCAGCCCGGCAAGGAGCGGGTCGATGCCGCAGGGGATGAAGTTCGCACTGAATCCACCGCTGACTCCGGCAAAGGCAGCGGAAATTCCCGCGAGCGGATGCCGGCCTGCTCCGTAGAAGATCACACCTGCCAATGGAATCACTACGACGTATCCCGCATCGGCAGCAGTGTGGCTGATGATTGCGACGAAGATCACCATCGGTGTCAGCAGCGATTTCGGTGTGTACGTCAGCATCGTCTTGAGCACCGCGTTGATGAAGCCGGAATGATCCGCAACTCCAACGCCCAGCATCGCGACCAGAACGACTCCCAGAGGATGGAAGCCGACAAAGGTCTCGGTCATCTTTGACAGGAAGTCCGCAAGCTTGTCGAGCGACAGCAGATTCACAATGCGGATCGGATCTGTCTTTCCCGGCAGCGTTTCTGTGAAGGGAACTGAAGAAAAGATGGCCGACAGGATCCAGATCGCGGAAATTCCGATGACGAACAGCACGGCCGGATCAGGAAGCTTGTTGCCCATCCACTCGATCGCGTCGAGAAATGCAACAAGGGGGCCGCGCTTTCCTTTGGCTGGTGTTGATTCGCTCATGTGTTGGCTCACTGTTTCAGAAATCCGGGAACTCGATGAGTCGCAATGTCGCCCGTGAAAGGATGAAACGCAAGCCTGGCGCCAGCATCAGCAAATTGGGGTTTGGATTTTTGGTGTAGGGCAGGATGTCAGATCTCAAATTTCAAATCTCAAATTTCAGATCTCTGATTTCCCGTGAACGGCGTGTGCAGAGGGCGAGGAACGTTCTGGGGCGATCTGGCATTGCCGAAATCGGTCGCACTGAAATCAGCACTGGTTGTGCGGTAGCGCTGCTGTTGTAGTGAGGTGTGACTGGGCGACACCGGACGGCTTGCGCCGTGCCGCTATTTTCTTAAGTTGGTTTGTGCGGCAGTTTCACTTCGATTGGCTTGATCGTATCGCCCACAGAAACTGTTCCTTCTTCGGCAACGATCGCGGTGATGCCTCCGTGGTTGACCATTGCGAAGTAGCCGCCGGGGCCGAGGTTCTCTTCCATTCGCGAACAGGGAGGACAGTTGCCGGTTCCTTCCAGCAGCGCGGAACCGATGCGAAATCGAGTGTACCGCAGGGCTGACAGGTTCAGCCCCGAGACCACGATGTTGCGACGGAGCAGTTCCGGGGCGATCGACTTCATTCCCAGAAAGCTGGCCACGACCGGCAGGTGCTCGGCCTGAATCAATGTCACCTGACGTTTCGATGGTCGTCCCGGGCGACAGTGGTGGTCGCCACGAATTCCGCCCTGAACGATTTCGGCAAACTCCAGCGATTCGATCGGAGCTCGGCTGGCCCTTGCAATTCCGATCCAGTCGACGGTGCCAACGACTCGTGTGGTCATCAGCAGCTCTTTTAAGATTTCCATGCTCGACGTCGTCCTTTGTTTTCGATCGAATCCCGGAATGATCGGCCACGCGTTCGTGGCGGGAATGTGAATCTTCTCAGGATTCTGCAAGATTCCCGTTCGAACTGCGAATCAGCGACAACTCTACAAAGCTTGAGCCGGCAGGGTGAGATTTGACCTCCGGGACAGCAATCTGAAAATCAAGATCTGAACTTTAGGGTGCGGAATGACTCTGCGAATTGAACGTTTGTGTAAGACCTATTCGAACGGCGTGAAGGCACTGGATGAAGTCAGCCTCGACATTCCCATCGGAATGTATGGCCTGCTGGGCCCGAACGGTGCCGGTAAATCGACGCTGATGCGGACGATCGCAACGTTGCAGGAGGCCGATTCTGGTTCGATCATGCTGGGCGATCTCAACGTTCTCGTGCAGAAGCAGGACGTGCGTCGGCTGTTGGGCTACCTGCCTCAGGAGTTCGGAGTCTATCCTCGAACATCAGCCCGCGACATGCTGGATCACATCGCGATCCTGAAAGGCATCACGAATTCTCGCGAACGTCGTGAGATCGTTGATGCGATGCTTGAACGAGTCAATCTGTTTCAGCATCGGAAGAAAGCCATCAGTGGCTTTTCCGGCGGGATGAAGCAGCGTTTTGGAATTGCTCAGGCATTGATCGGCGATCCCAAGCTGCTGATCGTTGACGAACCGACCGCGGGGCTTGATCCCGGCGAACGCAATCGGTTCTACAACCTGCTGTCCGAGGTCGGCGAGAATGTTGTTGTGATCCTGTCGACTCACATCGTGCAGGATGTCAAAGAGCTGTGTACGAATATGGCCATCATCAATCAGGGCAAGGTTGTCTATTCGGGACCTCCACTGAAGGCTGAAGAGGCACTGCGCGGCCAGGTCTGGCAGAAATCGATTTCTCGTCAGGAGCTGGAAGAACATCGCCAGCAGTACCAGGTCATCTCGACCAAACTGGTGGCCGGGAGACCCTTGATTCATGTACTGAGCGGTTCAATGCCCGGAACGGGGTTTTCACAGGTCGAGCCTGATCTGGAAGACGTCTTCTTTTCTCTCGTCAACCAGGCGGTGTGACGGCTGTTTTCTGTGCTGACTCGGTTGATTCTCAGTACGGTCGTCTGGTTTGTGAATGTTCCGGCCTCTTTGGTGATTCGATCTTCCTATGTTTCGCACATTCTTTCGGTTCGAACTGTCGTACTGGTTTCGCGGATTCATGTTGTATGTGTTCATCCTGATCAACACATTGTTGATCTTTGCCGCGACCTATTCGGACAACGTACGAGTCGGGAACAGTCTTGAGAATACTCATCGCAATGCCCCGCATGTGATTCAGACCTTCTACGCGACAATGGGGCTGATCTGCTGCTTGATGACCGCGGCGTTTGTGAACTCTGCAGCGACGAGAGACTTCGCGTACCAGACGAGCGGAATCATTTACTGCAAACCGATTAGTCGTCTGTCGTATCTGATGGGGCGATTTCTGGGATCGGCTCTCGTCGCCTCGCTGCCGTTGCTCGGCGTTTCTGCCGGAGCCATTCTGGCCGGCTGGATGCCTGGAAATGACCCGGAGCGCTGGGGATCGATTTCGTGGTCCGCGCATCTTTGGGGCTTTCTGGTGTTTGGATTGCCAAACACACTCTTCCTTGCAGCCATCATCTTCGCTCTGGCGACATGGTTTCGAAGCACCATCGTTTCGTTTCTGGGAGTCATTGCGCTGCTGGTCGGATATGGCGTGGCGGCGAATCTGCTGACGGATCTCGACAATCAAAAGCTCGCTGCGCTGGTTGATCCTTTCGGCATTCGCACATTCTCTCTGGAGACTCGGTACTGGACAGTTGCGGAAAAGAACAGTCAGTTTGTGACCCTGTCCGGCATGATGTTGTGGAATCGTTTGATCTGGATGGGAGCTGGCTCATTGATTCTTGGGCTTGCCTGTCTGCGATTCTCGTTTGCAGAAAGGGCGTCCAGAGGAACCGCCTGTTGCCGTCTGCAGGACAGGACTCGGCACGACCGTTTCACAGTTGATCAGTCAGATTCGGATCGACTTCTTCAGCACAATCAAGAGTTCGGTCTTTGTTGTGATCGTTGTGTTTGCTCTTGTGAATATGCTGTCGGCGTTGCTGCTGAGTTCAAGCGAAGGGTTTGGCCTGAAGTCGCTTCCGGTGACGTACAACATCATCGATCTGATTCGGGGATCGATGTACCTGTTTCTTGTGGCGATCATCGCATTCTTTTCCGGCGTGCTGGTCTGGAAAGAACGCGATGCAAGGCTGGATGATGTGTTTGATGCCCTGCCCCATCCGACATGGATCATGTATGTCGGGAAGCTCGCGGCTCTGACACTGATTGTCGCCCTGCTGTTGTGCATCGGTGTGGGAGCTGGAATGCTGACGCAGGCGATGAAGGGCTACACTCGATTTCAGGTTCCGCTTTATGCAACGGAACTGCTGGGGCTCGACCTGTTTCGCATGTTCTGCCTGATGGTGCTGGCGATGGTCGCTCACATCATGGCGCCGAATAAGTATCTGGGGTACTTCTTTTTCGTTCTGCTGGTCGTGGCAGACACTTTCCTGTGGGTCATGCTGGATGTGGAATCACGGCTTGTGAATTTCGGTTCATTGCCCAGCTACACGTATTCGGATCTGTATCACTTCGCGCCGTTTGCTTCAGGGCTGCAGGCGTTTCTGGTGTACTGGCTGATGTTCGCAGTGCTCGTTTCGTTCGGTGGAATTCTGTACTGGCAGCGAGGACGTGAGACGAACATTAAGCTGCGACTGATCGAAGCCGTTCGTCGCTGGCGTGGCACGATCCGTCTGGCCAGCCTGGCAGTGTTTGTTGCCTGGGGATCGACCGCTGCCTGGGCCTGGTACAACACTCAGGTGATCAACTCCTATCGAACGGGCGATCAGGAAGAAGATCTCGCGGAGCGTTATGAGAGAGAGCTGAAGGCTGCGGTAGACGGGCAGCCGCAGCCGCGAATCACCGATGTACGGTATGAAATTGATCTGGTCCCGGAACGACGGAGCATCGAACTTCGCGGTGTGCAGACGCTGGTCAATCGTGACACGGCATCGCAGTCAAAGCTGTACGTGAACCTGGCGGACGGCTACGACACGACGATTGAACTGGAACGAGGATCACTGGAGACAGACCTGAAGGAGCTGAACTATCAGGTCTATTCGATCGATCCACCGCTGGAGCCCGGTCAGAATCTTGAGATGAAATTCACGGTGAAGTACGAGGCAAAAGGCTTCGAGAATAACGTTCGGCGCACGGACATTGTTCAGAACGGGACCTTCTTCAATAACTCGATCTGTCCGCAGATCGGCTACCAGACGCAGCGTGAACTTCAGGATCGCAAGGAACGAAAAGACCGTGGACTTGGCGAACCGGAGTTGATGCCGCCGCTCGATCCTCAGGACCTGAAGGCTCGATCGAAGAACTATATCAGTTCCAGCAGCGACTGGGTGAACGTGGAGACCGTTATCAGCACTTCTCCCGATCAGATTGCCGTCGCTCCGGGTTCGCTGATCCGAACGTGGGAAGAGGATGGTCGAAAGTACTTCCATTACAAGGTCGATCATCCGTCTCTCAACTTCTATTCATTTATCTCTGCTCGATACGAAGTAGCACGTGACGAATGGAATGGCGTCCAGACGGAGGTGTACTTCCATCCGGAGCATTCATGGAACGTGCCGAACATGATGCGATCGATCCACAAGTCGCTGGACTACTACACTCAGCATTTTGGACCGTACCGCCATAAGCAGGCACGAATCATTGAGTTTCCACGAGTCGCCAGCTTTGCTCAGGCGTTTCCCGGTACCATGCCGTACTCCGAATCGATCGGGTTCATTGCGGACATTCGTGATGAAGATGACATCGATATGGTCTTCTATGTTGTGGCTCATGAAATGGCTCATCAGTGGTGGGCTCATCAGGTGATGGGAGCCAACATGGAAGGTGCCACGCTGTTGTCGGAAACGCTCGCGCAGTATTCCGCTTTGATGGTGATGGAGAAGGAATACGGTCGCGACATGATGCGACGATTCCTGCGGTACGAAATGGACAGCTATCTGCGATCCCGCGGTGCGGAGATGCTGAAGGAGCGTCCACTTCGGCGAGTCGAAGCGAATCCGGGATACATTCATTATCGCAAAGGCAGCGTCGTGATGTACTACCTGAAGGAGACGATCGGCGAAGACAAAGTGAACGCGGCACTCAGGACGCTGGTCGATCGATTTGCTTACAAGGAACCGCCCTACCCCACTTCCACCGACCTGATTGATGCTTTGAGAGAGCAGACGCCCGAGGAGCATCGCGGTCTGCTGGACGAGTTGTTTGACCGGATCACGCTGTTCTCCAACAGGACTCATGAAGCGACGATCAGGAAGCTGGCCGAAAATCGCTGGGAGGTAACTCTGGAAGTCGAATGCCACAAGTTCGAAGCGGATGAGAAAGGCGTCGAGACAGAGGTGCCCTTTGAGCAGATGATGGAGATCGGGGCGTTCGCCGCACCGGAAGCTGGCAAGGAATTTGGCACCACCGTGGCTCGCGAACGCCGGATGCTGAAGTCGGGCAAGAACACTGTCACCTTTGAGACGACTCAGCAACCGGAAACTGCCGGTGTTGATCCATTCCTGCTGCTGATCGACCGAATGCCCTCGGACAATATGAAACGGGTGAAGCTGGCGGAGTAGCCCCATCATTCGATGATTGGGGGGCACCGGACGGCTTGCGCCGTTCCGCTATCATGTCATGACCGGATGCTGGGATCGGGTTCTGGCAATAGAATGGCCAGTCCACGCTTTGACTTTGCTGTGGCTGTTGGGTGACAATTCGCTTTGGTGAGGCGAGGTGTCTCTGGGTGACGCAGACTGGCAGGTTCCATGCATATTCTTGTGGTTGATGATGAACCAGCGATTGGCTGGACGTTCCGCGAAGGGTTTCAGGACGAAGGATTCTCCGTCGACACGGCTGGTTCCGCAGAACAGGCTTTGCAGCTGAAATCGAATCGACGTCCGGACGTCATTCTGATGGACGTCCGGCTGCCCGGCATGAATGGCCTGGATGCTCTTGCGACTTTGAAGCAGTCGGATGCTGACATTCCTGTGATCATGATGACGGCCTTTGGAAGTCTCAGCACGGCCGTTGAAGCAATCGATCGAGGAGCGTTTGATTACCTCACAAAGCCCGTCGATCTGGATCGAGCCATCGCGACCGTAAAGCAGGCTCTCGCGGTTTCAAAAGCCACGACTTCCAGTTCGATCCCGGTCAGTTCCGAACTGATCATCGGACGCTCGGCCGGTATGCAGGAAGTGTTCCGTCGGATCGCGCTGGTTGCTGAACTTGATCTGCCGGTGTTGATCACTGGTGAAAGCGGTACAGGAAAAGACCTGGTTGCTCGTGCAATCCATCGTCACAGTCGTCGCAAGGGGGCTTTCGTTCCGATCTGCATTCCGGCATTGAGCGAATCGGTGGTGGAAAGCGAACTGTTCGGGCATGTGCGGGGAGCATTCACCGGCGCGAATGAAGGGCGACCGGGCTTGCTGGAAGTGGCGGAGAATGGAACAGCATTTGTCGATGAGATTGGTGATGTGTCGCTGAATCTGCAGGCGAAGCTTCTGAGAACACTGGAGACACGTGAGATTCTTCCGGTGGGCAGTCGCGAATTTCGTCAGGCCACGTTTCGGCTTGTCGCGGCGACCAATCGGCCGCTGGAATCGATGGTGCAGCAGGAGACGTTTCGAGGCGACCTGTTCTATCGACTGAACGTCTTTCGGATTGAACTTCCTCCGCTGCGTGAACGAGTCGAAGATATTCCTGAGCTTGCGGCCGTGTTTCTTCAGGGTGTGACCGCTGGTCGGCGCCAGCTGGTTCTGGCCGACGACACGATCGACGATCTGATGAAGCGGCCCTGGTATGGCAACGTGCGTGAACTTCGCAACGCAGTCGAATCTGCCAGCGTGGTCTGCCGAGGTGAAGCGGTGCTGCCGGAACATCTTCCTCGACCGATGTCACGCGGACCGGAAGACATGGCGAATCCGATCGGAGTGAAGTCGGCTGCCTCCGCAGATGACAACCTGAAGCTGGCCGTCGAGCAGTGGGTGCAGGAACAACTCCGCTCGAATCCGGACGGTGGCAGCCTTTACCAGCGATTTCTTGAAGCCGCTGAATCCACCTTGTTGCCTCAGGTTCTGACATCGTCCGACGGCAACCGAGTCGCCACCGCGAGGATTCTCGGCATGCACCGCGAAACGCTTCGCGAAAAACTCCGCCGGATTTCGGGGGATGGGTGAGTGAGGGTTTTCGGTTTTCGGTGTTCGGTTTTCGGAGCAGAGCAACTCAGATTCAGGTAGTGCGTCTGGAGGGCGTGTGCCACAGTTAGCGGAATGGCGCAAGCCATCCGGTGAGTGCCCAGCATGGCGTTACCGGACGGCTCGCGCCGTTCCGCTACTAAACAACAAGCACCGAAAACCGAAAACCGAAAACTGAAACCCCTACTCTTCCCTTTCTACCGGCATGATGCTCCTGCCGTTGTCGATTTCCAGACGACAATTCGGGAGGCTTTCGACGAACAGTCGGCCGTAGGGTTTGGTGATGACTCGAGGGTCCAGAATGACGACTCGTCCCGTGTCATTGCGGTGTCGGATCAGTCGGCCAAAACCCTGCTTCAGTTTGATGATGGCTTCAGGAGTCTGATAGTCATTGAACGGGTTGCCTCCGCGAGCTTTGATCTGTTCCAGGCGTGCCTCCAGAAGCGGATGGTCGGGGACGCTGAATGGCAGTCGCGGAATGATGACGTTCTGAAGAGCATCCCCGGGAACATTCACGCCCTGCCAGAAACTGTCCGTTCCAAACAGCACAGCGCGCTCGTCTTCGCGGAACCGTTCAAGCATAGCAGAACGAGGCAGTCCTTTGCCCTGGCAGTACAGAGACAGATTGTTGGATGCCAGCCATCCGGTCAGCCGGTCCGCAACCGCCTGCATCATGGAATAGCTTGTGAACAGAACGAAGGCTCGCCCTTCCGTCTCCAGCAGATGGCGTTTGATCCTCTCGCAGCATTCTGCTTCAAACCGCTTCGAGTCGACTGTTGGGTCTGGCATGTTCGACGACAGAATCAGTCGTGCCTGCTGTTGATAGTTGTAAGGACTTCCCAGCCGAATCTCATCGCCTTCCGTCAGACCAATTCGTGAGCGGAAAAAAGCGAAGTCATTCTTTCCTGTCGCCAATGTCGCGCTGGTCATGATCACCGATGGAGTCTCGTTGTAAAGATGCTCACGCAGGATCGGACCCACATCAATCGGAGCACTCATAAGACTCAGCCGCTTGCGCGTCGTGCCTGATTTTTCTACCCAGTAGACAGCCGACGGCAGACTCTGCTTCAGCCATGCCTGCAGATTGTCAGACAGAATGCGGCAGCGGTCTGAGGCCGACTGGAGTTCGACCTGATCGCTCTCCGAACGTGCCGCATTAGCGGCTTCCGCGATCAGATGGGCCAGTTGAATCAGCTGCTGGCTGAGTTCGTTGGGCAGGTCGACAGGCTTCGTGAGCCGGCCGTTCTTCTTGCAAAACGTGGTCGACCAGTAGTCGAGGTCACTGAAGAACTGATTTGCAGTGTTGCGAAGCCGATGGACCTGCTGCTGCGCTTCCGTCAGTGAATGTGTAACGAGCGTTCCGCGATTGGCCTGCTCATTGCACAGCTTGTTCAGCAGATAATCGACCTGGCCTTCCGTCACGGAGATTCCCAGATGATCCGCGGCAACCGATTCGACCGTGTGTGCTTCATCGAAAATCACAGTCTGGTAATCCGGCAGAATGCTCGCGTCATCACGTCGCAAAGCCAGATCGGAAAAGAACAGAGCATGATTCACGATCAGCAGATCGGCGTTGTAAACTCGTCGTCTTGCGGCGTAGTAAAAGCACTCTGTGTGAAACGGGCACTTCTTGCGAAGGCAGTCCCCATGGTCGCTCAGCACCTCGTCCCAGACTTCCGACTGAGGCTGGAACGGCAGATCTGAGCGACTGCCGTCTTTCGTCTTCTGTGACCACTGATGAATCTTCGCCAGCTGACGCTGACCTTCAGATTCAAACAGAACCTTTTGCGACGAACGCTGAACGGCTTTGTCGAGCCGTCGTCGGCTGATGTAGTTGCCTCGGCCTTTCACAAGCACGGCAGAGAATTCGACCGGCAGAACCGACTGCAGAAACGGAATATCGTGCTTGATCAGCTGCTCCTGAAGACTGATCGTGTGAGTCGACACGATGACACGATGCTTCTTGACCTCTTCTCCCTCAGCGGTCTTTTTGCCGGAATCTTTCTGCGACGCAAGGATGGCCGGAATGAGGTACGCAAAGCTCTTTCCAACACCAGTGCCGGCTTCGGAAATCAGGTGTCGGCGTGAGGCGATCGCTTTCTCCACGGCAAGCGCCATCGCGACCTGTTCATCTCGAGGCTCGTAGTCAGGCAACCGTCGTGAGATCACTCCTCCAGCATCAAGCACGCTGGTGACTGAATGGGGTGTTTCGCTCATTCAGGATCCGTCGGAGGAACGATAGTATTCTGGATATTCAAAAGTCGGCGCTGGAAAACAGTAACGGTCAGGCTCAGCACTCGAGACACGACAACCAGCCGTTCCAGATCTTTGGGCGAAAATCGTTCTCGCGTCGGTGAAGAAAGAAGCTGGATAGCTCCAAATCTGTGACCGGAGGCGGACATCATCGGGGCCGCCATCACGGACATTCGATCCAGGTTGGAAAGTGCTGGTCGATCCTGCGGGGTGTCTTTCCACAGATCATAGACCAGAATCGCTTCCGAATGCTGAATCGCCTGAGTCATGCACGAAGAACATTTCACAACGCCGCCAGCTTTGTGCCGCGCGTTGACGAGAACATCGACCCAGTTGTTCGGGCCGAATGCGACGGAGATAACAATTTGATCGCATCCCGGAAGCTCTCGGTAGATTGCTTCGGTCAGGATCTCATCAAGCTCGTCTGCGAGGAAGGCTGACACGTCATCGACCAGGCGAAAAGTCAGGGAGAGCTTCGCCTGAGGATCGGAGATGACAATCGCAGCGTTCGGTTCATCCGCGAGCGGAATTCGGTGAATGATTTTCTCCTGATTCAGCACTCCGTCATGCAGGGCCGCGGATAAATCGATTTGCCCCGTCTTTGCGAGCCGCCGCCGAATCGAATCATCCGGGTCCGTTGATGAAGGTTCGGCAATCGCCAGTCCGCCAGCCATCATCCCGTCGTCGGACATGTCGTCCGCATCATTCGAATCCAGGTACATCAGCTCGATGCTTCCGATGCGAATGATGTCGCCGTGCACGAGACGATGTTCTCCCTCAATGCGGCTGCGGTTGACGATGGTGTGGCTGGAAACACTGCGATTCCGCAAAACACACAGATTGTTATGACAGGTGATCGAAGCGTGATCGCGACTCACATCGGGCAGATTCAGTCGCACAAAGTTTCGCTCGGACCTTCCAATTGTCGTGACACCTTCGATCAGTCGGAAAACTTCGCGGCGACTTCCAGGCGTGATATGTTGAAGGGCTGGCATGAACGAACTCGTTCAGAAGGTGGGATTTCAGCGGTGTGTAGGTCGCAATGTAACCGTTCCACTGATTGACTCAACAGGAGCATTCTCGCTTTGCTGGAAACCAGGAAGAACAAACCGCTACAATCGTGCCGTCACACTGAGCCGGGGATATCGGACGTTGTAGATTGTTTCACGGCACCCGAGTGATGAGGGTTTTTACTCATCTGCAGGAATCTATTTGCACTCCCGTCATTGTGACCACCCAGGAAGGGAATCACTCATGCTTCTGCTCGCGAGTTCTGTAAATGTCGGGCGAATGCCATCGCTGCACCGTTCGCTCGTGGTTGCGGCCATGTTGTTTTTTTGCTGCCCTGCCGTGTTCGGGCAGGCCGTTGAAACTCCGCTGGGCCTTCCAGAAGGCGTAAAGCCTCTGCAAAACTGGAAGAGCGAAGATATTGGCGCATGGGTCAAGGGCAACGAAGTTTTTCTGACGCTGCCTCGAGTGTCCAAAGACGCGGTGCTCAGGGTGCCCCGTTTTGTTGGGCTCGTCAAGGATGTCCGATGGCGCTCCGGGACCGACGAAAAGCTGAACCTCCAGCCGGAACCGATGAACTGGTCAATTCGCCTGAGCTCCATTCCGAAGGAACTGAAAAAGGGTGAACTTGCCACGATCGTTGTGGAGCTTGATGGACCGCCTGTCGTGTTCAGTGAAAAAAACGTGAAGGCCCCAAATGACGACGGGCAGGTCGCGTTGCTGGCACGCGAGGCCATTGTTCATGGAAACAATATCCGCTACGAGCCTCAGCCCCACAAGAATACTGTTGGGTACTGGAGTAACGAAAAGGATTACATCGAATGGAAGTTCGCCGTTCCAAAGGCGGGCGAGTTTGAAGTTGACATTCTTCAGGGCTGCGGCAAAGGACATGGCGACAGTCTCGTGGTGCTCGAAACGCAGATGCAGAAACTGGAACTCACCGTGCAGGACACCGGGCACTTTCAGAACTTCATCTGGAAAACAGTCGGGACAGTGACACTGAAGAAAGCAGACAGCGAGTCGATCACGATCAAATGTTCAAAGAAAGCCGCCGGTGCTGTGATGGACGTCAGAGCTGTGCGAATCGTTCCGAAAGGCAGTCAGCGTCAGTTTGATGGGGAGTTTGCAGATCCTGCAGCAATTCCACCTCTGATGTAGCGGCGGTGCCCTGCTGACCCTAACACGGCTCGGCGGACGCCTCAACCTCCGTTGACAACTTCAATTGGCACCGGTTCTTAACGGACCGTCAACCCACCAGTGAGATGAGAAGACAATGAGCAGAAACGATCGAACTTTTGGAATATCTGCCCTCCGAATTGCACTGTTGTTGCTGACGGCAGGAACAACCATTCTCCACACTGGATCTCTTTTTGCTCAGGCGGATGTTCCGCTTCCCGCGACGGACGATGGGCTGCCCGGGGCCGGACCGATTCGCCGATATGACTGGTTCCAGAATCTCTGGAAGGAGCTGCATGCGAAGTGGGCAAAGACAGCCGCGAGTGATCAGGGTGCTGTCGTGTTCCTTGGCGATTCGATTACTCAGGGCTGGGGCGACGATTTTCAGGGACTCTTCCCGGGGATGCATTTTGCGAACCGCGGAATCAGCGGCGACACGACTCGAGGAATGCTGATCCGACTCAAGGCGGACGTCATTGATCTGAAGCCCAAAGCCGTCGTGATGCTGATGGGAACGAATGACCTGGAAGAAAAAGCAACGCCGGAAACCATCGCAGGCAATCTGAAACTGATCATTGCGGAACTTCACAAAGCCGCTCCGGAAACACCAATCGTGCTGTGCCTGGTTTTTCCAAGCTCTGAATCGAAAAGTCGTCCCGCTGATAAGATCAAAGAGATCAATCGTCTGTATTCGAAAGCCGTTCGAGGCGATGCGCTGGTGACCGTTCTGGATACCTGGACTCTGTTTGCAAACGAAAAGGGTGACGCAAAGGCGGAAGAAATGCCGGACCTGCTTCACCTGAATGAAGTCGGATATCGAAAGTGGGCGGGTGCTTTGCGGCCTGTGCTTGCGACTCTTGGAATCATGGACACGGAGAAGGACAAGTTCGTGCCGGAAGACGGATTCACCAGCCTCTTCAATGGCACAGACCTGACCGGCTGGGGATTTCGAGTCACACCGGAAGCGACTCGCACGTCAGCGAAAAAATGGATGGCATCCGATCCGGAAGGGGTGGTCTGGCCCTTCGTTGATGAACCGATCAGTTTCGAAGGCAAAACGATGTCCTCTGATTCTCGCTACCGAGCCATCCATGGTCGCCTGGTGGTCGCAACTCCCCCGGAAGGTCGACGTATCCAGCAGCTGTATACGACCGAAGAGTTCAGCGGCAACTTCACGCTGAAGCTGGAGTTTCGGGCGACACCAAACGCCGACAGCGGAGTCTTCATCCGAGAACCTCAGTTGCAGTGTCGCGATTATCCGCTCGCCGGTCCGTATAAGACTCTGAAGAGCTACAAAGCTGGCGACTGGAATGAACTGGTCGTCGAAGTTCGAGATGGCGTCGCTTACTGCACCTGTAATGGTGAAGTGATTGAACAGGCGATGAAAGTTCCGGCAACCGGTCCAATCGGACTGGAAGGTGACCGGGGACAGATGGAATACCGTCGGATACGAATTCGCAGAAACTGACCAGACGGAACACTTTCCGCGAAATCCTCAGACAAATTTCCAAAACTGCCGGATTTCCATGCCGATCAGTGCATGGTTGAACGTTCATCATCAATTCCCCCAGAGGTCACTTCTCACATCGCGGTCGTTCTTCTGAAGGAAACAGGAGTCCGGGAATTATGAGCAGGCGATTTCAGAGCGGTCGGGGAGATTCCGGAAGCCTTCTGGCGTCGCTCTTTATTTTGACGCTCGGGGGAGCCGGTTGCCTCTTTACCGTTGCTGCGATGTCCCCGTCTTCTTTGCCCTGGGCCATGGGGGCGGTTGGCGGCGTCTTTGCCATTTTCGTGCTCTTTGTGGTGCTTCAAAGATTCGGCAAGACTCCCGGAACCTCCCTGGGCTTCCTTCTCAGCGCGCGCCGCAATACTCGCGATGATGGTCTGAAAGATTATGAGCCGCGGAAGGCTGGAGACCGCCGCACTGCTCCGGCAGGCGCGAACCGACCGATCTCCGCCGAAGAAGCTCACGAAATTCGAGTCACCAGTGCCAATACCTGGGTGCCTGCCAGGGGACGCAATCGCGCCGATTAGATCGCGAATTCTCCGCCTGTCCAATTCCTCTGTCCGCCCAGCGCGAATTCTGTAGAATTCCTGGCTCAGACTGTCGTTCCATGTGCCCGTTCTCGCGCGAATGGGATGCTGAGTGAAGAGGGAATTGTCATGGTAAGGATGTTACTGGCGCTTTGCATTGTCTTCTCAGTTGCAGGCTGCAAAGAGGCCGAACAGGCTCCAGCTTCGACGTCCAGTCGCGAAAGGCCTGCAGCGCCGACGGATGCCCCCGCCGAAGGCCGTGGAGAGCTGGCTCGCAGCATTCAGCTTGTCTCACCGGATGGCGTCGAGTCGAAGGGGATTCGCCCGGATCAACAGGCTGATGGCAAGAACGAACCTGCTGAATCAAAGGTCCTGATTGTGGGCAGCAAGGCACCACAGATTTCCATTGCCGAATGGGCCAAAGGTGAACCCGTCACCGAATTGAAGCCCGACAACATTTACGTGGTTGAATTCTGGGCGACGTGGTGTGCGCCGTGTAAAGCGACCATGCCACATCTTGCTGCTCTGCAAAACGAATATGGCGACAAAGTCACGTTCATTGGAGTGACGGATGAAGATTCAGAAACCGTCAAAGCGTTCCTGGGAGAAAATGCAAACGGAACGGACAAATCCTGGTCAGACGTGCTGACGTATCGTATCGCCGTCGACAAAGAAGGCGCGACGAACGAGGCGTTTATGCTGGCCGCAGAACAGAGCAGTATTCCGTGTGCCTTCGTCATTGGAAGAACGGGACGGATTGAGTGGATTGGCTTGCCGGCAGAAATGGACGAACCCCTGTCAAAAATTGTCGACGGAACATGGGACCTCACCGCCGTGGCCGCCGCTGCCAAACTGGAACTGGATATGGAGCTGGCGAAGCGGGAAGTTGCTCCTCTGATCGGTGCAGCTCTGAATGAGAAGGATTATTCGAAGGCCATTCGTCTGATCGAAGGCTTGATGGCGAAATTCCCTTCAAGCAAAGAACTCCCTCTTGTTCGGCTGCAGTTTCAGATCCAGGGCAACCAGTTCAGCCAGGCGAATGAGAACGCAAAACTGTTGATTGAACAGTCGAAGGATGACGCCGAAACGCTCAGCCAGCTCGCGTGGATGATGGCGACCGGACCAACTCAAAAGGGAATGGATCTGGAACTGGCTGCCTCCGCCGCACAACAGGCCGTCAAACTCACAGAAGAGAAGAATGCTGACTACATCGACTCGCTGGCTCAGGTGAAATTCCGCCAGGGGCTGCTGAGCGAAGCGATTGCTCTGCAGAAGAAGGCGATTGAAGTGGCGCCGCCTCAGTTCGCGGACGATTTCAAGCAGCACCTCGAAGAGATGGAAGCTGCCGCCGCAGCTCCCGAGGCCGAAAGCAAATGATCATCCGGTGTTCGGTCAAACTGCCGCTCGATTTCGACACCCTGTCTGAAGTTGAGCGGCAGATTTTTTTTGAGCAACTCTGGTGCGATCCGTCATCACCGGATTCGATCCTCGACCTTGAACCGCCGGAGCACAACGCACAGCGACAGAGCATTCGCATATCGGCCGTTTCAGTTTCCAGCAGCCACCTTGAAGTGTCCTGTGAACTGACGTTCTCAAAGTTCCGCGCCTGCCATGACCAGCAGTGCGACTGGACACTCATTCGCTCCGTCCTAGGCACCAGGAATGGTCCCGACGTGCTCTTCGAATCCTACCGACCCACCAACTGCGAATAACAAACAACGCGGCCACCAGGCCACCCCGAAAACCGAACACTGAAAACTGAAAACTGAACACTGAAAACTGAACACTGAAAACTGCCCCTCCCCCATCAGGGGCACCAGCCCTAGGTGTGCATTTGCTCAGTTGAATTGCACAAGCCGATTGGAACGGTAATCTCCCCGTTCGCAGTTCGCCAGCCGGCGGGATGGCGAAGGACTGCAACTTCAACTGTCTCTGTGAACACGGGAGAACTGCTTATGTCGCGTCTCGCTCGGTGGCTGCATGGTTTGAGTCAGGTTGGGTTTCGACAGAACATGATGTCAAGACGCCGGCGACAGAGAGTGGGTCTTGAGCAACTGGAAGATCGAGTACTGCTTGCTGCGAGCATTGCACCCAGTGAGATCCTGGTTCAGTATCGTCCCGATGCCACCGAGGTCGTTCGCGCTTCTGCACGTGGAACTGGTGGCGGAGTTCTGACGGAACAGATTCACACGCGAGCGATGACGGCAGCGGGTCAGGGAGTCCTCGAACGCATCACACTTCCGGCCGGAGTTTCTACGGATGCTGCTCTGGCGAAGTATCGCAACAACCCGCTCGTGCAGTATGCCGAACCAAACTGGACGTATACTGCGTCGTACGTCAGCAACGATCCCTATTACACGACCAGCAGTCGGATGTGGGGAATGTACAGCGACGATTCGCCGGCGTCCGTCGGCGGTGCGGGAACGACGAATTCCTTTGGCAGTCAGGCAGAAGAAGCCTGGGACGCCGGCTACATCGGATCCGACAACGTCTATGTCGGCATCATCGATGAAGGCTTCGAGTATGCTCATCCGGATCTTGCCGACAATGCCTGGACCAACCCGTTCGATGCGCCGGATGGAGTTGACAACGACGGCAACGGCTACATCGATGACATCCATGGCTGGGACTTCTTCAGCAACGACAACAGCGTGTATGACGGCACGGGTGATGACCACGGTACACATGTCGCCGGCACCATTGGTGCATCGGGCGGAAATGGAACGGGCGTGGCCGGAGTCAACTGGAACGTCACGATGATCTCGACGAAGTTCCTCGGGCCAACCGGAGGTTCAACGTCCGGTGCTGTGCTGGCTCTTGACTATCTGACCGATATGAAAGTCCGCCACGGAATCAACATCGTCGCCACGAACAACTCGTGGGGCGGCGGCGGTTATTCTCAGGCGCTGCTTGATGCGATCACCCGAGCTGCCAACCAGGGAATTCTGTTTATCGCCGCGGCAGGGAACTCCAACACGAACAACGACACAACCGCCAGTTATCCTTCAAATTACAGCACGGTCAGCGGAGCTGGATACGAAGCGGTCGTCGCCGTCGCAGCGATCGACAGTGCCGGTGCCAAGGCCAGTTTCTCCAGCTATGGAGCAACGACGGTGGATATCGGTGCCCCTGGAGTCGGCATCAATTCGACTCTGCCGACCGGCACGTATGGTTCGTACAGCGGTACCTCAATGGCCACACCGCACGTCACCGGCGCGGTTGCTCTGTATGCCGCTGCGAATCCGAGTGCCACTGCCAGCCAGATTCGAACGGCCTTGCTGAATACCGCGACGCCCACTGCATCGATGAACGGCATCACAACAACGGGGGGACGATTGAACGTGAGTGCTCTGATGGGCGCTGTTCCGACACCATCGCTGGCCATCAACAATATCAGCGTCAGTGAAGGGAATTCCGGAACGACAACGGCCACCTTCACCGTCACTCTGTCGATCGCATCGGCCAGCGAAGTGACCGTCAATTTTGCGACGGCTGACGGTACCGCCGTCAACACCAGCGACTACGCCTTCAACTCCGGAGTGCTCACCTTCGCACCTGGGGAAACATCGAAGACCATTGTCGTGACGATCAACGGTGACACGGCCGTGGAATCCGATGAGACGTTTAGCGTCATTCTCAGCGGTGCCTCCGGAGCAACGCTGGCGGACAGCGAAGGCGTTGGCACGATCTCGAATGACGATTCACCTCCGGTCCCGTCGCTGTCGATCGGGGATGTTTCGGTCGTGGAAGGCAATCGCAATTCGAAGCGCATGACCTTCACCATCACTCTGTCTGCTGTCTCCTCGCTGTCCACAACGGTGAGATATGCCACCGCGAATGGCACTGCGACATCAGGCTCCGACTATGCATCGACGTCGGGAACCGCTCGCATTTCCGCCGGCCGACTTTCTACCACGATCAGCGTCACAATCTACGGTGACCGAACCGTGGAACTGAATGAAACGCTGCTGGTCAATCTGTCAAACGCCGTGAATGCCACCATTGCGGACAATCAGGCCGTTGGCACGATTGTGAATGACGACGGAGGTGGTCTCGGAGTGACCGGGCAGGGAGACACGATTCGAACAACCGTCATTCGTGAACTCTCCAGCCTTGCCGACGAGATTGGTACTCTGACCATATCGACCGGTGCCAGGAACTCGCTGATCCAGAACCTCAACATCGCGATCAGCGCGACCGAACGACTCCGAAGTCGCCAGGCCACAAATGCCATCGAGGATGCGATCGACCAGATCGAACAGCTTCAGCGAAACCGCCGAATTGACGGCATCATTGGCAATCTGCTGATCGCCGACCTGCTCAGTCTCCTGCCATCATTGGGCAACAACTAACGCAAACGGGTTCTTGTGCAAAACGGGAACCCGTTCGACTGAAATCCCAAACACCGGCAGGGCGAGCCGCCTGCCGAACCGCCAAACTTCCCTTCACTTCAACGCCGCCGGGTGACCCGGCGGCGTTTTTTCTATTGGCGCGGCTTTCCATCGCATCAGTCAGGCTCTGTTGAACCGACTCGAGCCGCGCACACATTTTCAAGGATTCCATTGCCAACCGACTGAGTTCTGTCATTCTGCTTCCTCGATGACGAGTGCCGCTCGCGAATCCCCTCAGAGAAGTGTGACATGAAGCTCGCTGTGTGTTTAATGGTTGCCTGCGCGGTGATTCACGGATCCTGTGTCATTGCAGACGAACCGGCAACAAAGGACAATTCCTCACTGCTCAGTCCCGTCATTCAAAAGCACCAGTTGCCTGGCATGGCTGCGGCTGTGGTGCAGGACGGGCAGGTTGTCAGTGTTGGGGTTGCGGGCGTCCGGACTCGAGGCAAGTCGGAGAACGTCACGGCTGCGGATCGCTTTCACATCGGTTCCGATACCAAAGCGATGACTGCCATGCTGTGCGGAATTCTGGTCGATGAAGGGAAGCTGAGCTGGAACCAGACGATCGGGGAGACGTTCCCGGAACTTGCGGAGACCATGCACCCGCAGTATCGAACCGTAACGCTTGAGCAGCTGCTGACGAATCACGGAGGCGTTCCGGGAGATCTAACGAAAAACAGGGTATGGGCAAGACTCTGGCAGCAAAAAGGAACGCCGACGGAAGCCAGGCGATTCCTGGTGCGTGAACTCACCGCTCAACCACCCGAAGCCGCACCCGGTGAGAAGTTCATCTATTCCAACGCAGGATTTTCCATCGCAGGACACATGGCGGAGAAAGTCACGGGCACTTCCTGGGAAGACCTCATGCGAGAACGCATCTTTCGTCCTTTGAAAATGTCGTCCGCCGGTTTTGGTGCTCCTGGAACCGGCGGAAAGAACGACCAGCCTCGAGGCCATCAGTCGGATGGAACGCCGGTCGAGCCGGATTCGACTTTTCCTCCGGCCGACAATCCCGTCGCGATCGGACCAGCCGGGATCGTTCACTGTTCGATTGAAGACTGGGCCCGATTCGCCGCCGCGAACCTTCCGTCTGCGAAAACAAAACTCGTCAAACCGGAAACCCTGAAGAAGCTTCACACCGCGGCACCAGGAGCACCCCGATACGCGATGGGATGGCTTGTTGTCGACAACCAGCCCTGGGCCAACGGCCCTGCACTTTCCCATTCCGGCAGCAACACCCTCTGGTACGCCACCGCCTGGCTCGCCCCATCCCGCAACTTCGCCGTCGTCGTCACCAGCAACCAACCCAGCAACGAGGCCTGCAACGACGCCGTCCTCGCGATCATTCAAGATCATTTCGCGGACAAGTAGCACAAAGCCCGCCGAGCTTCTCACGAAACCTCAGGAACGCTCGAAGAGGTGCCCTCTTTGCCAGTGGAAACTGAGAGCAAAAGTGGTGAGACTTCCGGACACACGAGCGACCTGAGATTTGTGTCACAAGTGGACTGTGAGAATGACCTGCGGGCACAGGTGTGCAAAGCCGAGTTGATTGAGGAACGATATGGCGATTTTCGAAGTCCAGGCTAACGGGTTCCGAGAGATTTCCAAAGTCACGTTCGCGGAAGCAGGTCTTCAGGAACGGCGGGACCTTCAGAGGATGCTGCTTCGACAGATTGAGATCGTCTCGCCGGATACGCTGGTGATTGCAGAGGAATTCAGTGAGTGGTCCGACAGTAACCGGCGGATTGATCTGCTTGGCGTGGATCGCTCCGGAAACCTCGTCGTGATCGAGTTGAAGCGGACTGAAGACGGCGGCCATATGGAGCTGCAGGCCCTGCGGTACGCCGCGATGGTTTCAGCGATGGGATTTGATCGAGCCGTGGCTGTCTATCAGGAGTTCCTGGCTCGAACCGGTCAGCCGGGCGATGCGAAGGAAAAACTCCTTGAGTTCCTGGACTGGGATTCACCGGAATCGAGTGAGTTTCCAACGGATGTGCGTATCGTGCTTGTGTCCGGCGAGTTTTCCAAAGAGCTGACGACAACAGTGATCTGGTTGAACACCTTCGACCTGAATATTGAATGCGTGCGGGTCAGGCCATATCGGGACGGGGAGCGAATCCTCGTTGACGTTCAGAAACTGATTCCGCTGCCGGAAGCGGAAGACTATCGAGTACAGCTGCGTGAAAAAGAGCAGCGCGAAAGAGCGGCTCGCAAATCAAAACAGGATCGAACGAGATACGATGTGACGACTGCTGGCGAGGAGCATCGATCACTTGCCAAGCGACACGCGATTTACGTGGTCGTCCGCAGTCTTATCGCGCGAGGGGTCACACCGGAAGCCATTGCAGAGAACATCCCATGGCGGCGAAGCACTCTGTTTCGAAGTGCTGACGGAGCCCTTGATTCGATGGCGTTTGTCGATGCGGTCACTGCTGAAGCAGAACGTGACGGCCGCGTCTTCGATGAAACGCGGTTCTTCTGTGCCGATGAAGAACTTCTAAGAAGCGGAGGCAGAACCTACGCATTCTCCAACCAATGGGGCGACCGCACACTGGAAGCCATCGACCGCCTCTCCGCCGCCTACCCCGACGCCCAAATCCGCTATAAAGCCTGCATCGACGACTAAAACAGAATCAGGTTCCCTCACCCTCGATTCCACCAGACCGCCACCCACCGTCCCAAATCCCGGCAACCGCATCCCACAAACAAAAACAGCTTCCTGCAAGTTAATGCAGAAAGCTGCGAATGGGCGATGAGGGACTCGAAGACCCCTGCCAGAACATTGAGGAAATCGATGATTCTGAAAATGGTGGCCCCTCAGGTGGCCCAAGGGAACCTTGAACAAAAGAAAAGCCCGCCTCAAACGAGCGTTTGAGGCGGGCTGTCGTCATGCCTTCACGAGAAATCGAAAGTAGCCACCGTTCTTTCGAAATACTGGCTTTTTCGATCTCCAATGAATGAATGATTTACAGAAGTGCCACCTGTACCCCGGCGGCGCGGGCTTGTAATTGGCCATGACTGGCCTCCTTGTTGAAAGGAGCTTGCTTCAGTCAAGGCGATGATCCATAATGTCCTTGGAACTTGTATCAACGCCTTGGATGCTCGAGAGCTCCGCCTCGAACATCTTTCGCATCAGCAACACACTGATGTTGGCACACTGAGACCGCTGCAAGACTAGACCTCTTTCAGCGGTTTTTTCATGCGCCTCTGCATGTATTATAGTCGATTCCGCCACGCTCGCACAGTTCTTATTGGGTAAATCGGTAAAATTTACCAGACTTCATTTGCGTAAATTTCCTTCGCAGCTACACTGTCCTCACGGCAAAGCCACTGTTTGAGGAGATTGAGAGATGAGTGAAGATTCTGATGACAATGAGCGTTCTCGGACTCGTAGCCCGAACTATCCAGTGTTCGACTTGGAGAAGGCTGTCCAGCGAACGAAGGTGCTCTACGATTTGTACAAGAACCATCCCGTACCAGTTCATGTAGTCGGAGAGAAGTTGGGGTATTCGAAGGGCAGTTCTGCCGCAAATCAGGCTGTAGCGGCTCTGAAGGCATACGGGCTCGTCACCGTCTCCGGGACTGGAGATGGTAGGAAAATCGCGGTTTCTGATGCAGCGAAAAAGATCATTCTCGGGCACTTTGATCGCCAAGGCATCTTGAGGGCAACGGCGCTATCACCTGCCCTTTTTCGCGATTTATGGTCTCGGTTTGGTGGAAGCAGTCTTCCTGATGTCGGCCTGTTACGTCATTATTTGATCTTCGAACGAAACGCGAACGAAGATGCCGCCGACACAATTGTGGGGCGTTTTATCGCAACTGTGAATTTCGCAGATCTCTGTGGTTCGGCGGAAGACCATGCGGAGGTCACTCAAAGCGATTGGCGAGTTGCTCCACCTGAGGAGGCTGAAGAAATGAAAATCATCAATCA
>VFQT010000570.1_pt1 | contig 52730 bp, 56 predicted proteins | sample 3512381 | NCBI WGS metagenome assembly VFQT01 (sample SAMN10412376, study PRJNA504923) | tailings metagenome | isolation source: Relicate 2 Philex TSF3 active mining site | place: Philippines: Tuba, Benguet | collected 2017-08-29
CTAATTTGGCATGCACCTCTAATAGTTGCGGTAAATAAACTGCTTCAATCCCTTCTTTTAGCGATAACGGAATAGCGGTGTTGTTGATGTCTTGGGAAGTCAGGCCAAAATGAATAAACTCAGAGTAGGTATTTAGACCCAAGGCTTCCATTTTAGCTTTGAGGAAATATTCTACCGCCTTGACATCGTGATTGGTGGTTTGCTCGGTTTCTTTGATCCAGCGCGCATCGGCCTGAGAGAAGTCGGTGTAAATGGCCCTGAGATTGTCAAATTGGTCGACAGGGAAATCTTGCAAATTTGAGATACCGCTCTGAACCAGCGCAATGAGGTATTCGACCTCTACCAAAACGCGGTAACGGATAAGTCCGAATTCGGAAAAATAAGCTTGAAGTGCAGCTGTTTTGGATTGGTAGCGACCATCTATTGGGGAGATCGCGGTGAGGGCGTTGAATTCCATATTTTATCTAAAGCACAAAGATACAACAAGCGCAAAAAATAGAAAAACCCAAACGCGATTTATCGTAATTTTGAAGTATGCAAGTTTCTAATCGTTTTGTTCGGTTTCAGTGGATTGTCCTGATCCTCATTTTTTTGGTTGTTTTTGCCGGAAGTTTTGTGCGTATGTCGGGTAGCGGCATGGGCTGTCCAGATTGGCCCAAATGCTTTGGCAAATGGATTCCACCCACCGAAATAGCGGAGTTGCCTTCAGACTACCAAGAAGCTTATTTGCTCAAACGCCAGAAAAAGGTAGAAAAATTTTGTGCTTTCTTGAATAAGTTGGGTTTAGCTACCACTGCTCAGAAAATTTTAAATGACCCAACAGTCTATGTTGAAGAAGCGTTCAACGCACGTAAAACCTGGACCGAATACATCAACAGACTTGCCGGTTTTTTAGCGGGTAATGCCATGTTGTTCAGTTTTGGCTGGTTAATATTGTTCTATCGCAAAAGAAAATGGTTGGTTTTAGCCGGTCTGAATTTAGTGCTGATGGGGCTTGAGGCCTGGTTTGGCTCCATTGTAGTGGCCACCAATTTGGTACCCTGGACCATTACGGTTCATTTGCTGTTGGCGCTCGTTATTATCGGGATTCAATTGTATTTATTGCACGAAATGCGCGCTAAGAAAACCGAAAACCTACCGCAACAAAAAGCTTTTCACTTTTTGAGTTGGCTCATTTTAGTAATTACGTTTTACCAAATGTTTTTGGGCACTCAGGTGCGCGAAGCCATAGACGCACTCGTCAAAAAGGGCTATACCCGTGCCGAGTGGATCGAGCAGTTGGGTCTGCCGTTTTTTATCCATCGAAGTTTCAGTTGGTTGGTCCTCATTTTATTAAGTTACCTTTTCTGGAAAAACCGCAGCGAATGGAAGTATCAGCGGATCAACGTCGCCTTTTATTTGCTAGCTGCCGAGTTGTTTAGCGGTGTTGCGCTGGCCTATGCCGACATGCCCGGTTTGGTTCAGACTGCACATTTGGTCTTTGCAAGTATCTTACTAGCCGTGTTATTATTGATCCGATATGACTACGCAGCGGCTAAAAAAAATCCATAAGATCTCCCATTTTTTTGCGTTGCATGCGTTAGCGTTCAGAATCATGCCAAATGCACTTTGACGAACGCCAACTTTTAGCACTCCAAAGACAAGAACCAAAAGCGGTAAAATCGTGGTATTTGGCTTGTTTTCCCGATTTAATGGTACAGGCTTCACGTTTTTTTAGTCAAGAGAATGAGCAGTTGACAGCCGTGCACAATGCCTTACTCAAAGCATTAAAAAATATCAATCAATTTGAGGCCAATACCTCCATGCAGGCCTGGTTATCCGTAATTCTTCGCAATGAACTTATCGATACCTATCGCCGCAAACAACGGTGGCGAATACTTTCTTTTGAAAAGCAAGCACGAGAGGTGCAAGAACCCCAATTTGATGTCGCAATTGATGCCCCTACTGAATGGGAGCGCATTGAGGCAATTTTATCTGTTTTACCACAAAAAACACGTTTTGTTTTCGGCTTATACGCTTTTGAAGGGCTCAAGCCAAGGGAAATAGCCGTTGAGCTATCCATGCAAACCCAGACTGTGAATTGGCACTTAAAAACGGCAAAACAACGGCTTAAAAAACTCCTCGAGTCATGAAAAAGAGCTTACACATACAAGAATTAGCAGCGCAAACATGGCCACTTTTTGAGCGCAAATGGAGACGAATGTTGTTTTGGAAAAAATGGCTAAAAAAACTCATTTTTATCGCGGCCAGCGCAACGGCCGTGAGTCTCGGTTTGCTGTTGTACCCGACAAACTCCCTGAAAATAGAAAAATCAGGACCAAAGTCAGCACCGCATATCATTGATGACAAACCGGCTAGACCACCTAAATCTCAACAACAAACGCCACTTCTGCATATAGGCAAATTTAAATTTGGCTTTTCTGACTCTGCTCATGCGCCGAACCTCGATGATCATTTCATGCGCTCGCTTCAAAAGCAAACTCCACCGTTGCTAAAAAGTTCACATTTCGTTTTGGTCAAAAAAGCAGATTTATATATGGCTTTTGCGCTATTGAATTTTGAAGCTCAAATATGGTCTTTACAGGCTAATGGTCATTCTCTGGCAGTACTTATCGATTCCAAGACATTGATGATCATGAATTTAATGTACGGCTCAGAAAAGCTGCCGGCTTATCCATCTGACTTATTAGAAGAGTCGTTATATCGTCCAGCGTTTTTTCCTGCTGATCAATATATTCATATTCATTTTTACGATGTATCCGACTGGATTCAAGATCCGCTGAGTGCTCAGGTGCTTATCAATAGACCAAATCAACAAATACCTTTAGCACCCTGGCGTACGTCAAGTAACCCGAATAGCACAGCAATGGCGAATTTATTCATGATCAATACGTTTGATAAGGAAAATCCGGGGCTTTTTGTTTACAGAGGTCTAGATCCAAAATACAACCGTTCGGCTCAAACGCCTTATCGCAGGGTGATATATGTTGCGGACCGACCAGCAGAAGCTTTTAATCCCATTTTATTTCATCGCAATGATACCTTATTGGTGGTGAGTGCACAAGCTCAAAAAGTTACACAGCTCTCTGAAAATGGTGTTATTTATACGGCAAAGGAAATTACCTATAAAAGCAACGGCATTCAAAGTGTCAAGCGGCGAGAACCGCTCATTGATCCAGTAGACAACACATTATACGTTTTGGCGCCGACCAATTTTCATTTTGTGATTTACAAAGTGGATTGCAACAGCGGTTTAGCTCAACAAGTATATCAAACGGCCAGTGTTTGGAAAGGCGCTGAATTTGAAATTTTTGCCCAGCAGCTTATTTTTAACTACAAAGGCCAGACACAACGCATCCAATTACCTTAATGGCGCAGGCATTTTTTACGATTGCCTTTTAGCTCCAAAAAGTAAGTGCCAGTTGGTAAAAATGCCAAATTGAGCTCCTCTTCGATCTGTTGTATTTTGTGGGTGTAAAGAACTTTGCCCTGCAAATCGCAAATTTTGATTAGTTCTCCAATCAAATGCGGTTCAATTCGGATAATAATCTGAGCGCTTTCGATAACCTGAAACACCAAAAAACCATCGGTTTCTGGAGCGATTGCGTTGGGCAAGAAACCCAAGCGCCAAGTTTCTTTTAGGCGATCGTTGCCGCTGATGCCAGTGCTCAGGAAAAAATAGCCATTGCTAGCAAAGCCCATGCAGCCTTTACGGGCACTTGCACTCAAAGGGCTGAGTTGGTCGATTTGAAGTGTATTTAAATTGACTTTCAGGAGTTCGGCCGAAACCTGATCAGCGGGGTCAATGCTGCCAAATACAAATAACAATGAATCGCTCACCGCAGTGCTGATGTACATTTTAGAGCCAAAATCCAATATACCAGATGCAGTCCAATTGTCAGTATTGGGTTCATAAGCCCAAGTTTGTGTATTCCAACCCGTTTGATTATCTGCATTTGTTCTGCCACCCGCAAGATAGCCGGTATTTCCGGCAACAAAAGACATACCACGCCAACAACCTTCAAAAGGAAGATTGTTTTTTTGCTCCCAGGTTTGCGTATCAAAATGAAAACACCACACTTCATCAAGGATGCCGCTTGCATTTCTGCCACCAATTAAAAAGAGGTCAGTACCAATCATAAACGACTGACACCCTGCTCGGCCGTCAGCAGGTAAGGCGGGCATTTGCAGCCATTCATTGCTGAGCGGCGCGTATTTCCAAAACGAATTGAAGTAAAAACCATTGCAATTCTCACCACCAACAAGATAACCACATTCACCAAAACTAAAAGCACTTGCGTATTGCCTTTCTTGCCATTGTGGAAGGCCCGCAATTGGATACCATATTTCTAAGTTAGCGTTATAGGCATAAAAATCTCCAGTGCAAGAGAAATCAATGCTGCGCCCAGTGCCTAAATAATGAATTTCACCGATGGTAAAAGAAGCGCCGTCGTCACGGGCAGTTCCTGGAAAATCACTGATTTGCTGCCAATTTTGCGCAACCAAATGGAATTCAAGGCTTAAGAATGCCAAGCTTAAAAAAAGAAATCGCATGGCTGCAAAACGCAGTATTTCGCGTTTTAGTATAACGGTGCTTAAAATGAAGGTGTTCCGGTAAAACTTCGCTGCGAGGGCCTATGCATCAGGTGTAGCTTGTAGTTAAGTTGAATACCGTAACGGAAATTGGAATTATTACTCAACAAACTCGGTTGGTTCAGATTGAAACTCAGCATGACTTGATGCGCATCCCCGAGTTGTCGGCCGTAAGCTAAATTAAGTTGTTGGAAACCATAACCCAACAGAAAGTGCTGGGCCTTGCGGTAATAGCTTGCCGAGGCCGCAATGGAGTTGAATCCTTGCATATTTTCGTATAGAACGGTGGCCTCTAGGCGTTGAATGCTGTCTAATTCAAATGCTTTTTTTAGACCCAAGTGAAATGAAGGATAACCAGTAAAGTACACTTGAGTGCTATCTCCGGGAAAAGTATAATAATACTTGGTAGCATACAAAGAAGAAATACCAGTAAAAAGTTGCCAACTTTTATAACGAACTTGAAGGCCCGTATTCAGGTTTGATACGGGTATTTTTACTGCGCCAGCTTCAATATAAACGAGCTGAAACTGATTGAATTGCGCAGAAATTGCGGGTCGAATACTCCAATTTCTATTTAAGGAAAAATCGCTACTTGCACTGAGCCCAATACTGGTGTTCTTGTAAAAGGAACCCAAATTTGAGGTGGTGGTTTGTACGCCAAATTTCCATTTGCCCATACTTTGTTGGAAGCGAAGTGCGCCATGAAAATAATTGGCATAAGATTGATTGAAACCGGTAAATGCGAGATTGGTGTTCAAGGTACTGGCCTGGTAACCCTTACCATGAACTTTCTCATCGGCATGATATGCTGGGTTCTTGAAATCAAGTTCGTCGGAAACATTGCTGAGTTGCGCCCAATTAACGATCGGCAGCATGAGTAGAAGGAAGGCAAAAAATAGATTTTTCATGTATGTTTAGGTTTGGTATTGGATTGTTCTTGCCAAACTAAGACAAGCAGGGACAATGAAAAGTTACACTACACCTTTGCTCCACTTTTTACGTTACCTTAGTTTGTGCCAATGTAGCGCCTATGATTCAAGAACCACATGCTGACCAACTTCAAGCGGCTGCTGCCGGCGATCGCCGCGCGCAAATGGCTTTGTATCAGCTGTGTTACCCTGTTTTGATCCATGTGGCACGTCGTTATTATCAGAATACCGAAGACCAAATGACCGTTGTCAATAATGCTTTTGTTAAAGTGATTCAATACCTAGAAAATTACCAGACTGGGCGTTTTCTGAGCTGGGTCAAGCGCATTATTTCCAATGAAATCATCGATGAATACCGCCGTAATAAACGCTACCACGAGCTTTATCGCTTCGATGCGCCCGTCGAAGAGCGCGGCACCACCGATTTTCAGACCGACGCTGTTTTCACCCAAGAGCAACTGCAACAAATGCTTTTGTGTTTGTCTGAACCAGCAAGGTTGGTATTCAATTTATTTGCCATCGAAGGATACAGCCATAAAGAAATCGCCAAAATGTTGGGTGTCACTGAAGAAACTTCAAAGTGGCACACCAAAATGGCGCGCAAAAAATTACGTGAATTAATAGAAAAAAGCCATGAACAAGCCAAGCAAAGATCCTTTGGATCAGCTATTTGAAACACTTGCAGAAGCGCGTTTTGAAACACCGCCAGCCTCGTTTTTACAAGATGTAGAAGCGCGCCTAGATGCGCAACAAAAGAAGCGCCGCAAGCCACTTGCCATTTGGTGGGTTTGGTCCGCATTTGGAGCAGTTGTTGTCATTGGTTCCATCTTTTTCTGGCAAGGGGCTTCTGTTGAACCTGTGTCGTCAGGCAAACAACAAGTTGCACCAAGAAAACAACGCGATTTATTGGCAAACAACACTATAAAACTTCCATCAACACCCAACAAGTTTGAGATTTCCGCTCCGCTACTCTATATGCCCCAAACAAATGCTTTCCAACACATCTCAGGATTATCAACTCAAGAACCATTCATTTCCAATACCTATTCAATTTCAGCTTCCGATGTTCATTTCTCAGCACCAACTGTGCAATTAAGCAGTCAAGAAATCCCGAAAATAGAAAATCAAGAAGTGAAGGAAACGAAAACCGTTTCAATCGATAGCAATGGACTTGCTAAAATGAATTTAGAACCCACTTCAACAATTCCGAGTCATAAACAACAAAAAGTAACGCACGCAATCGGCTTGCAATTTGGTGTTAGTGGTATTTTTTCAAGTTATGCGGTGCCCGAGGTAAATCCATTGATACCTGGTTATTCTGCCAAACAATTCAGAGAAGCCCGCGCCATGGGTGAGCGGCAAACTTCTAGTTGGGACTTCAATTTGCGTTATCAACTTGGAATAGGTGCTTGGCAATTGCAAACAGGTATACATTACCTGGAGTGGGGAGAGCAACTTCAGTACGATGTTATTTCAGTAGAAGGCACCAACCGTTATAAATACGTTCAAGTTCCGGTCATGCTCGGGCATCAATTTCACTTCGGGAAAATAGCGCTTACGCCCTATTTAGGGGCAGCGTATGCGCATGCTTTGTCAACAAACGGCACTTACATTCAACCTTTAAATAATGGCGTTTCATTAGTTAGCGCTAAAACCAATAATTGGAATGCGCTTGCACAACTAGAGCTCAGCTATCAAATTCAACCTGAATTGGTATTTACATTTACGCCATGTGTACGCCAAACAATCGGTTTGCTCATCGATAACGGCTTGATTATGAATCGCTACACCTCAATTGGCGTGCTTTCCGGATTCATCTATCGTTTTTAGCAACATTTTTCATTGGTTGTTAGTGTATTATGTACACTAAGTATGAATTTCTATTAACTTTACGTCTTAAACTGACGTAAATTATGAGTGCTAAACTACTAGGCGTGGGTAGTTACCTTCCTACCTTGCGCATGACCAATCAAGATTTCATTGCCCATCGTTTCTATAAAGACATCGATCAACCCTTCGAGGATAGCAATGAAATCATTATTGAAAAATTCAAAGACATCACCGGAATTGAAGAACGCCGATATGCGCAAAAAGAACAAACCAATTCAGATTTGGGTATTATTGCAGCGCAAAAGGCCATCGACGCCTCGGGAATAGATCCAGAGCTTATAGATTACATCATTTTTGCCCATAATTTTGGCGATGTGCGCTTTGCATCCAACCATCTTGATATGTTGCCTGCGCTGGCGGCAAGGGTGAAACACGCTTTGGGGATTGCCAATCCTAATTGCGTAGCTTACGATATGCTTTTTGGCTGCCCCGGATGGATCGAAGCGCTCATTCAGGCCAATTTATTCATTAAGGCTGGTGCTGCTAAAATTTGTTTGGTGATTGGCTCAGAGACGCTCAGTAGGGTAGTGGACCCCCATGACCGAGATTCGATGATTTTTGCCGACGGTGCGGGTGCTTGTATTTTGGCCGAAAATTTAGCACAAGACGGCAGTGGTATTTTGGCACATGCCACTCAAACATTTACCAAAGACGAAGCCTATTTTTTAAACAACGGCCCCTCCTTGAATTCCAAGCATCATATCCACGAAAAGTACATCAAAATGCAAGGTCGTAAAATTTATGAATTTGCATTGACTAAAGTGCCTGCGGCTATGAAAATAGCCCTCGATAAAAGCGGTGTTGCTATTGATGAGGTGAAGAAAATATTTATACATCAGGCCAACGAAAAAATGGATGAAGCCATTATTGATCGCTTTTACCGTTTGTATAAAGCAGCACGTCCGGAACAAATCATGCCTATGAACATTCAATTCAATGGCAACAGTTCAGTCGCAACAGTACCCACGCTACTCGATGCGGTGGTGCGCGGCGAATATCCGGCGCATCAATTAAATGCAGGCGATGTGATAATTCTTGCTTCTGTTGGCGCGGGGATGAATATCAATGCAGTGGTATATCGTTGGTAAACTACTGATGCAAATGCGAAATGATGGGTGCAAGTTCGGGAAATCTACCGATGAGCTCTTGTTTGTCAAAAAGTTGAAAATCTGAAAAATCAAAACCTGGCGCTACCATACAAGAAGACAGCGAAAACGCATCGTCTTTAAGCACTTCTGCGCCAAAAATAGTTTGCGCAGCAATACAAATTTGCGGTTGCTCGCCATTTTCTAGATCTAAACCTAACTTGGCAGTTTGATAGTTTCCATTTTGGTCTATCATGTGGATCAAAAGTGGTGCACCGGCTTGGTAAATCCAGATTTCGTCGGATTCAATTTTATGAAACTTAGAATAGCTACCAGCAGGTAATAAAAAATAAATCAAGGTGGCCAAAGACCTGTTGTTGCCGTTTTCCAAAACATGTTTGGTGACACTACGATACGTTTCTTTGAAAAAACCGCCTTCAATGTGCGGTGTAAGTTCGAGGTGTTCAATGAAGGCTTGCATCGTTTTCATGTTGTAAAAATAGAATATGTTCTAGCAAAAATCACTAAACATTTGCTTAAATTGCTTGTTTTTAAGTGACTAAACTAAACCTCACCTCACCCTATGAAAAAACTTGGACTCCTTTTCTTTTCGTCGCTTCAACTTACAATTTGGGCGCAAACCCCAACACTATACGGTTTGATACGCACCTCAAATCCAGTAGGGGTGAAACTCGGAACACTCGATTTAATGTCTGGAAATTTTTCGGCCCTTGGTTCTAGTAATGTGGCATCAGTAACCAACCTAACAGGTGCGGCCCTTGATTTGAATACAAATCATTACTTTTTTCTTTCCCAAGGTGGTACGAACGGAACGGCGCTTACAGTTGGTATGAACGATGGTATACTGTATAATCAAGTGCCACTTACCAATCCTATCGCTCCGAGTTCTTTTAATAATTTCCGCTTTAATACTTCCGACTCCACTTTGTATGGTTTGGCAGGACGTTATATACCCGGCGCAGGTCCAGGGCAGGGCACTGGTGAGCTCTATTTTGCTTCTATGGACCCACTAACCGGAATCATTACCCAAATTTCACCCCAATCCATCCTAGATGCTTATTCGCTCTCAGGTAGTGCAATAGATCCACATCAAATGCTCTACTATTTTTCTAAAGGAACCGAGTTTTACGGAATAGATATGTACAATGGCCAAGTCTATACATCTCAAACACTAAGTTTTCCTGAAGGAGGGTCAAATTTCGGCAATTACACCTACAACTGTGCTGACACCACCATCTACGGTATCATTAGTGTCAATACAACACCGCCTCTAACTGCCTACCTTGGAAAAATCGATGCAGCAACTGGTGTAGTAACACGCATTTCGCAAACGCCCTTGCAGTATCCTATGTATTCCGTAAATGGCAGTTCAACCATCGATCCTGCCACCGGGATTTATTATTACGTAACAAGTACACCTCCAAACGGTGTTGCTGTCGTTGGCATTTCGCTAGCAACAGGTGCATTGGTGAGTATGCATCCGGTGAGTTTGTCGGGTGTCAGTACCTATTTTGACCTCATTCGACATCCTTCTGATTGTTATGCCGCAGAACCCGTGCGTCCGAGTACGATTGACGGAGGTGCAGGTTTGGCAACTACTTTTCTTTCTCAGACCAAAGTTTACCCTAATCCAATTCTTGATCAACTCCAAATAGAATCTGAACAAGTCATCAAAGCATATGCTTTGCGAGATGCGCAGGGTAAAATCATTATAGAAGGTCAAGGCAAAAACAAACTCATCCAACTTTCACTTGGGCAAATTCCAAACGGTGTTTACTTTCTAGAAATCCAAACAGAAAGCGGAATTGAGTCTGTCAAGTTGGTGAAATAAATACTTCTTATCTGTAATTTCGCTTTGTTGACTAAATTTCACTCATCACAATCTACATGAAAATTATTTATGCGCGTTTGCTTTTTGCCATGGTGTTATTGAACTCCGGTAGCATTTTATCTCAAGTCATTAAGTCAAAAGATGGTAAGGTCGTGGGTGACCTCGAAGAAATCGTCGAGAGCTGTGTCGCAGCTGCCAAAACTGAGGTGGTTAAGTTTGACAACGTCGAATTCAAACTCGAGGACTACTGCACTTGCATGGCAACCGGCGTGCTTCCTAATCTCACCCTCAAGGAGCTAGAGACGGCCATTCAGAACAATTCTTTTCAACAACTACTTCTCCGCGAAGACAATATCGCCATTCTTCAAAAATGTGCTTCGGAAAATGTCAGCATCGATTCAGCTTTTATGTACTCCAAAACCTACGATAACGCCCAATTGCGGCCTTATTTCGTGAAATCTTGTGTAAATGGGATGTTCTCTGATGATGGAATAGAGGAATTTATCACTGAAACACAGGCCGCTCAGATTTGTAATTGCGCCTTGGATAAAATGTTCGAGCAAGGGTTTACCTACGGCCAAATTGCTAATTTTGCCAATGAAATCAGCCCTGAATTTGAGGCAATAGTCTTGGGTTGTATTCCCAAAGAACTGATAGAAGAAATGCAAGATTATAAATGAGTCTACCCAACGCAAAAACCGCTCTCATTTTTATTCTGATCACCATATGCCTAGACTCCATTGGCTTGGGTATCATTATTCCCTCCTTTCCAACGCTGATCTCTCAAACTGCACATGTTCCGTTAGCTGAAGCTTCGCAATATTTTGGCTGGGTAATGGGCGCCTATGCCCTCATGCAGTTTGTATTTTCGCCACTAATTGGAAACCTTAGTGACCGCTTCGGTCGGCGTCCGATTCTATTGATTTCAGTACTCGGCATGAGCCTCGATTACATGGTGATGTATTTTGCCCCCGATATGTTTTGGTTGGTATTAGGCCGCGCAATCTCAGGAATTTTTGGAGCTAGTTTTACGTCTGCCGCGGCTTATATTGCCGATATTTCGACGCCAGAAAACAGAGCGCAAAATTTTGGCATGATCGGTGCTGCTTTTGGTATCGGTTTTGTCATTGGTCCGGCAATTGGTGGTTTGCTTTCAGACTTTGGCCCGCGCACGCCTTTTTTGGTGGCCGCCTTTTTCTCAATGGCCAATTTCATTTATGGTTTTGTGGTGCTCAAAGAATCATTGCCGCTGGCCGATCGGCGTGCCTTCGAACTCAAAAGAGCCAATCCTTTTGGCGCATTGCAACAAATCAAGCGTTTTGAAAAATTGAAATATTTATTCTTAGTTTCCTTTTTGACCATTCTCACCACCATGTGTGTACATTCTACTTGGAATTTCTACACCATGGAAAAATTCGCTTGGACCACCAAAGAGGTAGGTATTTCTTTGGCGGTTGTTGGGGTGTGTTTTGGTATTGTGCAAGGTGCGCTTACTGGTAAAATAGTCGATAAATTGGGTCAAAAAAACGCAGCGCGCTACGGCTTATTTCTCTCGATTTTTGTACTCATAGGACTCAGCCTGATCAACCAAAGCTGGATGATGTACGCCATTATTCTGCCCTATGCTTTCACCGGAATTGTAGACCCCGCATTGCGCTCTATTGTGTCAGGTCAGGTACAAAGCAACGAACAAGGCGAACTACAAGGCATTTTTACCAGCCTCATGAGCTTGGCCGAAATCATTGGCCCACCACTTTTCATGTGGTTCTATTACCATTTTAAATCGAGCTTCGCGCCATTAAATTTCGGCCTCGGCACCCCGTTTTGGGTCGCGGCCTTCATCGGTCTATTGGCTTATTTATTGATTTCTTGGACCTTGAAAAGTTATAGTGACGCTCCGGCAGAGGAGGGAAAACCGCTTGAGATTTAGACTAACTTAAATTAGTTCTGTTTAAGCAAATAATAGTAATCAGCATTGTTTTTTCGGACGCTAAACACAGCGGATTTATATCTTTTATACGGATTGCGCAGCATCTTCGACTTTGAATACAGGACCCAATTTTCATCTAGGAATTCAAATTCATCGTGGCTAAAATCTGCTTCAAAAAGTATTTTGTTTTTTGTTGTCATTACAATTCTTCGCTTTTCATCTGAAATGCTACTCCTATTTGTGTAGTCAAAACCAATAGCGCTGCTGATCTCTTGCTGGGTGGTTTCAGGATAAAATAGGTAAATGAAGGAAATAGGCTCTTTTACCATTTTGGAAAAATCTACGCTACAGCGGTCACACTTGTTAAAGTCACAGCTTTCATTTAAAAAGGCTTTCAAACCATTTGGTTGAAATGCAAATAACCAAAAGAGCAGTGCTGCGAAAATGAGAATTAAGGTAAAAAGCGTGCTGATTTTTTTCATCGGTTTATTTCGGTTGTAAAATAGCTCTAGGGATGTTCAAATCAGGATGAAAAATAATAAAATCCAATGCTCGTTCCAAGATTTGATTGATGCTATTGTTATTAGACTTCAAGACTGAATAAGCCTCATTATAAGTGCTTTTTGAATATATAATCCCGAAATTATCCAATTCGTAAGCGAGTCTTTCGGCGTCAATTGCGCAATGGGTACTATTGGTATAAACCCTTACCTCGTGTCGCTTGTGTTCAAATATAAAACTTGCTTTTCCCACTAAAATATCGAGCTTATTATGTCTTTCAATTTGCTCTTTTTCAAACCTTTTTGTCTTGAATTCTCCATTTCTTGTTGTATTTCTGTAATAATACTGTGTCTTTTCTTGCTTCTTTTCATTAAAGAAGTTACACGAGGCTAGTGTTAAAAGAATGGGCAAGATACAAACGATGACTTTCACAAGTATTTAAAGATGAATGGATTTAAGTATGTTGACGTTTTGATGCGTTAAATCTAACTTATTAATTGCAATTAATAACATTAGAAAAGATCAGACTTCAGGAGAGGTCTCGATAAATTGTTAGAAATTAAAAAAAGCCCCAAGAACTTGAGGCTTTAAAGGAGTGGTCCCACACGGGCTCGAACCGTGGACCCACAGATTATGAGTCTGTTGCTCTAACCAACTGAGCTATAGGACCGGGTTATCAAGACAAAGTTTCGATTACAATGGCTGCAAATTTAACAAAATTTTAGCGTTATTTGGAGCGCCTAAGCGTAAATTCTGTGATTTCTGGATAGATTCCAACTCGGCCTGGAAAACCGATGTAGCCGAAGCCTCTATTCACATAAAGAAATTGTTTACCAACCTGGTAAAGACCAGCCCATTTGGGGTAAACTAAAGTAACGGGGCTCCAGCGGATCCCAAAGCGCTCTATGCCAAACTGCATGCCGTGGGTGTGTCCAGAAAGCGTCAGGTCGATATCGGTATGAATGACTTGTGCATCAAAATGGCTTGGGTCGTGGGTCATGAGTAATTTGAAACCCTCGCCGGTTTGCGCCAAAGTTTCTTCGAGCTTACCACTTTGTCTGAACATCGAGCGCCCCCAGTTTTCGACACCCAATAGCCAAAAGCCTTTATCGAGTTCAACGGCTTTATTGAGTAGGGGAGTCCAGCCGACGTTTTCATGCATTCTGATCAGTACTTGTAAATTGGCGGCCTTTTCGTGGTCGTAGTTCCAGCTGATATAATCGCCGTAGTCATGGTTGCCCAAAATGCTGTATTTGCCTTTCTTTACTTGGATTTGAGAGAAAAGCGCTTCCCAACCTTGGAATTCATCGGCTTTATTGTTGACTAAGTCTCCAGTAAATAAAAAGTAGTCTGCATTTCTGGAATTGATGAGGTCAATGGCTTTTTGAACCTTATGGGTTTGGCCATAAAAACTACCGATATGCACGTCTGAAATCTGTAGAAAGGTGACGCCATCCATGGCTTCGGGTAAATGATCAAAACGCAACTCAACGGTCCTGACTTTCCAATTCCAGCGGCCAAAAAAGATGCCGTAAAGAATAGCGATAAAATGGATGCCTGCCAATGTAAAGCCAATTGTTCGGGCCAACTCAGCTTCAAATGTTAGAAAAAATAGACCCGGAATAAGGTAAATGATGGCGGGCAAAGCCAGGGCCACAAACAAACCAAAGATGGAAAAACCCAAGCGGTAGTTGCTGCGCATTTTGACATTTCGAAAACCCCAAATAAATAGGCTTATGCTGCCTAATATGGCGCCGAGATGCAAAAACCCGAAGGAGGCGAGGTATACATTAGGAATACTCCAAATAGAAAGTAAGAATATCCATTCAGAGACAACAAGAAGGAGGAGAAATAATAAGAAGAGCATGATTTAATTACATCCAGGATCCGCCCACGGAGATGATGTTCGGCTGAGCGAGGTATTCAGGATAAGTTTCTTCGGTGATGCCACCAGTTGGGCAAAATTTGATGCTCGGAAATACTTGGCCATAGGCTTTGAGTGCGCCCAAACCGCCAAATAAATTGGCCGGAAAGAACTTAAAGGTGTCCCAGCCATACTGAATGCCTTCAATGATTTCACTTGGGGTGGCCACACCTGGAATGAACGCAATTTTACTGTTTTCAAAGTGTGGTGCTAAATTGGCGTTAAGCCCAGGACTCACCATAAAGTCAATACCAAGTTCAACTGCTTTTTCAATTTGCGCTACCTGGACAACTGTTCCCATGCCTATTGCACAGCGGTCGCCGTACAGTTTTTTAGCCAGAGCAATGCAGTCGTAAGCTGCAGGGGTTCGCAGCGTGATTTCGATGCAGAAAATGCCACGTGCCATTAGCGCCTCCATTTTTGGAACAACTTCGTCGGTGCTGTTAAAAGTTACAACAGGTATAGTTGGGTGTTTAGCGAGCACTTCGCGGATATTATTCTGAGCCATATTGTCAATTTGACACAAAGGTCGTGATTTTTCATTTACGACACCACGAACCACTGTTTTTCTTCACAGTAGGGGTCGAGTTGGTCGTAGATTTGCGCAATGCGCTGCGAGAGCTGGCCATCGGGGCAAAAATTCATGATATTCAAGGTGCGCTCTTGAAGTTGTCCTTTGGGCTGAATTTTTTCTGAAAGTTGCTCGATTTGTTTGAGCGCTTTGTCGTATTTGGCTTTGCGCGCCTTTTCGAAGCGTTGCTCGAGGGCCTCAATTTGTTTGTGAAGGCGTGTCAGTTCAGCCTCCACCATTTTTGTTTCTTGTGGTAATTCGTCGGCAGCAATTTTTTGAAAAGCGGACTTATAGCCACTCCAAAATGCATCCAATTGACCATAATTCGGCACTTGATCGCCGACTTGATTGAGGTAGCGTTTTTTTAGTAGGCTTTTATCTCCTAACAAATCACGGTTTTCAAAACCAAGTTTTTTGATTTGTTCTTGCTCTCTATCTTGCAGTAAGTATCCGCCTGCACGTTGGAGGGTGAGTGGAAACAGAAGCCCAAGGCTTTCAAATGCTTTGGGGAGTTGCTGCCAGTATGCGATTTCACTCGGGCCGCCAATATAGGCCAGGTTCGGTAAAATCCATTCTTGATACAACGGACGCAATACCACATTTGGCGAAAGTTGGGCGCTAATTTCTTTGTTGAAGGTCAATGAACCGTTTTTCTCAATTCGTTCTCTTTTTTGAAGATCTAGTAAAAAAAGATTCGATTGCTTACTTTCAATTGGGGTACTCAGCCCTTTGTTTTTGAGCGCGTTGGTTTGATCAATAACTGCTTCGTGGATGTCGTTTGTATTTAAATCTTTCTCCCAAATAGGCCAGGCAGATTCTTTAAGTTGAGGATTGTCAGCATCTATAATGACCAGCCCATACCCAGCAAAGAGTTCGTTGATGAATTCAAAAAAGCCCTTTGCGTAGGGCGCCGTTTTTAATTTTTCCAATAAACCCTGAATCTCGCTATTAGGTTGATTCTGAAATTTTTGGCGCAATTCAGCTAACAAAGGTGCTAAATCCGTGGTGTCGAATCTACCCACTGCTCCTTTTTGATTGCTCTCCCAGGTCCATTTTTGGCCAAATAATAAAAAGCTTCTGATTTCATCAAAATCGTGGTCCTCGGAGGCCATCCAGTACACAGGAATAAAATGTTCGGATGGAAAAGCTTTGTTAAGGTCTTCGCTGAGCTTGATGACGTGTAATATTTTGTAAATAAAATACAACGGGCCTGTCATGAGGCACAGCTGATGACCGGTGGTTAAGGTGAAGGTGTTGCTTTGCGCGAGCGCATTTAAGTTGTTCAGGACCGCTTCGGAGGTGTTTGTGTTTTTGTATTGCTTCTGTAAAGCGTTTTGCAGCACCTTTCTGTTCTCCGAGGAAAACTGTTGTTTTTTGAGCGCAAGCTGTTGCTCAAACTTTGAAAGGAGTTGCGCATCCATTTTTACATATTTCTGCGGTACTGCCCGCCCACTTCAAACAAAGCGCCGGTTACCTGCCCCAGCGAGGCCACCTTACAGGTTTCCATGAGCTCTTCGAAAATGTTTTTATTCTGAATAGCCGCTTCTTGTACTTTTGAAATGCCTGCATTTGCAGCCTCTGCTTGCGCTTGGTGCAAGTTAGCGAGCATTTGAATTTGGTATTGCTTTTCTTCTTCAGTAGCCCGAATGACCTCTTTTGGTAAAACGGTCGGGGAGCCTTTTGAACTCAAGAAAGTATTGACGCCAATAATTGGGAATTCGCCGGTGTGCTTGAGGGTTTCGTAATACAAAGACTCTTCTTGTATTTTTGAGCGCTGGTACATGGTTTCCATGGCGCCGAGTACACCTCCACGTTCGGTAATGCGGTCAAATTCGGTCAATACAGCTTCTTCGACCAAATCGGTGAGCTCTTCAATGATAAACGCCCCTTGTAGCGGGTTTTCGTTTTTGGCCAAGCCGAGTTCGCGGTTGATGATCAGCTGAATGGCCATGGCGCGGCGCACAGACTCTTCTGTAGGTGTCGTGATGGCTTCGTCGTAGGCGTTGGTGTGTAAAGAATTGCAGTTGTCGTAGATGGCGTAAAGGGCCTGAAGGGTGGTTCGGATATCGTTGAAGTCGATTTCTTGCGCATGCAGTGAGCGCCCAGAGGTCTGGATATGGTACTTGAGCATTTGCGCACGCGCATTTGCGCCGTATTTGCGCGCTAGGGCCTTCGCCCACACGCGGCGCGCCACGCGGCCAATGACCGCATATTCTGGATCGATACCGTTCGAGAAAAAGAACGATAAGTTGGGTCCAAATTCATTGATGTCCATGCCGCGGCTCAGGTAGTACTCAACGTAAGTAAAGCCGTTCGCAAGCGTAAATGCCAATTGGGTAATAGGGTTGGCGCCAGCTTCGGCGATATGGTAACCTGAAATGGAAACCGAATAGAAGTTGCGAACGCCGTTGGCGATAAAGTATTCTTGAACATCGCCCATGAGGCGCAGCGCAAATTCAGTTGAGAAGATACAGGTGTTTTGCGCTTGGTCTTCTTTTAAGATGTCTGCCTGAACGGTGCCGCGCACTTGTTTGAGCGTATCGGCCTTGATTTGAGCATAGATGTCTGCCGGCAAGACTTGATCACCGGTGACGCCAAGCAACATCAGGCCCAAGCCGTCGTTACCTTCAGGTAGCTCGCCCTGGTAAGCTGGCCTTGCAGTTCCTTTTGCTTTGTAGATCGCAGCAATTTTGGCTTCCACTTCCGCTTCTAGGCCATTGGCTTTGATGTATTTTTCGCAGTTTTGGTCGATAGCGGCGTTCATGAAGTACGCCAAGAGCATTGGGGCCGGCCCATTGATGGTCATGGAGACCGACGTCGCTGGGTGGCTGAGGTCAAAACCTGAGTACAGTTTTTTGGCGTCGTCTAGGCAGCAAATCGAAACGCCTGAATTGCCAATTTTACCGTAGATATCGGGGCGGAGGTCGGGATCATTGCCGTAAAGCGTAACCGAGTCAAAAGCGGTAGATAAACGCTTGGCAGGCATGCCCAAAGAAACGTAATGAAAACGTTTATTGGTGCGTTCAGGGCCTCCCTCGCCGGCAAACATACGTGTAGGATCTTCGCCTTCGCGTTTGAAAGGGAAAAGTCCAGACGTGTACGGGAACTCACCCGGAACGTTTTCTTGCAGCACCCAACGCAAGATATCGCCCCAGCTTTTGAAATTTGGCGTAGCAACCTTTGGGATTTGTAAATGAGACAACGATTCGGTGTGCGTCTGAATGCTCAATACTTTATCGCGGACTTTGAACTCGTAAGTTGGGTTCTTGTAAGCTTGCTTTTTGGCCGCCCAATTCTGAAGGATTTCCCAGTTTTTGGGGTCAAAATTGAGTTTTTCGGTTTCAAATGCCTCTTGCAAAGACTTGATCAGGCGATCTTTGTCGTCCAAAGAAGAATTCTTTAAAGCATCCATGGATACCTGATAACCGTAGAGTTTCTCGGCAACGGCAACTTGGTCGTTGACCCATTTGTCGTAGGAACGATTGTTTTCAGAAATTTCAGAAAGGTAGCGTGTGCGCTCTGGCGGAATCACAAATACTTTCTGAGACATCTCACGGGTGATTTCAAAGGTAGATTGCAGTGCACCGCCTGTTTTTTGAACGATGTGGTCCATGATTACTTTGTACAAAGTATTCATTCCTGGATCGTTGAATTGCGAGGCAATAGTGCCGTATACTGGCATGTCGTCTACAGGGCTATCCCACAGATTGTGGTTGCGCTGGTATTGCTTGCGTACATCGCGCAGCGCATCGAGGGCGCCGCGTTTATCGAATTTATTAAGGGCAATTACATCGGCGAAGTCGAGCATGTCGATTTTCTCGAGTTGGGTCGCGGCGCCATATTCTGGCGTCATGACATACAACGAGACGTCAGAGTGGTCGAGGATTTCGGTATCAGATTGGCCAATACCGGAGGTTTCCAAGATAATGAGATCGTATTGGGCGGCTTTCAAAATAGAAAGTGCTTCGGCCACATGCTTAGAAAGCGCCAAGTTCGATTGGCGTGTGGCCAAAGAACGCATGTAAACCCTTGGGCTTTTGATGGCGTTCATCCGGATGCGGTCACCGAGTAGGGCACCTCCTGTTTTTCTTTTCGAAGGGTCTACAGACACCACCGCCAGGTTTTTCTCTGGAAAATCAATTAAAAATCGGCGTACGAGTTCGTCGACCAAAGAAGACTTACCTGCACCGCCTGTACCGGTAATACCTAGTACCGGGATGTTGTTTTTGTCTCCGGCTGCGCGCAATTCGTTTAAAAGCGCGGCATTGGCTTGCGGAAAGTTCTCAGCTGCACTGATGCAATGTGCCAAATGCGGAACGCTTTTTTGTTCGATAGCTTCTAAAATGGCTTCGTTGCTTTCTTTTCGAGGCGCTCCAACGGCAAAATCACATTTCTGAATGAGGTCGTTGATCATGCCTTGCAAACCCATAGCGCGGCCGTCGTCAGGGTGGTAGATGCGCGTAATACCGTAACCGTGTAATTCTTCGATTTCCGATGGCAGGATAGTTCCGCCCCCACCACCAAAAATTTTGATATGCGGTGCGCCTTTTTCTTGCAAGAGGTCGTGCATGTACTTGAAGTACTCCATGTGGCCGCCTTGATAAGAGGTCATGGCAATGGCTTGTGCATCTTCTTGAATGGCACAGTTGACCACTTCTTCTACAGAGCGGTCGTGGCCAAGGTGAATGACCTCGCAGCCGGTTGCTTGAATGATGCGGCGCATGATGTTAATGGCGGCATCGTGGCCGTCAAAAAGGGCAGCAGCAGTTACGATGCGAATTTTATGCTGTGGGATATAAGGTTGAACCTGTTCCATAGGGGTATTTGATTGATGGGCAAATTTAGGCTTTTTTTAGCAACTTTAGGCGGAGATTATTTTGTCCACGATGCTTGCAACTGCGGGGCAAATCAACGTATTTTGAGCGGTGAGATCCATGATTTGATACATGTTTTTACGGTCCGTATGCGGGTATTCTCGGCAAGCGAGTGGTCGGTCTTCATAAACAGCGCAGGTGTTGTCTGCCAGTAAATTAAAGCAAGGGGCTGTTTTCAATACGTAGTCGCCGTCTTCATCGAGCTTGAGGTATTGCGCTACAAGTTGGCTTTCTTTCAGTCTGAGTGCTTTGGCCATACGCCTGATATCTGGCTGTCTGAAAATTGGGCTGGTGGTTTTGCAGCAATTTGCGCAAGTTAGGCAATCGCGTTTTGCAAATTCTTTTTGGTGCGCAGTATGAAAACGCGCATCGAGGTCTTTGGGTTTTTGCTTGTTCCACTTTTTGAGTTGCTGCTGGTTCTGCTTGAAATTGGTTTGTGCCAAAGCCAAGATTTCTTTGTCGTTATTCGATAACTCACCCATTGATGTACTAACTTTGTACGAAGATACAATCAATATGGAATTCCCGCAGTTTAGAAAGCTAAAGAATGGCAGGTCGTACTACCAAATTACCGCGCCAAACGCTTTTGTTGAAATGCAATTAGTGGGTTCCAAGTGGTTCAAATATGAATTCGAGGTCAGTCAGTTTCCCGACTTATTGCGGATTCAAGAGATGCTCCTCAACCAATCATTGTTTTTGCCTTGCACGCCTGAAGAATTCCGAAGTATCCAAACCACACTAAACAATTAAAACCCCGAATCGTTTCAACTATATGAAAAACACAGCACTCATCACCGGCGCGTCGTCTGGAATAGGCAAAGAATTAGCCCGAATTCATGCCGCAAAAGGCCGAGACCTCATTTTGGTTGCCCGAAGAAAAGATTTACTAGAAGAACTGAAGCAAGAGCTGCTCGATAAATACAAAATAGCGGTGCACCTCATTCAAAAAGACCTGAGTGTGGTGGGTTCAGCGCAAGAAGTGTACGACGAAGTCAAACAAAACGGGTGGCAAGTAGATTACCTCTTCAATAACGCAGGTTTTGGCGGAAAAGGCGCTTTTTTAGAGCGCGAGCTCGAGAAAGATGTCCAAATGGTGCGTCTGAATGTCATGGCCTTGCTCAAATTGACGCATTTATTTGGTCAAGACATGAAAGCCAGAGGTAGGGGTAAAATTTTACAAACCGCAAGTACCGCAGGTTTCTTGCCAGGACCTTATCAAAATACGTATTTTGCCACCAAGGCATTTGTGGTTTCGCATACCCAAGGATTGGCACATGAGCTCAAAGGAACCGGCGTCAGCGTCACTGCATTGTGCCCTGGGCCAGTTGCCACTGAGTTTGCTCAGGTTGCCGGATTTGGCGGTTCCAAAATGTTTGACGGCGCTGCAAGTGCATACAAAACAGCACTAAAAGCATATGCCGCCATGGAAAAAGGCAAAGTCATTTGCATTTCTGAATTGCAATTTGCGTTGTTAATCAAAGTTTTGATGCCGTTTTTACCAACGAGCTGGACCGCAGCAATCATTGCCAAAATGCAGCAATCTTGATGTTTTCTTTGTAGCTTTGCACCATGCAAGGTATTTCTCTTTTCTTGAGTGACGTAGCAGGCTCTGAGGTCCTACTGATCGTCCTGATTGTCTTGTTGTTTTTTGGCTCCAAAAGCATTCCTGGAATTGCCAAAACGCTCGGTCAGGCTTTGTATCAAATACGCAACGCCTCCAATGATCTCCAACAAGAAATCCGAAAGTCTGGCCAAGAAATGAAAGCCGACCTCAACATCCAAAGCATTCTCAAAGAAACTGAAGAAACCCTCACTGGTCCTCTCGATCAAATCACCACTGACATCGACAACACCGTACACTACGGTTCTTTGCCAAAACAAGTCAAACAGCAGGTCACTGCAGGTAATCCTATCGAAGATAATTCAGAAAATTCAAAAACCCAATCCGAATGATACAAGTTGGCATTATAATGGGCAGCAAGTCTGACTGGCCGATCATGCAAGAGGCGCAAACGGTCTTAACTTCTTTTGGCATTGCTTCAGAGGCCGAGGTTGTTTCGGCTCACCGTACGCCAGATAAAATGTTTAGTTATGCCAGAGAAGCAGCAGGCCGCGGCATTAAAGTGATCATTGCAGGTGCAGGTGGAGCAGCCCACCTGCCTGGCATGACCGCTTCCATGACTGCTCTTCCCGTAATTGGCGTGCCTATTAAATCTTCCAATTCAATCGATGGTTGGGATTCCATTTTATCCATTCTTCAAATGCCGAATGGTATTCCTGTGGCAACTGTGGCGCTCAATGGCGCAAAAAACGCAGGTTTGTTGGCAGCGCGTATTTTAGCCGCGTTTGACGCCGACTTACAAGCGAAACTAGACGCTTATATGGCTGACATGGCCCAGCAAGTCCATGACGCTAAGCTGTAATTACAGAAGTAAATTTTAAAACGCGTATTGTTTATTCGTAGAGCAAGTATTTGCTGCGCGTAAGCATGAACGCATCTAGACCTGGTTTCCAAGTAGCCCGAATCTCTTTGGCTGACCAGCCTTTTTCGAGTTGTTCTTTTAGACTTGCGGTGCCTGCCAAACGGTTGAAAAAAGCGGTTTGGTCAATAAAAACATTGGTGTCACCGAGCAAATCTTTAGCGTTGATGAGGTAATTCAGATTGATCTGGTAGGCTCTCTTGACCGTGTTTTGACTGAGGTCATAACCTTGGCACAATTTATTGAGGTGTAAAGGATTTTTGGCCCCGATAGTCGGAATGGGCATGAATTGGTAGTTTAGTTCAGGGAATTTAGGGTGGCCATAAACCTCAAAAGGTTTATCGGTACCGCGCCCAACGCTCACGGTGGTCGCTTCAAATAAACAAAGGCTAGGATACAAAGAAATCGCAGCGTCGGTACGTAAGTTGGGAGATGGGGCCACAGGCAAACTGTAAGGTAGTTTGTGCTTGTAATTTTTGCAAGGGATGACCCAGAGTTGGCAGCGCTTTTGATTGTGTAACCAGCCTTCTCCGTTGATCATCATGGCGTATTCCCCGATGGTCATGCCGTAAACAATTGGAACCGGATGCATGCCCACAAACGATTTGAAGGCAGGTTCCAGGACAGGTCCGTCTACGTAGTGTCCATTGGGATTAGGCCGATCCAAAACCACCATTTGTTTGTTGTTTTCCGCACAGGCCTCCATGACGTAATGCAGGGTAGAGATGTAAGTGTAAAAACGAACGCCCACATCTTGGATATCGTAAATGACGATATCGACGTCGGCTAATTGCGTGTCGGTTGGCTTCTTGTTTGAGCCATACAAAGATACCAAGGGCAAGCCTGTTTTGTCGTCGGTGCTATGACCGATGTGCTGGCCTGCATCGGCATCGCCCCTAAAACCGTGTTCTGGTGCAAAAACTTTGACTACATTAAGCTGGAGGGCCAGCAAAGTGTCTACCAAATGAACGCCTTTGACTACAGAGGTCTGATTGGCAACAACGGCAATGCGTTTGCCGTTGAGTGAATCGACAAATAGATGAAGGCGATCGATACCCAACTGTGGAGGGGAAAGTGCTGGTTTTTGGTTGGTTTGAGTGGCGGGAAAAGCCGCTAGCGCAATGGAGTCGTCTTCGATGACTATCGTTTCGGCAAATTGCACCGGATGCGGCGTAAAACTTTTGGAAGGAATAAGACCACAAGAAGCAAGCAAAATAGGGAGTAGCGCCACCCATGCCAAAACCTTTATGTATTTTTGGGCTGGTAATAATGCTATTTTGTCATTTGAACGCTTCATATCATCTCGGCTGATTCGTCAAAAACACCTTGGTTTAAGGGTGTCTAGGCCTGTTTTGCGCATATCCATTGCGAGTATTGCATTGGCAATATTAGTTAATTCCTTAACGCTGGCAATAGTGCGTGGCTTTCAGCAAAAAATCAAGGACAAAATTACGGGTTTTAATGCTCCACTTTTCATTTCAAAGGCAGGATCTGCACATATTTTTGAAGCGGAGGCGCTGGATCGGCGCATTCCTTTTCTTGCTGAACTCGATCGAATAGAAGGCCTCAAGTCAGTCCAGGCTGTTGGCTATAAGCCTGTTATGTTGCAGTCTCAACGTTTTTCAGACACCATTCAACTGCAGTCTGGCAAAGACTCTATTGTGGCGCGTCAAGACCTTCTTGGTTTGCTATTTAAAGGCGTAGACTCCACCTATGATTGGTCTTTTATCAAAGCGCATTTACAAAAAGGGCGTTTGCCGAAAAAACAGAATTTTAATGAAGTATTAGTTTCATTAAATGTGTCTAAAAAATTGAATATCAATTTAAATGATGAGGTTTCTGTATTTCATGTTAAGCAACAACCCTTGCTCAAAAAAGTAAAAGTTGTAGGGATATACAACACCGGATTCACGGAATACGACGCGCAACTCCTTTTTGGAAACTTGGCACTCGTACAGCAGATGTCTGACAACGGTACTCAAATTGCCTTGCGTCCTCAACTTGAGCGTAACTCGGCGCTCATCAAAGTAGAGGTTCAAGGAGATGCAAGCAACCTGTTATTTGATTGGGGCTTAGGCCCCGATGTCTTTACCGCGCACCGTTTTACCAATTTAGTAGATACCACACTGAAGGTCATCGCATACCGGTATCAAAACAACACGGATAAGCTCGAGCGCATTGATAGCGCCGTGGTTCACATTGACGCGCCTCAACATTTCAAATATAGTGACCTACAATTTGAATCAGGAGCGCCACTTTGCTTAACTGACGGATTGACCAAGCAAGTTTATGCTTGCCAGCATGGGCAATTGCGCTTCGAATTTAAAGATGGAATCGGGACGGGTGCTCATTTTGTGTCGGGTTTTGAAGTTTCGATCCATGATTTTAACGAGCTCAAGCGCATTGAGGCGGCCGTAAAGAATACGGTAGAAATGCGTCCGGTCAATCAGCATTTATTGCAAGTAACGAATATCAAAGATACCGAAGCAGATTTATTTTCTTGGCTTGATTTTTTAGACTTTAATGTTCTGATAATCATAGTTTTGATGCTTGTTATTGGAATTATTAATATAGGTTCGGCAATGTTGGTCTTGATCGTTGTGCGCACTTCTTTTGTGGGCTTACTCAAAGCCTTGGGTGCCAATAATCGTTCGATTCGTCGGATCTTCTTGTACCAAGCAGCTTACTTATTATTGCGCGGATTGTTGATCGGAAACCTCGTTGCTTTGGTGTTGTGTTTTGTTCAAGAGAAGTGGCAGCTTATCGAACTCAATGCCGAAGTATACTACCTCGATGCTGTTCCGGTAGAGCTCAGTTTCTGGAACTTTTTGTTGGTCAATATCCTGACTTTCGGAACCTGCATGTTGGCTCTTTTGCTTCCAAGTCGGGTTGTGGGTCGGATTTCTCCTGTTAAAGCACTCAAGTTTCAATGAGTTGGTTTATCGGGCAAGAGGTTGTTGTATTGCAAGAGACCGGTACATTCAAAGTGGCCGTCATCGAGCAGAGCCACCTTATTTTGGAAGACGAAAACGGTTTTACCTATCGCTATCCACACGCGCTGGTCGCCGTGCGTCAACACGTCCCTAGCGAACACCTTCCGATAAAAGATGTGCAAACGGTTAAAAAAGTTGTTTCACAAAAGGATCAAAGGTTTGGAAATCCACAATTACCCACTATTGATTTGCATGCCGAAAACCTCAATTTACCAAATGGAATGGGGGTTCACGACATCCTGCTGGCGCAATTAAATGCATTTAAAACCTTTTGTAATACCCAACACCGCAGTCGAAAAACCAAGTTTTTGGTTATTCACGGAGCGGGTGAGGGCCGACTCAAACAAGAAATCCGCGGTTTGGTGAATAGTCGCGCGGGTATCCAAATGCACGATGCCCAATGGAGCAATGGCGCAGTGGGTGCTTCTCAAATTGAGCTCGTATTACAGCAATTTGAACGTTTTTAGAGTCGGCCTAAATAACCGGCTTGCCCTTTTGGTATGTCGAAAACCCAATCGTAATAACCAATGTAGTGCGAACTAAAATATCCGAGTCTTTTGGATAGGTTTTTTGGGAAACTTATTTGTTGGTTTTCGCCAAGCCCACTCATGCGCCATTGAGGGGCGACGCCGTCTTGCTGACACGGCGCATGGCGCTGGCTGCCATACAGTTTTGTGCCGTATTGATAAACAGCTCGCCAATCCTTCGTCTTGAAAGTCTTGCCCTTTGGATTTTCAGGGGCAAATGCGAAATAAGCACCGAACTGAATTTTACCTTTTAGAATACACGCCATGCCCAGCAGGTAGGCATGCCCCATGCTGTGGCTTACCGCATAGAGTGTGTCGTTTTGGGTCAGGTTGCCATTTTTGGATAATTCCTGCAATAAATTTCTGCCGGCTTGCTGGCCAGAAAGATAACGCTTGCGAAAACCTGCATAATTGGGTACAGTAGCCAACAACGAATAAGTACGTACTTCTTGTTGGTTGGCAATATTAGTAGTGGCACAATGGTGCTTGCCCAAGCAAGGCTTTGGATACAATGCAGCGCTACTGATAAACTTCAATAAGGAGCCATGATTGGAGGTGCTCACGCTGTGATGGCCATCGGCATAAACGGTTTGGTCTGGCGCAATTCTTTGTTGAACCGTACGCGCAAATTGATCTTGAGGCCAATAGTTGTAAAGATCGGTGCGTTGAATTAAATTTTTTGATTTAGAGTGTTCCAATCCTTTGCCGTTGATGGCTTGCAGTGCTTTTTCGGGATCTTGGTCATCGGAAACTGGCCGGTAGCCATTAACAAATAAGAGAATGCGCTGTGGTTTGTCTTGTTGAATTTCTATTGGAACCAATTGTTTGTCTTGAAATCTAAAAAAGAGAGTGGTGTCTGTTCCGCTTTTATTTTTCTGATGCAATAAAATGAGTTGGGTAGTGGCTTTAATCCGGCTAGAATCGGGGTGCCATTTGAAGTAACGGGTGTCTTTTTGGTAGGCAATGTGGCCGTTGCTTTTTTGTTCGAAATGCAATACCGGTAGTGCCCTTTGCGTGTACCATTTGCCTTTTGCTTTCCGATACAGCTGAAAACGCAATTTGTTGGTTTCTTTGGCCTGAAAATAGGTGCGGTCCGAAAGGCTTGCGCGCAAGGTACGGGGTGTGGCCTTATTAAAATCGCTGAGTTGGTGGTAGCGAAAATGTATTTGGGTATTGTAATAATCGACAGCCCAAATGATAGCTGCATTTCCTGAAATAACACTGCCCCACAATACCAGTTTTAAAATGCGATAAGACCAACGTTTGAAAAAACGACTTTCAGCCATTTTTCTATTGATGCGTCGAAATGTGAGTAGTTGAATAAGAATGGTTAGAAACAGCGCGATCAAATGAATGAGCGTCCATTCAATGCCAATCCAGGTGTAGCGGATTTTAAAAAAGGGGTTGTTGGGGTCTTTGTAGTTGACAAACTGGTTGCGCTGTTCAAAGAAAATAAGGCCGAAATTTGATGTGGTATTTTGAATGGTACCGTTCGGGTTTTCGGTCCAGGCAAGGTGTGTTACCCTACCGTTGTCGGCAAATAAAAAAGAACAAGAAAAAAGAAGAAAAACAAAAAGTAGACTGAATCTAAACACCTTACAAGTGCATGAAATTCTTTTTAGCGAGCAGTTCGTCTTCTGATTCGCGGTAGTCAGGGTCGTCAACACAGCAATCTACAGGGCAAACGGCAGCACATTGAGGCTCGTCGTGGAAACCGACACATTCGGTGCATTTTTCGTGAGCAATGTAATAAACATCCATGTTGACCGGCTCAAAAGCATGCTCCGCTTCGATTTCATCGCCGTCTAGGGTCTGAATTAGTCCTTTTAGGGTTGTACCGTCGGCGAATTTCCATTCTGCGCCTCCTTCATAGATGGCATTGTTTGGGCATTCGGGCTCGCAAGCGCCACAATTAATGCATTCGTCGGTGATCATGATAGCCATAAGAACAATTTTTTGTGCAAATATAACAACGACTGAGCGAAGTTTTTGTGCGTTCGAAAACAAAAAATAGAGAAAAGCGTACTTTTGCGCTGTGGAAAGAAGCCAAATCATATCTGCCTTTGCAGCGCTAGGTACCATACTAGACGCACTTGCAACAGGAAAAAATCGACCTCAAATTATTACCCAATCTGAATGGGAAGCACTTGAAAACCTGATTGAAAAAGAACAGCATTTCAATGGTTGGTTTACAAAAGAGGCCATTCAAAATGCCTTTTTAGAAATTTCAAGTTGGTTAAATGCCCCAACTTTAGAGGAATGGCTATGTGCTTACCCTTACGCAAGCAACCCAAAGACCATCGCCTTGATTTTACCTGGAAACCTTCCGTTGGTTGGTTTTCATGATTTCTTGTGTGTGCTGTGTTCGGGGCACAAAGCGTTGGTAAAACCAAGCAGTGAAGACGCGCGTTTGTTGCTCGCGCTGGTTCAAATTCTTGGCCATTTAGAGCCCCAATTAAAGGAACGCATTGCCTTTGTCGCAGGAAAAATGCAGGGTTTTGACGCCGTCATTGCCACTGGATCAGACAACAGTATGCAACATTTTAAGCAATATTTTGCTACTTACCCAAGTTTATTTAGAGGGCATCGGACCTCAGTGGCGGTCCTAAATGGCACTGAGCGCACAGAAGAACTCAAGGCCCTTGGACGCGATATCTTTCAATATTTTGGCCGCGGTTGCCGCAATGTAACGCATTTAATGATACCTCAAGATTATGAGCTAGACCGTTTTTTTGAGGCCATTGTTTCTTATGGTGACATCATTCATCATAAAAAATACGGCAATAATTACGATTACAATAAGGCCATTCACCTCATGAATATGGTGCCCATTCTTGACAACAATTTTGTTCTGCTCAAAGAAAGCGCCCAATTGCATGCGCCGCTTGGAATGCTTCATTACCAGCGCTACCAAGACCAACAAGAAGTTCAAGCTTTCCTTGAGGCCAATCAACAACAAATACAATGCACCGTTGGCCAAGGTTATTTGCCTTTTGGTGCGGCACAATGCCCAACACTTACAGATTACGCCGATGGCATTGACACCATGCAATTTCTTGGTAACTTTGCCGAATGTCTCTCTTAGCCCAATTCATGATCCGCTACAAAACACCCCAAGAAATAGAAATCATGCGCGAAGCTGCGCAGATTGTGAGCCGCACGCTAGGTTTAGTTGCTCAACATATGAAGCCAGGTGTGACACCCCGTTTCTTGGATCAATTGGCAGAAGACTACATACGTACCCAAAATGCAATTCCTGGTTTCAAAGGTCTTTACGGTTGCCCCAGCACGCTTTTGATTTCTGTCAACGAACAAGTTGTTCATGGTTTGCCAACCGACAAGCCCATCCAAGACGGCGACATCGTATCGGTAGATTGCGGCTCTTTGTACAAAGGCTACTACGGCGACCACGCCTACACTTTTGAAGTGGGGGAGGTCAGCCCTGAAAAACAACAGTTGTGTAAAGTCACTAAAGAGTGCTTGTATTTAGGTATCGAGCAAGCCACCACAGCCAACCGCATCGAAGACATCGGATTTGCCATCCAGCAACACGCCGAAGCGCATGGCTATGGCGTGGTCCGCGATCTTGTTGGACATGGCCTCGGAAAAGAACTCCACGAAGAACCACAAGTTCCAAATTACGGCCGCCGAGGTCGGGGCAAAAAAATCCAAAATGGCCTCACCATCGCCATCGAACCCATGATCAATATGGGTACCGAAAAAGTCGAAACCCTCGACGATAAATGGACAATCGTCACCGCCGACCGCCAACCCAGCGCCCATTTTGAGCACAACATTGCAGTTGTCGACGGCCAGCCGGTCATTCTCTCTACCTTCGATTACATTTACGAAGCGTTGGGATTGTAATTCGAAACTTAAATTTAGTTTACAATAAAAAGTACCTCTAAATTCAAGTTCCTAAGAGGGCTTGCAATGAACAATTGCTGTTGAATTGTAAGATTATTCTTCCTTCATACGTTCATAAAAGGAAATGAGGAAAGTTATTTGCCAACAATAAGTAAGGTGACTCAAATGAAAATCTGCTTTTTTTTATTGCTCATCAGTATTTGCTGTAAAATCCATGCACAACAAATAGATATTAAAGTTTTAGAAAATATCCAGAATTGCAGTGAGTGCAAAGGCATTTGCTACAAATATGATACTGATGGTATTTTAGCATATCAAATATTCTATTCGCAACAAGCTAAAGTGGATAGCATCTACTATTTTGATTTGAAGGGTGAAAGAATACTTAGTTTCAGACCCGACTATAAAATCGATTCTACGTGCTATGATGCAATACAGGCATCAGTAAAACAAAACATAAATTGGGGATATGATGCCTTTGATGCACAAGGGATTATAATCGCGTCATTTTTTGTAAATTCCAATTCAGAGGTATTAGATTTACGAATTTTATTAGGAAGCAATAAAGAGACGGATCAGGAAGTCAAAAGAGCCATACGTACCATGGATAAAGCCATTTTAAGCTGTGCTGTGAACGGCGCAGAGCTGCAGCAGGTAATGGTATTCATCAAATTATAAGTGACTGACCACGGTTGAACAAATTGTATGAGGAAGTTTGTAATATTTATTTTGATTAGCTTAGCAACCTACTCCTGCAAACAAGATGAATTCACATTTATCAATAAGGAAAATGAATCTTGGGAGTTAATCAAAGTAAATTCCGTAATGAAATGAGGGTATTGATTGTTTTAGTTGTGTTGAATAGTTTTTGTAATTGTTCCGTTGCGCATAAAATAATGAAAAATAAGTCAAATAATGAAGTCAAGAAACTTCTAATTGGCAAATGGATTTTAACAACTGATTATGATTTTGTCATTGATATAAAAGAGGACGAAATAATATACTTCTACAATGGAAAAATTGATGAAAGAAACCCTATTGACTTCGTGTTTAACGACTCGTTAGATTATTATAAAACGAAAAGGAATGCATTCGATTTTAAGAAGAACGGAGAGCTACACCCAATGGTAGAAATAATTGAATATGCAAATCAGGGAAAAGACACCATTGTTCATACAATAATCTATATTGATAAAAATGGAGTGGATTTAATAGGACATAATAAAAGCGTTAGTTTTAGAAAACTGGAATAACCAGTAGGTGCGACTTTACATTCTATATAGATTCTTATTGCTTTTTATTGGTTCGATGATTTTATCGACATATATCGCAATTGTTTATTTTAATCTAGATTTCAAATTTATAGTTGCATTATGTTGTTCTTACTTCCCTTCTCAATTTTTAATAATAAGGATTTTTCGATAATTATATAATGCCACAGTGAAAAATGATCCTCACCACCAAACCTTCCCCTTGCGTCGGAATTCGAACCTGCTCCGATTACAGTTCATTTGGTGTGGAGTTGGGTGGTAGTTTCGGCGAAGGTGGATCCGGTGGTGATTGGTAAAACAAAATAGAATTAACTATGTATACTCTATGTGCTTCTTTCTTTGCTTCTTTATGTGCTATTTTACTTTGTGGGAGTTTGACTCAATCAGTCAAGTCAGAAATTTATTTAATCCCTGAGGGATTCGAAGGTAGAGTGAATGTGATATTTAGAAAAAAAACCAAAATAACGGCCAGATATGAAAATGCAAATAGGGTATATAACATACCTTCGGATGGAATTTTAGTTTCTGATTATGAATTTCAAGAAGGAATGATTAATCGCGAGTTTTTTCTTATCGACGCTCAGGGACATAGGTCTCAATTGTTAGTATTTGACGATAATGCACTAATGTTTTTGCGTATAATTGAAAACAACATTTTATCTCAAAAGAAATGATCAATAGAATCTACTACGCTATTTGGGCTGATGGCATAAGGAAAATGCAAATGGTGAACTCCTCAAAAAAAACCAACTGGAAGTTTATTTCAAATGTTTTAATGTCCACAGCTGGATTTGTAAATGTCCTTTTTTTATCGGTTCTACTACCGAAAAAGTTTCTTTGGGATTATTTGGTTTATTTACAAATTGATTTTTCTGGGAGTGCTTATTTAAGTAACGTCTCTTTCGGAGCAACTATTTCGAGTGTATTTTTCATCATGAATTACATGTTGATTTTTAGAAAGGCTCGCTATCAATCCTTTATTGACAATTATAAATTTTACAATGGAAAGTTATTTATAGGCTATTTTGTAGTTTCGATTTGGGTCCCAATTTTAGTGATGGTTGGAGGCATGTTGGCTGCGAAGTATTTTTAAAAAAAGGGAATAAAATTTTGTACTAAAAAGAATTCGAGAAAGATGGAAAAAATTTCAGAAGAATCAGTACTGAAACACTTTGATAATTCTATCATTGGAGATTATAATGATTTTATTGATCTGGGTCACGGTTACCATGAATTAGCTAATTGTCGCTTGACGCTATTTAAAGATAAAGATGACTGGGCAATGGTATTTGAAAAAATTGCTTACAACGCCCGAGCCGGGCAACCGGTACAAATCCAAATTAGTTTTTTTGGTAATTGTCTAAAAGACAAAGCAGTGTTCAACGGTCAATCTTCCAATTTAGATTTTTTAGATGTTGAGAATGATATTTATGAAGTCATAGAAAAACAGGCGGACACAATTACAATTCGAGGTCACAAGGTCAAAATCCCAAAAGATTTAGACACTTATCAAAAAATGGGCATCGATTGGGATTTTGATGGTAAAATTTATGTAGGGGCTATATTAAAATACTTATCAGAAACCTATCCAGATTTAACGCGTGCTACAGAAAATGAAATCAGACGATGCCTGCCCGAAAATTTGAAAAAAATAATGACAATTGATGATTGGTATCAAGAGGAATATCATCAGTTTGCTCCAACAGTTCTCCCTTCCAAACAAGAAACTTTTAAATTGATTGCAAAAGTTTTAGTATCAGGTGACACAAAACTTTATAAACCGACAACAGAATCGAATACCCATTGGCGTTTTTGGTTGGAGTCTGGACAAATGTAAAAATGGTATATTTAGTCGCATCATGAGGACAATTTTACGTTTACTAAAATCAACAATAATGCTTGCGTTGTGTATCCTTGTCCTGCTCAATGGTTGTGCGGCATCTGAACACAATAACGTCGATGCTCAAAATCATCGTAAACCAACTTACAGCAAAGCGTTTGGTGAACTTTATAACTATTTTGAACCACTAACGACTTGTAAAATTAATACTTGCTGTATTGATGCTACGCAATCGAAGAAGTATAAATTTATCGAGCACAAAAATTATCAAAAAGTTTTAGCAAATTACGATGGCCCAATGATTGCGCTCGGTCATTTGCCGGACACATTAAACGCATATGCGCTGGTGTATTGCACCGCTTCGGCCGTCTATTTGCCAAATATTGCGTTGTTTGATAAGCGTGGTGAATTGTTACAAACCCTGCAATAATTATATTCATTTAACCATGACAGAACGCACAGCAATGACTACACCAAACTTTCCTTGTTTTGATTTGACTTTTTGGGACAGTATGGATATTGACAATAGTCTTGAAATAGACGCTGTTATTCTTACAGACGAGCAGTTTTATGCCTCAAATGAGCATTTTAACAAATACTTGTTAGACCATATTATCGTTGATTCCGACGGGAAAAAATACAAGGCAATTAAATTGTTGCCATTCGCAGGTTGGAGAAAGCTAATACCCTTCATAGCAAAAGCAAAAGTAATGTATGAAAGCTTGGAAACTAGTATTGGTTTAGAAGAGCTCAGGAGCATCATTCTAAAGAAGCTTGATACAGCTCAGAACCAAGAAGAACAGCAAGAGTTGCGCATTGAAACCATGAAGGCAAAAAATTATCTAGAATTGTTTGGTTTTGAAGTTCAAAGGTAAAATATCAAAAATTTATGGCAGTGATGATATCAAAGGCAGCTCAAATTAGTTCAGGTATTTTAATTCTGCTGCTGGTTTGCTTTTTGTTGCGCAGCGTTTTTTTTGGTAATCAAACGGTTCAATTTAGAGGCGGTACATATGAGTTCCGCGATGATGAATATGGGCTGATGTTATTCAATGACTATAATTGTGGTGATTTTCATGTGAATTCTATTTTATCGGATGATTCAGTAATTTTAATGCAATTGTATGATTATCAGAAGAAAATAAATTTTTGGGTAAAGTATCAACATGATGAGCTTTACCTCATTGATTCATTAAATTACGACATCGACCGTTTTAACAAAGTTGAATTTGAGAATATTAATTAATGTAACAGACCAATGAAAAGTATCTTGGCCATTGGGATATACATCATGAAATATTTCTTTGGAAATAGCGTCATATTGGTCAATTGTTCTAGAACTTTAGCATCGTTTACAAAGCGTTGGGGTTGTGAGCGTCAATAGCCAAATACTTTTTTTTAAGGCCGGAAGACGTTTGCTTTTTTTTAACCACTTTAAAATCGTTGCGTGTCGTTTTTTTCAATTCTCCTTCTAAAAAGGTCGACTTATCTTCGAAAATAAAATTTGGTATTTTATCAACTTTTATTGCGATTTCAATGATTTTTTCAATGCTAAAATTGATATTGCCGTCATTCAAGATCTGTGATACTCTGCCTGGTGAGATGCCCAGATGCTTTGCTAGATCTTTCTGCTTCATTTGATGTTTCTCCATGTATCTGACAATTGCATCATAAAGCATACCGTTGATGCCCTCCACCCAATACATTGGATTTTCTAGGATTTGCGCTCTAAAATTTTGAGTTGTTTTCATCCTGATAGTTTTTAATTATTCTCATTGCGGATTTGATATCAATTAGCTGGTTGTTTTTCATACCCCCGAGCACGATTATTCTTCCGGTATATTTCTCTTGAAAATGATAGATCCTTACAGCGCCATATTTTGCCTCGTAGAATTTGAAGTTTAATCTATTAAGTTTGATTTCTCTAAATTTTGTCTTCGGTAATCGTAGTAAATTGGCAGCTAATTCCAGATTTCGGATTGCTCCCGCTAATTCATTTTCAATTATTCTATTTCCTTTAATAGCTTCAATAAAATCCTCAAACACACTATTTCCGTTTACACATAATTCAAAAACGGGAATCTTAGTTGAGCTTGAAACGTGTACAGACAAAATTAATGAATATTTAGGCATTTTGTTTAGTTATAACTAAATTATTTTGAGATTTGGAAATCGCAAAGTACTAAATATCAAAATCTGAAAAGCGAGAAATGTACTGAATAAAGAGTGAAAAACACTGTTTTTTATCCTTTCAATTTGCATCTTAAGCGCCTCAATTCGGCTAAGTATTTCATTCAGTGATGAAGTGCTGACTAAAAATATTTGGTTGAAAAAAAAGCGCCTCAAGGGCGCTTTTTTTTAAATCAATAATTGATTCTTACAAGTGGATCACTTCGCCGTAGGCTGCAGCAGCGGCTTCCATGATGGCTTCAGACATAGTTGGGTGCGGGTGAACGGTTCTGATGAGTTCTTCACCGGTGGTTTCTAGTTTGCGCACGGCAACGAGTTCTGCGACCATCTCGGTTACGTTAGCGCCGATCATGTGGCCCCCGAGGAGTTCGCCGTATTTAGCGTCAAAAATGAGCTTCACGAAGCCGTCTTTGGCGCCTGCAGCGCTGGCTTTACCAGATGCGGAGAACGGGAATTTACCCACTTTGATTTCGTAGCCAGCTTCTTTGGCCGCTTTTTCGGTCATGCCGACACTTGCCACCTCAGGTGAGCAATAAGTACAACCTGGAATGTTGCCATAGTTCAAAGGCTCAGGGTGGTGCCCTGCGATTTTTTCAACACAAATAATACCTTCTGCCGATGCGACGTGCGCAAGTGCAGGGCCCGGTACTACATCGCCAATGGCGTAGTAGCCAGGCAAATTGGTTTGGTAGTATTCGTTGACGAGAATACGGCCTTTGTCGACGACAATACCGAGCTCTTCTAGGCCGATGTTTTCGATATTGGTAGTAACGCCAGCGGCTGAAAGCACGACGTCGCACTCGATTTTCTCTTCGCCTTTGGCTGTTTTGATGCTAACCACGCAGCCTTTACCGCTGGTGTCAACGCTTTCAACAGAGGCGTTGGTGAGTACATTGATACCCGCTTTTTTGAAGGATTTCTCGAGTTGTTTGGAAACGTCTTCGTCTTCAACCGGTACAATATTTGGCATGTATTCAACGATGGTAACTTCGGTACCGATTGCGTTGTAGAAGTAAGCGAATTCAACGCCAATTGCTCCGGAGCCAACCACAACTAATTTTTTGGGTTGGGTAGGGAGGGTCATGGCTTGGCGGTATCCGATGATTTTAGTACCGTCTTGCGGAAGATTAGGGAGCTCGCGGGAGCGTGCTCCGGTTGCAATAATAACGCCTTTGGCCGCAGTGTATGTTGTTTTGTTGCCGCTTTCGTCGGTAACTTCTACGGATTTACCTGCTTTTAAAACGCCATTGCCTTTGATAACGTCAATTTTGTTTTTCTTCATTAAAAACTGAATGCCGTTAGACATGCCGTTGGCTACGTCGCGGCTGCGTTTGATCATGGCGTCAAAATCGGCGCTACTTTCTTTTACGGTAATGCCGTAGTCAGCAGCGTGCTGAAGGTACTCGTATACATTGGCACTTTTTAAAAGTGCTTTGGTTGGAATACAACCCCAGTTGAGGCAGATACCACCAAGTGATTCTCTTTCTACAATGGCAGTTTTTAAGCCTAACTGCGAAGCGCGAATAGCGGTAACATAGCCGCCTGGGCCGCTGCCCACAACAATGATGTCGTAACTCATTTTTTCAAAGTTTTAAGGGACAAATTTAAGGCGAAAATTTGAAAGATGCTATCCGATTAATCGTTACTTTTGTCTCTGAATTCTCAATACTATATGGAAACCAACCACCAAAAAGAAGCTACGCTAGAACAAGCCATCGATTTAGGCCTCCGTGCCGACGAATTTGAACACATCAAACAAATCCTAGGGCGCACCCCAAATTTTACTGAAACAGCTGTTTACTCCGTTATGTGGAGTGAGCACTGCTCTTATAAGAATTCCATCTTATGGCTTAAAACGCTTCCAAAAGACGGTCCTCACATGCTTGTCAAAGCCGGCGAAGAAAACGCAGGTTTGGTCGATATCGGCGACGGCTTGGGTTGTGTTTTTAAAATTGAATCTCACAACCACCCAAGTGCGCTAGAGCCTTATCAAGGTGCTGCAACGGGTGTGGGTGGTATCAACCGCGATATCTTTACCATGGGCGCCCGTCCAATCGCACAGCTCAATTCGTTGCGCTTTGGCAATATCGAAGAGGCCCGCACCAAATGGTTGGTGAAAGGGGTTACCAAAGGCATTGGTGACTACGGAAACGCGTTTGGTATTCCAATTGTCGGTGGCGAAGTCTTTTTTGACGCTTCTTACAACACCAATCCACTTGTCAATGCCTTCTCTGCGGGCATCATCGATACCAAAAAAATCATTTCAGCCACAGCCAAAGGCCCCGGAAATCCTGTTTTTATAGTGGGTTCTGCCACAGGTAAAGACGGTATTGCAGGTGCGGCGTTTGCCTCCAAAGACATCACCGAAGAATCTGCCAACGACCTCCCATCTGTTCAGGTAGGAGACCCTTTCATGGAAAAACTTCTATTAGAAGCCACCATGGAGCTAGCTCAAACCGACGCCATCGTTGGTATGCAAGACATGGGCGCTGCTGGTATCACTTGTTCTACCTGTGAAATGAGCGCCGCTGGCAATGTCGGAATGGAAATCTACTTAGACCGCGTTCCAACACGTCAAGACCACATGTTGCCCTACGAGATTTTATTGTCAGAATCACAAGAACGCATGTTGGTGGTTGTTCAAAAAGGCAAAGAACAAATTGTCAAGGACATCTTCGACAAATGGGACCTCCATGCCGAAGAAATCGGCCACGTGACAGACACCGGCCGTATTCGTTATTACATGAACGGCGAACTCGTCGGCGATGTTCCTGCCGAATCTTTGGTTCTTGGCGGTGGTGCGCCGCAATACAAAAGAGAATACACCGAGCCGGCTTATTACCAAGAATTCAAGAAATTCAATATCTCACAAGTCGCTGAGCCATCTGATCTAAAAGCAGTTGCCGACGCCATGCTCGGTTTACCAAATATTGCCTCTAAACGTTGGGTCTACGAACAATACGACTCAATGGTTGGTACCCGTAACATGACCACCAACCGGCCTTCAGACGCCGGCGTTGTCAACATCAAAGGCACCAACAAAGCACTTGCCATGACCGTAGATTGCAACTCGCGCTACGTGAACGCAGACCCAGAAATTGGCACCATGATTGCCGTTTCAGAAGCGGCTCGCAACATTACTTGTGCGGGTGGGCATCCGAGTGCCATCACCAACTGCCTCAATTTTGGAAATCCATACAACCCAGAATCTTATTGGCAATTTGTTGGCGCCATCAAAGGGATGTCTGCAGCTTGTCTCAAATTTGAAACTCCGGTTACCGGCGGAAACGTCTCCTTTTACAACCAAACTTCAATGAATGGGGTAGAAGTCCCTGTTTTCCCAACACCAACCATTGGCATGATCGGTATTGTCCCTGACAAAGAAAAAGTCATGACCCTTGATTTCAAGCAAAAAGGAGATCTTATCTTTTTGATTGGCAACTACACCGAAGACATCGCTTCTTCTGAATATTTGGCAACTTATCATGGCATCAAAGAATCTCCGGCACCTTATTTTGACCTCGAGTCAGAATACCAAATGCAACAAGCCGTTAAAGGGCTTATTGCTGAAGGTTTGGTCAATGCCGTTCACGACGTTGCCGATGGCGGTTTGTATGTCACGCTAGTAGAAATGTCTATGCCTCGTGAGCTCGGATTTGATATCGTCAGTGACGCAGATATCCGTTTAGACGCGTTTCTCTTTGGCGAAGGCCAGGGGCGTGTTGTGGTCAGTGTGACAGAAGAGCAAGAAGAAGCCTTTGTTGAATATATGGTCGCGAGCGGTGTCAACATGACCCTACTTGGGCATGTCACGAAAGGAAAACTACAAATCGACGAGCAACACTTCGGCTTTATAACTGAGGCCAAGGCCATTTTCGATAACGCCCTCGGCGCACACCTAGAAAACTAAACATGGAATACAATACCACCCGTGGTCACCTGATATTACCTGAATATGGTCGCAATGTCCAAAACATGATTGCGCACGCCATGGAACTCACTGACCGCACCGAGCGCAACCGCGCAGCCCAAGCCATCATCGAAGTCATGGGCCAACTCAACCCGCACCTGCGCGATGTCGAAGACTATCGCCACAAACTTTGGACGCACTTATTTGTGATGTCTAATTTTGAGCTCGATGTAGACTCTCCATATGAGCGCCCAAAACAAGAGGTGCTCAATGAAAAACCGGCACGCATGATCTACCCTTCAAGTAAGATCCGTTATGGGCACTACGGTAAATACACACAGTCTATTTTAGAGGCTTCCAAAGATGTGACCAATCCAGAAGAAAAGGAATATCTTAAGAATACCATGGCCAACTTCATGAAAAAGCAATTTTTGGCCTACAACAACGACACCGTCGAAAACCACGTCATTGCCCAACAACTTAAGGAATTGTCTAAGGGTGATCTAATTCTGGAAAATCCCGATGATCTTGTCCATACCAATACCCTTCTCAAAACCATGGGAATAGGTCAAAATCAGCAAAAAAATCAGCGCCAGAATAAGCAGAAAAACAACAAATACAAGAAGAAAAAATTCATAAAAAAAGTATAGCATGGCTTCTTTTGAAATATACGGCGGCAAGCCACTCAAAGGTGAAATCATTCCACAGGGTGCCAAAAACGAAGCCTTGCAAGTGCTTTGTGCTCCTCTGTTAACATCCGAAAAAGTTACCATATCTAATATCCCAGATATTGTCGATGTCAATAAACTCATTGCGTTGCTTCAAACAATGGGGGTTAAGGTAGAAAAAGTAGAAAAAGGTACTTATATCTTCCAAGCCAAAGAAATTGATATGGCTTACCTTGAAACCGAAGATTTCAAAAAGCGCGCCTCCTCTTTACGTGGTTCGATCATGATCGTCGGTCCTTTGCTTGCACGCTATGGTCGCGGGTTTATTCCAAAACCAGGCGGTGATAAAATTGGTCGTCGGAGACTAGATACCCATTTTGAAGGTTTTGCGCTTCTAGGTGCCAAATTTAACTACGATGCTGGCGAGCATTTTTATGCGGTTGAGGCGCCGTCGCTCAAAGGTACCTATATTCACCTAGACGAAGCATCTGTTACCGGTACAGCCAATATCCTCATGGCAGCCGTATTAGCCGAAGGTGAAACAACCTTTTATAATGCGGCTTGTGAACCTTACATCCAGCAATTGTGTAAAATGCTCAACTCAATGGGTGCACAAATTACCGGAATTGGTTCCAATATGCTTAAAATACAAGGCGTTAAAGAACTCGGAGGCTGTTTTCACCGCATTTTACCCGACATGATCGAAATCGGTAGCTTCATCGGCCTTGCTGCCATGACCCAATCCGAAATCACCATCAAAGATGTTTCTTGGGAAAACCTCGGTGTTATTCCAAATGTGTTCCGACGTCTTGGTATTAAACTAGAACGACGCGGCGACGACATCTTCATTCCGGCCCAAGAAAAATACGAAATCGAAACCTTCATTGATGGTTCTATTATGACTATCTACGATGCGCCATGGCCAGGATTTACACCAGATTTACTTTCTATTATTTTAGTTGTTGCTACCCAAGCCAAAGGATCTGTTCTGATTCATCAGAAAATGTTTGAATCGCGCTTGTTTTTCGTGGATAAGCTCATCGATATGGGTGCGCAAATTATTCTCTGTGACCCACACCGTGCCACTGTCATCGGTCTAAACCGCGAGCACAGTCTCAAGGGCATTGAAATGACTTCTCCTGATATCCGTGCGGGTGTTTCTCTATTGATTGCAGCATTATCCGCAAAAGGTAAAAGTGTGATTCACAACATCGAACAAATCGACCGCGGTTACCAAGACATCGAAATTCGTCTCAACAACATTGGTGCCGACATCAGAAGAATCGGATGAGAAAATCAACGCTACTATTAATCGCTTTGGTTGCAGCTTTTGCTTGCTACGCACTTTGTTTCAGGACAGAAAAAGCACAGGCATTACCACCAGAAACCGCCGCACCCGAGATTTCTTTACCTTCGCCAAAAGGTAAAACACTGAAGTTGTCAGCGTTGCGCGGCAAAATGGTTTTAGTCGATTTTTGGGCATCTTGGTGCGGACCGTGCAGAAAAGAAAGCCCGAATGTGGTAGAAGCTTATCAAAAATACCACACCAAAGAATTTAAGAATGGAAAAGGCTTCGAAGTCTTCAGTGTGAGCCTAGACCGCGATCAAGAAGCTTGGAAGCAAGCCATAACAGCTGATCATTTGTCTTGGAAATACCATGTGCTTGATGCGCAAGGCATTGCTGCAGCTAATTATCAGGTGGCTACCATTCCGAATGCTTTTTTACTCGATGGCAATGGAGTGGTTATAGCGAGCGGTGCAGCCTTACGCGGACTCAATTTGCACATCACACTAGACAAACTCCTGAAGTAAAAAAGCGCACGAGCAGATCTTATTCGACTACTAGATTCGATCTAGCACATATACAATGAGTTCATTCATGGCTTCGTCAATACCCTGAGAGAAAATTTCCTTAGGTCTATTGGCAACCCCAAGACAAATACTGGTGCACTGATGTCCGAGTGCATTTCCCAGCGCAAAAATGGCAGAGCTCTCCATTTCAAAATTGACAATTTGTTGCCCTTCGTGCTTGAATTTTTCGAGTGCCAAATGAATGTTTGGCATCTGACTCGCTAAACGCAGCGATCTTCCTTGTGGCCCGTAAAAACCCGAGCTGGTAACGGTAATTCCCTTTTTTACTTTCGGTGAATTTAATTTTTCGATGAGTGCAGGATGCGCTGCACTCAGGTAAGGGACTACACCGCTTGGAAAATGCACCTGACTTTGAATTTCAGACAGCAGTAATTGTTCCTCTGATGAAAAATTGATAGGATAAAAATGCGCTATGTTGTCGAGCCCAAGGGCGTGTGTCGATAGCACAAAAGTGTGTAATGGTAAGTCGGCTTGGAGCATGCCACAAGTGCCAATTCTGACAATTTCTAAACTAGTTTTTGCTTTCTTCTCGACTCTTAATTTCAAATCGATATTGACCAAAGCATCAAGTTCGGACATACAAATATCGATGTTGTCAGTACCTATCCCGGTAGATAGCACAGTTAGTCTTTTTCCTTTATAGCGACCTGTGTGGCTGACAAATTCGCGGTGTTGAATGCGGTGTTCAATCTGATCAAAATGCTTGGAGATTTTAGCAACTCGGTCTTGATCTCCGACAAGAATGATTTTTGAGGCAAGTTGTTGAGGTTGAAGGCCTAAGTGATATACAGCGCCTTTTGCATCAAGGACTAATTCTGTAGCAGGAAATTGCATTTCTTGATGTCGTGTTTAAAGGGACCCAAAAACTTTGGCTAACAAATCAGTAATGCGTGCAGCAGGATTCTCTCTGATTTTATTCTCTTCTTTGGCAACAAGCGTGAATAATCCGTCAATTGCGCGCTGTGTGATGTACGCATCTAGATCCGGATTGAGTTGTTGTCCGCCAGTTAATTTAACGGCTGCGTTGTATTTAGTAATGAGTGGGTTCCAGTATGCTGTTAAACCAACTTTAGCGGTTGCATCTTTTACTTTGGGTAAAAAAGCATTATACAATTGTTGGCTGGTTTGATTTTTGAGAAAATTCGTTGCTGCGCCATTTCCTCCTTTTAAAATCGCAAAACCATCTTGCACACTCATGTTGAGAATGGCCTGTGTAAAAATTGGAAGCGCTTCTTTGACGGCTTCTTCAGCAGCTCTGTTTAAGGTGGTTTCAAATTTGTCTACTTGAGAAGACATGCCAAGCTGTAAGGCTTTTTCTTTGACCTTTATGGCGTCAGGAGGAAAAGGAAGTCGGATTTCTGGATTACTTAAAAAACCATCTATTGCTGCGCTCTGATTGACGGCATTTTTAATACCTACTTGCAAGGCTTCTTTCAAGCCGGAAATTACTTCTTCGTTGCTGAGTGAAGGTTTTGAGTTGGTCGGGTTAGGGACCTGAACAGGAATTTGTTTGACCAGACCTTTGATATTTTGACCACAAGAAAATTGAACAAAACCCAAAGAGAGGATGAGTAAAGCAGTACTACGTTTCATGAATTAACGTATTACATGAATCATGCCAGTTTTAACAGTTTTACCGTCGGTGTCTTTGTCTTTGTACCAAGCTTTCCATGTGTATGTACCTGGCTGAACTTTAACACCATTGTAGTAGCCATCCCAGAAACCTTTGGTGTCATAGGTTTCCCAAATGACTTCGCCCCAACGGTTGTAAATTTCGAGATGGAAGTTCTCGTAGTCTATACCTTCAACATAAAAAGACCAAACTTGATTGTGTTCGTCGTCGTCTGGGGTAAAGGCAGTTGGCGCGTAGAAAATCACGTCGGAGACAACATCGATTTCAATGGTAATTGAGTCAGAACAGCCGTCAACGGTGGTTACGGTCAGATTGATAGGATAGCTGCCCATAACGCCTTCAGGGAAGGTGATCATGGCACTTGAGCCGGTACTAGCAATGTTGGTTGAACCCGGAGCGGACCAGTTGTATTGGGCAATATTACCAATGGATACGTCATTTGTTTGTACCGTAGTTTCAAACCAAGTTACTGGATTTTTTGATATGGTAAAATTTGCAATAGGGTTATCGGTTACAGTAACGTGGTCATCGAAGAAACCGTTGTAGATGCAACCATGAATTGAAGTCAAGACAACAGAGAGATCGTACACACCTGGCTGTACAATGGTATTGAAGAGGTCGTCTTGGTTCGGAATAGTATAGGAATCGCCATTAGAGAAAAGATAAGTGGTTGAGGCGATGTCTTGGCCGTTGGTGGAGTTGTTATGAAATTGGAAGTCTCCGGGCGTACAGATTTGGTTGTCAACGGCAGTGATCACAGGAATGATTTCAAGTGGGAATACAATGGTCATGCATTCGGTTGTGGTAGGGGATCCACAGGCTTCACTGAGGGTTACACAATATACCGTTCCTGAATTGATAGGATCAACGGTGATGCTTGCGCCATTTCCAATTGGAATACCGTTTTCGGTCCAAGAGAATGTGTAGGTACTCGAGCCACCAGCGCCTGTTGCGGACAACAAAATACTTGATTCAGAGCAAATCATGGTGTCTTGGGTCAAGAAAGTGATGTCTAGCGGTAAAGGTTGGTTAATGTTTACTGAAATGGTTTGTATACAGCCATTGGCATCGGTGACGGTACAGGTGTGTAAGCCAGCACCAAGATCGAGGGCTGTTGCCGCTGTAGAGGTGGATATATCCCAGTCATAGGTGTAAGGTGCAGTACCGAGGGTGACATCGACAGTAGCTTGGCCATTCGCAATTGTGTAGCAGTTGGCGTCGATCACATTGGTCATATTCAATACCATTGCTGGCACTTCAGCAATAGTAACATAAATTGTATCTGAACATCCGGTGGTGTTGGAGGCATAACACCAATAGTTACCTGCACTGAGACCAGTTGCTGTTTGCGTATTTTGGCCGTTGCTCCATTGATAGGTGATTACACCGGTGGCTGGCGTGACATTTGCTGTAGCTGTTCCGTCGTTGCCGCCCGGACAAGATACCAACGTGGTGGTGGCACTGAAACTGGCTGGTGTATCGCCCACAACTGCTGTTGCTGTAGCACTACAGCCGTTGCCATCAATTTGGGTTACGGTATAAGTACCCGCAAACAAATTGTTGGCAGGGTTTCCTGTTATTGCGCCTGGGTTCCAGGTGAAGGTGCAGGGTGTAGGAGAGCCGGCACCCGGTACAGCTGTAGCACTACCGACGCCTTGAGTACAGACGTCAGGAATTGTAGTGGTGGTGACAGAAGGCGTAGCGCGGGTAATCCAGGTGGTATCTTGGGTGATGGAACCAATGCTGGTACCGCAAGCTGCACCCGATAAGAAATAACCGGTAGTACCTGGCGGTACAATATTGACGTTCAATGTACCATTGTTATATGGAAAAGTTTGCCCGTTGGTATTTGCCCATACAAAGTTGCTTCCGGGGCTATTCACCATAACATAAGGTATCTGAGACATGGTGTAAGAAGCCGTATTGCTCGGTGAAGTAGGCAAGAAGCGACGGCCGTCTTGATTTGCCCCCCAAACGGTGTTGTTGCGGCCTGGGGTGATGTGCGCAGTCGGCATTGGCATATTGTTTTCAGATCCTTGAATGGCCAAACCACCGTTCCAGCCGGCGCAAATAGGCTTGTTGCCAATGTGCAATTCAAAAATATTGGAGGTTTCGTACATGATAATAGCCATGTAGTTACATTGAGAAGTGCAACTAAACATCATGATGTTTTTGTAGAGAACCACAAATTTGCGGTTGGGGGCAGTACCCAAAGTTTGGTATTGAATTTGGCCACCTAATGACGGGTTGATGTCTTGGTAGGTTAGCATTATAGTGTTTTTTGCCGCGGCAAAGCCTGCATTTGGAAGTGTACCGACCCCAGCCAACGACCATGGGCAGTAACCACCGGCATTAGCAAGGTTAAAAGATACCAGACCGTTTGAACCGATTACACATTGGGTGTAGGTATTTCCGTAAAAACTAAAAGGGAAACCAATGTTTACGGTACCAGACCAGACATCGTCGGAGAGTGTTACGTTTGTTGGTGCGTTTAAGTAGAGGCCAGCTGCTGTTCCGGGTGTTGTTCCTGTATTGCAGTTGTTGATAATGACCGTTTGGCCTGGGCATACGGTAGCGTCATCTCCAAGGCATAGTGTGACTGGGCCTTGGGCACGAAGCATTAAACTCGAGAAAAGAAAGCCAATAAACAAGATTAATTGACTGACATTCATTTGTTTAGACATTTTATTTAGTTTCATTTTTGTAGTAGTTCAAAGTTGAATCGTATCCTTAACGCATGGGGTGGTGTTCAGGTTGCTTTTGAGCAGGTAAAAATACTGACTTTTTTCGCTAAAACAAAAGAGTAGACTTGTTTTAAAACACACACTTAATTAGTGTCATTTGGACACTAATAAAATGTTGAAAAAAGATGAATTTCAGACTGCTTTTTGGATTACTTTTGCCCAAGTCAACAAACTAAAACATCCTATTTATGTCAAATCAGTATCACGCAGAAATCGAAGCTTTCATGGACCGCGTTCGCGCTAAAAATGGCCACGAACCTGAATTCTTGCAAGCTGTTCAAGAGGTAGCCGAGGCGGTAATTCCGTTCATTGAGGCCAATCCAAAATATAAAACGGCAAAAATCCTCGATCGCATTGTAGAGCCTGAGCGCACCATTATTTTCCGCATTCCTTGGCTAGATGATAACGGAAATATTCAAGTAAATCGCGGTTACCGCGTTGAATTCAACAGTGCAATAGGTCCATACAAAGGCGGTTTGCGTTTTCACCCTTCAGTAAACTTGTCGATCCTTAAATTCTTGGGTTTCGAGCAAATTTTCAAGAACTCGCTTACGACCTTGCCAATGGGCGGTGGTAAAGGAGGTTCTGACTTCGATCCTAAAGGAAAGTCAGACAACGAAGTCATGAAATTCTGTCAATCATTTATGACTGAGCTTGCCCGTCACATTGGTCCAGACACAGACGTACCTGCCGGAGATATCGGTGTGGGTGGTCGTGAAATCGGTTATATGTTCGGTCAATACAAGCGTTTGCGCAATGAATTTACGGGTGTTCTTACCGGTAAAGGTCGCAATTGGGGTGGATCATTGATTCGTCCTGAAGCAACTGGCTATGGAACCGTTTATTTTGCTAAAGAAATGTTGGCAACAAAAGGCGATTCTTTCAACGGTAAAATTGTTGCTGTTTCTGGCTCCGGAAATGTTGCGCAGTTTGCATGTGAAAAAGCGACGCAACTTGGCGGTAAGGTAGTTACGCTTTCTGACTCAGAAGGCTACATCCACGACGAAGCGGGTATCGATGCTGAGAAATTGGCATGGGTCATGGATTTGAAAAACAACCGTCGTGGTCGTATTTCTGAATACGTGAAGCAGTATCCAAATGCCAAATTTGTTGCAGGTAAGCGTCCTTGGGAAGTGAAAGCGGATATCGCCCTTCCATGTGCTACTCAAAATGAACTCAATGGCGACGAAGCAAAAGCACTTATTGCAAATGGTGTTATTTGCGTGGCAGAAGGCGCAAACATGCCTTCTACGCCAGAGGCAATTGCAGCTTTCCAAGCAGCTAAAGTATTATTCTCTCCAGGTAAAGCCTCTAATGCTGGTGGTGTAGCCACCTCAGGTCTAGAGATGTCTCAAAACTCGTTGCGTTTATCTTGGTCAGCTGAAGAGGTTGATCAACGCCTACACGGCATCATGGTTTCTATCCACGAAGCTTGTGTGAAATACGGTACGGAAGCCGACGGAACGGTTGACTACGTTAAAGGTGCAAACGTTGCCGGATTTGTTAAAGTGGCAGATGCCATGATTGACCAAGGTTTGGTTTAATCTTTCATTCAATTTTATGAAAAAGGTCTTCTCTGGAAGGCCTTTTTTTATTTTTGTATATGTGTTTTCGCAAAACCGCGCTTTTACTTTGTCTGTTGAGTTTTAAAATACTCAGCGCGCAATATATCATAGGATTCGGTGCGTCCTTACATCGCTATGACCAAGTCTTGAGTGTCAAAGGCGTAAAGGTATTGGATGCAGGTGGTTTAGGAATCGAATTGGGCTGTGGTGTAGAGCGTAGTTTACAAGGGGCCTTAGCTCCTCAAATGGCCTTGTTTTGGCAAGCACCATTTTCATTGCAAAACAGGCATTCCCGTTACAATAAGCCCTATTATTCACTTCGTTATCAATTTGATTTTCAAAGAGCTGGATTTTTAGATACGTATCATGGCGTCTACGGTAGTTTGGGTTATGCTTTTGGTTTAGGTGTCAGGCATAGCCTGTTACTTCAATTGGGCTTGGGTGTAGTCGTTGAATCTATGTACGATTCTAACCTATCAAATCCACAGCAACATTTCTTTATGAATCCTCAGGTGCAATTGAATTATTACTTTCGAAATAACGCTAATTGAGATTTAATGAGCTGAGGATGAGTTATAGGTTAAGTATTGTAATTAGCGTCTTTTTATGCGTGATTTTTGCGTGTAATAAGCAAGAAAGCTACCCAGATGTCAAAATATTTGGGCACGCTGGAATGGGTATGGATATCGCCTACAGCATTTATCATGATAATTCGCTTGAAGCCATCCAACTTGCGCTGGCCTTGCCCACTATAGATGGGGTAGAGGTGGATGTACGCATGAGTGCTGACGGCACGCTCTGGTTGTATCATGAAAATTTATTAGAGGCACACACCGATGGAGAAGGTTGTATTTTTGAAACTACAGACGCTCAGTTAGCGAAATTACGCTATGAAAGCTTACACAAAGAAAAGTTGGCAAGGCTTGATCAAATTTTGCCCATACTTGGAAAGCGGCAAATTATCTTGGATTTGAAACACTGGAATGCTTGCACTGAGGGTTATGTCGATATGGTGCGTTTCAAAGAAGCACTCTATGAAATTCCCGAACAATATTGGGACCAAATCACCCTTGATACTTCTAATCCAAATTGGCTCGAGGCATTGAGCGCCGATTTTTCGGTTGTTTTTTCTACGGTAAGTGTGGCGGAAGGTCTCAAGCAACTTCAAAAAGTGCCTGAACTTAGCGGACTCATGCTGCGCAGTAAGGATATCAGCGCCGAACAAATCGCCCAATTGAAATTGACGGGCAAAAATTGTTTTTTATTCGAAATGCGCTCGAGTAAAAAACAAAGGGCCGCTTTACAGAAGCAGCCCTTTGCGATATTAGCTGATGACCCGCGGGGTGCGCTGGTCATTAGAGATTGAAACTAAGCTTTATAGAAAGGAAGTTTGACCACTTTTGCTTTGACGCCTTTTTCTCTGATTTCAATGAAAATTTCTGAATCGAGTGCAGTAAACGCAGTGCTGACATAGCCAAGGCCTATACCCACTTTCATGCTTGGCGACATCGTGCCAGAAGTTACTTTTCCGATGACATTTCCTGAAGCATCTAAAATAGGGTAGTCATGGCGTGGAATGCCGCGGTCAATCATTTCGAAGGCAACTAATTTTCTTGTAAGACCTTGTTCTTTTTGATTTTTCAAGAATTCAGCATCTGTAAAGTCTTTGGTGAATTTGGTAATCCATCCAAGGCCGGCTTCGAGCGGTGAAGTAGTGTCATCGATGTCATTGCCATAAAGACAGAAGCCCATTTCCAAACGTAGGGTGTCTCGGGCGGCTAATCCGATCGGTTTGATGCCAAAATTTTCACCGACTTGGAAAACGGCGTGCCAAAGTTTTTCGGCGTCTTCGTTTTTGACATAAACCTCAAAACCACCTGATCCGGTATAGCCTGTTGCAGAGACCATAACGTTTTCAATGCCAGCGAAAGTGCCGTATTGAAAAGTGTAGTAGGTCATGTTGGATAGGTCAATTTCTGTAAGGCTTTGCATCGCTTCAGCTGCTTTTGGCCCTTGGATAGCGAGTAGTGAATAGTCGTCAGATAAATTTTGCATCTCGACACCAAGGTCGTTGTGGCTCGAAATCCAAGCCCAATCCTTTTCTATATTTGATGCATTTACCACGATGAAGTATGCCTCGGCGTTAATGCGGTAAATAATGAGGTCGTCGACGATGCCGCCTTTGCCATTAGGCATGCAGCTGTATTGCGCTTTGCCGTCGAATAAAACGGAAGCGTCGTTACTGCATACTTTTTGAATAAGGTCGAGTGCTTTTGGTCCTTTTAACAAGAACTCACCCATGTGAGAGACATCGAATACGCCAACGCCGTTGCGCACGGTTTCGTGTTCGGCATTGACGCCTTCGTATTGAACGGGCATGTTGTAGCCTGCAAACGGTACCATTTTGGCGCCGAGTGCAATGTGTATCGGGGTGAGTGCGGTATTTTTCATATTATCCTTTGACGCGTTCAACGTATACGCCAGTTCTGGTGTCAATTTTAATGATTTCTCCGTTGTCAATGAAGAGCGGAACGCGTACCTCAGCACCTGTGGCAATTGTTGCGGGCTTCATCGAGTTGGTAGCGGTATCTCCTTTAACACCTGGCTCGGTGTAAGTTACCTCTGAGATGATATACATCGGGAGCTCTACTACCAGCGGCGTTTCTTCTTCAGCATGATACAAAATATTGACGGTCATGCCTTCTTGAAGGAAGCCTGGCTTTTCGACCATTTTGAGCGGGATTTCGACTTGTTCGAAAGTTTCATTGTTCATGAAAATATAGCCTTCAGCTTCTTGATATAGGTATTGGTATTCGCGGTTTTCGATGCGAACAGGTTCGATTTTGTGACCAGCAGAGAAGGTGTGGTCTAGTACTTTTCCAGATTCAATCTGACGCATTTTGGTGCGTACAAATGCAGGGCCTTTACCAGGCTTAACATGCTGGAATTCAATAATTTGAAAAAGTTTTTCATTGTGCTTAATGCACAGTCCGTTTCGGATATCTGCAGTAGTTGCCATAATTCTGTTTCATTTTGTGCGCAAATATAGCCGAATTCCCATTGTTATCAACACATTTAGTTTATAATTTCTGGGGTGTAAAGGTAGTTGGAGCGCTTTAGATTGTTATTTTTGTTTGTTCTAAATTTTGTATAGCTACATGGCTGAAAATCAATATACCGAAGACAACATACGCTCGTTAGACTGGAAAGAACACATCCGCTTGCGCCCCGGTATGTATATCGGCAAGCTCGGTGACGGCGCTGCAGCCGACGACGGTATTTACATTCTCGTCAAAGAAGTCGTCGATAACTGCATCGACGAATTTGTCATGGGCAATGGCAAAAGGGTAGACATCAAAGTTAAAGACGGCAAAGTTTCGGTCCGGGACTACGGTCGCGGAATTCCGCTCGGTAAAGTGGTGGAAGTTGTCTCCAAAATGAATACCGGCGGTAAATACGACTCCAAAGCTTTTAAGAAGTCAGTAGGGCTCAACGGTGTTGGTACCAAAGCAGTTAATGCGTTGTCTTCTTATTTTATGGTTTACGCCGTCAGGGAAGGCGAAAAGAAAACCGCTATTTTTGAACGTGGTGAACTCGTTTCGGAACTACCCATCGAAAAAACCGACGAAACGAATGGCACTTACGTAGAATTTATTCCAGACGACAGCATTTTCAAGAAGTATGGCTTTAAAACCGCCTACCTCGACAAAATGATGTGGAACTACTGTTACCTGAATCGGGGGCTTTCTATTTACTACAACGGCGAAAAATACAATTCCAAAGACGGCCTCAAAGACCTTCTCGAAAACAACATGGATGGCGATCCGCTCTATCCAATTATTCACCTAGAAGATGACGACATTGAAGTCGCATTTACACATGGCCGAACCTACGGCGAAGATTACTATTCATTTGTCAATGGTCAACACACTACCCAAGGTGGTACCCACCAAAGTGCCTTCCGAGAAAGTGTAGCCAAGGTAATCCGCGATTTCTACAACAAGAACTATGAGGCCTCAGATATCCGTCAGTCCATAGTAGCCGCTATCGCTGTCAAAGTCATCGAGCCTGTTTTTGAGTCGCAAACCAAAACCAAACTAGGATCACAAGAAATCGAACCAGGCGGTAAATCCATGCGTGCTTTTGTCAACGATTTCCTCAAAGACAAACTAGACAACTACTTGCATCGCAATCCAGATGTGGCCGAAATTATCGAGAAGAAAATCAAGCAATCTGAGCGCGAACGCAAAGACCTCGCTGGTATACGTAAACTGGCCCGAGACCGCTCTAAAAAGGCAAGTTTGCACAACAAAAAGCTCAGGGACTGCCGTACCCACCTCACCGATCTCAAAGACGAACGCCGCGAGGACACCACTTTGTTTATCACCGAAGGAGACTCCGCAAGTGGTTCGATCACCAAATCGAGAGATGTCAATACACAAGCCGTCTTTTCGTTAAGGGGAAAACCGCTCAACTGTTATGGGCTCACCAAAAAAGTGGTCTATGAAAACGAAGAGTTCAACCTTATACAAGCGGCGCTGGACATCGAAGAAGACATGGACAACCTGCGCTACAACCGTATTGTGATTGCTACCGATGCCGATGTCGACGGTATGCACATCCGTATGCTCTTGCTCACTTTCTTTTTGCAGTTTTTCCCGGATTTGGTCAAACGCAACCACGTTTATGTGTTGCAAACACCACTTTTTAGGGTTCGCAACAAAAAGAAAACAATTTACTGTTATTCCGACGAAGAACGTCGTGCGGCAATAGCAGAACTCGGTAAAAATCCTGAAATAACCCGTTTCAAGGGGCTCGGAGAAATCTCGCCCGACGAATTCGTGCATTTCATTGGCGAAGATATCCGTTTGGAACCCGTATTGCTCACCAAAGACGCTTCCATCGATTCGATTCTGTCTTATTTCATGGGTAAAAACACCCCCGAACGTCAAGACTTTATCATTGACAACCTTCGCGTAGAAAAAGACCTACCAGAAGCGTTGGTTGCCGCGGAAACAACA
>VFQT010000571.1_pt1 | contig 52667 bp, 40 predicted proteins | sample 3512381 | NCBI WGS metagenome assembly VFQT01 (sample SAMN10412376, study PRJNA504923) | tailings metagenome | isolation source: Relicate 2 Philex TSF3 active mining site | place: Philippines: Tuba, Benguet | collected 2017-08-29
TTCTGGTGGATGCACAGTGCCTGTTTTCGGCAAAACCCCAATTGCACCCGGTAAGGGGGATGAAATTCGTGTGGAATACAATTCAGAGGGTAAGAGTGGACTTCAAGACAAAAGCGTGACCGTAGTGACCAATTGCATCCCCAATATCACTACCCTGAGAATTAAGGCGATGGTAAAAGACCGATAATTTTTTCATATGACTACATATTTTTTTTCAGCGCCCCAATTGTTGATGGCGCCTCCAGCACAAGGTGGGTCCGCATCCGGGAATCCCATCATGGGTTTACTCCCCTGGATACTCATTTTTGTTGTGATTTGGTTTTTTATGATTCGACCACAACGTAAAAAGGAAAAGGAGCAAAAGTTATTCAGAGATCAGTTGGGCAAAGGACGATGGGTGATCACCATCGGAGGCGTACACGGAAAAATACTTGAGCTTTCGGATTCCACCTTGGTGGTTGAGACTGAAGGTCAGGGCCGTTTGAAGATTGAGCGGTCTGCTGTATCGGTCGACAGCACGCTGGCGGTTTATCCGGATCCGCAAGCTTCCGTTACCAAGAAATAGCATTGAAGCGATTGCGTATTGGGCTTACTGGAAATATGGGAAGCGGAAAATCTACGGTCGCTAAGGTTTTCCGTTTTTTGGGTGTACCCGTGTTCGATGCCGACGAAGAGGCGCGTGATTTGCTCGAGTACGATGATGAAATCCGAGCTTCGGTGATGAAAATTTTCGGCAAACAGGCCTTTAACCCAAACGGACTTCCTAATCGTGCTTTCATTGGCAAAGCAGCTTTTAAGGATCCCGATAAGTTAAGGGCCCTCAGTCAGGTTGTTCATCCAAAGATTCGCTTGATATCGGATATTTGGCACGAAGGACATGAGGAAGCCTACACCCTGCATGAAGCGGCTCTGTTGGTGGAAAGTGGAAGCCATGAGCGATTAGATGCCCTGGTGGTGGTTTCGGCACCCTTGGCCGTCAAAATCGACCGTGTGGTTGCTCGTAATGGTTGGTCGCGCCGACACATTATGGAGCGACTAAAAAATCAAATGAAACAGCGTGAGTTGCTCCAGCATGCAGATTACGTCATCAAAAATGATGGCAAAGGCCTATTGATCCCACAGATTTTGGCTATTCATCAGGACATCCTCAAGCGATGTGGACGAGCTTCCTGAAGCTGCACATTCAATGAAAACCGCGTTGTCATTATATCTGCATTTTAATTCTCCAGCCCGTTGGATAGCTGCGGGCCATGGACCGACCATGCCGCCTCGACCAGCCCAGTGCCAGTCCTTTAAAACGAACAAGAAAATGTCCATCAGGCATTTTTCCGGGGCTAAAATCCCGACCAGATAAGTACCACAAGGCTTCTCGTTCATCCAAGTCGATGGCCGGGAATTGACTCCAGTTGCCATCAGACAAAAAGGCCGATTCGTGGCTCGGTAATGTTGGGTCAGTTGGGCGCAATCCTCCGATTTTTGCCCCGGGTTTAAGACATTTTCTCCAGTATTGTGGTTCGTATCCACGCAAAACAGATTCGGAAACCAGCCAATTTTGTTTCTTTATTTGGATCAGTTTCACATCTTTATGTGCCAATAATCCGACAGGATCGATGAAATTGAGTTCAGTGGAACGCATCATCTTGTTGCTTTTTTCCGTTAAGGGTTTTGATTCAGGCATTACTGCTGTTTGTTTCTTGCGAAAACAGCACATAAAAAATGCTTCTCCGCGGCCTTGATCGGGTAATAGTCGAAATGCCGCGCCTTTGGGCAGTTCAGCATCAAATTCAGAACAATCGGTCCACCCCCACGCTGCAGGCATATGCAGTATAACAGGTTCCAGGTCCTGTTTGAGCAGGTATCGCCAGATCTGTTCATTTTCTTGGGGTGCGAGCGTACAGGTCGAGTAGATGATCACGCCATTGGGTGCAAGGCAAGGAAGAATGTCATCGATGATTGAATGCTGCGTGCGGGCGCAGGATTCCACATGATCGGTAGACCAACGGGCCAAAGCCGCCGCATCTTTTCTAAACAAGCCTTCTCCACTACACGGTGCGTCCACAAGAATCATATCGAAACGAAAATTAGATTGACCAAAACCTTGGGCATCCCAATTCCAAATGCTCGTTCTTGGGTTGCCCCATTTGGCCAGGGTTTCTTCTAAGATGGACACACGAACCCGGCTGATTTCGTTACACATTAAATGTCCGCCGGGGGCTATGTGATTAGATAAAATTTGGCTTTTTCCACCCGGCGCTGCACATAAATCAAGCCCAAGTTTATAAGGACCAGTTTGTTTCAATACCCAGTCCAAGATTTGGGACGATGCATCCTGAACATAATATGCACCTGCATGCATAAAGGGATCCAGCGTAAAAATGGGGCGTTTTCCCAAATAAAATCCTTCATCGCACCAAGGTATGGGTTCAGGCAACCAATCCTTCGCAAAGTGAAAATCAGATGCCCATTTCGATCGGTTTATGCGAACAGAAACGGAGGCTTCCCCAAATTTGAGTGCATCAATAATGGACCCCCCCCTTTTCGGCCATTCTGATTCGAGCCGACGGCAAAAATCAACAGGCAGCGTTCGATGAACATGCAGGTCCACCGTTTCAAGGGTATATGGGTTCTTTCTATTTTCCTCCCAATGAATCACGCTTTTTCTTCATCTCCAACGACAGATCGTTGAGTTTTAGCTGTGCATACAATTGCTGCAGTGAAACCATGGTGTTGCTGTCCTTTGGGTCGAGTTCATGGGCCTTCTCTAGATACGGCTGTGCTTTTTGAAATGCTTCTTTGGCGAGTGCAATGGCTGCGTCATACTCTTTGGGTTTATTAAAGGGGATTTTGTTTGCCTCATTCATCAATTCTGCAGCACTGTTGAAATACATCGCACCGAGGTTATACCATCCATCGAAGTATTCGGGTTTGATCTCGATGCATCTTTGGTAAGAAATCGCTGCTTTGGTTTTATCGCCCGACTGGTCTAGGGCAGAGCCCAAGGCGAAGTGTAATGATGCATTTTTGGGATCGAGGGCTACAGCCTTTTCGAGTTTGCTGATGACCTCAGTGGTACGCCCTTGCAATAAGAAAATATTCAATTCATCGATTACCAAGGCCACCTCGTTGGGATACTGTTTCTGACCTTCGTTCAAATAGTTCAGTGCGGAAGCCGTATCGCCCAATGCCTTCTTATTACTGGCTAGTGAAACATAAATTTGGGGGCTTTTATAGTTCAGTTTAAGCAATGCATCTAAAAATTGAATCGCTTTAGCGGGTTCTTTGGCCTTTTCGCTGGTTAACGCAGCATTAAACAAGACATTGGTATCTTTTGGATTATCGATGAGTACCAGCTCAAAATCTGCCATAGCGGCCTTGTAATCTTTATTGTTGTAGTTTTCAACCCCGCGATTGTAGAGCTCGCCTACAATTGATTGCATCTTTTTATTGATATCTGCACCAAAATCGTCTTGGGTATCGAGTGTTTTGCATTTGCGGTAACTCTCCAAGGCAACCAACAGAGGATCGGCCGTCACCAACTTTTGAAAGTCAGGGTTGTCTGTACCAAAAATGGCCAGATAAACCTCACCTCTGTAGTACCAGGCTTTGGCCGAATTGATGGTTTTTTCATGCATAACAGCCTCCTCGATGGCCGGCAAGGCGCGGTCGAGTTCACCGCTTCTCAAATAGATCTGTGCACTTTGAACTTTTTGACTTTGGGCATAAACCTGACCGAAAGTCAACAGCGAAATCAAGGCAATAAGGACTGTGGATTTCATGTTTTAATGGGTTTAGGAATGGTTGCGAGGAGGTTTTTAAATAAGTTTCAGTTTTAGAAAATATTAAAATGAATTATTCGATGGGGGAGTTGGGGTCGTCGTGATCAACTTCATTGTTTTCTGGAGCAACGACGGCTTGCTGCTCCCCATTAGTCGAATCTTCAGACGAATCTTCATCAAACGCACCGGCATCCCTTACCCGGGTGATTGATGCTATGCTCTCTCCATCTTTTAATTTAATCAGCCGTACACCCTGCGTGGCCCTTCCCATTACCCGAAGTTCATCCGTTTGCATTCGTATGGTGACCCCACTTTGGTTGATGATCATCAGCTGATCGTTGTCTATGATGTCTAAAACCCCCACGACACGCCCGGTTTTTTCAGTGATCTTCATGGTTCTAATGCCTTTTCCGCCCCGGTTGGTGATTCTGTACTCGTCGATATCCGTACGTTTGCCGTACCCTTCTTGAGAAACAACCAGAACCGTGGTTGATGGATCGTCTACACAAATCATGCCGACCACACAATCGTCCGATTGATCGAAGCGAATAGCCGTTACGCCCATGGCGGTTCGCCCCATGCTGCGAACTTTTTGCTCTTCGAAGCGAATGGCCCTTCCACTGGCCAGTGCCACCATCACTTGTGAACTGCCTGTGGTAAGGCGGGCCTCGAGGAGTTCATCTCCCTCTTGAATGCCAATGGCATGTATTCCATTGGCTCTTGGCCGACTGTATGCTTCTAAACTGGTCTTCTTTATTTGACCAAGGCGAGTACAGAACATCACAAAATGGCTTTCCAAATAGGTGGTGTCGGTCAGATCCTGAACGCTCAGATAAGCTTTGATTTTATCGTCGGGCGCAATGGAGATCAAGTTTTGGACGGCTCTACCCTTTGTATTTTTTCCGCCCTCTGGTATTTCATAACAACGCAACCAAAAGCATTTGCCTTGCTGCGTAAACAAAAGCATATAATGGTGGGTGCGGGCTACAAAAATATGTTCGATAAAGTCTTCATCCCGTGTGGCACCGCCGATGGCCCCCCTACCTCCACGCGCTTGTACCCGATATTCGGTCAGTGGAGTGCGCTTCATATAACCGAGATGAGAGATGGTAATCACTACATCTTCATCAGCGATCATATCTTCCATGCGAAAATCGCCAGATGCATAAACGAGTTCGGAGCGTCGGTTGTTGCCGTACCGCTCCCGAATTTCGTTGAGTTCATCCGAAATGATCTGCATTCGGAGGCTCTTATCCCCCAAGATAGATTGCAGACGGGCGATGAGCGCCATCACTTCTTCGTATTCCTTACGCAGTTTATCGCGCTCCATGCCGGTGAGGCGCTGAAGGCGAAGCTCCAAAATGGCTTTTGCTTGTATTTCGGAGAGGTCAAATCGCTCAATGAGACCTGTGCGGGCTTCCTCTGGCGTAGCAGACGAACGAATCAGTTGAATGACTTCATCTAAGTGATCGAGTGCGATCAGGTAGCCTTGAAGGATATGGGCTTTTTTCTCCGCTTCCCGTAGCTCATATTGGGTTCGGCGCATGACCACCTCATGACGGTGCTCAATAAAATGAACCATCATATCCCGGAGGTTGAGTGCCTCCGGCCTTCCTTTCACTAATGCAATATTGTTTACAGAGAAAGTGCTTTGTAGAGCAGTGTACTTATACAAGTGGTTGAGCACTACACTGGCGATTGCGTCGCGTTTGATTTCATAGACAATTCGCATGCCGTCGCGATCCGATTCGTCGCGAATGTCACTGATGCCTTCTAATTTCTTTTCATTTACAAGTTCCGCTGTACGTGAAAGCATATCAGCTTTGTTCACGAGGTAGGGAATTTCTGTAACAATGATGCGCTCACGACCGTTTTCCAAGGCTTCAATCACGGCTCTTGCACGAATAACTACCCGTCCACGACCTGTGAGCAAGGCTTCGCGAACCCCTTCATAACCATAAATAATTCCGCCGGTGGGAAAATCAGGCGCTTTGACATAGTTGAGCAAATCCTCACAGCTGATCTCAGGATTCTGTATGCAGGCTTGCAAGCCATCAACAACTTCCCTCAGATTGTGCGGCGCCATATTGGTGGCCATGCCCACGGCAATTCCGGAGGCGCCATTAACGAGTAGATTAGGAAAGCGGGCGGGTAATACGCGCGGCTCTTCCAGTGAATCATCGAAATTGAGTTGAAAATCGACTGTTTCTTTATCAATATCCGCCAACATTTCTTCAGCAGCACGCGTCAGCCTGGCCTCAGTGTAGCGCATAGCAGCAGGTGAATCGCCATCTACCGATCCGAAATTGCCCTGACCATCAACCAAAGTATGGCGCATGCTCCAATCTTGCGCCATACGCACCATCGTATCATAAACAGAGCTGTCGCCATGGGGGTGATATTTACCGAGAACCTCCCCAACAATACGGGCCGATTTCTTGTAGGGTTTGCCTGCGTTCACGCCCAATTCGTTCATCCCAAACAAAACCCGACGGTGTACGGGTTTGAGCCCATCACGAACATCGGGCAAGGCGCGTGAAACGATGACCGACATCGAATAGTCGATGTAGGCCGTTTTCATTTCTTGGTCTATGTTAATCGGTACAATCCGCTCTTCCTGCGACATGAATGCTATTTTGAGGTGAAATGAACTCCATAATCCCGCTCCAACGTACGATGACTAGGCCGAAAATGGAAGGCACGAAAATAGCGAAATTGTAACTTTTTAGGTTGGTTTATGAGGTAAATGCGGACAAAATTGAAAGGAACGGTGGATATTGTTTCATCTTAGCGAACTTTTCCTCATTATCGCAGAAAATTTTCAGCTTGGGAGCAGTCATATTTTGAAATATTTGTCTTTTGAACGCGTTAACCACTTAATTTTTATACAAGCATGCATAACCATTTTTTACTGCTGCAGGCCACAGGAGCATCGGTGACTTCGGTCGATAGTTTGGCCGCAGTTTCGGCTACGTCTGATTTAAGTCTTCTCGATTTAACACTAAAGGGTGGGGTATTCATGATTCCCCTTTTTGTTTTATCGCTCGTAGCGGTCTACATTTTCGCAGAGCGTTACCAGGCCATTCGAAAAGTTCAGGGCGACAACCAGAGCTTTATGAACATGGTTCGTGATTTTATGTCGGGAGGCAATTTAAATGCCGCTCTTAGTCTGTGTCAGCGTACGGATCACCCCCTGGCCCGTATGATCGGAAAGGGTGTTCAACGGGTAGGCCGTCCGCTCAAGGATATTGAAACGTCCATAGAAACGGTGGGTAAGTTAGAAGTGGCTCAACTGGAGAAGAACTTAGGGACCTTGGCGACCATCGCATCTGTTGCCCCCATGATTGGTTTTTTGGGAACAGTGACCGGAATGATCAGGGCCTTTTTTAATATGTCGCAGGCAGGTAACAACATCAATCCCTCTGTTTTGGCGGGGGGTATTTATGAAGCGATGGTGACAACCGCCGCCGGCCTCATTATTGGTATTATGGCCTACATCGGATACAACTATCTGGTAGCCATGATGGAGAAGGTGGTCAACCAGCTCGAAATTCGTTCGGTTGAATTTTTGGATCTGCTTCACGAACCCGATCAAGCATGAACCTTCAGTCGAAAAACCGGCGCAAGGCCGAATTCAATATGTCATCGATGACCGACTTGGTCTTCCTTTTATTGATATTTTTTATGTTAACCTCCACCCTTGTTGCTCCCAATGCGCTTAAAATACTCTTGCCTAAAAACACAGGGCAGACGCTGGCACCTCAAAGTGTATCCGTGAGCATCGATCGGGCTTTACAAATCTATTATGGGGACCAAAAGGTAGATGAGCGTGGCTTGGAAGCTGCATTATCGCAACTTTCGGGTAGCCAACCTGGCGCAACTTTGGTACTCAATGCCGATAAGATGGTGCCTATAGAAAAGGTGGTGACCGTAATGGGCATGGCCAATCGACTCAACCTGAAGATGATTCTAGCCACTGAACCAACTGAATAACTGGAAAATGGCCATACAACAAGCAAATAATGAGGATCAAAACCGCAAGCGGAAAGGTTTTGTTGTCAGTCTGGTGGTTCACTTTCTTTTTTTGTTGATTATGCTCGGCTTTACACTGGAGGCTCCTTTCCCCCCACCCCTTGAACAAGGGATTGCCATTCAATTTGGAGGGGAGCATGATGGTATTGGAAAGACAGACCAGAATCAAACGGAGCGCGCGGTTTCGGCCAAAGAACAGACTTCGCTGTCGAAACCCGAGCATACATCCCAAAAGAAAAATGTACCCGATCAAAGGGTGGTGACCCAAAGTCAGGAAGAGGCTCCATCGATGCGCAGTGAACAGCCCAATCCCCAAAAGCAGCAAGAATCTACGCCCCTTGATCAGAGAGCCTTATTTCCAGGGTCGCGTTCTCAAGAGAAAAGTGGACAAAACGAAGCGGCTGGTCGAAAAGGGAGTCGAGATGGAAAACCTCAGGGTGGACAAGTCGGAGACCCGCGCAACAATGGACTTATAGGTACTCCAGATTTTTCTTTGCAAGGGAGAAACTTACTGACTTGGGACAAGCCCAACGATGATACACAGCTCCAAGGTGTGGTGGTGTTGAATGTCACTGTGAATTTGCAAGGTCAAGTGGTGCAAGCCGAACTCAACACGAAAAAATCGACCATCAGCCGTCCCGACCTGGTCGAAAAATGCAAGTTGTCTGCACGTAAATTCAAGTTTAGTGCGACGGACAACCATAATGCCCCCCCGTTGCAGTCGGGTACCATCACGTTTAGGTTCGAATTGGATTGATGACAGATGCATCAAACGGAAGATGAGTACGCTCAAACGCTGCAGTACCTTTACGATCGATTGCCGATGTTTCAGCGGGTCGGTTCGGCGGCCTACAGGAAGGACTTAAATCGAATTCGCGCTATGGCCGTGCATTTAGGCCATCCGGAAAAGAAATTTGTGTCTATACACATTGCTGGAACAAACGGAAAGGGTTCTGTATCGCATATGTTGGCCTCCATTTTTCAAGCAAGTGGACGAAAAACGGGACTCTACACTTCCCCACACTTGAAGGATTTTCGGGAGCGGATCCGTATGAACGGACAAATGATTTCGAAAGAATATGTTGTGGAAATGAGCAGACGACTGCGAGCGGATCTTGAACAACTTGAGCCTTCATTTTTTGAAATGACCGTGGCGATGGCGTATCAGTATTTTGCAGATCAAATGGTGGATGTGGCTGTGGTTGAAACGGGTTTAGGTGGTCGACTCGATGCCACAAACATCATTCAGCCTGCTATTTCTGTGATCACCAACATCAGTTGGGACCATGCGGATTTACTTGGTCCAACCCTACCCGATATTGCTCGCGAAAAGGCAGGCATTATTAAGGCCGACGTGCCCGTAGTGGTGGGTGAATTTCAGGAAGAAACAGCCCCTGTTTTTCAGCAAGTGGCCAATGAAAAACGATCACTTCTACAATTTGCTTCCCATAAGTTCCAATTGAATGGCATCGGTGAACAAGAGGATGGTGCACTGTGGGAAGTAGTTCGACTGGGGAAAATAGTTGAGCCTCCTCTTCTTTGCGATCTTAGAGGTCATTATCAGGCAAAAAACCTGGCTACTGTTCTGTCGACCATAGAGGCTCTTCGGGGCATGGGCTGGGAAATTACGGAAGATGCGGTGCGAGAAGGATTAGCCCAGGTACAGAAGAGTACAGGACTTATGGGCAGGTGGATGGTGCTGGGGCGCTCCCCGATGGTGGTGGCCGACACGGCACACAACGAGGCAGGTATCAAAGCGGTGATGGAGCAAGTTCGTCTTTCTGAATACCAAAAGCTGCATATTGTTTGGTCGATGGTTTCGGATAAGGATCGCTCACGCATCTGGAAGCTTTTGCCGAAGAATGCCTCCTATTATTTTGCTCGAGCCGATGTTCCTCGTGGATTAGACGCTGATTTGTTGCGTCTAGAGGCTGAATCAGAGGGCCTGTTCGGATCATCATTTACATCGCTCGAACAAGCTTTAGATGCCGCACAGCGGGCCGCAGAACCTGAAGATTTTATTTTGATCTCGGGCAGCACCTTTAGCGTTGCCGGAATCCTTTAGCTTATGGCAGAGGTTTTTATTTATACGGATGGCGCAGCACGGGGAAACCCGGGGAGAGGAGGATATGGAGTCGTGCTCATGAGTGGGACGGCACATAAGGAGCTTTCGGCAGGATACAGATACACAACCAATAACAGAATGGAGCTGATGGCCGTTTTGGCTGGATTGAAATCCCTTAAAGGAGATGGCCACCAGATTTGGGTATATTCCGATTCTCGCTATGTAGTCGACGCCATCAATAAGAATTGGCTGAGGGGCTGGGTAAAGAAAGGATTTAAAAAAGTCAAAAACCCTGATTTGTGGATGGAACTTATACCCCTACTTCGGTTGTGGTCGCCTCGATTTGTTTGGGTGAAGGGGCATGCCGACAATCCACACAACAACCGATGCGACCAGTTGGCCACACAAGCAGCCGACTCCGACGCTACTTTGGAGGATGTTGGCTATACGCAACAATCCTCTAAGGATTCAGAAGACTCCCTTTTCCTTTAAGAAAGTCGAGCCAACGTCCTACTGCGCGCGAACGGTGGCTCATGCTATTTTTTTGTTCGCTCGTCATTTCAGCGAATGTTTGTTGATGTCCTTCGGGCATGAATATGGGATCGTATCCAAAGCCGCCTACCCCTCGGGCTTCTGAGGTAATATCACCCTGAATGCTTCCTTCGAAATAGTATGCTGTGTTGCTTATGATCATGCAAATGACCGTGCGGAATTGGGCCTTTCGGTTTTCCTGCCCCTTCATGTTGCTGAGCAAAAGTTTGATGTTTTTTTCGCTGTCGGGCGGGAGACCAGCAAAACGAGCCGAATGCACGCCGGGCCGACCACTTAATGCCGACACTTCTAGTCCGCTGTCGTCGGAAATGCAGGGTTCGTTTAGTTGATCATAGGCAAATTTTGCTTTAATCAGTGCGTTTTCTTGCAAAGTGAGGCCCGTTTCTTCTATTTCATCTATTATTCCAGCCTCTTGAATCCCTTTAATGTTCCAACCCAAGGGGTGAATGAGCGTTTGTAGTTCCTGTATTTTGTGGGCATTGTGCGATGCAAACCAAATGTTAGTCATGACAGTATCGAACTTTTAAGGCTGTTCCACAGAATTTTTTTTGCGTTTGCATCGGTTTCAAGCCGACCAAGCGGAAGGCAGGGAATGTACGGTGTCGTATGAGCATGCGCAAGCTGATCCGGTTCAATATTGGATAATGCGCCAAAGGATAGGATCAATCGAGCCCCAAGGAACTGAGGGATTTCGTCTTGACTACAAATGCCTGTTTGCATGTGGATTTGATCTTGTGTTAATCCGCAGGCCGCTGTGATTTTGTTGAGTAGCACTTGTTGTGTTTCTGTAGGACTATCAGGAACTAAGACGACGACCTTTCCTTCGAAGACCGAGGTTGAGTTCGAGCTTTGTGATTGTGCAGGCACATCGACTGGGGTCGATGATTGTGCGACTGCATCGACCGAGGTCGATGTTACTAGTCGTTTTAGGTTGGGATCAGAAGTCAAAAAAAGTACTTCATCAAAAAAAAATCGTTGAAAAAGTTGATGAGATCTGATTGAGTTCCAATCGGATGTGTTGGTCATTATGAATTGTGTTATTTTATATTACACTTATTGCTCTGAAATTGCATCAAAATTAAGCGGACATCGTGTATTTTTGTGAGACCTTTACCAAGCGAATTTTCGCTCTTAACCATATTATGCAAGGACTACATACCACCCGTGTCGAGGGGTCGCGACTGCCTCAGATTGACTTTGACAACCTTCCTTTCGGATCTACTTTTGCCGATCATATGTTTGTGTGCGATTACCGTGATGGCAAGTGGTGCGATCCCAGGATCCTGCCCTACCAGTCGTTGTCGTTGAGTCCTGCCACTTCGGCCTTGCATTATGGACAGTCTATTTTTGAGGGTTTGAAGGCATTTCGCCAAAACAGTGGCCGGTCCGTAGTTTTTCGTCCGGAAGACAACCACAAGCGCATGAATAAATCGGCCGAGCGTTTGTGCATGCCCGCCATTGGCAAAGAGTTTTTTATGGATGGTTTGATGGAGTTGCTTCGAATCGATGAGGCTTGGATTCCTAAGCCACAAGGTTTTTCCTTATATGTCCGTCCATTCATGTTCGCCACCGACGAATATGTAGGTATTCGTCCATCAGAAAACTATCGATTCGTTATTTTTTGTTGTCCGGTTGGCCGATATTATCAATCGGCCATTCATGTGAAAGTAAGCGATGATTATGTGCGGGCTTTCCCTCGGGGAACGGGCTATGCCAAGGTAGCTGGTAACTATGCTGCCGGAATGATGCCTCTGAAAATGGCACGTCAACAAGGATTTGATCAACTCGTTTGGCTCGATGGACGTGAAATGAAATATGTTGAGGAATCAGGTACAATGAACCTGTTTTTCCAAATTGATCAAACATTAGTTACGCCCATTGCGGATGGTACGATACTCGAGGGTATCACACGCGATAGCGTCATCCGAATGGCAAAAGATGCCGGTTATAAAGTTGAAGTCCGTAAAATCTCTATTGAAGAAGTATTTGAGGCCTACAACCACGGACGGCTTTTGGATATGTTTGGAACAGGTACAGCGGCTACGGTGGCGCCCATCTCTAGTGTCACTTACAAGGGATTTCGCATGGAACTTCGTCCGACTCAAGAGCGGGAAATTTCACAATATCTAGGCAAGCAGCTCGAACAGATTCGTACGGGTGAGATTGCTGATCCTTACGGCTGGAATGTTCCTGTTATGCCCTAATCTGAGTTTCTGTATTTTTAATCTGAATAACTTTCGCCCTATGATTTTCACTGCGTTCGATTTCTTTAGGAATATGAATCTTAAGCTACCCGCAATAATTTTACTTTGTGTTTTTACCCAAAATGCCGCAGCCCAGAAGTCTATTGCATTTGAGCAATATACCCTATCGAATGGTTTGAAGGTGATTTTACATGAAGACAAGCAAACACCCATCGTGGCCGTCACGGTGTCTTACCATGTGGGCAGTAAGGATGAAGATCCTACACGTACTGGCTTCGCACATTTCTTCGAACATCTTTTGTTCGAAGGCAGCGAGCATATAGCACGTGGCGAATACATGAAATTGGTGAAGGAAAACGGTGGCGTACTGAATGCCAATACCTTCAAAGACCGGACATTTTACTTCGAAATTTTGCCTTCTAATCAGTTAGAACTTGCGCTTTGGATGGAAAGTGAGCGCATGCTTCATGCGAAGATCGACGATAAGGGGATTGAAACACAACGCGAAGTGGTCAAAGAGGAGCGTCGACAGCGTTTGGAGAATACACCTTATGGCGGATTGCTCGACGAAACCATGTCGCGCACCTTTACGCGTCATCCCTACAAGCGTTCGGTGATTGGATCCATGGATCACCTAAATTCTGCGAAAAAGGAGGAATTTTATGCCTTCTATAAGAAATTTTATGTGCCAGACAACGCGATCCTCAGCATCGCGGGCGACATCAATGCGCAGCAGGCGAAAGAGTGGATCGAGCGCTATTTTGGGAGTATTCCGCGCGGAGCTACTCCCTTAAAAAGAACGGTAGTGAAAGAGCCTACCCAGAAAAAGGAGATTCGAGACCAAGTGTATGACAATATTCAATTGCCAGCGGTCATCCATAGTTTCAAGACACCGGCTTTGGGGGCGCCTGAATACCATGCTGTAAATTTGTTAGCCACATTGCTCTCAGAAGGTGAAAGCAGTCGATTTCAGAAAAGCATTGTTAATACACAACAAAAAGCTTTATTTGTTGGGGCCTACCCCATTGCTATGAAGGAGGCGGGCGTCTCGCTTATGTTTGGTATTGTTAATATGGGGGTAGAACCAAAGCAACTGGAGGAATCAATGGAAAAGGAATACGAACGCGTACGCTCTGAGTTGATCTCTCAAGACGAATACGATAAATTGATCAATCAAGTTGAGAATACCTTTGTGAATTCACTGTCTACAGTAGAAGGCATCGCCGAGACCTTATCTGATTATTGGATGTACCAAGGCGATCCAGGTATGGTGAATAGGGAAATGGAGCAATACAAGAAAGTGACTCGAGAAGAAATTCGCGAAGCCGCAAGGAAGTATTTAGTACCATCGAACCGAACCAGTCTGTATTATCTGCCTAAGCCAAAATCTTAATGGGCTCCGAAATGGGCCCCGGAATAGTCGCCGAAATGGGCTTCGAAAAAAATCGAATCGAAACAACACCCAACCTTCCCTGCATGAAATTTATTCAGTCTTTTAGGATCGCCGTTTTATTTGTTTGGGCTGCATCCGCAGTATCTGCTCAATCGTTCGATCGTTCTGTACGTCCTGCTCCTGGACCGGCTCCAGAAATCAATTTGGCCACACCCGAGCGGTTCACGCTTGATAATGGCTTGAAGGTGTTTGTGGTGAGCAACAGCAAATTGCCTACATTATCTGTTTCGATGGTTTTGGATTATGTGCCACCCATAGAGGGGTCTCAAGCGGGCTATATGGATGTTACGGGTTCTTTGTGGAGAACGGGAACCAAAGGCAAGACCAAAGAGCAAATTGATGAGGCCATCGATCGGCTGGGTGCCACTGTTTCCACCAGTTCTGGGGGATTTTACGCTTCGTCTTTATCGCGCTACAAATCGGAATTGTTCGAGATCATGAGTGATTTGCTCTTGAATAATGAATTTCGCCAAGAAGAACTTGATCGGATCAAGAAACAGACCATTTCAGGACTTCAGACAGAGAAAGACGATGCAGGAGCCATCGCTGCGAACGTTCGTAGGGCCATGGTGTATGGAATGAATCATCCCTACGGACAAATAACTACGGAGCAATCTGTGGAGTCGATCGATCTCAATGTTTGCCGCAGCTTTTTTGATTCTTATTTCCGTCCCAATTTGGCGTATATGGCCATCGTTGGCGACATCAGCCGTTCTGAGGCTGAGACTTTGGTGCGATCTGCATTTGGTTCGTGGAAAAGCGGTCCTATTCCTGCACAATCTTATGCTACACCAGAGCCCCCGGCCGAAACACGGGTCGTGATTGTGGATCGTCCGGCTGCCGTACAAACGGTCATCAATATTGTTCATCCTGTTTCGCTCCCGCCTAACGCCCCTGATGTCATTCCCGTATCGGTGATGAATACACTTCTTGGTGGCGGAGATGCTCGCTTGTTCAATAACCTGCGCGAGACCCATGCCTACACCTATGGTGCCTACAGTAGCTTGTCTAAAGATCCATTATCGAGTCTGTTCAATGCCAATGCACAGGTTCGAACGGAAGTAACCGATAGTGCAGTTCATGAATTTTTATACGAACTAAACCGCTTGCGCGATACCATGCCTCCTCTGAAGGAGGTCGACGGTATTCGAAAATACCTGACGGGTACTTTCGCCATCGCTCTCCAAAATCCGCGCACCTTGGCTCAGTTTGCGATTGAGATGGAGCGCTACGGATTGCAGCCCGACTACTATCGGAATTATTTGCGGGTATTGGGTGATGTTTCTCCCATGGTTGTTCAAGGCATGGCACGTAAACATATTTTCCCCAACCGTTCATACATCATATGCGTGGGTCAACGCTCTGCTATTGAAGAAAAGCTCAAGCGGTTCGATGCCAAAGGCAGTCCTTTGATTGTGGATCTATATGGCCGCCCTGTCGATTTGAGTAAACGGGTTCTAGCTACGGATATGACGGCCCAAAAGGTAATCGACCAGTACATTGACGCTGTTGGGGGACGTGCCGCTTGGGAAAAGGTGAAATCGATGGACCTCTCTTTTTCTGCTGAAATGCAGGGAATGAAAATGAATATGAATATGAAGCGTAAGTCCCCATCTATGTATGCAATGGCCATTTCAGTGGCAGGAATGGGGGTGGTTCAAGAAACCCGCTTTGATGGCCAAGCTGCTCTGGAGTCGGGCATGCAAGGAAGTCGCGACCTCAAGGGCAGTGATTTAGAAGAGGTGCGCTTGTCGGCCGAAATGTTGCCGGAACTCAGTTATACGCGTGCTCCGTATGCCTGCTCGCTGATTTCGGTTGAGGAAGTAGACGGTAAATTGTGCCATATGTTGGAAATCACCCTTCCTGGTGGTGATCGATTCCAGGAATATTACGATGTTGAAAGTGGATTAAAAATTCAGAAAGTACAGGTCGGATCAGGTGCTCCGGGCGCACCAGCAGCAAGCCAGACCACGACTTATGGGGATTATAAGACCGTAGACTTGGGAATTAAATTGCCTCACTCCATGAGTATCAGTATGGGCCCGCAACCCTTGGGGCTGAAATTGGATACGGCAAAGATCAATCCCAATCTCCTGGATTCTGATTTTAAACCAACCAGGAAATAAGTCTTTCCTAAACCAAACGAAGTTGCCTTCTTTTAAAGGCCTCATCGTATAATTTCTGCTCCATTTCAGTCTGAGGAATGAGTTCAGGAACTTGAATGGGGTGGCCGCTATGATCCACCGCCACGAAGGTGAAATAGGCCTCATTGCAGCGGAATCGTTCCCGTGCGGGTATATTTTCGGCCCAAACCTCCAGGTGAATTTCCATGGATGTATTGAATGCGCGTGTGACACGGGCAGTGAGCGTAACCAAATTCCCCAGTCTTATTGCCCTTTTGAAGCTGACGTGGTCTACACAAGCGGTCACAACCGTTCGGCTGCTGTGCTTTTGTGCGGTGATGGCCGCACAAATATCCATCCAATGAAGCAGCCGTCCGCCCATTAGGTTGTTGAGTACGTTGGTGTCGTTGGGAAGCACCAATTCATTCATCACGGTAACAGAATCGCTTGAATATTTTCCTACCAGGCCTGAAGGTTGCTTGGGATGTTCTATTGCGTTGGTCATGCTTAGGGCTGAATGAGTATTTTCTGAATGTTCACGATTCGGTTTAGCTGGGTCAGTTCAGCAATGTACAATCCGCTTGCGATCTCAATAACTTCGGGCTGCTGTGAGCGATGAATGGACTGTTCTGCAACGATTCGTCCCCCTATATCTTTGATTCGGAACTGAAATAAAGGATGCTCTTGATTTTCCGCATCGGGTAAAAGGTCCCAACGAATTCGCATCATTCCATTCGTTGGATTTGGATAGAATAAGGCTGTTCTGACGTTTGGAATAGAATGAATAGCTGTTGGAAAGGAAAGGGAGTCGGCCAACACAGGGCGGATCATCCAGCTGCCCGGTATTGAAGAAGGTTGCCAGGTTCCTTGGACACTGGTCCATTTTACACCCTGTACCTGAGAATTTCGATCGAGACCAATATTCAGCAAGCGAGTCGAAAGTTGTTGCCAACCTACATAGAATGAATCGCGAACCAAAACAGGTGTATCGAGTGGATAAAAGACAAATACACCCAAACTGTCTGCATATCGTGGTTTTTGGCGCTCCATTTGAGTGAGCAGAAGTTCATTGCCCGCCAGGTTATTCTCTCCAATGCGCGACCATACTTTGAGGTTAAATAATTCTCGCGAGGCACTTTCGGCTGCTTCAATGAAATACATCCACACCCCTCTGAGGGTATCTGGCGTCGCTAGATAAAACTTATAGGCTATGCTGGCGCCTAATAGATTTATACCATAACCCGTTTCGGCCGTACCATCGTCGTAGGCGTAATCATTCCACAAAGACAGTCGTGTTCTCAGGGTATCGTTGGCGCGCCGATCGTCGGGATTAGCCTGAATGATGTAGGTGAAATCGAGGTTTAAGCTGTCCGTGTTGCGAACGGGTATGGCAAAAGACGGATAATCTATGGTCCGGCTACTGAGCGCGGTAAAAGGTGAAATAATCTGTGTAGGGGCACTTTGAACCAAGCTGTTGTCGGCAGCATCAATACAGGTATAGGAATGGGCCATATTGCGGTCAACCAATCCAAGATTGGTGACGGGCAATGAAATGGGAGAAATCGGAAAATTGCCGGGGGCTGATAAAAGTTGCCGATAAGGCGCCCTTCGCAAGGGCGAAATGGGCGAATTTGGTCGTTCCTTGATGGCGACATCTGTGTAGACCGTATCGGTACTGTTCCGGGCCCGCGCCAATTTCACGTAATCGATGTGCCAAAGGTCCACCAAACCGGTTAAGCTGCCGAAGGCTGAAAACCGAAAGCGAAATCCTGAATGGAAATAACGGGGATGCAATAATCCACACAATTGCTGCCGAAACGGTAGATAGGAAGTTCCTCGTTGGCTCCAAACGACGCGCCATATCGAATCTGAGCCCCAAAATTCTACCGCCAATGAGTCTGTTGACTCGGGTTGCTCGCCGTGACCCGCTGGTTGCCAAAAAAAACTGAGGTAGACGGAGTCGGCAACACTTAGATTTTGGAGGTTTACAGCTTGGGAGGTCAATTGATCGGCTACTCCCCTACTGCTTGGCACCGTATCGTAGGCGCGTCCTGCTGCGTTGAGCCCGTCGAAAGTGGCAACGCCCAAGGTTGGAGGTGATATAGCTAAGTCCGTATTAATGAAAACGTGGTTGTCGGTCCAAATGCTGGGTGTAGGCCATAAATCGGGTCGCGAGAAATCATCTACTAAGGGGAGATTAATGGTGTCCAGGATGTAGGCGGCCCGATGAGATGATGCATAGGCTTGTAAGGACTTCAGGGATGTAATCGGGCTAGTGAACTCTTGCGCCTGAACGCTCAATGCTGTGAAAAGCAAGAGTGAGGCAAGGATTAGTTTCATTTGAAGTTGGTTGCCCAGCATAATGATATAAAATGCAATGCAATGGCCTCTATTCGGGAGCAATCCAAACATCGATGGGTGTTAGGGTTCTAATGAGTTCTTCAGAACTCGATTCGGGACTTTGTCGAATGATCAACGTCCTGTCTGTTTGAGATATTGTGGATTCCTCAAGTATTTTTCCCATAAACAAACCGTTTTCATGCAACAGCATACGGGCCTCATCGATACTGAGTCCTACCAGATCAGGAATGGGTATCAATGAATCGGGAACACTCATGCCTACCTCCAAATCGAGCTTGGTGCCTTTGGCCACAAGGGTTCCGACCGAAATGCTCCTGCCCTGGAGGCGCACATCCAAAACCACATTGTGTGCTATGTCTGGTCGGGTGGAAATGTCACCCACTTGCAATCCCAGTCGTTTCAAATCCATTGTTGCTTTGCGAAGACTAACATCAACTAAATTGGGCAAGCGAATCATGGGTATATCACCTGACACTATGCTTAGGTAGACAGTTCTTCCTTCTTTTACCTCACTGTTTTCGGCAGGATCTTGCTGGCAAACAGACCCGGGAATTGCATTTTCTACATATAGTGTATCATTGATGATGCCGACCAATCCAATGGCTTCGAGCTGTTGAAGGGCAAGGCTTGCGTCTACCCCAGAAAGACGAGGCATCACTACGGACTGTCCATGTCGGGTATAGGCATCAATGCTCTTATCGAGTACAAAAAGAAACAACATGCCCACTAAACCCATCAATGCTGTGTGTCTCGCCCAATAGGGAAATTTAGGTGAATGTCCCAGATTCATAAGCGTGCCTCGTTAGCGTTTCTGCTTATGCCCCCTGGGGCGTTTCTGCTTATGCCCTCTGCGGCGTTTCTGCTTATGTCCTCTGCGGCGTTTCTGCTTATGTCCTCTGCGGCGTTTCTGCATATGTCCTCTGCGGCGTTTCTGCTTATGTCCCCTGTGGCGTTCCGATTTCTGCCATCTACTAATATCTGTCGAATGAACTCATCTGGTTTATAACCTTGAAGGGCACATTGATGAAAGATACACGTAGCAGGTGTCATACCGGGGAGTGAATTCAGCTCGATAATCAGAACTTCCACCTTAGGGCCGGTGGATTGTTCAAAAATACGCACAAATGCATCAATTCTACAGTAGCCACGCACATCCAAAATGCGTGCGACCTGTTCAAAAACCGATTTAACCTGTTGACTGATTTGGTTCCGTTCGACCGGGTTGGCCGAAAAACGAGCAGGGGTAATGTTCTGCCCTTCTCCTGCCAAAAACTTCTCTTCGAGGCTGAGGATTCCTTTACCCGCCAAACTTTCACTCGGCTCAAATACTTCGTAGATTGGCAATCCCTCATCAGGCGTATGGATGAGCATTCCGCCAGTAACTTCAAGAAAACGATCGGCCGTGCCTTGTTCGATGCACTCCTCGATCAAAATCCGGTCGAGGGATTCAATCGCTTGGGGCGGCATGTTCTTATCTGCCCGACTCACTAAATTAGTGGATAAATAGGCAACAAGTTGATCGATATGATCGATTCGCACTACACCGGATGAACAACCATCGTCGACCGGTTTGGCAATCAGGGGAAGGGGCATTTCATGAATGATGCGGGCCGCCAATGCTTCATATCCACCAGCGGAATACACATCGCTTAAGTTGACTAAGCGCGCAGCCGCTACCTTTATTCCGTGTTCTTCAAGCAGTCTGTTGGTTCGGTATTTATCGATGGTAAGTGCGGATGATTCGGGCCCTGATCCATTATAGGATAGTCCTACCTCCTCGAGTGCTCGTTGGAGCGTTCCATCCTCTCCTGGGCGCCCGTGGAGCGCAATAAACACCTGATGCACTCGGCCTGCCAACTGTGTCAAGTTGATTTCCTTAGGTGCAACAACGGGTCGACAGCCCAAAAGCGCTGTGATTTTCGCGCAACGTTCCCGGGTTTCAACGACAATGGGATGTTCCGTATAATGTTCAAGTTTACCCGCAATATCATCTGCATGATCTTTCAAATGCAGGTTGATGGGAATTTCAAACAAGCGAAAATGGGCACCGCTTCCCGTTAAAAAGAGGCTGATGGGGTCGAATATGCCGGAGGAACTAAGCTTTTCGAAGACATTCCTTCCCGACTCCACTGAAATATGACGTTCTGAAGAGCTTCCTCCCATAATGACCGCTATGGGTGTTTTTTCTCCTGTATTATTTTTGGATGAATGAAGCAACAGTTGCAACTTCCCAAAAGTGGAACGTGATTTTTTATCAGGGGATGCTGCCTTTGTGGTTTCTGGCAGTGATTGTTCAAATTCCCACGGCCGGGCGATGCGCCGTAAGGAAGTGAAGACTATATAGGTTAAAAATTGACTGGGATTCATGCCTACTTCTGCCGCTTGATGGAAAAAGAAGGAAGACGGCATCATGCCTGAGGTGGTGTTTGGGTCGTTGAGGTATACCGTTCCGTCGGGGTTAATGAATCCATCGATGCGGGCATATACCGCAAATCCTAAAAGTATATACAATTCTTCGCAGGCTTTCTGAATGCGCCGGATCTGATTTTCTGGCAGTTCAATGGGCGTGGTTTTGCGTGCCTGACCGGGCAGGTATTTGGCCCTATAATCGTATAATAGTGACGATTTGCGAATTCCTGTTGGGGGTAATGCGATGGGTTGACCTGTTTCTGATTCGATAACAATACAGGAAAACTCATCGCCAGTTAAAAATGACTCGCCCAAGACCACGGACTCATCATCCAATGAGTCGAAACAGACGGTATCCGAATCGTTCTTTAGATTTTCGTTTAGCCAGTCGATCAATTCTAAAGCATGATACATGATGTGTCCATCGATGCCTCGCGCCGGTAGTCCAATGCCGCTTTTGGGGTCTGACCATTCGTTGGCCTGATTTATTTTTTGTTGATCGGTCAAACGAAGCCAATCGCTTCCCTTCACCACGCCTCTAAAAAATGCCCTGTCTATGGCCGACGTAAACGAATCGAGGTCATCGACGTTCAGGGTACTCATCCCATTGGAATTTCCTTGGTTTGCTGGGTTCAAGATGCTCATTCCAATGGAACTTCCTTGGTTTGCCGGCTTGATCACCATGGGAAACCCCAAGGCTACGCTCCATTCCGTATAAAGATCCGTGCGCTCTTGTTGGTTTCTTGCGATCCAGCTCTGCCGGTCGATCGAACAAAATGCAGGAACAGGCAATCCCATCTGTTTCATGATACGGCGCTGGGCAAGCTTGTTCATGCCGAGGGCGGATGCACCCACTCCAGATCCTGTGTAGGGAATGCCGTGGTATTCGAGCAAGCCTTGAATGCGCCCGTCTTCTCCATTTTTGCCATGAAGCGCGAGAAAAGCGATATCAATATGTTCGTGAAGTTCGTCCCAGCGAACAGATTTGCCCAACTGGGACCGCCATTCTGCGGCTAAGGAGGGGCTGTAAGGGCCTATTTGCTCTGCATAAAAGGTGCTTGCGCCCGCTTGTGCCTGACTTGGATAATAGCTTGAGTCGGGATAAAAATCGCGTATCGAGCCTTTATAAATCCATTTCCAATTGATGAAAACCGCTTCGCCAAAGGAGTCGATGAATAGAGGTACGGCCTCGAAAAGCGATTGGTCTAAGTTGTCGATCACGGTTCGTCCGCCGGCGAATGAGACTTCGCGTTCTCGGCTGTTGCCCCCCATCAATACGCCGATCCGGATTCGATCCACGTTTCGTTCAGCTGTGGGCTTAGTCAAGGTGCAAATGGGCTTTACGCAAAAGCAATGTGTCTTGCGATTCTCGTCGGTCTGGATCGGGCACGCAGCAATCGACCGGACATACGGCTGCGCATTGAGGTTCCTCGTGAAATCCGACACATTCTGTGCATTTGTCGGGCACTATATAATAGATGTCGTCGGATATCGGTGCCCGGCGTTCATCGGCTTCGTGCGACCGGCCCTCAGCATCGGTAAAATGACCCCGGACGCCCGTGCCGTCGGCAAACGACCAATCAACCCCACCCTCATAGATGGCGTGATTGGGGCATTCTGGCTCGCAGGCTCCGCAATTGATGCATTCATCGGTTATGATAATGGCCATCCGGTGTTGGTGTTTTTAACAGCGCAAAATTCGTTCTCAATTCAATTCAATCAGCCTCTTTTGAACAAATTTGAAATTAATTTATGAATTCAGATGATCGATGGATAGTTTTAAGCCCATAAATTTTTCGAAAATCATTGTTACTTTGGATCCTATTCAAATCTTATCAACTGCTCGAGATGCGCTTGTGAAAGCGGGTGAACCGGCGTATCGAGAATTCCTTTATTCAAAGGCCATGGCCGCTAATCCCTGGTTCACCACCAACGAAATCGAGCGGGCGCGTTTGGGTTGGATCGAAGCGCTGGAGGGGCACTCAGCCGCTCATTGGATTGATGGTGTTGGATGGGCTTCGGAGCCTCGTCGTGTAGGATTGGTTTTGGCGGGCAATATTCCCTGGGTCGGATTGCATGATGTATTGTCTGTATTGATAACGGGGCACAAGGCCGAGGTGAAATGCTCGAGCGATGATTTTGTGTTGATGTCGTTTGTTATCGAACACTTGAGGGCTTCAACGCATGTGCCACAAGGTCATCTTGAGGTGGTGGAGCGACTGAAGGCACCTGAAGCGGTTGTGGCTACGGGAAGCAACAACAGTAGTCGATATTTTCAACATTATTTCGCCCACATCCCGCACCTGATCCGCAAGAGTCGAACTTCTGTGGCCGTTATTGGTAAAAGTTGTCGTGATGAAGATCTGATGCAGCTTTCGGATGATGTCTTCTCTTACTTTGGTTTGGGATGCCGAAATGTACGCCATTTGATGCTCGAGGAAGGTTTTAACATAGAGTTGTTGCTCGAAATTTGGCGGGAACGCGCCTACGACTGCATGTTGCATGCCAAATATGCGAACAATTTTGATTTCCAACTTGCCCTGCACATGATGAATCGGGTCCCTCATCAGTTTGTTCCAGGGATCATTCTCCGCCGCGATGACGCGCTTTTTAGTGCGTTAAGTGTCGTAACCTGGCAATATTTTTCGGGTCAATCGGCCGTGGTGAATCGTCTTCATGCGATTCGCGAGCAATGGCAATGTGTTGTGGGCCCAGCAAAACTCTTGGATGGGGTGGTTCCCTATGGACAGAGCCAAAGGCCAGCGCTTTGGGATTATGCCGATGGGGTGAACACCCTGGATTTTCTGCAGTCGATCGGGTGATCGCGCTCGATTTGCTGCAGTCGATCGGGTGATCGCGCTCGATTTGCTGCAGTCGATCGGGTAACATGCTCTTCCATGCCTACCCATCGTTTCTGTAGGTTAGTGGGAGGCCAACAAATTAGTTACAGTTTCTACTACGTAGTCTACCTCTTCTTCTGTGTTTTGATGGCCTAATGAAAAGCGCACATGGTGGCGGCTGGAGTCGGCACCAATGCCTTGCAACACATGACTACCTACCTGACTCCCAGACGAACACGCGCTTCCTCCCGATGCACATATGCCTTGGATATCGAGATTAAACAACAGCATCTCTCCGTTGGGGTTTGGCGGAAATGATGCGTTAACCACCGTGTAGAGGGTCCTTCCGTCGACATCCCCATTAAAGGCCACATCGGGCATACGCGACCGGAGTTGACCGATGAGACGTTCGCGCAGCCCACGAATGTGCGATTCCTTTTCGTTCATATGGGCACAAGCCAATTCAAGAGCGCGGGTCATGCCCACAATCGAATGTAGGTTTTCCGTACCCCCCCGGAGCTGCCGTTCCTGCGCACCCCCATGGATGAAAGGTTCTGGTTGCAGTCCAGCCCTAATGTACAGAAACCCCACCCCTTTCGGGCCATTGAATTTGTGTGCCGATGCACTGAGAAGATCCACCGACATCGACTGCAAGTGAAAGGGGAAGTAGCCCACGGTTTGTACGGCGTCGGTGTGAAAAATAGCGTTATTCGCTCGACATAATTGACCCACGGCATCGAGATCAATCATATTGCCGATCTCATTGTTGCCGTGCATCAGGCTAACCAATGCATTTTTAGCATGCGCAAGCAGTGTTTGTAGATGGTTGAGGTCAATGTGGCCATTGGGCGTTAATTGAACCCAGGAAAGGGGAATTCCACGATGTTTTCCTAGGTATTCGAGCGTATGGGTGATGGCGTGGTGTTCAATAGAACTGCTGATGAGATGATGAACCTCGCCGCGATCAATAAGGCCATTGAGGGCCGTATTATCACTTTCTGTTCCCCCAGAGGTGAAGAAAATTTCAGAAGGGGCACAGCCCATTAATTGGGCGATGCTGCGGCGTGATTTTTCCAAAACCGCCTTGGCTGATCGACCTGCGGCGTGGATAGATGAGGGGTTGCCATGGGTTTGGCGCATATGCTCAAGCATAGACGCAATCACTTCGGGGTGAAGTGGCGTTGTGGCTGCATTGTCGAAATAGACCAAACGTGTCATGTCAATAGATTTTCAATGTTTTTGATCATATCGAGGGCTAAAGCATCTGCCTGTCCAGTTTGTGGGCTTTCGGCATAAATACGAACGATGGGCTCGGTGTTGGACCGCCTAAAATGAACCCATTCACGGGCCTGCTCAAAATCAATGCGCAGTCCATCTGCCCGGTTGAGTTTCTCATGGGCAAAGCGTTCAGCCAGTTGATCGAACAGCCGATTGGGATCAGCATGCTCCGGCAGAACCATCTTGTTTTTACTCATGTAGTAGGCCGGGTAAGAAGCCCGTAGTTCCGACATGCTGCCACCTCTGCGGGCCAAATGACTCAGTAGTAAGGCAATGCCAAGGAGTGCATCGCGTCCGGCGTGTAGGTTGGGGTAAATGACTCCCCCATTTCCCTCCCCGCCAATGACCGCTCCAACAGCAGTCATTTTTTCTACTACATTAACCTCACCAACGGCACTCGCATAATATTGTCTTCCATGCCGTTCGGCAACATCCCTCAGCGCCCGGGTTGAACTCAGGTTGGATACTGCATGACCATTTTCGTGCATTAAAACATAATCTGCCACGGCTACCAAGGTGTATTCCTCTCCGAAAAAACCTCCGTCTTCCGATACCAGTGCAAGGCGGTCTACATCCGGGTCGACCACAATGCCTAGATCACTTCCCGATTCCTGAACCAAACGGGCGATGTCGCCGAGGTGTTCGGGTAGAGGTTCTGGATTATGAGGAAAATGACCATTGGGATCGCAATGCACCGTGTGTATGTGCTCAACACCCAGAGCACGCAGAAGCTCGGGTACAGCCGTGCCACCGGTTGAGTTCACCGCGTCTACGGCCACGCGAAAATTTCGGGAGCGAATGGCTTGAACATCAACCAAGGGAAGTTCTAGAATCATGCGGATGTGTTCGGCTATGGCGTGGTCGTATCGTCGGCATTGCCCGAGTTGACCAACCTCCGCATACGTAAAATGACCTTTTTCGGCCAAGTGCATGACTTCTTCGCCCTCGCTTCCCGAAAGAAAATGACCTCTATGATCAAGCATTTTAAGTGCATTCCATTCCGCGGGGTTGTGGGAGGCTGTTAAGATGAGTCCACCTGCAGCCTGCAGATGCGGTACCATCATTTCCACGGTTGGGGTGGTGGATAGTCCCAAATCAATGACATCAATTCCTAAACTCATGAGGGTGGCGGTTACGAGTCGATTCACCATGTCGCCAGACAGGCGTGCATCGCGGCCCACCACCACGACTTTCCCTTTGTTTTGGTTGAGCAACCATGTTCCATAGGCCGATGTGTAACGAACAACAGCCATCGGGCTTAGCCCATCGTTTGGTGCCCCACCGATGGTGCCTCTAATCCCTGATATTGATGCAATTAATGTCATTGTATAAATTAATGTAAACGAAATTTTGCTCAAAAATAATCAAAAGCGCTGCTTTGTGGCAACGGAATCTAGGTATTGGGCCAAAGGAATCAAGATTTTGGGCCAAAGAAATCAAGGTATTGTGGGCATGGAAAACGGTGAATGGAAGGTCAAATGTTGATGTGGCCTTCAAAAACGAAGGATGCAGGTCCGATGAGTTGAACTTCCTTAATGGTGGAGCCGTCTACTGTAAGTTCAACCTGCAATTCGCCACCAAGCGTTTCAACCATGATGCGCTGCGGGGCCGCATTACTGTTTTGTTTGTTGTAGACTGAGGCATACCAAGCCGCGGCAGCTGTGACCCCTGTACCACATGCCCTGGTTTCGCGTTCTACCCCTCGTTCGAATGTTCGAATGTTCAGCTGGTCTTGCTGGGTCACTTCAACAAAATTCACATTGGTTCCACCCGGATTGAAATGCGGATGATGCCTCCACAATGCGCCATCAGATGCCACATCAATACCTTCTATATGGCTCGAGGGAATCAAGAAGTGCGGGGATCCGTTGTTCACAAACCATCCGTGAAGTGTTGGTTCAGGTGCTGAAAAGTTAAGGAGTGAAACCGAAATCCGGTCTCCTTCGATAGAAGCCGTGTGTATGCCATCGTGTGCTTCAAATCGGTATAATCCCGTTTCATCGGGCGTCATTCCTAGGTCATTGGCACACTGCACGGCGCATCGGGAGCCATTGCCGCATAAGCTCCCCACTCGCCCGTCTGCGTTGTAGTAATCCATTCGAAACGAATGATGTGTCGATGGCATCAGAACAATCAATCCATCGGCTCCAATTCCTGTATGCCAGGTGCATAGATCTTTGATCTTTTGTTCACTGAGCCAATCTAAACCGATAGAATCTGACACCTTATATTGAATATCAGAAGACTTATATTGAATATCTGATGCCTTATACAGATTATTTGATGACTTACTTTGATTGTCGATGATGATAAAATCGTTCCCGCAGCCGTGATACTTGTAGAATTTTTGTTGTCTTTCGGACCCAGTGTTCAATGACATTTTTTCAGTATTTTTTCCGAAAGGGACATTTTGGCTTGTTTTTATGCGACTGAAGCCCTGGAATGAACCTTTAGGCGAATATAGGATGCGTAATATGCGAATTAAATCATTTCGGCCTTTAATTTGAACATTTAGACTGCCACGGTGTTCAACCTGGCTGAATACTTGCCGGATATTTAGGGCAATAAAATGAAGTGTATGTCATTCTTAACCTCACATAACCTCATAAAAAATTAGAATATGAAAAAATGGTTTTTGCTTTTTGCACTTGTTGTACTTGGATCGGTGGGTGGTGCCGCCGTTGCGATTTGGTATATGCCCAGATCTTCGATGGCTTTTCCTAACGAGCAAGTGCCTATTCATTTAGCGAGTTTTCCAGATCACATCATGGAACATCCGAATTTTGTTGCGGCATCTGCATTGGCAACACCTGCGGTGGTGCACATTAAAACCAAGCAAGGGAGCGTTGCCGGAGCCATCGAAGACGAGGTCATGGATCCCTTTCGGGATTTCTTTGGCCGGGGTTTTCAGATTCCGCGTGGGCCACAGCAAGGTTCTGGGTCTGGAGTCATTTTGACTTCGGATGGGTATATCGTAACCAACAACCATGTGGTAAAAGGTGCTGATGAAATTGAAGTGGTTTTGAACGACAAGCGTAGTTTTAATGCCACTGTGGTGGGTACCGATCAAAATACAGATCTGGCTCTGCTAAAAATTGAGGCATCCGGATTGAACACACTTTCATTTGGGAATAGTGATGGATTGCAGGTGGGTGAATGGGTCTTAGCAGTGGGCAATCCGTTCAATCTGAATTCAACCGTTACGGCCGGTATTGTTTCTGCAAAGGGGCGAAACATCAATATTTTGGGTGGGGGTTCAAGCATTGAGGCATTTATTCAAACTGACGCAGCGGTCAACCCTGGAAACAGTGGTGGCGCCTTGGTGAATGTGAAAGGAGAACTGATGGGAATTAATACGGCCATCGCCAGTCAGACCGGAAGTTATGAAGGATACTCTTTTGCCGTTCCAGCGAATATTGTTGCTAAAGTTGTTGAAGACATCAAGAAATATGGTACTGTGCAAAGAGGTTATCTTGGGGTACAGATTCAAGATGTGGATGCGTCTTTGGTTTCGCGAGAGAACTTGAAGGTGAATTCTGGGGCCTATGTTGCCGAGCATATGGAAAACAGTGCGGCTAAGGACGCCGGAATCCGTAAGGGTGATGTCATTGTGGAAATCGATGAGGTGCGGGTAACGGCCACTCCACTGTTGATGGAAGCGGTGAGCCGTAAGCGCCCAGGCGAAACGGTTCGTGTATTGGTTGACCGACTTGGGGAAAAAAAGACCTTTAATGTTGTACTTAGAAACGCTGAAGGCACGACTGGATTGGTGAAGGCTGAGTCTGAAATAACTTCTGCCTCGGCATTAGGTGCCACTTTTGAATCTGCATCCCGCAAGGAACTAGAAAGCTTGAAAATCGACCAAGGCGTCAAAGTTAAGGCTCTTTCTTCAGGCAAGTTAGCCCAAGCGGGTGTTCGGGTAGGGTTTATCATTACACGGGTCGACAAATCCCCTGTGGGCAGCCCATCCGAACTTTCTAGACTCCTGAGTCAGTCGCGTGATGGCATTCTGCTCGAAGGTTATTACCCTAATGGCACCAAGGCCTACTACGGGGTGGGGATGTAGAAATTTCTGGAGTTTGCCCAATTTATGCCATATTAAAACAAGGTTGTTGTTTTTTTTTCTCACGTAATACCAAAGTTTGGCGACGTTCTCTCATTTATGGAACGAAAATGATGATCATAAGAAAAGCCATCCTTTTGGGATGGCTTTTCTGTTGCGGTCTCGTAGGGATTCGAACCCCAAACCTTCTGATCCGTAGTCAGATGCTCTATCCAATTGAGCTACGAAACCAATAGAAGCGTAAAGATAGCAAATATTGACTTTATCTGTATGAGAAAGAACGAATCAAAGCAAATTCTGGCGAATTTAGCCTTATGTGTGGTCGTTATACACTGGTGAGTTCCATAAGGGTTGTAGAAGAGCATTTCCAACTGCCTGAAGGCGGGGCTTTGCCGCATTTTGAAGGTGTGAACGCTGGCCCCGGTTCGCTTATGCCTGTTTTGAGTAGTGGAAATCCCGATCGACTCACCCTGATGAATTTCGGCTTTGAAACCCAATGGTCTGGTTCTTCGCGACGTTTATTATTCAATGCACGATCAGAGGGTGATCACAATTTAGAGGATGACCCGCGCTACAACGGTTCCCTCGGTATTTTTTCTAAGCCCAGTTTTCGTTCAGCGATCCGAAATCGCCGCTGTTTGGTGCCTGCTGATGCTTTTATAGAAGGGCCTAAAATCGAACGGCTCAACAGACCCTACTGCATCTTCCCCACCGATCCTCCTGGAATATTTGCTATGGCTGCGGTTTGGCAAGAATTCCCGCCCGAAGAAGGAGGACGATTCTCCCGATTGGGGTTTGCCCTGATTACCACAAGCGCACGCGGCCTTGTTGCTGAAATCGGACATCATCGCGCACCTATCGTATTGAATCCGGCCCATTATCGTGATTGGCTGAACCCCAACAGCAGCATACAGCAACTTGCCGAGATGATGTACAGCAGCGATTCCCGTGAGTGGAACGCCTACCCGATCGATTCGCGCGTGAAAAGCCCTGGCCAACACGCAGCTGGGCTTATGAGGGCTGTTGGGCCGATGTTGTATCCGCTTGAGCAAACGAAGGTCGAACAATCATGGATCGTAAATGGATTCGGTTTCAATAAATCACTGCGGCCAGGTGGATACGGCGTACAGAGCAGTTTGTTTGATTGAATGATTAGGCTGCTTGTTGTGGTCCTCCGGTCCCGATTTCCTTCAATTCTTCCTCGTGTCGACCTGATCGGACAAAAGAAGGAGCAAAGCCGAATCGTTCGCGAAAACGTGAGCTGAAATAAGAAATACTCTTGAATCCTGTCATCATAGCGATTTCGGAAACATTACCTCTTTTACTCGCCAGTAGTTCATAAGCCACCTGCATCCTATATTCTCGTATATATTGATTCGGCGTTTGTCCGGTTAGGCGTGTTACGCGTCGGTCGAACTGACTGATGCTCATCGCCATCTCATCGGCTACATTGCTCACATACAAGTTGATTTCTCGAATGTTGTTTCCCAGGAATCGATTGACCTTCTGCATGAAAAATTCATCCTCCATGACCATATTTGAATAGGAAGCGGGCAATAAGCTCCGCCGACGAGCATGGGCGTATGAGGACTCCCGATTGCGCAAAAGAGAGGCCACCAACGGGTTTAACTGCGTAAGACCGAAAGGACGTTCGAGACAGGCATCAGCGCCTGCTGCATAACAGGCTGTTTGTATTTCACGAAATGGTTGACCAGCCAATACAAGAAGGGGAATGTGCTGAAATTTTAGGCTTCTTTTAAATTCTTGCAGCGATTCTACCGATCTATGGATGTCGTCGGGAAGGGAAAAAATGAACAAATCAGGCTCCGATTCTTCCATCATGCGAACTGCTGTGGAAAAACGCGAAAAATCGCGGACATAATAATTTGAGCGCAGATGCTCCGCCAAAATACCGCGAAAGGAATCGTGTGACTCTGCAATGTAAATGGAGTTGAGTTTCATGGGGTATGGGATTTAAGTGAATGGAACAGCCAATTTCACACCTTCGATCTTTCGCACAAAATGTTGTGAACACAACTTATCCCAATTTATCCACATGACTTTACACATCTGTAAAGTGAGCATTGACAAAAGACTGACCGATCACGATTTCAATAGACGGTCGCATGACTCGAGTAGACAAAAACCCGACAGATTCAGTTTTTTGTATCGTTTCTCTTAAATGAAACGCCCCTTAAGCATAACGCGTAAAGGGGGAATTTGACCAAAATGGTAGGCTAAAGTCGACCAGTCTTTTAGACCAGATATGAACAATAAACTGGCTTCTTTCCCTCTTCCAATTGAGCCCACACGATCAGAAAGTTGGAGTGAACCCGCAGCGTGTATGGTCATGGCATTCAAGGCCTCCTCCGGCATCAATCCCAACTTTAGGCAAGACAGGCTAAGTGTCAAGAACGGGTTAAATCCAGGTGCCGATCCGGGGTTGTAATCACTCCCTACCACCACGGGCAACCCGGCGTCCGCCAATTTTCGACCAGGGGCATAGGGAATTCCTAAGAAAAAAGAACAACCTGGCAGAAGAATGGGGTATGTTTTCCCATTTTTTAAGGCCTCCAAATCAGCGTCATCCAATTCCTCCAAATGATCGACACTGAGCGCACCACCTTCAACAGCCCTTTTCACCGCGCCCATCACAGAAAATTGATTCACATGAGCCCGTACAGGCAAACCCAATCGATGGGCACATTCCAACAAGGCATCTAAATGTTCAAGTCCAAAATAACCGCGCTCGCAAAAAATATCAACAAAATCAATGAGCCCTTCTTCCGCCCAAACGGGAATCCATTCTTGTGTGACTTTTCTTACATAGGAGTTTGCATCTTCTCTATATTCAGTCGGAATGGCATGCAGTGCAAGACAAGTCGAATGGATATTCATATCCGGGTACTCATGCGCAAGCGCTCGCGTTGTTCGCAGCATCTTGCTTTCTGAATCAAAATCTAAACCGTAGCCGCTTTTGATTTCTAGACTCCCCACGCCCATGGAGAGAATAGACTCCAGCCGAATTCGGCTCTCATCCAACAAGGCCGAAAATTCGGCTTTCCTCAGGCTGCGTACAGAATGCATGATTCCACCGCCAGCCGCTGCTATTTCTTGGTAACTTGCTCCTTGAAGTCGGGCTTTCCATTCATGTTCACGCGTTCCGCTGTGCACCAAATGAGTGTGCGGGTCAACAAATGCGGGCATGACCCAAGCGCCGTTGGCGTCCCAGACTTCTGTATGGGGTGGAAGGCTGGGCTCATCGGACATGGGCCCCCATTCGATGATGTTTTTTCCTTCCACAAGGAGCCAGGCATCTTCTGTTGACGACCAAATCGATCCTTGATTTCTACCGTTTGTAAATAAATTTCCACCGTGTGTACATGCCTCCTCTTTCGATATACCTCCTATTTGGCCGATGTTCCTGATTTGAATGCGATTCATCTAATAACCATTTGAAAGAATTAGACCGCAAAGCAAACGCGACCTCATCGCTTATTGACCTTGAGCGAGGGAATAGCCCACGTGCCCATCAAACAAATATAGGTTTTCACTTTTGATGCAGTCGAGTCCGGCAATATGTAAAGCTTCCATTTGGGCCAGCACCTTCCCAAACTCGATCGTAGATCCCTTTTCAATGGCTTCGAACCGACAGCGCCAATGATCCGTACAAAACGTATCGGCAAAGCCATCGGGATAAACCTTCACTCCGCGGTTGGAAACCACCACCAATTTTAATCCCTGAATGGTTAATGAATCCAAGAGGGCACCTAAATCATTGGGTTTAATGTTGGGATAATCTAAAAAAATATCGACCCCTGTCAGTGTTTTGGTTTCAGTTGCCATCCGAAGGTTCCAATTCGATGGTTGTATCGGTTTTACTTGCTGGGTATAGGTTACCGCCTCTCTTTGGGTTGGAATGGTACCCAGTCGTTCAATCACGGCATCTGCGAATCCCTGTGTTCCAACCCGAACGCGGCTCATTCCTGATTTATATATGTCGCCCGTATGAATGCCATCTTCTAGTGTTTTTAACCATGCATTGTGCAGGGCGGCAGCGGGTTCGGGCAGGTTAAGGTGCACCAACATCATAATCGCGGAGAGGAGTAAACCTGAAGGATTGGCAAGGTCTTTACCCGCTAAATCTGGAGCAGAGCCGTGAATCGCTTCAAACATGGCACATTTATCGCCTACATTCGCACTTCCCCCAATTCCCACAGACCCACTTAATTGGGCGGCCACATCCGAAATGATGTCGCCGTATAAATTCTGGGTTACGATGACATCAAAGATTTCTGGGCTATCGGCAAGGCGGGCCGTGCCGATGTCAATGATCATGCTGTTCGATTCAATTTCAGGAAATTCAGCCGCCACACGATCGAATACCCGATGAAAGAGTCCGTCGGTCACCTTCATGATGTTGTCCTTAATCAAACAGGTTACCTTTTTGCGTCCGTTGTTTCGGGCATATTCAAAGGCATATCGAACAATCTTTTCGGAACCTGGTTCGGACACCAATTTCAAGGTCTGATAAACTTGTCGGGTCTGTCGGTATTCGATACCGGCATAAAGGTCCTCTTCGTTCTCCCTGATAATGACCACATCCATTTGGGGAAATCGGGTGAATACAAAAGGAGAGTAGGAAATGCACGGACGAATATTGGCAAACAAACCCAAGGTTTTCCGGGCGGTAACATTCAGCGATTTGTAGCCCCCGCCAAATGGCGTGGTGATGGGACCCTTTAAGAAAACTTTAGTTCGAAAAAGTGATTCCCATGCTTCCGATCCAATTCCTGAAGTATTGCCGGTTAAATATAATTTTTCACCAATCTCTATGGTTTCGATAGCTAAAGGTGCACCTGACGCCTCGAGCATCCGAAGGGTGGCACGCATAATTTCGGGGCCAATGCCATCGCCGTGGGCCACAGTAATCGGAACAAGATGTTGGTGGTTTTTCATGTCCGCAAAAATAAACCATGCCGGGCATGGGCGAGTCAATCGACAGGAAATTTCATGAGTGGCGAACAAAATTAAAGCCTTATCCGTTTTGGGGCTGAATGAAATCCAATCTACTCCAAATGAAAAAGACGTTTTTAATCGGTGCGATCCTTACATTTATGTTACTCGCTTCTGTAGCCGGCTATATAGGTGGATCTTTAGCCCAGCGGAGGTGGCAACTGAACTGGTTAAAGTTGGGCATTCATGAGCCCACTGATGTTGACGCTACTCCGTGGTTCGCTGCTTCTGAACAAATTGGTTCATCATCCAGGCGCTACAATAGTACTTTAACGGGAGCATCGGGTACACCTCCAGATTTTGTTTTGGCCTCTGAACAAAGTACTTCTGCAGTTGTGTACCTTAAAACAACGGGTACAGCGGCGCAGCGTTCGTTCAATGACTGGTTTTTTGGGGATTTTTTCAACCAGCGACAAGAAGCGGTGGTGAATTCTGGTTCGGGGGTTATTGTATCAGCTGATGGATACATCGTTACCAACAACCATGTGGTTGAAAAGGCGTCTCAGGTAGAGGTCGTACTCACCAACAAGGATTCATATATAGCTAAGATTGTTGGAACAGACCCCTCAACGGATTTGGCCCTTTTGAAAATTGATGGCGAGCGATTGCCTGTCATTTCCTTCTCCAACAGCAATCGGTTGAGCGTCGGTGAATGGGTATTGGCCGTGGGAAATCCTTTTAACTTGACTTCCACGGTTACGGCGGGCATTGTGAGTGCCAAAGGAAGAAATTTAAATTTGGTGAATAATCTCTTTCCCATAGAAAGTTTTATTCAAACGGACGCTGCCATCAACCCAGGAAATTCGGGGGGGGCATTGGTGAACACGCAAGGCGAATTGGTGGGGATCAACACGGCTATTATTTCGCGTACCGGAGCCTATAACGGCTATGGATTCGCCATTCCCTCTAATATTGTTCAGAAGGTAATCCGCGATTTGCGCGAGTTTGGATCTGTTCAGCGGGCATTTTTTGGAGCGGATGTTATAGAAATCGATGCGCGTGTACGAAAGCAAGCGGGTCTCACATCAAATGCAGGGGTTATGGTGGGCAGTATGTCGAGTTATGGACCCGCCAAGGATGCAGGGATCAAGGAGGGCGATGTGATCATAGCATTTGATGGCCAAACCATTGATGGCAAGTCAACTTTCGATGAATTGCTGAGCTACCACAGGCCTGGCGATGAAGTATCTCTCGTTTATGAGCGATCGGGCAAAAGACAAACGGTACACATTAAACTGACCAACACGGAAGGTGGTCTGGGTGCGGTTAAATCTGAAAAGTATTTCTCTGCTGAACTAGGCGCGCATTTTGAAACAGTCAGCAAATTAGAAAAAGACCGTTTGGGTATATCAGGAGGCGTTAAAATCAGTCAAGTCGGTCAAGGTAGTTTAAGGAGAATGGGCCTGAGAGATGGTCTGATCATCGTACAAATAAACCGAACGCCCGTTACAGAAATTGAGCAGTGTATTGATCTACTCAAACACAGCCGGGGTCAGGTGACGGTAGAAGGAGTCGACCAAGGTGGTCGAAGATCCTATTTCACCTATTTTAGTTACTAAAGATCTTATTTCTTAACGCATCTTCCTGGACTCTAAGATTTTTGTTTCTAAAATTCAATTCTGAGCTGTTGAGGAGCTCATTTCTTCGTACCACCTCCCGGCCGGGCAATAGACTCGCGCATGTCTGTGTCTGATTTTAGGTTCTGCATTCTGTAGTAGTCCATCACCCCAAGTTGACCATTTCTAAATGCATCGGCCATAGCGATCGGTATCTGGGCTTCGGCTTCGATTACTTTGGCACGGGCCTCCTGTGCAAGCGCCACGTGTTCTTGTTCGAGAGCAACAGCCATGGCTCGGCGTTCTTCCGCGCGTGCCTGTGCGATTTTCTTGTCGGCTTCCGCTTGGTCTGTTTGTAGTACAGCCCCAATATTCTTCCCGACATCCACATCGGCAATATCAATGGATAAGATTTCAAATGCTGTTCCTGCATCAAGACCTTTGCTCAGTACAACCTTAGATATTTTATCTGGATTCTCCAACACCTCTTTGTGGTTAACTGCAGATCCGATCGAAGAAACTACCCCCTCTCCTACCCTGGCCAAAATGGTCTCCTCGCCTGCTCCACCAACGAGTTGCTTGATGTTCGCACGAACAGTTACCCTTGCCTTGGCAATGAGTTGAATGCCATCTTTGGCCACAGCTGCCACCGGTGGGGTATCAATGACACGGGGATTAACCGACATCTGGACCGCCTCAAAAACATCTCTACCCGCAAGGTCGATGGCCGTAGCGGCTTTGAAATCGAGCGCAATATTGGCCTTTTCTGCCGAAATCAATGCCCGTATCACGTTGTTCACGTGCCCTCCTGCGAGGTAATGTGTTTCAATCTCATTGGCATTCGTTCGTAAACCTGCCTTGGTGGATGTAATAAGCGCATTCACGACCACTCCGGGTGGTACTTTCCGTATCCGCATCAGAACAAGATCCAATATGCTGATTTTGACCCCTGAAAAAACTGCGGTGATCCACAGGTTTATGGGGACAAAGTACAAAAACATAAATATGAGCAGCAAAATGCCGCCTAAACCAAGGAAGAGTGCGCCAACGTCAGACATGGGTGGAGGGGTTAGTGGGTTTTAATTGAACAAATATTTTGTGGAAATCAATATGGGTTACGATCAAGTCTTCGCCGGGTTCAGCCCAACCATCACTGAGCTCTACTTCACGAATTTCTCCATTAAAATCTGCCAAACCCATGGGGCGGAGTCGACTAACAGCGCGCGCCGACATTCCGATCATGATCGGTTTTCTTGTATCGGTTTGACCGGGCTCGGGCGAATGAGCGTCTTCTAAGGTGCTTTTAAGCGCAAATGTCCCCCAAAAACCTGATCGAAAGGCACGAATGAGTAAATAACTGCTAATTGTGAGTGAAGCCAAAAGAACATAATGTCCCGTTGTTTGTCCGTATTCTGAATAAGCCATCCAAACACCAATAACCATAAGCAAAACACCAGCTATTCCCACGAAAGTGACTCCGGGTACCAGAAAAACCTCTGCCATCAAAAGCAGTAGACCAACGAGCAACAACAATACGATACCCGTTAACATGCCCAAAAAGTTTTGTTTTTCGAATACACCCCTAAATATACAAAAAATAGCTCGATCAAGGTGATGATGGGTATTGAAGCGCGACGCGCCGGGCAACCGGGGCGTGTGCCTTCAATTCCTCAATCCGCTGAGCATGTGAGGGATGGCTGCTGAGCATCATTGGTATGTTTGAACCCTTAGTTTCTTTGGCCATGTTTTCCCACAATTTGTAGGATTGAGCGGGATCGTATCCTCCTGCTGCCATAATGATCTGTCCGAGTCGATCGGCCTCTGATTCGTGGCTTCTGCTGAATGGCAGTAGGGCTCCTACGTTGACTGCTAATCCGAAAGCTTGGCCGAAGAGCTCGCGTTGTTCGGCCGTCTCTAGATCCAAGACGAATGCGGTGATGAGTCCACCCGCTTGGGCCAACAGCGACTGCGACAGGCGTTCATTTCCATGTCGTGCCAAAGCATGGGCAATTTCATGGCCCATTACGGTAGCCAAGGCATCGTCTGATTGGCAAAATGGCATAATTCCGGTGTAAAAGCACACTTTTCCTCCCGGCATACACCAGGCATTGACTTGTGGATCATTCACTAAAGAAAATTCCCATTCAAATGGTATGGAACCAGATGTTTTGTGAAATTTTTGCATTCGCTCTACAACTGAAGCTAATTTTCTTCCAATTTCTTCGACCCGACGGGCATCCGTTGTGCCCCGAACGATTTTAGATTGAGAAAGCATCGTTCTGTACTCCTTCTTGGCCAGATCCACGAGGATTGTTTCGCTTACTAGGGTCAATCGACTTCTTCCGGTGTACGGAACCTTATCGCAGGTCGACGACAATAATAAAATGCACAAACAAAGCGAAAGCATCCGAAGACGCAAGAATTTGTATTTTTTGTTCATCCTGAACATTTGGCTCTCGATGTGCTGACTTACATTCACTCAATGCTCACGGATAGCCCTTCCTTTTGAAGACCTTTGTAGGGAGGAGTTAATTCGCTTCTTCTCCCCTGTTTGACCGTACATTTTCCTCTGAAATGGGTGATCCAGGCGCACTGTTCGGCTTGTTCTTCGGTGTGGTTGCAATAATGAACGAGTAATGAGATGACCTCAGTAAATGAATGTACATCGTCGTTGTGAAGGATGAGAGATCGGGTTGATTCGGTTTCCTCTGATACCTCAACACTTTCTAGTGTCTCGGTATTTTCCGATGATTGGATACTGAGGTAGTATCTGTTGATCATTTCCATAGTGTGTGATGAAGACATCCGTTCAATTCCATTCGATTCATCGCAGAAACTTTAAGTTCGTCGCAGAAACTTTAAGTTCGTCGCAGAAACTTTAAGTTCGTCGCTAAAACTTTAAGTTCATCGCAGAAATTTTAAGTTCGTCGCGGAAATTTTAAGTTCATCGCTGAATCACTGAGGGTTGGTTGTGCAATTGTTCAATTGTTCAGAGATATTTTATAAACAAATTGGGGTTATAAAAGTTCAAATGATGTGGCCTATTTCACCCTCTTCGGCTAGTGTTCTATAAATGTTGCATCAAGTGCTTCTTTTCTGCTCATCACTTGATAAAAAGTAGATTCATCAGATTCTTTATAGAGCTCACGCTGTTTCTTCTTCGCTAGCGAACGTTCCTCTTCGAATAGTTTTTGATAATCGGAGTCATTCGAATAGGTGTAAAATGAACCGTTTCTAAATTGTATCAGTAGGTCTTTATCTCGCTCAGGCATCACCAGAAGATTGAAAATTTCTGATTTGGGTAGTCTTCTAAATTCAACGAATGCGGGATAATACTTATTAATGAGTTCGCCTCCAGCCCTAATTACCCCCATATTTTTGGAGGCTGAAAAGGATCTTTCATCAGAATCCCAACGCATTTGCTGTAGTGCAAAGCACCAGGTGTGCACCGAAATGGGGTCTTGAGGCAGTTGCTTCGATAGTCTGTAGTTCAGAGTCAATTCACTGACCAGTTTGTTGGGCGTAAGGCAGGCAAGGGCGCTTTCATACCAGTCTGATGAAGTTACATTCCGTGTCATTCTAAAGTAATTTCCAGATAGCAAGCCGCCAAAGTAGTTAAACCCGTTTTGCGGAAGAACATCACGAACGTACATAAGGGCATCGACTGTGGTCTCTTGTTCGTTCATTTTATGGTCCATTACACCCGCTAAAGACAGCCAACTTCCTGATGATAACTGACTTAAACACCAAAGGCGACCTTCAGCTCTAAATGAGCTGTCTTGAGGCGAAAATTGAAAGGTATGTACTTCCTGGCTGTTGATTTCTTTGTTTTCCAAATCAAATATTTGATAATTCGAGGTAATGCTATCAAATTGAATGGTCCCAGATTCGATGAATGCAAGGGCTGAATCGGTGGGATTGCGTTTTTTTCCAACCAATAATGGATAAATAAGCGCGCGTGACGCGTTCAAAAATAGACCAGTATAGAGCGGCTTCCCGCTCCCGTCGACCCATGATGAAAGCTGAACCCCCGCATCCGTTCGTGGGTTGTATCGCGAGTCTATTTTAAAGAATGAGGTAAATGTGGCTCGATGAACATGCTTTAAACTGCCCACTCCTGTAAAAAGAATGCCGACAGAATCTCCCCTAATATCCAATGTGCCACCAAAGCCTATACCGGGTGCCATCACAAAGCCCGAATCGCGGTAAACACGGGCATTGGCACGACTAATTCCAAATGAATCTACACCGATTTCTTTAAGTCTAATTTTCTGTGGCATTTCCCCTCTAACCAAATAATTATAATAACCGGTCGCTTGGTAGTTCATACGGCTGTTAATGCTCACCTGAACATCTATGGCTTCATGTGCTCGGGTTAATGAGTCCCAAACAAGGCGAGCACCCACCATGGGTTGAATTTTTGATTTTCTTCCGATCTGTACCGTTCCATTTGGTGGGTATATCCAAGCGTCGGCACAGGGAATGTGATCGATACCGAAAAGGCTAAGCGAACCCGATTCTAAAAATAAGCGTGCGTGGGTAGCCTCGAATTGTATGCTGTCTGACTCGGGGTCGGTTGCCATAAACAAAATCTTCTCTGTGATATCTGTTTGGTTTCGACCAAGTACTACGGCGGCTGAGTCGAGGTTCCACCCCAATTTGGGAAGCCTGAGCCCGTAGTCATTGTAGGGAAGATTTACCGGGGCAAAGTTATGTTCGGCTTCGAACCTTGCTTCCTTGGTTCTGTAGTCCATACTTCCCTTTAATGAATCGGCTGTTAGGAGACGAACTGAAGCCAGGGTAGAAGCGGATTTTGATGGGTTCGATGAGCCTTCTCGATCCATTTCGACGCGACAGTAGCGCGCAGTCCAACCCGTGCGCATCCAATCAAATTCTTTACTTTTAACGCTTTGCGCCCCTCGGTTTAATACCCCATTGGCTCTTAAATGGCCCGGTGTCATAGAAAAGTCCCCCATAAATTCAGTCCGACTTTCGAAGACTTCAAAAGGCTGATGCAGTGCGAAGACCGATAAACTATCGTTTTTCGGTCGCCATTCAAACTGGCCATCTCCCGTTTCAAATTCAGGAGCAGGTCTACCGTAGTCGGCGTCGTTGCGCACTTTCATCCGACGGACTGGGCCGCGGGTTAGTCCGGGTAGAAAGACTAATGAATCTGATCGAATTTCGGCATTCAGAAAGTAAAAGCTTCCAGATCCAGTTAATCCTGATCCATCAAGGGATAAAGCAACATCGGCCCGAGCCTTGTCGCCATGAACAGGTCTTCCCCCCGCTACGAACGGAGAAATAAAGCCCAGGGAACGATCGGGCATCAACCTGAGTGGTTCTCGGATCGGAGGGAATGTCGGTGAAATGAGCTCTCCTTGTAGGCGAAGGCTGTCCAAGGCGTCATCGAAATCGAGTCTGCCCAATGCAAACTCATCGATGCGGTAGTAGAATTCATTTCTTTTATAGGCCCCTCCTTGTATGGAAGGCTCATCAAAATATACAAAACAGGGACCGATGCTTCGAAAATGCGGAAAGTTGAAGTCAGGTTTTCGGGCCGATTTCATGTTCGGCGCGTCGATTTGTACTAAGCCACTGATATCTTGAATAACCGTACGCAGCGGCATTCTTTTCCACCGTCCACGCTCATCGCGTTCCTCAGACAAGGAATACAGAGTGAGTGATCGGGCAGAGTCGATTTGCACCTGGTAATTTTCGTAGTCGAAGGAAAATGCCTTACCCTCAAAGGACAATGGCCCGGCCGTGAATTTGCCAGCCCACCTCATTCTCGTGTCTCGTTCGATACTTATTTTACCATTTTTTGGATGCAATATCACCGAATGAGAGTCATTGAGTGCCACAGCCCGAATGCCTTCCAGATAGAGAGAACCTGTCCGCAGTGCATAGCGTGCAAACAGCCCGGAAGCAGGGTTTGAAATCAATCTGATGTGATCGAAGTCTGAATTCTGGTCGCTCTTATTGAAATATCGTTCCAACTTAGGTAAAATGTGAACCTGATTTTCTTCTTGGTTGTATCCTACAAAGCCTGATTGAGCCAGTTGAATAAATAAACTCTGCACAGCTTCTGCCGTCATGCGCATGGTTCTGGCATAATCGGAGGCCTCTACTTGATCTAAGCCAGTCCGCAGAATGTATTGTATGAACGTCCAGAGCTCGTTTGATCCAGAGGCCGATGTGATTGATAGAAATTCTTTGCTATCAAAATAAGATGTTGTAACAAACAGGGCAGTCGAATCGTTGCGCCCCAGATAGACTTTGAATTGAAGGGTGTCGATACCCTTTTTCCAGTAAAGTTGCTCGCAATAGGCCTGAATTTGGGGCGAGGACAGGATAAATGGACTCAGGTTGGGTGTTTTGAGCGGCATACGGAGCCACATTTCATCGGTAGCCACGTCATACTCAAAAGATATACCAGGATGTTGTATGCTGTCTCCACCGGCACGAATCACCACGCTAGCGAATGGACTTATGATCTTTGTAGGTGTAAAATAGATCGTTGATGAAGCAACATAAACTTCGGTTTGTGGATCGGGTTTCCACGTCAAACTCGCTTGACGGTTGCCAAATGTTCTGAGCGCATACCGACGTCCGATGAGCGAATAATTGCCCAGCGTAACGGATTTAGGTAGGCGTGCCGGGATGGTCCCTACTGGGGTGTTGCTTTCGAATCGTGGATAATTTGGCTCTTGGTCAGAGCCAAGACCTGTGCGAATTCGATCCTGCCATACACCCGTGAGTTTCTGCTTGAGGCTGCTTGTGAACAGTAGAGCCGAATCACATTTTGCCCAGGGGGTTTTGAGGTTTATATTCAGATTGCGTAAGATGGCATAGATCGAATCGGATGGAAACTGCAGCCTCGACCAATCGGACTGCCCTGATTCAATTTGCAACTTCTTTTCAATCATCTGTCCTGACATTCCTTTGATGTGAATGGCAAAAGAATCTTCTTGAGCTACGCACCAAAGGACTGCTTTTGAAGTCTTGAATGACGGACTTTTGTTATTCATTAAATAAAGCTCAAAGCCTTGCGCCTCCTCCAGTCGCCAACCGAAGGCCTCTGAGCGGTGGAGCCATCCCCCTTCCACCAATCCTTCCGATAGGCGTTGCAATTCCTCAATTTGCTGGGTTTGGGGTCTTTTACTGAGGTATTGTGCGAAAAAGTCATGCCAGTCATCAAAAGAAATGATTGGCGCATCTGCCTGGCTAAAGGCCAACAATATGCGTACATAGGAGCCTAAAAACGGATGATCGGGCAAATTGCGGCTATCCATCTGTTGCAGCATCTGCCCAATCCTCGTTTGTTGTCCCTCATTAAAATCGGAAGTCCAAGCCAATCTAAATTTTTCTCCCAGTGTTTTGTAGGATTTGTCTTCAACCTGCATTAAACGGGTTGAAATTTGGGCGCCTGCATCTTGGGGTAGTTGATTTTTTGTATTCTTGATTTGGGCTGTTGCATGATTATTGACCATCAAGGCCATCAGCATGATATTCAACCAGAATCGACTGGATAAATAGATGGTCGGACTCAATTTCATGCTGTGTATTTACAAAAAACCGAAACAGCCCAACCACCCTCCGCAAACTGGGCTTCTTCCTGGATGCCCAATAGGGCAGCCTCATCGGCGATTAGTCTATGCCCTTCGGGGTAATATCCACTGCACATTAAAATACCTCCTGATTTTAAGTGGCCGTTCATTTTCTTTAATCCTTGTAGGATGATGTTTTGGTTGATATTGGCAATTATCACATCAAACGCCCCTGAGATCTGATCGAATGATCCTTCCACAGAATCCAAAGAAACCCCATTTCGAGCCGCATTTTCGCGTGCATTGATTGCTGCCCATTCTTCGTGATCGATGGCCAAAACGGCATGCGCACCTTTCATTTTTGCATATATGCCTAGAATTCCGGTTCCGCTTCCCATGTCTAAAACGCTCTTTCCTTTCCAATCCATATCAAGCATACGGCGCAAAATCCCCAAGGTTGTAGGGTGGTGACCTGTGCCAAAAGACATATGGGGTTCTATAACCACCTCCATCTCAAAACTGGGGTCAACGGGATGAAAGGGTGCTCGAATAATTAGTCGGTTGTCAATATAAATCGGGGGATAATTCGACTCCCAAACTTGATTCCAATTAACCTGAGGCTCCTCCTCACAAGCCAATAACACCAAGCCCTGCTCTTTAAATCCAAGCAATGCGTTTTCGATAATCTCTTGATTTTCAGGGCTCTGTATACACCACGCCAGGAGCTCATCGCTGCTGTTGTCGTCGAATGTATCGAAAGGCAATTCTGATAAATGGGCCAACCAGATGTCCTTATTGTTTGGGGTAACTTCAAAGGTGTAGCGCAAATACCGCATATGGGTTAGCGAACACAAGCCTTAATAATCTCCACGAAAGAGCGCGACTGGAGGGAGGCTCCTCCGATGAGCCCCCCGTCTACATCAGGCATATTGAATAACTCCGTGGCATTCTCAGCTTTTACAGATCCACCGTATAATATGCTGGTCGAGTCTGCAATATGATCGCTAGCATGGGTTTTGAGCCAATGCCGAATGAGGCCATGAACTTCAGATGCTTGATGCGGCGACGCGGTTTTACCTGTACCAATGGCCCAAACGGGCTCGTATGCTATGATCAATGGCTGCGATCTCTCCCAAAGAAGCTCGGGTAATCCTTCGTTTAATTGTTGCTCGATGACGGGGGTAACCCGATCTTCTTCACGTTCTTGAAGTGTTTCTCCAACACAGTATATCGGACAGCCACCGGCTTCAATGATGCGAAGGATTTTATCCCGGCAAAGGGTATTTGTCTCATTGTGGTAGGCTCGTCGCTCACTATGACCCACCAAAATATAGGAAACGCCAACGGATAAAAGCATTTCCGCAGAAATTTCACCGGTGTATGCCCCCTTTGAATGTGCGCTGCAATCCTGAGCACCCCACGATAATCGCTGTTTGCGGTTCGAAAAAAGGGACATCAATCCGGAAAGATGCAAAATCGGCGGGATCAAAATGGCCTGAACAGCTCCCCTTATTTCGTCGTCGATCATGGGGATCATTTCAGAAACCAACTTCTTCCCTTCTTCGGGTGTTGTATTCATCTTCCAATTCCCTGCTACAATGCGTGTTCTCATCTCTGGGTTCATTATATCTGAGTGGTTAATAATTTCTTCTCCCAAGTTCTTTGTGCGGATGTTTCTTCAAACACGGCTTTCATGATGACCTCCTCTGCCTCATCGAATGCCAATTTTCGGCGCTCCATGACCCGTGCCGCAGTTTGCGAAAATTTATCAAATCGGAAAGTTTCAAGTCCTTGTGCCCCACCCCAACAAAAGGAAGGAAGAAAATTCCTGGGATATCCAGCACCAAAAATATTGGCACCAACACCAATCACAGTGCCTGTATTGAGCATGGTATTGATTCCGGTTTTCGCATGGTCGCCCATCACAAGCCCCGCGAATTGCAAATCTGTTTGCCTGAACCTACCCAGATGTTCATCCCAAAGTTTCACCGTCTCGTAGTTATTTTTTAAGTTTGAATTATTGGTATCCGCACCCCAATTGCACCATTGCCCTATAATGGCCTGCCCCATAAATCCTTCATGCCCTTTATTCGAATGCCCAAATAATATGGAATTGGTGATTTCTCCACCAACCTTGCAATGTTGACCAATGCTGGTAGCTCCATAAATTTTAGAACCCATTTTAACTTCTGAATGTGGGCCTAAATAAAATGGACCCCTGATCATTGCACCTTCCATAACAATAGAGCCAGCGCTCAAATAGATGGGGCCAGTCGAGGCGTTCAAATACGCATGTTCTACCTGCGCGCCTTCTTCCAGAAAAATGTGCTCTACTGCCGACATTTTATTGGAGGTTGAGGCTTTTATAAAATTCCCATTTCTCTTTTTTCTGTTGAGATCGGCGCTGATTTCTTCAGCGTTTTTAACAAATAAATCTTCCGGATAGGAGATCATACGAAATTGATCCGTCTCATTGATTTCAATTAGACCAATTGCCCGGAGACTTTCTGGGGTCGTGGGCAAGATTTCTCGATCTGTTTTACACATGATGACCCGTCCCGACTGAGAAACAAAGTATCCGTTTGCCAGCGTTTGAACATGTTGTAGCGCAAGCGCATCCGGAATACATGCACCATTGATGAATAAATTATGTTTCGATAATGTACTGGGATATCGTACACTGAGGTACGGTCTGAAGGTTTGGTATGACGATGGTGTTCCTAAGTCAATTTCCCACTTTTCTTTTATGCTCATCATTCCGACCCTTAATTCGCATGCGGGTCGCGTGTATGTTAAAGGAAGGAGATGCTCGGAATGAACATCATCGAAGAAGACTAGATTCATTCCCACAAGATAAGGAAAAATCAGGCTTCAACTATTCTGAGGCCGTGTCCTTAGCCTTTTTAACCTTTTTGGGATTCACCACACGCATGCCATCCTCCGGATTGTAATCGAGTAGAATTTTCTCTCCCTCTTTGAAACCACCAGCAATTACCTTTTCGGCAACAACATCTTCAACAAATTTTTGAACTGCCCTTTTTAAGGGGCGAGCACCAAATTGAGGGTCAAACCCTTTTTCAATCAGAAATTCACGTGCTGCTTCAGTTAGCGTGAGCTCGAATCCCAAATCGAGTAAGCGTTTATAAACACTGTCCAAAACCAGATCTATGATTTTTAAAATATCGGGTTTGTCGAGTGCATTAAACATAATCACATCATCTACTCTGTTGAGAAACTCAGGTGAAAACGTCTTTTTTAGTGCATTTTGAAGGATGGCATTCGATTCTGTTTCCGTTGCGCTGCGCTTTGCGGCCGTATTGAAACCAACCCCTGTGCCAAAATCTTTTAGTTGCCGGCTTCCGATATTCGAGGTGAGAATGATGATGGTGTTGCGGAAATCTACCCTTCTTCCTAATCCATCGGTGAGCTGACCATCATCTAATACTTGCAAGAGTAGATTGAAAATATCAGGGTGTGCTTTTTCGATTTCATCGAGCAAAACAACCGAATAGGGCTTTCGTCTCACCTTTTCAGTCAATTGCCCACCCTCTTCATAGCCCACATAACCTGGGGGTGCCCCCACTAACCGTGATACACTGAATTTCTCCATATACTCACTCATGTCGATTCGTACCAGTGACTCCTCCGAATCAAAAAGATATCGGGCCAGCTCTTTGGCGAGCTCAGTTTTGCCTACACCCGTTGGGCCTAAAAAAATGAAGGATCCAATAGGCTTTTTAGGGTCTTTTAAACCTGCTCTGGTCCTTTGAATGGCACGAGCGATGAGGTCAACTGCTTTATCCTGACCAATCACGCGGCTTTTAAGGTGTTCGTTCATGCCGGTTAAACGCAATCCTTCATCTTTTCCCACTCGGGTCACGGGAATGCCTGACATCATGGCCACTACCTCAGCAATATTTTGCTCATCAACTACATGCCTTTGCTTCTTAGACTGTTCTTCCCACAGTGTTCGTGCTTCATCAAGTTGATCGATCAATTTTTTTTCTGTATCCCTTAAGCGGGCGGCTTCTTCATACTTCTGAGAACGAACCACCAGAGACTTTTGCTCCTTGATTTTTTCAATTTGTTCTTCAAGCGCCACAATCTGCTCGGGTACATGAATGTTGGCAATGTGGACACGTGCACCTGCCTCATCCAAGGCATCTATAGCCTTGTCGGGTAAAAAACGGTCGGAAATATAGCGGTCAGTGAGCTTCACGCAAGCGTCAATGGCCGCCTCTGTGTAGGTAACATTGTGGTGTTCTTCATATTTCTCCTTGATGTTGCCCAAAATTTGAATCGCTTCAAAGGCCGAAGGTGGGTCAACCATAACTTTCTGAAATCGACGATCCAATGCTCCGTCTTTTTCAATAAATTGTCGATACTCATTCAGAGTGGTGGCTCCGATGCATTGAACTTCACCGCGCGCCAAAGCTGGTTTAAACATATTGCTGGCGTCTAATGAACCGCTAGCACCTCCTGCACCCACTAAGGTATGAATTTCGTCGATAAACAACAGAACGTCCGGACTTTTTTCTAATTCAGACATAACTGATTTCATACGCTCCTCAAATTGGCCACGATATTTAGTGCCTGCTACGAGTGAGGAAAGGTCTAGTGTAACAATTCGCTTGTTGAAAAGAACACGAGATACCTTTTTCTGTTGTATACGCAGGGCCAAGCCTTCAGCAATTGCAGTCTTTCCAACACCAGGTTCACCTATAAGAATAGGGTTATTTTTTTTACGACGACTTAAAATTTGCGAAACCCTTTCAATTTCTTTTTCCCGCCCAATGATCGGATCTAATTTTCCTTCTTCGGCAAGCTGAGACAAATCACGACCGAAATTATCAAGTACAGGCGTTTTGCTTTTTGGGTTCAAATAGGCCTTTTTCCCACTTTCAGACGATTTTTTGTCATCTTCTAAATAGGAATCATCTCCTGTAGAAGCACGTGGTGTATCTTCTCGATTGCGTCCTTCAAGCATTTGATCCAGTTCTTCTTTCACTGCTTCATAGGTGATATCGAATTTTTCAAGAATTCGTGTGGCCAAACTCTCTTCTTCACGCAAGATAGATAACAATAAATGCACCGTACCTACCAGTTCACTTTTGAAAATTTTTGCTTCTAAAAAGGTGATTTTCAATACCTTTTCGGCCTGTTTTGTGAGCGGGAGGTTCTCAATAGAATTCGTTGGATTGCTTCCTGTCCCCCGGATCGCATCCTCTATCGATTTTTTGAGCCGACTCAGGTCAACCCCAAGGCTAATCATTGTTTTGATTGCCTGACCATCGCCCTCTCGGATTAAGCCCAATAATAGGTGACAAGGATCAATGTAATCGTGGCCCAACCGTAATGCCTCTTCCTTGCTGTATGAGATAACATCTTTTACTTTGGGTGAGAATTTAGCGTCCATGTATCGGGGTCGTAGGTTATTGCTTACAAAAATAGGAGGCTTGAAATGAGAAGCAACCTGTCGTTATTAAACAAAACAGCCCGGAAAAAGTTCCGAGCTGCGTTGATCATGAGTGCGATTATCATGGGTGTTGTCCCATTCATTAATTTTCGATCAGTATGCGGCCAACCGATTGCATTCGGCGGCCTTTCGCTTGTATTAAGTACAAACCTTTGGGCGTTCCAGCCGGAACATGGAGTCGAATGGTTTGAATGCCCGATTCGAAATTCAATTGATCGCTTGTAATAAGACGTCCGGTTAAATCACGAAGGGTCAATTCAATTTGTTCCGGTTGACTCAATTCAAACTCAACAGTACAAAATTCAGAGGCTGGATTGGGGTAAATGCGCATGTTTTGCATGGAGACCGAACGCTCAAAAATCCCGCTTGATCCACCGCTTCCGCCAAATCCATGAACATCAGCCCGATTCCTGGGCTGCAGCTTCCAATTGGAAAAATTGAACGTAAGAATGCCCCGAATATAATCCAAGCGCTGCCTGAATGAAAGGGAATCTGTATTGAAATTCTGGCCTAAGTCGAGGCTCGACAGGGTTACGCCCCCGCGAACCCTGAGGCCATTCGTTGAAATAGAGTCTGGGTAGATCAGAAACTCGCCAAAATTACTCGGCGCATCTGGGTTTTGATTCACAACATATTGATTCAGGAATTCGATAAGCATTGACTCATAAGCCTCAGTATAGTTATAGCTTCTCGCCATAACCGAGTCGATTGGAAGCTGTACGGGTGCATAAGGCTGTCCACTACCAAAAAATTCGTAGGCCAAAACTTCTAAGGTCGTGATACCAAAATCTTCGATCACCTTTGCGGAGGTGATTCGAATACTGTCCCCTCTCAAGCGGGTATCAATATCGGTCGAGCCCAAATTATCGGGTCTAACCGTAATTCCGCAGAATACATCACGTCCGTCTTGAAAAATAATGCGGCCATAGTCGGTTGAACTTAAAGTTGACATCAATCGTCCTCTTAAATCCATGCCCGTTAAAACAGTTCCATCATAAATCGAACGACCATTGGCAAAAGGCGTTTCTTGAACCTGTGATACCCTAACGATTCCGCCATTGACGATTCGCAGTATGCCAAAGCTCTGTACTGTATCGGGACTTATGGCCTCATTTCCTTGGTTATCAACTGCTTTGATAAAATAACGAATGTATCCCAAATTTTGTGTTAGGGCCGATCCGGGAATTGTTGCGGCAAAGGAATCAACCGAAACAGTAGACATACTAAGGGAATCGTAAGGTGTTCTGCTTAAGCCAGGGGCAAAAAATAATTTTGCAGAGGTAACTGAGCCATCGAGGTCGGTGATGCGAGCAGCAATGGTCACGGGCTGTGAAACAGCGGGTACCATGGGATTGGCTGTAAGATTGGCTACAAATGGAGGAGAAGCAGTAACCGGACCTAAATCAGTCGGAATGAGCGGCACAATTTCGTAGCGAGGATACAATGTAGCAAAGTTCGTTTCGGTAATAACCCCTCGAATGTACTCAAATGCTTTTCCTTGTTGAACAAATACAGGGGCTTGTGGATTGGGTGGCGTTGATGCAGTTGATGAAATGAATGGGGGCCTGAAAAATCGAGAGGCATCGCGTACATTCATCTCGGCACCAGATGCGTCTCTAACGAGCCAAGAAACCCTGCCACCACCAAAAATGCTCACCCCCGTAACAAGTACATTGTTGAGTTGCACATACATTCCTTCATAAGGCTCTCCTGTTGGTTTTTGTATGGTTTGTGGTACAGAGGGATTGCTTGGGTTAAATTGCATGAATTGATTAACGCTTGCAGGTCGAGGCGATGGCAAGGAAGCAGAAAATCCTACGACTTGAGAAGCCACCGGAATCAGATTGATTTGTGTTTCTCCAGAATTTGGGCTTGCATCTTGAAATTCGGAGACTACCCCCGTACATTCAACTATATTTCCTGGTTGGAAATTATTGAAGAATCCTGTAGCCGAAGAATCTGCGATCGCTGGAAGGCGAACCAGCAACCCGCGCCAAGCATTGTCGCCCAAGCCATTGGTGTCTACCAAATATGTGGCCTTCCAATTCGCGCTCAAAGCATGGTCACGTGGGTTAAAGATTACCAATCCGCGCACCCGAACCGTATCGTTTAGATAACGTGTGAGGGTACGACCCGTTAAAAGAGTGTCGGGATGCACATACTGAATGCTATCAATACTGCGTAGTGGATAAACCTGGGCTTCGACAGTTTTCGAAAAAATCAAACCAACGATAAAAGCCAATAGAAAAGTAAATCGATTGAAGGTCATATTTCAGAATTTGGGCAAAATTGACCTTTTTATCTGTAAATCGCAACAGAAAAATGTGGCCTCAGCAGAAAGATGATCTTGCCGTGAAACTGCCTTCACACCGATTTTTTTGAAAGTATGGCTCACAATAAATGATCGCTTCCTTCATTCATAGCTTTGGTAAATTTCAATAGATATGATTGAGTTTGTTAAACAGGTGCTCCAGGGCGTTAGTTTCGACAAGGAGTTGTTCAGAAAGGAACTGAAGAAGAACTTATCATTGATTAGTCCAAATGAAAAGACCATGCTTTTGACCTGGTGTCTCACAAAGTTTTCTCAGCACTACGACGTTCTGAAGGATACTTTTCGGCTGTCTTAAGTCAAAATATTGTCTAGAAGGTCCAGTCTTGCCCATTGGCGCAGTAATCCACAAAGTCAACCCAGGATCGAACTCGATTAACCTGGGTTGAACAAATGAGGCCTCTTCTATCGAACCATCTACCTATCGTGGAATACGAATCCAGAGGCTATTCAATAGACAACTTCAATGTGGCTTTTGATCCGTAATTTGAGCGTATAACCAATGTGTACCAGCCCGGATGTAATGCTTCTCGACTGATTTGAAGCACAGAATGAGCAGCTGGCCAAACGGATTGGTGAACAACTCGGCCGGTAAGATCAAATACATGGACTTCAGCCGGATGATGACTTTGACTTCGGTGAATTTGGAAATTCCCGGATGATGGATTGGGGAAGCAAGTGTAATGTTCCTTTTCCATATCCAATTTTCTTAATGTATCCCACCCAGGATGATTTTGCCTCAATGTTCTGGAAAAGCCCAGACAAGACTGTCTATCTCGTATGAAGTCATCCAAAGTGATTTGGCCACTGCTGAGAGCAAATTCCAATTCTATACTACACGTCCAATGTAAACGAGCCGATTCAAGCCATTCATCTTGCTGAGGGTTTTGCAGGATCCTGAGGACGTTAAGCGCATCGGATGCGCGCGCAGCGGTTCGCAACAGCTGGGCCTTACGCAATTCCAAACGTCCGAACTCCACCGACCAACCCATTGTGGGATTAAATAGGCGATAATCGATTTCTTGCAAAATCCAGTGTATGGGTACATATTCCGATTGTCTATCACGACCAAGTTCTGCCCATTGCATTAAGCCATCGGAAGTACATTGAATCATGGCATCGAGTAAAAAAGTGAGCATCGTGCGGTCGACATCAGTCCATGGACTGCCCTGAATTCTGGTGGATAAAAATAAATCATTAAACCGGCTGAGCATGTTCATTCGGTCATTTACTGATGGATTAGGTTGTGCAAGTAATGCCGCGAGTGCGAGCGCCTCTGTTTTTAATGGAACAGAACGACCGCCCAGTGTTAGCATTCTGTTGCTCCTCAATGGAGTAATCTGACCTGCGAGCGGATGGGGCAATTGCCGGCCAGGACATAAACCTGTTCCTGTAAAGGTGCCTATTCCCATTGGCTGAATTGGATTTCCGTCCCAATCGACCAATTGCCAATTCTGTTGTATCTGTGCGGTGGGCATATGATTTCCCGCTACCTCCATGCCATAAACAGACGAGCCCAGAGAATTCAAACAGTGAATTGCTCGCCCGGAGAGCATGCCTTGAACGTAGACTTGACTACCTGAG